>JAABUK010013692.1_pt1 | contig 10079 bp, 16 predicted proteins | sample 5559141 | NCBI WGS metagenome assembly JAABUK01 (sample SAMN10711869, study PRJNA513367) | rock metagenome | isolation source: Antarctica rocks | place: Antarctica: Victoria Land, Pudding Butte nord | collected 2016-01-03 | reverse complement strand
ATGCAGGTTTTCAAGTTCGTTCTGGACTGTCTTGATGTTTTCCACATTTGACCTTTGTCTTCTTCTATATGTGATCAGACTTGCTGGCTGGCTAAAGCATTGTAATCTCTCTCTCTCTCTCTCAGCTGTGAATCAGCATAACTCAGTATAGACAATACCAGTAAAACATTCATGTTCTCACAACAAAGCTCAGCAACAACATATGGCCTCATCAGCCCATGGCATGACCTCAGCCGATCAGCAGCAGCATGCACACGGCCAAAGTTAATAATGGTGGCAAAAGCATGCAGCCTGACATGGCTGCAATCTCTTGGGTCTGCATGCATTGCAGACTCAAACTTAAGTGTGCTTATATGGCAACTATCATTAGCTAGCGCTACAAACACAAGGCGGTCACACTGATTGGAATCTTGAGGATTGGCTGAAAGACAGGAGGCCAATACAGGCGAAAACTTGAATGGCAGCTTGGAACAATGATGATTTCAGGAAGCAGTTGCCATACCACTTCAAGACATCACGCATTCTCATACAGCTGTAGATCACATGTTGTGCTGAGTTACATGACAGCAGGGATGTATGGTGGCACAATGGGAGTTGCACAATGACTGCATAATGTGCATGCAAACTTGAGCTGATCATGTGCAAGTGTTTGTTTAGTACATTGGTACATAATCAGTGCAATCGACTGAGCTCTTCAACAGTTTTGCTGAGCTCTTCTATGGTCACTCCATCTCCCATACGGTCAACAACCCACTGCATTGTATCTCGTTTCAGATCAGAAAATTGCTCAATCAGATCACCGTCAATGAAATTCTTGCACTCGCCCTTCTTCCGCTCACTGCTGAATGATCTCCATTCTTCATGGCTTAGGCCGCCAACCCCATTTACTGCTTGTCGCATGCAGTCCTGCACACACCAAAGCACATTGTATCACACACAAACTGCTGACACAGTGCTTACAGAGAACAGCATCAGACAGCAAGTTGCCAACCAAACTCACGGTGAGGATGACAGTCTAACTTATGTCGTGAATGGAAAAGAAACAAAAAGGAGAGACTTATGTTCAACTGCACATATGCCTGCAGATGAGCAAAGCATATTGTGTCATGTGCACCATGCTTCAAGTGAGTCTGCAAGCAACAAGCATTGCCAAACCTGTCGACAACATGAATCGTTGTAATACATCGGCAGGGCAAGCAGGCTTTGCAGTACCTGTAACCTTGCCAAAAACTCATATTGCTCACGAGGTATGCTGGCAATAACTCCTATGATGCCTAAGATAGTCCCAAAGAGCAGAGTGGGGATCTGTGCAGTCTCGTTGTCAGGAAGCTGCATGACAAGGCTGCCATGCTGGAAGCGGTTCACCATGTCACCCAAATGGTACTCCCCTACGACCTGAGCAGACACAGTCATCAGTTGCACCTCATCTGACATCATTTACTTGCAACAGTATAGGATGTCAAGCACCATCACCTGGCGTTGAACACTCAGTGTCCCTGAGTAGCCTTCAGGGCTGTATGGCAAGACAGAATGTATTTTCCTGGTCACAAGCTATAGAGCGTCCAATCACACCCAGGAGAGTTGCATGGGTTTCTATACATGTCTTGCACCCAATCTTGAGTCTCAAACTTACCTGGGGATCTGCTGAAACCTGGCATTTTGTGCATGCAAATGCCAGGTTTCACCAAATATCCAAGTAAGTTTGAGACTCAAGATTGGGTGCAAGACATGTATAAAACCCCATGCAACTCATGTCATAGAATGAGACCATCTTATCACCACCATTACACCATTATAAGCATCCTCATACAAAGATGCACCATGACCAGGCAGTACCTCAAGCCGATTTCTGTCTTCATCAGCAGCAGCATCGCTATTCTTGCGCACTGTGAACAAGTTGTAGCTGATCTCCGCTCCCAGGTAGGTGTCATCATCTAGGATGTCCACAGCAGTCATGTAATTAGAATGAAAGTCCTTAGCTCTGATCTCCAGTACACCTTCCTCTGGTTTGTACATCAGCAGGTAGATGCTCTTCATCAGATCACCTGCACCACACAAGTTGCTGTTGCTCATGACACCTTTGAATGTTAGGGATGGCTATATACTATGTCGTATGATTGTGGGTGTCTACATGTATAGTGATTCAGGTGCTTACAGCTCACAAGACCAGTGGATGTGACATGCCACAGCCCACAACAATGGTTGGCAGGACAAAGGTGTCAGATGCAACACACAATAGATCAAATGGCTGGAAGGCTTACCGACAACAATAAAATCTCCTCGGCAGGCCAGGTAGAGAGCCAGAACAAGGCCAGACTGGCCTGCCCCAGCCACCAGCCCTCTGCTGGAGTCCTTCTGTAGCTGCCAGTCATACAGCTGCACGCGGCTGTTGATACCTGCTATCAGCTTGCCCTGCAACATCAGATTCTACTGCTGCAGCACTGCCACACTCCTCAAGGTCAGCATCATTGTGTGTTAGGGAAAGCATGTTTCTTTGGGTGACACAGCGCTGACAAGCTTATGTCTGTACAACAAAAACATAGCATCTATCTGCTTTTGACTGTAGAACTCAGTGGCAAAGCTATGCAGTGTGTGCACCAGCACCTTGCTGATCCCACAGCGGCCAAGTAATTTGCCTGCTGACAAGAGAGGAGTGCAGCACAGTTCGAGTAAAGGCATATAAATATAGCGCACGTGGAGTGTACCTGAAAGCCTGTGATGGTGTAGACAGCACCTCGAGTCTCATTTTCACACACAACGTGCAGCTTGTTTTGCTGGGGCTTTGTTTCCAGGACCAATATCCTGCCCTGCAAACATGCCACCATTGTTACAGCACCCACAGCACAGCACCCATAGCACAGCAGCCATAGCACAGCAGCCGTAGCACAGCATAGCACAGCAGCTGTAGCACAGCAGCCATAGCACAGCAGCCATAGCACAGCAGCCATGGCACAACACGACCAGGCTTCATATAGATCTTAGCAATTGCATGTACTGAGACAGCAGATAGTATCGTCAAGTATACGCGTGCACCTGCTTGACAGCGCACTCAATGTGACCCATGCTTCACTTGAGTCAGATTGTAAGCATACACCACAAATACTGCGAGATTTTGCTGTCAGCAAGCAACACAGCGCTTGACGCTGTACCTTTGTGGGCTCTTGCTCATCAGGGATGGCATAGGCTGTGCCCACCACATAGTAGGGGTTGGGGTCATCAGCCAGGGTGAGGCTGGTGCAGGAGCAGGCCATCTCATGCCTGTGCAGCGGCAGCACGTCCACCGTCTCAAAGGTCTGGTCATCAATCAATCGCACCTGCTCTTGACTGATACCACTACCTACAGGCCATTACAAGTGCAGATTGTGTCAAGAATAGCTGTTACAGTGATTGAGACAAAAAACAACTTGCACAACTATGGGTCTCTGCACGCCATGCAGATATGATATAAATGAGTTCAAAGGTCAAACTGCTGAGCGGTTGCAATTTGCCTTTGATGCATGTGCATATGCGTAAATGTGTATTGCACTGCCTCGACAAATTGACATGCAGCAACAGGGTTGCAAAGTCGTACTTGAGGGCTCAGAGGAGGTTGTGACGAGGAAGGTATGGGAGGAGTCCTGGTGAGCCAGGCGGCGCGCCTGCTCCCCCATGGGCACCGCCCTGATGTGCAGCTTCTGGATCTCATCAATGCTGCCAATGGTCAGCCCTGATTCCTTGGCAATGGCCAGACTGTCTGGGAAGCTGGCACTGTTGAAGCTGGTCATCACATTCACCTGACGTTGCGGTACGTGTTAGACCTTATAGAGGTGTGCAAGACAGATTGCTTTGGAGAGACAAGACTTGTGCAACGTGTCCCTAGCTCATCATGAGCTGGAAAGCGAATTAATTGTTGTTGTGACTTATCAGATTCACCTGCATGCACCTTTGTCTTGACCCTTGCAGCATTGCATGAAGCATTGGCAGTTGTAGAAACAACCCTTGCCGCAGTTTGACAGATGGTCTATCATGCCGTGCACTTGTGGTGATGTATACACTTTGCAGCCAATGTCATGCTGCATGGAGACCTGCACTGCTTCCAATCAGACAAAGCAAACAGAATTGTGTTGCCAAGCTATTTTCACATGCAAATACGAAGGTGGTCACCCAAGAAGAAAGGCATGACCACAGTGCCATAAGACTGCCGATAATAGCTCACCTCATTCTCATTCACATTGGAGTAGAGCAGCTTCTTGTTGCTGCTGTAGATGACAGTAGGGCGGTCACTGACAGCAAAGACATGGTCCACTCCATTGCTCTGGAAGGTCTTGAGGGTGATGGGCTTGCTGCCCAAGCTCAACTTCTTCCTCTCACTCAGTTCACCTGCACATCCACCTTTGAGCATGAGCAAGGGCAGGAGGCACATATGGCCACTCAACTTTGGCATGCTGATTGCATTTCTGGGCAAGCAGTCTGCCCGGCATGCTTTTGTTGGTCATCACACAGCTGCAACTACCGAGTTTGCATTCTGTTGTGATGTATGCAAAGAGCTGCATATGCTTGGTACAAGTCTCAACAAGCAGACTGGTGAAATTAGCAACGTGCCTGTTTGTGCGTTGATGTGGAAGGTGAATAGGTGGCCATCTCCCAGGGCACACAGCAGGTATGGGACCCCCTCAAATTGTGCAAACAAAACACTTCTGGGAATCACCTGCAGAACCAAATCTGGTTTGGCTTAACCCTCGGACACATCTTGAGCTGTGCACATAGCTACAGTGCTAAGGAAGTCAACATCTTTGCGAGCTCGAGCTGCTGCTATGCTGACTTTGATTCAATACATTGGCGCAATGTAAGAGCTGGTACCCAGTGCCAGAACAAAGCCTTGTGTGTCCAAAACAGTCTACCTAGTCGCGCCTTGATTAAAAAACCTCAGTCTTCTGGTCTACGTAGTGTCTATATAGTGTCTATACAGTCTATATAGTGTCAATCTGAGTCGCGCCTTGATGTGATGCATGTGCATACGGTGGTGCTTATCTGGCATGCAATAAGATGGTGGCATGCAGTAAGATGGTGCAAAAGAGATGTCAGAGCAGTACCTCTCCCAGCTCTTCAGACTGCAAGGGCTGCAGGTGAGGCAGACTGAACAACAGCAACTCTTGCTGCCAGGTGCCGATTGCTGCAAGTCCTGCCCTCTCTTCGTCTTCACCTGAATCCCACCATATCTCACTCATCTCACTAATCAAGCAGAAGCTGCTGCAGCAGCATGTGGTTGCTGATGCAAAAAGAGTCCAACGCGCATTATGGTCGGGCTGGCATACATTTCATGCCTTTTGTAACTGCGCAGCTTTTGCCTGCTTGAGACAGGTGCAGTCCAAACACTCAAGTTGTTGAAAGGACTAGTGAAGGCTCAGCTCAATTCTGAAACCTAAGACCTGCCAATAGGTTTACCGATCATGCCAAGTACCACCGTGTAATAGTCACGTCATTCTTTTGCACTCAGGCACAGGCAGTGTTGGTCTGACCTAAGGGGGTGAGGTCCAGGCAGGCCACTTCCACCTCCAGCTTGTGGTGAGCCACCTGTTTCAGCTTGTTGCCCTCCACCTCCAAGTATGCAATGTTGCCTTGCCCAGTTGCCACCAACAGCTGCACATGCAACCAACATATTATAGGACATAAGTACATCAACCTCGAACCTTTCATCAGTGCATTGGCCTACACATCCTTGAAGCAACATGTCCATGCTTTCTGATGTTAGTAAGCCACAGTGCCGTCTCTGCTTGCACAACAGCTCAGTAAACAGATGCAACTAACTTGTCCCAATTGAACCGAACTGTATGTGAGTCAGCGATGCAAGACACATATGAAGGTGTTGCATGTTTCAAATATGTCTTGTCTTGCTGAGTCATATACAGTTTGGTCTAATTGGGACAACACCAAGATGAAGCAGGGTAGGTTTGGACTGTAGAGTAGGAGAGGGAAGGGCAGGGTGGGTGTGTTGGGAACTAGCCTGAGAGGGGCTTGCAGAGGCAAGGTTAATTTGCAGGCCTGAGGGGGGGAGCCATTCATGGTGGAGGGCGCCTGTCTGTGCAGCTAGCAAGCGCACTCCAGCAGAGGTGACCTGCACCATTTGGTCCCCCACCATGTTGCCACAATATAGCGTCTGCAATCACCACACCATCTCAGTTCTTCTACTTTTCACTGTTTGTCTGTCTTAACAGAGCCACCTTTGAAGTACAGCTCAAGCTGAAGATGGGAATGCTGCCTTTCAGTTTAAAGGTCAACAATCCTGACACATACACATTCCAAGCTCTCTGCTAATTTCATGCAGAGAGCTTGACTTGAGAAAGACATAGCGTGTGTGCACCTGTTGTTCAGCATCAAAGCCATCAATCTCTGCTTCGTCTAGCTCATCCTCAGCATTGATCTCTAAAATGCGGGTCTCCCCAACAAAGGCCAACACCAGGTATGTGTCAAACTTGTCACTGCTGCTCTTCTGCAGACTCCAGATTCCCTTGATGCCTGCACCATTTGACAAAGCACGCTTTGTGCAATCTTGCTGCAGACCAAGGTGAACAGGACTGACTTGTCTTGTGCAGGGCAGGGCAGTTTGGCTGCACCGTCAGCTTTTAATGTATACTCAAACTTTTAGATGGCCAGCAATCGCTTGACTGCTCATGAGATGTTTTGCCAATATTTCATAGAGAACAAACTGCTGTTCTGCTATGACCAGCCATTGTGCTTCTTGTTTCTGCACGCACATCAGGTCCAGGCCAAAAAGATGCCATAGCTGCAGCAACATAGACAGCTCAGCACTGACCAGCCAGCTCCACAGCAGCTTGCTCAATCATGCCAATGCCATTGCGCACAATCCTGAGGCTGCTGTCAGGGCCCTTGCCGCTGCAGGTCACCACCTGCCCTTGGCCCTGCCTCTCCAGGTCTACCACAGCCAAGTCAATGATGGGCCCCAAGTTGGTCCACACGTCCATCACCTCCACAAAGTTGCTGGGCTGGGCTGGGTCCACTGCCTCAGCCTGCAGCCTTATCAGTTGACTGTCCCCATACAGGCTGCCCTGCAACACACACACACCACGCTGCATCACTCTCAACATGGCTGTTTAGTGGGTTTTCTGTATGCCAAAACACACCTTGAATCCAGACTTTTGTGGGAGGTGACTGGCTGAGACACTCTGCAGGCTCACCTGAGTACTGTCTTAGCACTACGTATGATGCAGCCTGCCTTTTGTACACTGCTACAGCATGTCTGAACTGAGTGACATCTTGTTGCCAATGGCATTACTCATACGCAGATCAAGGACGTGGTCATGCAGGGCAAGCAAGACTCTAGCAGCTTCAAGTGCATTGGCATAGGCTGCCTTGCCATGAGGACATATGGAGCATACCACAAAAACAACACCAGAGTCCAGGTAGGATATGGTTGAGGGAGCAGAGATGCGGCCTAGAGCTTCCAGTTTGAGGCCAACCACTCTTTGGCTATCATGGCTGAGGACCAGCATGTGCAGATTACCCAGGGTGTCCCCCAGCAGATATCGGGACCCATCTGGGTCCACCCGCCCTACTGCCTGCACATGATGTTCATCCTCACTGCTTCAGAATCCTGGGCTGTATGGTGCAACAGCAGTCCAGGGATTGCACTCGGAGATGCAGCTAGGGGTGCAGCTGTTTGCCCAGGACCAAACAATCTAGACATTCATGGGTGTGCAGCAATAGGCCTATGAGATCGTGACATGCTGTGGTTGCAGCTGTGTATCAGGTGAGCAAACATTGCCAGGCACACACAGACAGATAGAAAGGTTGCAAACTGGTGACGGTGTGTCCATGATACACACAACCACTCATGACAGTTGCCCATGCTGTACCTTGATGATTGTGGCATTGATTTGTATAGACTTGACAGCCTGGTCGTCTGCGCTACGCTTTTTGCGCACGTAGGCAATGACAGACTCCCCTATGACAACTACCCCACCTTGGGGCCCAGGCACAGGGATGAGCATGGAAGCTCCAGGATCTAGGTTGCTCTGGCTGAAAGGACCCTCAACAAACTCCTACAAAACACAAAGTCAGAGTCACATCTATGGCACTGACAGCTGTCACTTCCGCCCAACCAACGAAGTTGGCCCAACCTGGGAAGAGCGCAAAAGAGCGTGATCTCTGCTGACACTGCTGCATAATAAGCTGCCCCCTTTGGGCGTGCAGCAACCTTGCAGAAATGAATGTGAAGCTAGACAATCACCCTCGTGTCACGCACCATGCATTGCATGCGTCATGAAGATTTTAGGCAAGGAGTAGACAAGAAGATGCACCTTGTCTTTGAGAGAGATCTCGTAGGTTCTGAGGTGGCGCACATCCTTGTTGTCATGGTACAGCAGTGCCACAGTAGGCCGATGGCAGTCATACAAAAACTCCATGCTCAGAACTTGTAGCTCATCAACTCGAATGTTGCAAGCCTCGTGGAAACCCATGGAGTCCATTGGAATAATCTGCATTAGGAACCACAATTTGCAGGACAGAAATAGTCACACAAAGGCAGCTGAACTGTGTATTGCAGCGAAAAGATGACTGGCAGGAGACAGCTGTTGACCCTGCTGAACATGGGCCCAGTTTTTGAGACTCAGGCAGCAACAGCTAGGCCCTACATCAGCAACCAATATCAAGGCTGAGCTCACAGCCCTACACACTGTGCCAAGTACGTAGGCATGCATGGACAAGAGTAAGTGGTGCAGTGAAGGCTGACCTTGAGCAGACCATCATACATCTGCACCCCAAGGACACGGCAATCAGGGTCAATGATGCCAATCTGCCCATGCTCTACGGGGCGCCCAGTGCGATCAGCAAGATCACCACTGGCTCTGGTTTGCAGATTATCTGAATAAACATGAAAGATCATGCTAAGATGAAGTGCAAGTGTCATGCAAAGCAATGCCCAATGCAACTCATTTGGTTAGGTAGGAAAGCATTTATGCCTACTTTCAGCATCCCAATACAGCACACAGAATTTGTATCTCTCTGTAGTAAAAAACAGCAGATCCTTTTTCTCCCCCTGCATAGTGACAGCGGTCTAAGGCTGATTATCCTTGGCAAAGGAACTCGCAAGCAGTCAAGGCACAGCACCCACCGCTGGCCTGAACAACTCCATTGAGGCAATGCGGCCATATATGGGAACATCAGCAATGTCCTGCAAAGCCCAACATCCTCAGCTCACGTGATAGCCGTTTGTGCAGCTTGAGTCAGCAGTAGTGACTCAAATTGTACCTTCAGCCCTTCTGAAGTGAGAGTATATATCTCGATCCGTGTGACCTTGCTGCAGACAGCAATTGCATGTTTTGATGCGACTCATGAATAGAATCTATAGATACAGGTACTTGCATGGTACAGGGGCATGCCTAATGATCAGATTTAAGTCCGACGGGCTGGTGAAGTTGCCGACCACGGAATGCCTCACTGCTGTTGGCTTATGAGCACTAACAACGTAGTTGTAAATGCAGCCGTCCTGAGCTCCTTCCATGCTGCACAACAACCAACCAGTGCAGAGCAACCTTAACCACGGCAAAGGGCCGGACTCTTGCTCAGAGCAATCTGTGCGATCCTTTTGCCGACAAGTTCGGCGGATACACTCGAAGCAATCCCGGCAAAGTAGAAAATATATTGACGATCGTCGGAAAGCTTGCAATCTTGCGCGATTAAGGCTTCGACGAACAAGGCTTCGACGAAAGCGTTTCACGACACGCTCTTCTTCTTTTGCTTGATCTGCAAGCAAGTTGCGAAACTCCCTGACCCCAGAGTCACCGCATGCATGGTTGAAAGCACAAATCGAAGCACTCAAAGTTCGGCGGTGACACCGTGACGCTGCCATGCATAGCTGACTTATCGCCGACTTCGATCAATCTGCTGTCCAGTGTCAGGTCCTACCGAACTGTTCGTTGGTTGTTTAAGTCTGCCTGGTGTCGAGCTGTACTATCAAACGACAGGGTGGTCAGGATGTCAGTCAAACAACGGCAGGAGTTGTTGAGAAGATCGTGGAGTCAGATTGCAGATCAATACGAAAAGTGTAGCTCCGAAACAACGCTTATCGCACAGACTTATCT
>JAABUK010013690.1_pt1 | contig 10080 bp, 8 predicted proteins | sample 5559141 | NCBI WGS metagenome assembly JAABUK01 (sample SAMN10711869, study PRJNA513367) | rock metagenome | isolation source: Antarctica rocks | place: Antarctica: Victoria Land, Pudding Butte nord | collected 2016-01-03 | reverse complement strand
CGCGTCTCCGACGAAGACATGGCCGCACTCAACATCCACCGCGACCCGTTCCACGGCGAATGGAATTACACCATCAAACCTCTGAAACCAGGAAATGATGCGGTTATTTTATAACGCATCCTTAGGGGCCAAAATGCCGTCCAAAGGCTGTAACCAACTTCGGACTATAATTGCAGTCATTCAAAACCGCCATAAGCCGCTGTAACTGGGCTGTTTCCGCGCTTGCCAGCGCCAAGGCGCCCGTCGTTTTGTTGAGCCGGTCTTGCAAGCCGCCAACAAAAGCGCGGGCGCTGGCCGGAAAAGAAACATAGCTTTGCAACAATTCTTCCATCTCCTCCGCATCCAGCACGATCCGGCGCATGTCCTCTTCGTCCTTCAACCGGGCGCGCACAGTCTCGACATAGCCCGCGTCAACCTCGATCCCGATCCCCCGCCCCCCGGCCCACCCGGCCGCTACCAGGGTTGATCCCGTTCCCGCAAAGGGGTCCAGCACCACGGGCGACGCCAGGCCGGTCAGGTGCAGGCACCACAGCGGCAGCTCCACCGGGAAGGCGCCAGGGTGGTTGAACTTGCCCGACTTGCTGCGCACGGTCGCATACGGGATGAACCAGGTGTTGCCCCGGCAGCGCAGGTCCCGCGCATGGCCGCGCCGGGCGATGTTCGACTTGACCTGGAACGGCACCCCGATGGCCAACCGGTCCAGCCTCACGTCGCCAGTCAGCGTCAGGTGGAACACGTTCTCATGCATGTGATGCAGAAAACGTGCGCCGGGAACAGGCTTGTAATGCCCATAGGAGCCGCCGACAGCCGCGATGGACTTCACCCAGGTGATATGGTTCTGCAAATGGAACAGCGGCCGCATCCGTACGATGGCCTCGAACGGCAGCCAGGGCCGGGACGGCGACCCAGACAGGTTGAGGAACACCGACCCGCCAGGCCGCAGCAGCCGGCGCAGCGCGGCAAACACCTCCACCAGCCAGCCGAGATACTCCTCGTCCGTCTTGCTGTCCTGGTAGGACGCATAGGCCAGGTTGATGTTGTAGGGCGGGGAGGTGACGACGACGTCAACACTCTCCGCTTCCATCGCCGCCATGACAGCCAGGCAGTCGCCATGGACTACCCGGTGGCCGCCGATGCCGTGGCCGCTGCCGGGCCAGCCTGATCCGTCCGCCATGACGCCCCCGTGACTGCGGGTTAGGATAGCGCGGCGGCGGCCATCGTACAAGCCCACGCCTGGCGCTTCCGCACCGGGCTGCCTACCTTGCGGGGATGACCCAAGCCGAAAAGCCCCGCGTCGCCCTGTTCGTCACCTGCCTGGTGGACCTGCACCGCCCCACCGTCGGCTTCGCCGCCATCAAGCTGCTGGAGGATGCGGGCTGCCAGGTCGAGGTTCCCCGCAACCAGACCTGCTGCGGCCAGCCCGCCTACAACAGCGGCGACCGCGCGACGGCGCAAGCCATCGCCCGGGATGTGCTGCGGGCGTTCGAGGGGTATGACTACGTCGTCGTCCCCTCTGGCTCCTGCGGCGGCATGCTCAAGCACCATCTGCCGCACTTGTTCGACGACGACCCCAACCTGCGCGACCGCGCCGATGCGCTGGCGGCGCGGACATGGGAGCTGGTCGGCTTCTTGACCGAGGTCATGGGCGTGACTGGCACCGGCGCCGCCTATGACGGCATCGCCACCTACCACGATAGCTGCAGCGGCCTGCGCGAGCTGGGCCTGAAGGCGCAGCCACGCGCGTTGCTGGCTGGCGTCGCCGGGCTGGAGCTGCGGGAGATGACGGACCCGGAGGTGTGCTGCGGCTTCGGCGGCACGTTCTGCGTTAAGTATCCGGAGATTTCCACCCGTATGGTGCAGGACAAGGCGCGGGACATCTCGGCCACTGGCGCCGACACCCTACTGGCCGGCGACATGGGCTGCCTGCTGAACATGGCCGGGCGCCTGTCGCGGGAAGGCAGCCCGGTGCGGGTGCGGCACGTGGCGGAGGTGCTGGCGGGGATGACGGGCGACGTCCCGCCAATCGGCGCGGCGCGGGGGTGACTTCTTCTCCCTCTCCCTCCGGGAGAGGGTCGGGGTGAGGGGGTGGGCAAGCGCCGTATTTGCCCATCACAGGGCCGCCGTCCTTCAGCGCGCGACGGCTGCTATTCCACAGCCAAGACCCCCCTCACCCCAACCCTCTCCCGGAGGAAGAGGGAGCAGGGTAACGCCGTCCTTACCTCCCCCGAACCGCCGCCAGGCCCAGCCCAGCTCCCACCAGCAGCCCGCCGCTGATCCGGTTTCGCAGCCGCCCGTGCCGGGCCAGCAGCCCACGGGCACGGCCGGCGAGCAGCGCGAAGCAGCTATCCACCATCACGATCACCACCAGGAACGTCAGGGACAGCAGCGCAACCTGTGGACCCACCGGGTGCGCCGTGCTGATGAACTGCGGGAAAAACGCCGCGAAGAACAGCAGCGTCTTCGGATTGGTCAGCGACACCAACGCCGCCCGGACCACGATGGCGCGCGGCGACCGAGGCTCCGCCCGCACCTGCGTCAGGTCCGTCACGGCAGCCCGCCACTGCATGATGCCGAGCACCAGCAGGTATCCGACGCCCACCCAGCGCAGCACCTCGAACGCCGACCCGGCAGACCGCAGCAGCTCCGTCAGGCCCAGCCCCGTCACCGCAAGCTGCACCATCAAGGCCGTGCTGGTGCCCACCAGGGTCAGCAACCCGTAACGCGGCCCCCAAGCGACGCTGTTGGCGACGATCAGGGCCATGTTCGGCCCCGGCAGCAGCGCCAGCGCCACCACCGCACCAATAAACGCAAGGTAAAGGCTCAGGTCCATGTCTTCTCCCTCTCTCTCCGGGAGAGGGTCGGGGTGAAGGGGTCTTTGCTACGGTGCGAAGGACGGTCGGCACCGCTTGCACACGGCCTAGCATGTGCGGCTTCGGGCTTCACGACCCCCTCACCCCAACCCTCTCCCGGAGGGAGAGGGAGCAGGCAGCAGCGACCATCAATGCGCGCCCACCTGCATCTCCCCCAGATACGCCTGCCGGATGTCCTCGTTCTCCCGCAGCTCCGCCGCCGTGCCTGACAGCACCACCACGCCGGTTTGCAGCACATACGCCCGATGCGCGATTTGCAGCGCCATCGCCGCATTCTGCTCCACCATGAAGATCGTCGTGCCCTGGCGGTTGATCGCCTGGATGATGTCGAACACCTGCTCCACGAAAAGCGGCGACAGCCCCATGGACGGCTCGTCCATGCAGATCAGCCGCGGCCGGGCCATCAGCGCGCGGCCGATAGCGACCATCTGCTGCTCGCCGCCAGACAGGGTGCCGGCCAGTTGGGTGCGCCGCTCCTTCACGCGGGGGAACAGCGAATACACCCGGTCCAAATCCTCCTCGAAGGTCGGCCCGCGCGGTTGGGTGTAGGCACCCATCTCCAGGTTTTCATAGACCGTCATGCGCGGGAACAGCCGGCGGGATTCCAGCACCGGGGCAATACCGCGGGCGACGCGGGCGCTGGTCGAAAGCCGCTCGATCGGCACGCCGTCCAGCAGCACCTGCCCGGTGGTCGGGCGCACGACGCCCATGATGGTCTTCATGGTAGTGGACTTGCCGCAGGCGTTGCCGCCCAGCAGCGAGACGATCTCGCCAGCCCCGATGGTGTAGTTCACGTCTTTCAGAACGTGCAGGTCGCCGTAGTGCGTGTTCACCTGCTTGAACTGCAGCAGCGGCATGGACCCGGCGGCAGGTTTATCGGCAGTCTTGTTCCAGTCGGATCCGTCCATGACGTCCTCCGTCATTGCGAGGAGCGCAGCGACGCGGCAATCCAGGGGCAGCAAGCGCGGTCCGTGCCGCCCCTGGATTGCCGCGCCGCAAGCGGCTCGCAATGACAAAATGCTGTAGATGGCGCACGCAGCGGGCCGGAGAGATCAAGCAACACGGTCCGCCTCCATCACCGCGCTCCGCGCGGCGCGGCCGAGATAGGCGGTCAGCACCTGCTCGTCCCGCCGCACCTCCTCCGGCCGGCCCTCGGCAATTTTGACCCCGTGGTCCAGCACGACCACCGTGTCGGCCAGCGCCGTCACCACGTCCAGCTTGTGCTCGATGATCAGGATCGTAAGGCCCATGCGGTGCAGGGAGCCGATCTGCTCGGCCAGCTCCAAGGTTTCCGCCGGGTTCATGCCGGCGGTCGGCTCGTCCAGCAGCAGGATATGCGGTCGGGACGCCAAGGCGCGGGCAATCTCAACCCTGCGACGGTTCGCATAGGACAGGCCCCCCACCGCCTGGGCGATCCGCGGCGTCAGCCGGTTGCCGAACATCGCGATCAGGTCCAGCGCCGAGGTACGCGCCGCGTCCTCCTCCCGCCGGTTAAGGGGCGTATGAAGCACCGACATGACAGCGCCGCTGCGCAGCCGGGAGTGGCGTCCGATCAGCACGTTCTCCAGCACGGACAGCGTCGGGAACAGCCGGATGTTCTGGAACGTGCGGGCGACGCCGCGGCGCAGGATCTCGTGCGGCGCCAGGCCGGTCAGCTCCTCGCCCCGGAACCGGATGCTGCCCTCGGCTGCCGGGACCAGGCCGGTGATGGTGTTGAACAGGGTGCTCTTGCCCGACCCGTTCGGGCCGATCACCGCCACCACGCCGCCGGCCGGCACCGTCAGGTCAACCCCATCCAACGCCACCAGCCCGCCGAAGCGCACCGTCAGCCCGCGTATCTCCAGCCCGGGTACCTCCAGCCCGCCCTGCAACGCCCCGGCCTCGTCCCAACGGGGGATACGGTCGGTGTGCTGGAAACCGCCGCGCACGACCTCGGCGTGCTGCGCCGCGAACGCCAATGGCGCCACCCTGCGCGTCGCCGGGATCAGCCCCTGGCGGCGATACAGCATCATCGCGATCAGGATCACGCCGAAGAACAGCTGTGTCCACTGCACCAGATCCAGCGTCGCCAGGAAGTGGTTGCCGACCGCCTCCCCCAAGGCGTTCGCCCACCCCGAAAGCTGCGGCAGGAACACCGTCTGCATCAACTGCAGCAGCACCGCGCCCAGCACCACGCCCCACACGCTGCCCATGCCGCCCAGCACCACCATCACCAGCAGCATGGACGACACGTTGAAGTTGAACATCTCCGGCGTCGCCGTCTGCAGCTTGGCGACGAAGAACACACCCGTCATACCCGCGAACGCCGCGCCGATGGCGAACGCCAGCAGCTTGAACCGCACCGGGTTCACGCCCATCGCGTTGGCCGCGGTCTCGTCCTCGCGGATCGCCATCCAGGCCCGGCCCACCCGGCTGTCCCGCAGCCTGCTGGACACGAACACCAGCAGCGCCACCAGCCCCAACCCGACGTAATAATACGGCACGGAGTCCACGCCGAAGCTGTAGTCGAACAGCCGCGGCGCCTGTATCCCGTTCAGCCCGGCGGCGCCGTTGGTCACGCTGTCCACGTTGCGCGCCACGATCGGCACGATCTCGCCGAACCCCAGCGTCACGATGGCCAGGTAATCCCCGCGCAGCCGCAGCGTCGGTGCCCCGAACAGGACGCCAAACATTGCGCTGACCACCGCCGCCATCGGCAGCGCCAGCCAGAACGACAGAGTGAAGTGGACCAGGTCCGGCCCGCCTTGGTTCATCTTCTCGACCAGGCCCAGGAACGCCAGCGGCGCCCAGGCCTGGCTCCAATGCGGCATCACTTGGAAGCTGGTGAAAATGCCGTAGTAATAGGCTCCGATGGCGAAAAACGCTGCATACCCCAGGTCCAGCAGCCCGGCGAAGCCCACCACGATGTTCAGCCCCAGCGCCAGCGTCGCGTAGGACAGGGCGTTGGCTGCGCTGTCCACCATCGCGTCGTCGTCCATGACGATAGGGAACAGCAGCAGCAGGATCGCGAGCACGAACAGCCCGAGGGCGCGCCGCCGGGCCGGCGGCATGGTGCGGAGGACCGCGGGAAGTGCGATGGCCATGCCCGCCTCCTATGACTTGTTCGGCGCCAGGCGCCCCAGCAGCCCGGCAGGCTTCACCACCAGCACCACCACCAGCAGCCCGAAGATCACCACGTCCGTCCAGGCCGCGCCCAGCACCTGGCCGCTCAATGCCTCGATCAAGCCGATCAGCACCCCGCCCAGCATGGCGCCGGGCACGTTGCCGATGCCGCCCAGGACCGCCGCGGTGAACGCCCGCAGCCCCGCGGCAAAGCCGATATCCACCTTGGCCAGGTTATAATACAGCCCGAAGATCATGCCGCACGCCCCGGCCAGCGCCGAGCCGAGGAAAAAGGCAGTCATCACCACCCGGTCCACCTCCACTCCCATCATCCGCGCGGCCTCTGGGTCCTGTGCGGTGGCCCGCATCGCCTTGCCCAACCGGGTGTAGCGGACGAAGTAGGTCAGCGCGCCCATCAGCAGCAGCGCCATGGCCCAGGTCAGGATCTCCCGCAGCCGCAGCACGGCCCCGCCGATGTGGAACACGATGGGCGGCAGCGGATTTGGGAAGTTCTTGCTGTCCGACCCCAGCGTCAGCAGCACGACGTTGAACAGCACGTAGGACACGCCGATGGTGGTGATCATCGCCGCCGGCCCGACGACGCCGCGCAGCGGGCGGAGCAGGAACCGCTCGATCCCAACGCCGATGCCGCCGCATACCAGCATGGACACCGTGAACCCCGCGGCCAGCACGCCGACCAGCGGCAGACCGCTCAGTATCGTCTCCTGGCCCACCAGCCCGAACGACTGCAACGTCAGCATGGCGACCATCGAGCCGACCATGAACACGTTGAAATGGGCGAAGTTGATCAGCTCGGCGATGCCGTAAACCAGGGTGAAGCCGAGCGCCAGGAGCGAGTACATCGCCCCCAGGCTCAGCCCGTTGATGACCTGCTGAACGAGAAGGTCGGTCGCCGTCATTGGGTGAGTGCCAGGACGTGCCAGGGCAGCAGGGCGGACTGTGGGCTGCTCCCTCTCCCTCCGGGAGAGGGTCGGGGTGAGGGAAGCCAAGCAGAGCTGTCCCAGCCAACGCAAGCGCTGGCCCGGTCCCCGCCGGCATGGCCTGTGCTTGCAGCCTTTCCTTCACCCCAACCCTCTCTCGGAGGAAGGGGGAGCAGGGCGGCGCTGCTCTGACGGCCTGGCATCGCCATGCGCTGCCAGTTAGGCCATCGGCGCCACGCCCACATACTTGTACTGCGCGTCCGGGTCCCCCAGCGGCTTGTCCGCGTCCTTGGTGATCTTGAACACGCTGACGATCTTGTTCTTCAGGTCCCCATACTCGTCGAACTCAATGGGGCCAAGCAGCGTGTCGCCCAGTTTCACGCTCTGGATCGCGTCCCGGACGGCAGCCCGCGTCACGTCCTTGCCGCTAGCCGCGATCCGCTTCACCGCCTCGATGATCACCTGCGCGCCGACGTAGCAAGTCACCGTGTAGTCGTCCGGACGCTGCTTGAAGCGGGCGAAGTACTTGTCACTGAACGCCTTGGTCTTCGGGTCCTCGGTGACGTGCGGGGACGCGACGGTGGCATACCAGCCCTCCACCGCCGGGAACCCGGCGCCCGTCAGGAAGTCGGAGCTTTCCACTCCGTCGCCACCCGCCTTGATGACGTTGGGGATGATGTCATACGCCTGCTTGGCCAGCTTGACCCCAGCCTGCGCAACCCCGCCGTAATACAGCGCCTGCGGATCAAGCCCCTTGATCTTGGTCAGCACGGACGAGTAGTCCGCCGCCTTGGGGTCCAGCCGGTCGCGGCCCAGGACCTTGATGCCCTTCTTCTCCGCCTGGCCCTGGAAGGCGTCGGCCAGCCCCACGCCGTAGGCTCCGGAGTCATCCAGGACGTAGATGCTCTTCACCTTGAGCGTGTCCGCCATGTAGTTGGCCATGTTCGGCCCTTGGAAAGCGTCCGTCGTCACCGTGCGGAAGTAGATCGCCTTGCCCGCCGGCCGATACTGCGCGGCGAACTTCGGATCTGTCAGGTCCGGGTTGGTGGAGGCCGGGGTGATGATCGCCAGGTTCCCCTGGCTCAGGATCGGCGCCATCGCCTTGCCCGCCCCCGACATCTGCGGGCCGAGCGCCGCGACATAGGCGCGGTCGCTCACCATGGTGCGGGCGTTGGTCGCGGCCTGCGCCGGGTCATACTGCCCAGCGGTCGCGGTCGCGTCGTCCAGCTTCACAAGCTGGAACGTGTAGCCCTTGACCGCCTTCGCCGCATTCGCCTCCTCGAACGCCATGATGGCACCGTTGCCGATCCGCTCGGCATTGGTGGCGTCGGCGCCGGTGAAGGACAGGTTCACGCCGACCTTGACCACCTTGTCGGCGGCATAGGCGGCGCGCGAGGCCAGCAGCGTGGCGGCGGTGGCGGTGATGGCTGTGCGACGTGTGATCATGCAGATCCGCTCCCTGAATTGTGAGTGTGCGTCGCTGCAACTATGCACGCCTCGTGCCATCGCACGTCAACCTATTTGACGGCGGCAAGCGTCGTGCATCCGCCTTATGCTTAGTTGGTTTCTCCTTGTCCTGGTCCGGCCGGGTCAGCATGATGCCCGCTTTGCACTTGCACGAGGCTTTCCTATGTCCGCCACCCGGCACAACGACCTGCAATCTGCCATCGCAGAGGCCGCGGCGGGAATCGAGCAGCACCTGATTGCCATACGCCGCGACCTGCATGCCCATCCCGAGCTGGGGTTCGAGGAGGTGCGGACCGCCGGCATCGTCGCCGCCGAGCTCGCCCGGCTGGGCATCCCGCACCAAACCGGCGTCGGCCGCACCGGCGTCGTCGGCACCATCAGCGGCGGGCGCCCCGGCCCCACCCTCGCCATACGCGCCGACATGGACGCGCTGCCGATCCATGAGCAAACGGGGCTGCCCTTCGCCAGCACGGTGCCCGGCAAGATGCACGCCTGCGGTCACGACATCCACACCAGCACCCTGCTCGGCGTCGCCGCAGTGCTGCAAGGCATGGCGCCGTCGCTCTCCGGCACCGTCCGGCTGCTGTTCCAGCCGGCCGAGGAAACGCTGGGCGGCGCGCCGGCCATGATCGCCGATGGCGTGATGGAGGGGGTGGATGCGGCGCTCGGCTTCCACAACTACCCGGACCATCCCGTCGGCAGCTTCTCCTATGCCCGCGGGGCGTGCCTGGCGGCGTCTGACCGGTTCGACATCACGGTATCAGGGCGGTCGGGCCATGCCGCGCACCCCTATGACGCTGTGGACCCCATCGTCGCCGCGGCGCACCTAATCACGCAGCTGCAGACGGTGGTGTCGCGCGAGCAAAGGCCGAAGCACCCCTGCGTCGTCACCGTCGGCGCTATCCATGCCGGCACCGTGCACAACATCATCCCCGATTCCTGCCTCGTCCGCGGCACCGTCCGCACCCTGCATGCGCAGGCGCAGGACGTGGCGGAGGCAGCGATCAGCCGCCTCTGCGCCGGCCTTGAGGTCGGGATGCGCGTGCGCTGCGAGGTGATGTACGAGCGCGGCGTCCCCGCCCTGGTCAACGACGACGCGATGCTGGACCGCGCCGTCGCAAGCGTGCGGGCGCAGTTCGGCGACGTGGTGGAGGAAGGCGAGCCGAGCATGGGCGGCGAGGACTTCGCCTTCATGGCGCAGTTGGCGCCGTCCGCGCACCTGGGCGTCGGCTCGGGCCAGCCAGGGCGGCACGACAAGCTGCACAATAGCGGCTACCAGCCGGACGAGGCGTGCATCGGCCTGGGAGTGCAGGCGCTGTCGCGGGCGGCTGCGGATTTCCTGGCCTAGAAAAGGCCGCCCGGAATGCGGAAGAAATGTCGTAAAGCGAGAAAACTCAACGCCTTCGGCCAGGGATTGGTGCTGCGGCATGACGGAAGGCGACGCACTTTTCCGCCCGACGCCGAGTAGGTTCCACCGCTGGTTGAACTGCCCGTTGGCACGCAAAGAGTGAAGCCACCCGGACGAAACCCAGGCTATGCCCTAAGCAAACCTCTGGATGTTTGTGCACAAATGAAGTAACAGCCCAGGTAGTGCGCGGAAGATAGCGGTTGACCGGTCACGGCGCGACGTGAGTCAAGGTGTGGATGACACCGCCCGCGAACGATGGCCGACCCGAGGACTACGCGGCCTATGTCTCCGG
>JAABUK010013688.1_pt1 | contig 10081 bp, 4 predicted proteins | sample 5559141 | NCBI WGS metagenome assembly JAABUK01 (sample SAMN10711869, study PRJNA513367) | rock metagenome | isolation source: Antarctica rocks | place: Antarctica: Victoria Land, Pudding Butte nord | collected 2016-01-03 | reverse complement strand
CTTCGCCAATCTCTTATGTGCACTGCTGACACCAACCTCGAGCCGGTTGATGTCGAGCTGGGCGGGGTTACGGGTTGGAAATTTGAGCGTACGTGTCGTGACTTTAAGTATATCAAGTAATGGGCGGAGGAGTGGCGGAGCTGGGATCCAACAATCAAGACCTTAAAGCACCACTGACTGCAGTATCTTAGGTCGATCATGGGCTTTCTTTTGGGATATTGTAGTCATCGTTAGATAGTACGACCTCATAGTCTCATTTCACTATACGACGTCTGGGCTCACTAATACGCCTGACTCGAAGATTGGAATCGCTCGCTCTCTAACCCATGCCAAGAGCATGTCCCAATCAACGCATTTGTGATGCCCTCGAGCCTCCGCTACCAATGCCGGGGGATCTCCTAACAGCCATTTAAATATAGTAAGCGACGGGTCACCTCTACACATGATGGACTCCCTCATCATTTCTATACAGTGATCTATATCTGTTAGCACCATATTAAGCACTCCTCATATATTGCCACATCGAAAGATATACCAATATGTGCTCTCTACTCCACTAGCTCTGCTTCTATTTCATTAAGTAGATAGTAATCCTTGTGAATCCAATACCTGATTTTTTTCTAAGGGATGTGAGTAAAGCCACTAGGCCGCCACGGTAGTGACATAGAATCTCACCAGACAATGCAATTCATGATGCACACCCAACTCTGCTGCGTAGCCCGACCCATCCGCCAGAGATACAGATGTAAGATTGTAGTATTCAAGATCTTCCCACTTAACCCGAATCCTGATATCTGCGATTGGTCAAGTTAGTATCACAATGGTACTCTTGTGTACCGACGGTGGAGCCGGAAGGAAATCGTACTTTCGAAGAGATCATACCATACGGCGTCGAGTTCTGGTCTTAGGACTCCGGAGAATAGGTTATCATGCAACTTAACTCGAAAAGCGCGGCGCTCGAATTAGACGGCGTTACTTCGCGCCAGCGCTATGGTGGATATTCAATACTAGTATAGCTTTGGAGAAGGTTGGAACGAATAGGGAGCGCTCCGATAACGATACACTCACATGGAAAGATTTCTAGCTGGTTGTTCCCAATACCGCATAGTAGTAGTGGCGTAAGATAGAGGGAGATACAGAGGATGAACAAGGGGATACTAGCGAATGCGAAGCTGTAGAGAAGCCATTCAAAATAAATTTTCTGCTCCACTTTCTGCAGCAGTACGGATGGGTCGCTCGTAGGCTCTTCATTACCGGCATTAAGAAGAAGCTGAGTATCTAGGGTCTTTTCGTATTCTCGCAGCTCTACAGATACCATAGCTTGCAAAAAGTGGTCGTCCCAGAATGTTTACAATGCGAAGACCACGGTGAAACTCACGATGGATACACAGTGAGGCTCGGTTTCCGCGCTAGCAATAAGCGGGCTCTTTTTCCGCTGTGTACCTTATGTTGTATATGCGATGAAAGTGGAATTTCAAAGCGGCGTCAGAAGCGGGGTGGCGAGGTCGGCGCTTTAGCTTTCCGTCCAACCGCGGCGCGCTCAAAGTAAAACTTGTACAGTAGCACAGAGAAAGGAGGGGGAAGTCGCATCGAAAGATTATTGGAGGACTGTTGTATTCCTGCTGCGAAGATTCTATTAGCACGCTTCTTCGGAACTGGGAAGAGGGGCCGGCACGTCCCTAGTCCCGGTAACCAATAGTAGCGTCACCTCAGTCTTATCTTTATAATACTTTAGACATTACCTTATCTATGCGTCAAGCTGCAAGCGTTCGTCTATACGTAGGTCCGTCTGCACATAAGTCCGTCTGCACGTAAGTCCGTCTACACGTAGCCGCAGCAATATCACATTATCGCCACCGTCGCACCACTATGAAGGACGGTATAACCCGCGCTAGTACGTCGATCAATTTCCCCACTTGACCGCTTACTCCATTGATGGTAGGCATGCAGGTATACAGGCTCGCAGAATTACTAGATCACTAAGAGATATTATAGAGGTGTCACACTTCATGAAACAATCCTATTTGATCGACAAATAGGCTGTAGGGCAAGCCGGCATAAGCGTTATTCAGGACGTCTTACTCTTTACCCCTTTTATATCTTCCGCCGTTACACCTAATCACAAATTGTGTTTACGAGGTAATGCCTGAATTTGCCTTCCTTGGGATCTATATTAAGCTATTAAAGTCGAGGTTTATAAAACTCCCATTGCTTGTTAAATAGCTAGTTATAGTTCCCAACAATAGCTCTCATCCTTGAGGGGCGTTTATATTCATACCTAATCGGGGCGTAGACCTTACGGTAGAGATTCTATATTAGATAGGCTTCCTTTAATATCATGCTCGGTAGCTTTTAATCTCGGTCAACCCTCCCTCCATATTTACGCTCTTTCGACTAATTATTCTAATTACATCACTCCTATTTTCTACCTAGTACCACTCAAATAGCGTCTAGTCAATTACAGGATATAGATAACCGAGTATGGGTTACTGCCAATGACAGATAATCGCTATAGGCGTCATTTTTATCATCTTGCCTTCGATCGCTATAGGTCTACGAATATGGGCAAAGACGATAAGCCGTAAAGGCCTTAGGTTGGATGACTATCTAATCTTTCCAGCTCTAGTAAGACATGAACTCCTTCGTATACAGTCTTAAGTCCTAAGGCGCCGCAGGTAACAGCTATAGGGTCGTACGCAGTACAAATCGATAGTTAGTATACAGTACTTTCTCTATATCATACTGTCAAGCTAATCGCTAATGAATCAGCCGCGACCAACGGGCAGCTTGGACAACATCAAATAGTTGTATTAGATGGAATGCCATTTCTATACGATTCTCGGTTCTTGCGATATGAGATAGTAAGGTAGAACCCCCGGCGTGCAAGTCGGTGATCTAATGAAAGCTTTCTATTAGTGCAAGTTTACTCTTTAGATACTGATATACGCCGGTTATAGTTTAAGTAAATCCTTAATTTTAGTGCTATATATGCACATTTTTGATATCCGGACGTTTCGGTTATAGGCGAAGATTATACTGGCCATAGTTGTTGCCTGGACCATCTCTTTCTTCTTTACAAGTTTGTTTTAATATTACCTAATCACTTCGTTGGTCGAGCCCTTCTATGGTAATACTTGTGTGGACACTATTCCCCTGTGGTATGCGGGTGGTGCTACAGATATCGTACTTGATTGCCTGATTCTTACAATGCCAATACCCATGGTACTAAAGCTACAACTGCGCTGGAGACAGAAGCTGGGCGTTCTGTCGATGTTCCTTTTGGGCGCATTATGAGTAGTGCTATCGCTGGCTGCACGACAGAATATCCAAGCTCATTAGTACTTCCACAGGGTCTGCGCTTCAAGTATCACGCGCTTAGTGGTATACGTCCAAGTTGGCGCTATTTTGGCACAGCATTACAATGACGAGACTTGTAAGCCTCCTACCGGGTTGACTTTATCCAGTACTAAGAACTACAGACTACTCGTCTCCCGTATTCCTTTGGAGCGTAATCGAATTATCCCTTGCAGTCATTAGTGCATGTTTACCAACCTTGCGACCCATCTTCTTGCGGTACAGCCCGGGATCTACCCAAAAGGGAAGCGCCCTGACTCAATACAAATCCAACAGCAGTCGCTATGGAAACAGACGTTACGGGCACTCCGGTTTACATGCAGATGACACCGATCTCTCCGTGCTTCAACCGATAGATCCTGTGATGCACACACAGATCAATGGATTCGGATATGAGAGCCCAGAGCAACCAAGAGAGGGAGTCATAATGGTCCAAAAGAGCGTTTCCAGCCAGGATTAGCAAGTCGGGTGCGTATGATGTAGGGAACGCCATGTTCCAAGTATGAGCAGATATCGACCTGTGCCCAACAAGAACAAAATAAAGACGGAGAAGATGTTTCACGCATCAAGGCAAGTTGACGTTTCTGACTACAGAGGCCATAAAGCGGAGTGCGGAGTGCGTCAGCCACTGATTAACACGGATTTATTCATAATGTATGTATCTAAATCCATGGAGGCGTAGTTTTTGACCAATGAGTTTAAGGGTAAACAGTTAGGCTAGAGATAAGGCTTCCATAAGAAATGGATTTTGGTCGAGGATAATCGGACAATGGCGGCTTGATGGCTCTAGGTATGGAAATCTTTGAGTAGAGGCGGCTCTGTAGACTATTAATGCCTCTTGCACTAACGTAAGATGTAAGATCTATCACAAAAGAGGATACATCATCGCCATTCTTCCCGGATGTATGAATGTAGCTCCGAGCCTATGGCATCCTGTCTAAATGAGATGGACTTTCTGAGCTCCTCTCACCATCTTATCACTTACCCCTCACATTATCAAGATTCAACCATCTCGGAATCCCCTCCTTCCTGAACAAGCTATCCTCTTCAAATTCTCATTCCTCAAAAACCCAAAACGATTAGTCATACACCAGAGAGTCCAATATGCCCAAAAAAACACAACACAGCCAAAGCTTTCCCTAGCACCCGTACCATCTTATACAATATGGCATTAAGAGTAGCAGACTACATTGTTGTCGGCGGCGGCTTAACCGGATGTGTAGTGGCATCCCGCCTCAAGCAGGGCGATGAATCGCTCAACATTATGCTCATCGAAGCTGGTCCAGATTCAAGCGGTGACTCTCGTGTCAAGACTCCCATGGCCGGCTTCGCCCTCTCGTATTCGGAGCTAGACTGGGCTGACCAAACAGTCCCCCAGCCCCACACATATAATCGCAGCTTCTATAGCACAGCTGGTAAAACCCTCGGAGGGGGCAGTGTACTGAATTACGGCGGATGGTCCCGTGGAGACGCGACCGACTACGATGAGTGGGCCAGAGCAGTAAGGGACTCTCGCTGGAGTTACCAGGGGTTACTCCCCTTTTTCAAAAAGTCGGAGCACTATTACGATCCAAACGCTGATCCAGATCAGCATAGTTTCGGAGGACCGATGCACTACATCTCTGTGGCGGCCAGTGATCCAGAGCGGCAGTACCCTCTCCGCGAGCCGCTGCGCGCAGTCTGGAGTGAGCTTGGTCTCCAATACAATCCGGATACCAACGGTGGTTCGCTGGCTGGTATTTCGGAACTCGAAGAGAATTAGTATAATGGGTTTCGTCAGCTATCTCATCAGGCATACGACCTTACGGGGGTACAGGTCTTCATTAGCACATTGGTCCACCACCTGGTCTTGTCCACCAACAGTATGGGCAAGCTTGTAGCAACGGGAGTCCAACTTGGGGACGGCAGTCAGATAATAGCACGCAAGGAAGTAATCCTTGCGGCAGGTGCGCATAGAAGTCCACAGATCCTGATGCTATCAGGCATCGGAGCTGAAAGTGAGCTATCGAAAGTAAGCATCCCGCTCCAGGCAAATCTCCCACATGTCGGCCACAACTCGATCGACCACTTTGCGCTCTTCCAATTCTGGAAACTCCGTAACCCGTCTCATGGTTTCACGATGGGCAAGCCACCCTGGTCATCTCCCGCCTACTTTAAAGGCCTACCCTGCGATTGGGCTATAAAAGAAGCCGTACCTACCCATATACTATCAACCGCCTTACGTATCGATATTGTCTCCGACGCGGACAATGACGCCAATGCCGCGGCCCTTATCCATCCTTCCCGCTGCCACCTCGAAACTATGATACTCTACGTCCCAGCAGGCGCAGAACACGTCGGCCTCCAGCTCCCAAACGATGGAATGCACGTCGCGAGCTCTCTCATGCTCCTCCTCCCCACTTCGCGAGGCCGCGTATCTCTTGCTTCCGCCTCAGCTACAGACCCTCCCGTTATCGATCCAAACCACTACGCCACAGCCACCGATCGCGCCGCCCTCATCTACGGTACTCAGCGTCTGGCGCACGCGCTGCTCAACACCGCCGCCGGCAAGGCAATAATTGAGCGTGAGGTGGCACCGCCGGGCCTATCGCCTCTGGACTCATCGTCCACCGGAGAAGAGATCGATGCACGGGTCCGCAGCGTTGGCGTGGCGCATGCGCATACTATGGGGACGGCGGCTATGGGCAAGGTTGTCGGGGTGGATCTTAGCAAGGCTTTTAATGGTGTAAATAGTGTGATATGAAAGCCATATCACACTAATTACGCTAAAACTAAATAGTGGGTGTGATATTAAGGGCATATCACACTTACTATTTATATTATAATATATTAATAATATTTAAATAGTGTAAATAATATGGCTCGGATCTAGCGGAAATAGCCGAGTTTTTAATAAGAGTATCTTAGCCATATTTACGCTGCGGAACAGGGAAGGGAATTTTGACTTTTTCGAAAATCGAGGAAGGGAATTCAAAAAATTAGGATAAATATTAATACAAAAAAAATTCCCTTCCCTAAAGAAGGGAAGGGAATAGAGTCAAAAAGGCCGATTCCCTTCCCTATTCCGCAGCGTAGCCATATTTTCCCTAAAAGCGACGACTATTATATAGTAGTAATACTATGAAAATATATATAGAATAATATTATAGGGAGTTTATAGATATTTATAACTACCTTCCTATTTATCGGGCTTTAAAAATAATATATAAATAAAAAGATACTAACGTCGCGTATAAAAAAAGAAAAAATTCTATAATAAGATAAACGACCTCTAATAAATAAATTTTTAAGGTAACCGTAGTATTTTAAAAAGTAATTTACCGTAGTCTTTTAAAACCCAAACTATTTTAGCGCCGTACTAGCCCGATCGGGTATATAACTCGCTACGACCTAAATTTCTTAAATATCCTAACCTATCTTTCTTCTAACTCTTAAATAATTATATATAAATCCTCCTCTATAAATAGTCCGATACGGAATTATAACTTAAGGTACTAGAGTAGTTTAATTATCTTAATAATAAGATTATTACGCTAGTCGCTAATAGTATACTTTACCCTCGAAAATACGCGCTCCGGCTCTACTAATATAACTAGGATAAAATAAATATTAATAACTATTTTTAATAATAGTAGTAATTAGCGTTATTACTCTAATATTATCTATTACTCTATTACCGTCTTATTATTATTAACGAGTAGTAGTTTATTTAAATATATCTCTAGCTTATTATTTATATTCTACTTCTATCTCTTTTTTTTATATATTTATTTAATATAGGAATTATCGGTTATCGGTATTTTAATTTTAGTTTAATATTAAAGATATCCTATAAACGAACGATACGTTTTTTCCTAGAACTCTTTTAGTATAAGTTTTATATTCGGTTACTACTCGTCCTCCTAGTCTTTAAAGTATATATATTTAATTATAGGATTAAGAATAATTACTACGATATAGGCTAGCGCTCTTTCGATTTTATTTTAATACTTTAGTAACTTAATATAGCCCGAATATAAAAACTCTTTTATAATACTATAATTAATAAACTCTACTAGTACTTTCTTAAAGTATTTATATAGGAAATCTATAGTAGGGAGTATATAGTCGAGAGTAACGACTTAACCCTTAATTATTTTTATAATATTATAAAATAGTTTTAAGAAGTTACGGATATAAATTAATATCTTCTAGTCTTTAATAGAAAGTATATTATTTACTAGCTCAGGTTCTTAATTAATTAATATAATAATTATAGTCTTAATCCTCCCGATTACTTAATCGAGTATAAGGTACTAAGAATTCTATTTTATACTATTATCGCGGTACGGTATAAGACCGTTACTAAATTCTTTAAATATTTAAATCCGTTAAATACTTCCTATAATATAAACGATAATATTATAAAGTTTTCCGAGTAGGTTAAGCTTTCGTTATTAATATATTTAAATATCGATAAAAATAGTAGTAGCTTCGCCTTCTAGTAGTTTATAATTATCGATTTATTTCTTAAAAAGGAAAGCTTAAACGGCTAGGTTAATTATATAACTATTATAACGTAGGCGTCGCTAGCGGTAATTATAATATATACTTTAATTATTTAATACACTCGTAATAGTTTAGATAAATATATTATTATTCGGGGCGTTATTTATAACGAAATACCCTAAATTACTAGAAATCCCGTAGTCTTTTAATATCTCTAGTATTATTTTTATTTAGTTCTCTCTTAAATACTAGCCCTAGATTTTAATAAATACTAATATTACTACTCGTCGTTAAAGCTTTCTAATAGTATAATACGCGACGATAATAAAGATTCCTAAATAATTAGGCGATATCTAAATATCGTAGTTAATATAAATATCTAAGAGAGTAGTAGTAAAAATCTAACGTAGATATAATTTTCCTTTAATAAATAGTCGATTTACGTAAGTTTTAATAGTACGGCCAGCGCTTAGGAGTAATTAATTCGCTAGCGGGTTAATATATTTAAGAAAGATCCGAAAACCTAGATAAGAGACTAGGTTAAATAAAAGATTATTTATAATAATCTATTAAATATAGAGGTATTCTAGAGTCGTTTTATTAAAATTAATTACTAATAATTATAGTCGTCTCTTCTCCTCCTTCTCTTTATTAACTTTAATATATCGAAGAAATATTATATTAATAATAACCCCGTTAAGTTTACGCTTTAGAGCTACTCTACTAATAACTAGATCCTATTAATATTTCTCTTTTAGATATCTCTTTATAATCGCTATACCTCTACTCTTTTTTAATTTTTTCGAGTAATAATTATATTTAAAATATAGTATTCTATAATAGTCTTCGAGGTAATACTACTCGTAGATATCTAATATTATTATACACTCTCTCTTCTTTATATTATAAATAGAGGATTGAAAGACGCTTAATCTAGAGCTAGGTATATATAAGTTATTATTTATAAACGAGTCTTATTTAGGTTATTACTCTAATTATTCCTCTAACTCTAACTCGGCCGTTAAGATATCGATATCCGCCTACTCTTAAATGGATAACGTAGGTATACTTTATAATAACTTAGAGTTATTAACGGGTTAAGAAGGAGGATATAAATAAGGTTAAATTAATTTCTTTAAAATAACTAGTAAACGATTTTCCCGGTAGCGCGTATTTTTATAAAGGGCGAAAGATAAAGTTATAAACCTTACTATAATAATAAACGGATTTAATATAATAGTAGGCTCGTTAAATAAGTTTGATTTATTATTATTAAAGGCTATAATAGAAGTATATATAAAAAAGTTAATATTTATAGAGGTTTATAAACGGGAGAAAAGGATTTTTATAATTACGGAAATCTTAATACTATACTTATTTAGGTAGATACTAGTTTAAATAAATAATTAACTCTAACTCCGCTTTACCCGTAAAGCTACTAAAATCCCCTATACAAAAACCCTAGAATTATTATTTATATTATTTATATTAGTAGTTAATAATATAATATAAAGCCTATATTAATATAAATAATATAGTATAGACTTTATATTATATTAACTACCTAGGAAAAAAGGGTATATTATATTATTTATATTAATAATATATAAATAGTACGTATACTATTAAAACCCTTAGATCTTAGGGTATATAGTATCGAGAGGTTAAGAATTATAGACGCGAGTATTATTCTAGTATTAATTAGTAGATATCTATAGGCGACTTTATATATAATAGCGGAGTAAATAATTAAAATTATTCTAAAGAGTTAAATAGAGTAGAGAATAGGATTAGGTATAAGGCGGAGAAATCGAATTACCTCGAATCGTAGTTTATAGAGCGCGTATTTATATTTATTAGAATGGAACTAAACTTTTTATAATATTCTATATCCCTATAATACGCCGGTAATTAGTATATATATAGAAGAGATTCGATCGGATATAAAAGGGTGACTTTCTTTTCCGACTACGCGGAAAGGGCTAGTAGTATCCTATTAATAATTAATATTACTAATAGGACCCTACTAGCTAGTTTAGTAAACTAGGGTTCCAAGTAAAGTCCTATTAAATATATATTAAACCTAGAGTTATAAGCCTAGAACTATATATATTATTATATTACCTCTTTATATAATTTCGATTTTAGTTATTTTTATTTATAATATATTTTTATTTATAATATATATTTATTTTAAATTTATAAAAGTTTTAATAATTATATATTTATATATTTATTA
>JAABUK010013687.1_pt1 | contig 10081 bp, 9 predicted proteins | sample 5559141 | NCBI WGS metagenome assembly JAABUK01 (sample SAMN10711869, study PRJNA513367) | rock metagenome | isolation source: Antarctica rocks | place: Antarctica: Victoria Land, Pudding Butte nord | collected 2016-01-03 | reverse complement strand
GGTCAAGTCGACGGTTCTCATGTCATCCGCGCTATCGTTGTTCCCAATCTGTCCACCTGTCCAGTCCACACATTCGATCTTGACAATCTCATCGTTCTTGATCGTGCCGCAGAAAGGTACTGTATGACTACGTAAGTCCAAAACGATAAAGCTCCAGGCAGGCTTATGTACCGTCAGGATGCCACCTGTTCTGCGCCATGTCAGTGATACACCCTTCAAAGCTGGAATGGTATTGAACATACGTGAAGACCAGACTGCTCCGCAGCAGGCTTCTTCAGCTCGACCTTCATGGCCGTGCGGATTTCCTTGAGACCCATGATGTACAGAGAGAAATGCCGATTGGGAACAGAGATGACAACTTTGGAAGTACTTAAGACAAGATGGAGCTTTACTGTTATGTTGTTGTTGTATAAGGAAAAGCAGTGAAGATATTCAAAGACATGGCGGGGCAACGGATGGCACTCTAGCCCATTGCCCCGCAGGCCAAGGTGCCATTAGCTTTCCATCTTCCCTTGAACATGATGAAAAGCAAGGTATAATACGGTAGTGTGGTCATTGCAATCGTTTTGTTGTATTGTGGAAGATGATAAGGTTCATGATGGTGGTCTATCGCCCTTATCAGTTGTGGTCTGGCTCCTCGCAACCAGACAAAACAAGGCGGGGTACTGTACGAGGGGGAGAATGATTCGCCCATTCTGAGAATAGAAAAGAAGTCCCTAGACACTGCGGCATCGGGTTTAATGGATTGCCATGTTACCGGGCCATCTTCGGCTTATTTGTATTGACATGGACGCTATTGCGTGAGAACGTTATGTACAATTAATGTATGCCTGTTGCAATTCGTCCGCAAATTGATAGAAATGGGCTAGGAAAACTTCTTTTCCGGGAGCTCTGGGTTATGAAGAGGATTTTGCTTCTCTTGGTTTGTCTGAGTATTATGGGCATCTAGATTCTCCAAAGGAAGTTTGAGAAACTCGTGCTTGTTCGTCCATCTAACCTGACTTTCTGCAAATCTTTCACTGTAGGCGGGAGGCGGCGGTGGATCCGTGATCTTGGTGATGAGAAATGCAGTTGAGGCTTCGGCGACTCCATAGATGAGCACACCCAAGAGAGGGATCTTGAGAAATATGTAGAATCCCACGCCAAATCCAAAGAGCACACCTTCGCGGTCACGGAACCAAAGGTGCTTTTGGTCTTTCGAAAGGCGAATTCGTGAGAAGTAAGGTTCGAGCTGTCCTGATCAGTCGGACGTAATAGTAAATGCATCCCAGCGCCATGACTGACCAATTCTCTCATCAAACTTCGGGATGAGAAGTAACTCTGCAAGAACACGACGAGGTACCTTCGAGGCAGGAAGATACTACTACCAAATATCACAGCAGCCGGCAACGGCCCCACAGCGTTATTGAACGTGTAGAAACTTGCCGCAGGAAGGACGAATCGTCCAATGACTGGAAGATAGGAGAGCAAGTATATGGCCAAGGAGATGCCCGCACGTCGGCCAAAGCGGATCAGGAATGCTATCGCTGCGTTCGTTGGAGTCCTGTGTTTGCTTGTATCGCCATGTGTCGTGTACATTCGTAGGTTCGGATAGTACAAAGCACGGAGTGTTTTCGGATCCTCAGACCTGTGTTTCTGGATGTATGTCTGATCTACCCATTCAAGGGAGTCCATAAACCTAACGGCGTGAGCATAATCTTCGTGCAGTCTGTGAAGCTTTACTCACATATGATCGAGTGTTGGTGTGATGTAACGCATCAGGCTCATCAGGAAGAAGGGAACCTGCAACACTGAGTTTGCAACAAAGTCCAGTCCTCCAACAACCTTGTCATCCCAGGTGACTGAGTCAAAGTTTATGAAATTTGAAAGTGTCCATAACGAGGCTTTGGCAGCCACGATCTACGTTCAGGTTCCGTCAGCCTCAGCCCAATCTCAGTCTCCAGGTAAGGAACTCACAGGTACAGCTATTAGGAGCCTTATGACAATGCCAGCGCAGACGGCAATAGCAGCCTGGCGGTAATGCTCGTATTTGAATAAGCCTGGGTTCTGGAGTGCTCTGAGCGCTGGTGTGGATTTCAGCTTGGGAAGTGGAGCGGCAGGATTATGGAGCGCAAACCCCCAACAATGGTGAGCTGGGCACCTCGTAAGATAGCATTGGGATCGAAGTTCGACATTGCGAATTTTCAACGCACGTACTGGCAGCGGGCTGAAAAAATCACGTATTAAAAACTGCTACTTGATACCTATCCTGAAGCTTTCCGACATGTTGGATGACGTACAGTACCCTGCAAAAAGTCACGGTCACTTAAGCGAAAACACGTAAAATCGCGTACTTTAGGAAGGCTTTGCACTGCACCCTCCGGAGTCAATAAACCCAGATCAGGAAGGCCTTTATCAATTACCCCTTGAGCAGCTAGGATACTGTTACGTCAGTTACGATCGGAGCCTAAAATCACCTGGAGACAGCTGAAAACGAACACCGGGATCGATTTGGACGCGAGAACTCTCAACGCAACACTACGGGCTCACGGAATTTCTCACTGGCTAGCTCTTCGGCGACCGAAATTAACATCTGAAGTTGCTCTGCTTCGGTTAAAATGAGCTAAAAAGCATAAGGATTGAACCGTGAATCAATGAGGCAATGTCATCTGTGTGAATCGCTGTTCCCTCGATGGCTGGTTTAGCCCGGATGTTCCTTCCGGGTGAAGTGGGGGCTCAATTAGTCAGCTTCCCCCCCCTCCACCAGTTACTATTTAGTTCCGAAGCTCTTCAGCTTAGAAAATACCACTCCTTTGCTACCTTCTAGAATCGAGTCTTTAGTGCTGAGTTGTTCTTCTGATGAACGTGCACGGGATTCGAAAGAAGCCTTGCATTCAGAAAGTGTTTGTTAAGTGATAGTATCTGTTTCTGTTCGATTTCGTGTCAATTGTCACTGTTCTATCCTGCATCTGATCTCGCTGAAAAGATTTTTCCTACTTTCTCGTTTTCTTCTGATAGATCAGAAGATAATAAGTCTCATCTAGTTGTTCAGATCTTTTACTGAGCACTCTGACAGATCTGCTCAATGAGCTAGATAAATATTATCATCTGAACGAGTTCAAGCAATATTCTAGTTCCTGATCTCTTTTGAATAGCTCTTCTTCGTCTCAAGCATCTACACTTTTATCAATCACACTCAACACGTCTGTTTTGCAGACGCTGACTAAAATGTCATATCAGCAGACAGATTCGATCTTCTCTTTCTGTGATATCTTCTCAAATATCAATCATGTTTTCGCAGTTCGCTGACTGAAATGATTAGAATACAAGCTCTCAAAATATAAAATTGATGAAGTTATCAATCTCATCATTTATCTGAACTCACTCAATATGTTGCTTACAAACGACATCATCAAGTGAGCAGAATTTCATTCAGATGTTATACATCTGCTATCAATCAAGAATCTCACAGCTCAGTGTTACGAGCGTGCTCAGCCTTCTACTGGAACGCGCGTCCTTGAGCGAGTCTAAGGCCCTATCGGGCTTAGCGCTTCCCTTCCTCCTGTACATATAGCCTTCGCATCTCGATAGACCTCGCTCTTTAGCTTTGAATTCTCGTTTACCTGGTTTACCCTTCGTTTACCTGTATCTCTATGACTTGCTCTAGGCATGGTTCTAACATTATTCAAAGCTTCGTACATACCACACGACAGTGGTTCGCTTCCTAGTTGAGCCGGTTTTTGCAGCTCTACGGTCGGAAGCAGAAGCTCTGCTACAGACGTGTAGTAGACGTGAAGACAACAGTTGATCTCTTTACTGAGCTTGTCATCGAATCGAACAAGCTCTGTCACGTGTTGCAGGCAAGAAAACCTCGACTGAGCTCTTGACTGAGCTCGCCATCGAACAAGCCCTGCGACGCGTCGCAGGCACGAACCGACCCCTCGATCGACCTCTTGACTGAGCTCGTCATCGAACAGAACAAGCTCTATCGAACGCGGTAGGCAGGAACCGGAACAAGTCCTACCGAATGCGGTAGGCAGGAACAGAGAGCGCTATCGAATGCGATAGACGCGATCAGAACAAGCCCTGCTTCAAGGGCGCGTCTGATATTGACCTCGTCACTGAGACGATCAATGAACAGAACAAGCTCTGCGACGTGTTGCAGGCAGGAACTAGAAGTGAGCCTGCTATAATGGCAGACAAGGATTGACCTCGCCGTTGAGCCAGTCACCCGATAGCTAGCCTGCTTGAAAGGCACGAACCAGAAGTGAGCCTGCTTCAAAGACGCGTCCGATATTGACCTCGTCGCCGAGCCGGTCACTCGATAGTTAGCCTGCTTGAACGGCACCCGAAGTGAGCCTGCTACAATGACACCAGAACCCGATTCAGCAACGAACCTCTTACCCGTACCTTCTACGATTTACCTCTATTCACGACATTGACGACAACAGCAAAGATGATATGTACTGCAGACAGGGTAGCATATACTATATGCCTCGAGGGGATAGAACATATACTATATGCCTGAAAACACGAAGATATGAGCTGAAACCCGTCCATCGTTGAATATTTGAAGCTGAATAGAAAGAGTCTGCTTGAATGACAAGAATAGTGAGCCTGCTACAAGAACAGATAACGATTGACCTCGTCGCCGAGCCCGTCACCCGAAAACAAGCCCTACCGAATGCGATAGGCATGAACAGAACAAGCTCTACTACATGCGTGTAGTAGGCACGAACGGAACAAGCTCTGCTACATGCGTGTAGCAGGCACGAACCAGAAGACAACGATTGACCTCATCGACTGAGCCCGTCACTCGATAGTGAGCCTGCTTGAACGGCACCCGAAGTGAGCCTGCTACAATGGCACGAAAAGAACAAGCCCTACTATGCAGTAGGCCTGAACCAGAAGTGAGCCTGCTTCAATAACATTCGACAAGAAGGAATAGGCTTGAAACGCCTGATGAAATGAGCTTGAAACGCTCTATGTCAAGAAAAGAGCTTGAAACGCTCTATGTCAAGAAGGAATAGACTTGGAACGCCTGGTGAAATGAGCTTGAAACGCTCGATGAAATGAGCTTGAAACGCTTGAATAGAACGGTAACGGAACGAACAAGAAAGAAAGAACTGATTGAAGCAATGAGATCATTGCTTGACTGAGAAGAGAAAGTAATGTTACGAGCGTGCTCAGCCTTCTACTGGAACGCGCGTCCTTGAGCGAGCCTAAGGCTCTATCGGGCTTAGCGCTTTCCTTCCTTCTGTACATATAGCCTTCGCATCTCGATAGACCTCGCTCTTTAGCTTTGAATTCTCGTTTACCTGATTTACTCTTCGTTTACCTGTATTTCTATGACTTGCTCTAGACATGATTCTAACACTCAGAATCTGACTAGTTTTAAGTTCTTGCTATGCAAGAAATTCTCTTTTAAAACAATTGAAATATTCTTTATATCATTCAACGTAAAACTATTTGAGCTACGATAATGCTCTGATGAAGCTCTAATCATCTTTTATAAGCGAGTCACAAGCTTGATGCAATATGTAAAAGCAAAAGATAAATCAGCATTCAACTCATTTACTATTTTTACACTATTGAAATCAGCTATGCTGAATATCATTCTACAAGCATTCATAAAGAGAATATTGAATCACATTGTACAGAGAAAAGTCATAAGAAACATGACTGCAACAGATAAATTATTGAAATTTATTTACAATTTAGTTGAGAAAGTGAGATGAATGAATCTAAAGATTCAGAAGCTATTCGATGAGAAAGTAAAATTAAAAAAGTTAATCTTCTATAAGAAACTGATTCAAAAAAACATGTTCAAAGCTTAGATAAATGTCTTGTTGACATCATATCACTTCTTTAAGAAGAATTCTTCTATTGATTGATCATTTCATGAAGATTCTTCATCAGAGTCTCATACTAAAGAATCTAGTTCTATTTATTCTACTAGCAAAGCATATTTAACTAAATCATTGTCATTAAATTTTAATAAAGCAAATCAATCATGATTTAAATCTAAAAACTTGTTGAATCATATCTTTTTCAAAAATCTTTATATCAACGACATCAAGAATTACATTCATTCAAGAGATGAATTGCTATGTATCAAGTATGAATATAAGAGTCACATTAGTAAAAAATGCACAGAAAATGTTTTATCAGTCTGAAAACAGTTGTATCTATGAAGCATTGTGTTTGAAGACATTTCTTCAATATCATTTGCTATTTATGAATTTGAAATCTATGATGATGCTGTGCAGTCTTTTGACATTGATTTTGCAGTAGCAGACTTTAGCAAAGCAGCAAGCTCTGATGCAGCAATGAGCATTTATACATCTTCACATTCTGCTAGCAGTTACTTTATAAAACTAAACGTTGAAAGTCTACATATGAATAATACATCTGAAGTTAAGTTGATTGAGATCAACTATGAAGAAGAATTCATATTTAACAAGAGATTTCATGTTGATCTTTCTCTATCTTTTACTCTTAATTCTCAGATGAAAGTACAGCAGTTATTCTTTCAGTTTCAGACTGCAGAGAATCATACATGTTGTAAAGAACAAAAGTGTGTAAATAAGAAGATGAAATCTCAATCTTTGATAAATATGTTCAATGATATTTTGAAAAGATACAACTTCTTGATATTTATTCAAGAAATACTACAGCGTAATAAAGTAAATATCTTTTTTATGAACTTGATTGTCTGATTCTTTGCAGTATGCAAGAAACTTAAACGTCTTTGTACATATGTGACAAAGAAATGAGTTTCAAAGACTAAACATATGAAACAAGTCTTTATTTCTGAGAATAGCATGAACATGTTCAATTTTATATATGAGCAACAAACTTAACAATTGTCTATTATGTTTACATAATTCGTTCAATCATTCTCTGATATATCTATCTTCAGATCTGAAGAATTAATTCAATTTATCACTATTTCATTTATTAAAACTATTTTGAAATTTTAGTTGAATGTTCAACAAAATTCTTAAGTCATACAAAGAATTATATTTGTCAACGTCTTTATTACGACAGCTTCTACTGAAGCTGAAAAGCACATGCGATTTCTCAATATGATTATAAATAAAAACAAGATTTTTCAAATTTCTTGTTTCATTAAAAAAACAGATGAAACAAAGATTCATCTTGAGAAATCATATGTACAAGTGAATCAAGAATTTGATATGAACGTCATTTCTACTGATTTAATACATTAACTAAATCTGAATATACATTCTTTTTCAAAGATAGAATTTCGAAATCTAACTATGCATACTGTTGATCATAGAAAGACGTTTCTGAAACATTGAATCTGATTAAACGTAGATGTGAAAGACATCTGAAGAAGCATTCAATGCTTCGTGATATCAGAACTAGTCATTCTTTCGAGAAAATTAAACTACTTAAGTCTGATTCTAAATATTTCTTGACTCTGATCTGTGAATGCTATTATCACTATGAGAAACTCTAAGATTCTGATAGAAAACTCATTGCAAGAAGAGAGAATTCATGAAGTTACAGATTCAAAACTTGTCTTTTGTAAAAAACATAATTTACTCATGTATCTCAAGTCAGCTTTCGCTGCAGATAAAGTAAGAGCAAACACAGTCTATGTGAAATTGAATTCAAAGAGTTCTTCTAGTTCTGATAGTGAGAATGACTTATTTGAAGTAGAAGATTTCAAGTCATCTTTTTAATAAGTTTTAAGCAAAACTTTAAAAGATCAGAACAACATACACTCAATGTGAAATCTGACTCAACAAATGTCAAAGTGATGTTTGCTCAGATTTGCAAGATAATTACTATTGATTGCTTGATTATTTTTAACTTTACATTTAATACTATATCTTCTATCGTGAATCAATCTGAATATTTCGTCAATATGTTCAGTGTATCAGACATTCTCAGTTTCGTTGATACATCTTCAAGAATACAAGTGAATTTACATAAAAGAATAAACTCATATTTTGATAAATGAATTCAATGTTTAAAAATAAATATGAATATTTCTATGATTAAATTGAAGACTTGAGCTATAAAAGTTGAACTTGAGCTGAATTTTTTAATTTCTACAAAAAAAGATATACATAAAGTGCTATGTTTATTGTATCACTATCATTGTCATGATGTCAGATCATCAACTCAATTTAAAACATAAATTGTTGATATTTTAAATAATCTCGATTTATTGAATCTGTTTTGCAGTTTAATGAATCAAGTGTGAGAATGTATCTCATTGACTATGAATGATGCATGTCTGCAAGACTAGTTCGCGAGATTAGATCAAAAAAACTAATGAGTGAATAAAGATAGTGATTTGACAGAAGATAAAAACTCTGCAAGTTCTTGCTTTCATTTCTTAGCAATTAGTTCTATCATTAATAGAATGCTATCTTATTATCTTTTACTACACAGTTTCACGTAAAGAGATCTCATTGTTTCACAGTTCTAATTGCTTTATTTGCACAAAGCTGTTCAGTAAAAGATGTCAAATGTGCAGCGACTCACTAAAAGTTGCATGATTAAAAGAAGCAATAACTTCTCTCATATTAAGAATTTGTCATCTCATCAGAACAGATCTGAGAATCATGCATTTGAACATGCAGATGAGAAGTTTAAGTTGCAAGAATTTAATGAACAGACAGATCATATTTCTCAACGATCAGTAAGTGAAGTACGCAAGCAGTTAAAGAATCTGAAGACGCAAAATGTACTGCTTGTCTTGCAACTTTGCGTATTGAAACTTAAGCAAGAAACTCAATCAATCTCTGATCATCAATGATAACATAATGATGATTACTATTGAAGTGATGCACGCAAGCATGCTAATCAATCTCATGAGTCTAGAGAGCAAAGCATCACAAACTATAACTTCTTGATGTTCTGACTGCAAGACTGCAAAGACTTCATAGTTGCAATGTCATCTGATTTCATCACGAAAGAAGAGAAGCTGCAATAATTTACATCATACTTGTCAGAGAAGTCTTGCAATCAGTGACAAGATCATATGATGAGCATGCGTAATTGTAATAAGATACTCGACTGAAAGTACTACATTGAATACTTGCATGCTAAACTTAGCAATTCTGAAATTCGCAACTTTTAAACAAAATGTTGACTTGAGACTGCAAAGCAGCAAATTGATCAAAGCATCACGAATTTCAAGCAATATTTTATCAGACTGTATGCAGATTTGAACTATTATATATTCAATGAGACTTGCATGATGTACTTGCAAATGAAGATTAACAAAATCATCATGAATGAGTCTCTTCACGTCTCATACATCTTTATCAATTATGTTAATTTGCTAAAGCATCTTATAAACATTGACTTGCATTTGCAAGACATTGATGCATTGTCGAAGTTACATTCACAGCAAAGTGAGAATGTAACATTTCAGAAGAATTTTCAATTCTTGCATGAAAAGACAAAGTCTGTCACTGCAATGAAGAATTTGAAGTTTTTTGCTTCAAGCATGCAGTCTAAAGACGATGCAACACTTAAGTTCAATGAGTTCAAGCAAGATGTTGCTTCATTCAATCTTACGTGCTGATCATGCAAAAAGATGAGACACAAGATTGATAATTTAATGTATTTCAACTATGTATTCAAACAAGAGACTTGCAATCATGATGAAGAGATGAGAAAAGAGTGTTATGATTCTAGTCTTCGTCTATTCTTCATCTAGTCTTCGCCTGATTTCATTCTAATCGAGTCTAGCGAGAATCTGATCTAGAGATGATATCATTGAGACTCTGCATCATATATGTAAGACGTCAACTCAATCGAGCCTAGCACAGAGCTGAGAAACACACATATAAGAATTGAGTTCTTTTCTGTAGATACTTTTCTTTCTTAGCATTTATCTATTAGTTAAATGACACTCATATGACTTGCTTTATGCTGATCTTTAACAGTAGATAAATGCTAATCAACTACTCTGCTATCGACGTGTAGACGATACGAAATAACCTACTTCGTTCATTCAGAAAATTCGCAAGAAATTCTTTGAATTACTTTCATCAAAACACATCTTCAAATTTACTCAAATTTACTCAAATTTATCAAATCAATCATTCAATCT
>JAABUK010013686.1_pt1 | contig 10083 bp, 7 predicted proteins | sample 5559141 | NCBI WGS metagenome assembly JAABUK01 (sample SAMN10711869, study PRJNA513367) | rock metagenome | isolation source: Antarctica rocks | place: Antarctica: Victoria Land, Pudding Butte nord | collected 2016-01-03 | reverse complement strand
CGACTTCACTTGCGCCGAAGCGACCGGCATCGCGTATTCGATTCCCGCTAAATTGCCGCCGTGAACCGTCAAAGGCGGCGTGTTTTTGTCGCCTTGTCCGCGAACATTTGCGCCCATTTGAGATAGCGGAATGCGCACGCGATCCATCGGGCGGCGCGACAAAGAAGCATCGCCGCCCAGCGTCGTCTCGAACGGACAACCCGCCAGAACGCCCAGCAAAAGCCGCATCGTCGTGCCGCTGTTGCCACAATCGAGTACTCGATTCGGTGCGCGCAAACCCTCAAAGCCGCGTCCTTCCACAACGATTTGCTCGTTTTCTTCACGAACTGAAACGCCCAATTCGCGCAGGCAACTCAATGTCGCCTGCGTGTCATGCGCCTGCAAAAAACCGCTGATGCGCGTCGTGCCGTGCGCCACGCCGCCGAAAATCGCCGCGCGGTGCGAAACCGATTTATCACCGGGCACGCGAACTTCGCCGCGAACCTGTTTTGTAGATGAAAGCGTTTTTATCATGGAAATTAACCACCAAGACACAAAAAAGTTTTGAGCACCTGATTGCGCTTTTTCTCTTCTCTTGGTGCTCTTTGTGTCTTGGTGGTTCAAAAACTAAAGAGAGAACTCGCTCAGTTCGACGCGACGATCTTCTTTGCTGCTTTGGATGGCGGCGAACACCATCGCCAGGCTTTTCAAGTTGTCGCGCGCGCTGCATTCGGGTTCGCGGTTGTCGCGGATGGACGAGAAGAATTCGTCCAAAATTGCCTGGCGCTGCGGCGGCACGTTGTCGTCGGCCAGCGGCTGATGATCGACTTTTTCTTCCGTCCGGTGCAGGCGCGAAACCGTCGTTTTGTCGTTCGCCCAGTCAATCGAACCCTGCGGGCCTTCAATGCGCCAATCGCCGTTATAAGAGGTTTGCGAGCCAACTGCGCAACCGACCGCCATGTGCGTTGCGACCAAACCATCGGCGTAGCGGAAAACAATCGCGTGTGCCGCGTCGCCCGCGTGCCAGCCCCACGGCTGATTCCAGGTAATTGTCTGCACGCTTTGCGGATCGTTGTTCAAGACATAACGCAGCATGTCGAAGTGATGCACCATCATGTCGTTGATCAGCATGAACGGCTGCGTCACATAATGCGAACCCGGGGCATCGGCCCACGGCATATAAAAGCGAATGTCGCATTGCCCGGGCTGGCCGATGAGTCCTTCATCGAGTACTCGACGTGTGGTGCGAGGCTGCGCGCCAAAGCGATAATTCTGCGTTATCATGTGCTTGACGCCGGCTTTTTCACCCGCTGCAACCACGCGTTTGGCGGTCTCGAAATTGTCGGATAACGGCTTTTCGCCCAGCACATGCAACCCGTTGGCAAACGCGACTTCGGCGATTTGGTGGTGAACTGCGGGCGGCGTCACGTCCAGCACAAAGTCGGCCCGGACGTTTTTCACGGCGTCTTGCAGCGAATCGAAAATAGTCTCGCGCGCAATGCCTTTTTGTTCCATAGCGCGCGTCCGGTTCGCTTCGTTCGGCTCGACAAAAGCGACCAGATCGCAGCCCTCATACTTGGCGAAATCGCCCAGCCAGTTCAAACCTTGTCCGCCCAAGCCTGTCAAAATGCCTTTCATGCCGGTTCCTTGTGTTCGAGTACGCGATACCTTCGAGTACTCGATTCCCGAAAATTATGTGACGTCGACTGAATGTGCACATGAGTTTGCACAGAAACAAGCGATCTCTGGTGAAGTCGAAGTTTCAATTCGCCCACTTACTACGCATTGCAAGGTTTTTAAACACCTTCGATTTTACTTATTCGCTGGATCGAGTACTCGATATGCCAGCTGGAGATGAGTCTTTGCTTCAAACTAAACGCCATGGCTTTTATCACGCGGAGAACAGTCGTGTTTGCGGCGTTCGTGGCTGGCGTGTTCAAACCAGCGCAACAACTCGTCGCTTTCCTCGCCCGCCAACATTTCGCGCACGCGCTGCAATTCCTCGATCATTTCGTTCAAACTTCGGGTCAGCGACGAGGCATTGGCCAGCGAAATGTCGCGCCACATCTCGCTGCTGCCCGCCGCAATGCGCGTTGAATCGCGCCAACCGCTTGCGATGAGATGTTGCGCCAGTTCGTTTTCATTCTTCGATTTGGCGAACAAATGCACCAGCGCGGCGGCTGTGATATGCGGCAAATGGCTTGTTACGGCCAGCAATTGATCGTGCTCCGTTGCATCCATCAACAATGGCTGCGCGCCCAATGCCTCAACAAGTTTCAGCAGTTGATCAACCATTGGCGGCGGCGTGTCCGATGTTGGCGTCAAAACCCAGTTTGCGCCTTCAAATAAATTGGAGCGCGCGGCTTCAACTCCGGTTTTTTCGCTGCCCGCCATCGGATGCCCGCCGACAAAGCAGGATTCGGGAGCAAAAATCGGCGTACAATCTTCGACGATCTGCGCTTTGGTGGAACCTGCGTCGGTGATGATTGCACCGGCGCGCACAACCGGCGCAATTTGAGCGCACAAAGACGCCATTTGCCCGACCGGCGGCGCCATAAAGACCAAGTCGCTGTGGCGCGCGGCTTCCAGCAAATCGGTCGTCGCGCTATCGACGACGCCTTTTTCCAAAGCCAATCGCGCGGTTTCTTCGCGGCGCACAGCTCCCACGACGTGGCGTGCAAGACCGCGCTCGCGCAGGGCCATGCCGAAACTGCCGCCGATGAGACCAACACCGACAATGCAAACTTTGTCAAAAAGCATGAAATTATAGGTTGGAGTTACAAAATGTAGGGGCACGTCTGAGACGTGCCCCTACGGAATATCGAGTACTCGATTACATCGTGCGTCCGACGGCTTGCGCAACCGGCTTGAGTTCGCTCATCATCTGCGCGAATTGAGTCGTGTCCAGCGTTTGCTGGCCGTCGCTCATGGCGTTTTCGGGGTGCGGATGGACCTCGATAATCAGGCCGTCGGCGCCGCTGGCAATGGCGGCTTTGCTCATCGAAGCGATCATGTCGCGGCGGCCCGTGCCCTGACTCGGGTCGACAATAATCGGCAAATGACTGGCTTTTTTGATGGCGGGAACTGCGCTCAGGTCGAGCGTGAATCGAGTACTCGGTTCGTAAGTGCGGATGCCACGCTCGCAGAACATGACGTCCGCGTTGCCGCCCGCCAAGATGTATTCCGCCGCTTTGAGCCACTCTTCGATGGTCGCCGAAAGTCCGCGCTTCAGCATGACCGGCGTGCGCGCTTTGCCGCATTCGCGCAGCAAATCGTAGTTTTGCATGTTGCGCGCGCCGATCTGCAAAACGTCCGCATACTCGCAAACCGTTTCGACCAGGCTGGGCGTCATTACTTCGGTAATGATCGGCATTCCGGTCGCGCGGCGCGCTTCAGCCAGATACTCCAAACCTTCGACGCCCAAACCCTGGAAATCGTAGGGGCTGGTGCGCGGCTTGTAAGCGCCGCCGCGCAAAACCTGCGCGCCATTTTGATGAACCGACTGCGCGGTTTCCATCAACTGGTCGCGGCCTTCGACGCTGCACGGCCCAGCCATAATGCAAATCTGCCGACCGCCAACGAGTACTCGATTGCCGCCATCTTTGCCGCCAATTTCAAACGACGTGTCCTTGCCGCCATGACTTTCGCGCGACACCAATTTATAAGGTTTCGAAACGAACAACACTTTTTCGACGGCATCGATTGCTTGCAGCTGCGGTGCGACAACCGACTTTTCATCGACGTGCGGCGTGCCGACAGCCGCGACAATGACGTCTTCGACGCCGCGCGTCACGTTGGGCTGATAGCCGTGTTCCGTCAACTTCTCTTCGACTTGCGCGATGTCTTTATCGGTCGCGCCATGTTTCAAAATAATAATCACAAGGTCCTCAGTTTGGGTCTTCGATCTTCGGTCTTCGATTTCAGACCTTCGATCTTTGAATCTTCAGCTTGTCTTTGTAAAGAGTGAAGGCGCTTCGGCAAAGATCCAAGATCCAAAATCAAAGATCTGAAATCGAAGGCCAGAGGTCACCAAAGTCGCTACGCGTTTGTCAGAATTTCGCGCAGCGACGAGATAAATCGCTCGTTCATGTCGCGCGTGCCAATGGTGACGCGCAAATGCTGCGGCAATCCGAAGCCGGTGCGAATAATCACGCCGCGCTTCATCAGTTCATGTTCAACAGCTTTCGCGTCGCGCCCGACATCAACCAGGATGAAATTGGCTTGCGTCGGCACGTAACGGAGCTTCAATTCGTCGAATGCCGCGCCCAGTTGTTCCAGTCCGGCGTCATTCGCGGCGCGCGCTCGCAGCACTTGGTCGGCATCGTCCAGACTGGCAATCGCGGCGGTCTGCGCCAAAGTGTTGACGTTGAACGGGCCGCGCACCTGCTGCAAATAAGCGGCGATTTGCGCGTTCGCAATGCCGTAGCCGACGCGAAGGCCAGCCAGCGCATAAGCTTTCGAGAACGTCTGCAAAACCACAACGTTGTGCCCGTCGCGCACGAACTGCAAACCGTTCGCAGAGTTTTCGTCCGTCACATATTCATAATAAGCTTGATCCAAAACGACCAAAACGTGCGGCGGCAAACCGTCCAGCAACTCGACGACTTCCTGGTGCGACACAACGGTTCCGGTCGGGTTGTTCGGGTTGGCGATGAAAATCAGCTTGGTGCGCTCGTTGACTTTGTCTTTCATGGCGCGCAAATCGTGGCGCATGTCGCTGGTCAGAGGAACTGCATGATAGGTACAATCGGCCAGCATGGCGCAGGCGCGATATTGGACGAAACTGGGTTCGGCAAAAATCACTTCGTCGCCGCGCTCGCGGTCGAGAAACGCCAAGCCCAGAAAATGAATAATTTCGTCGCTGCCGTTGCCGACGACCAGTTGATCGACTTGAACGTTCCAGAACGCGGCCAGCTTGTTTTTCAAGGCATAGCAACTGTCGTCGGGATAAAGCCACAAGTCATCGAGTACTCGATTCATCGCTTGGACGGCCAGCGGCGAAGGTCCCAGCACGTTTTCGTTCGACGCCAGTTTGATAATCGGGAAATCGGGCGCTAAACCCAGCTCACGCTTCACGTCTTCAATCGGCTTGCCCGGCACATAAGGCCGCAATTTGGTGACACTGGCGCGCACCATTTCCGGGTTGGACGAAGACTGATTGGCTGCCGGCGAAGAGGCAGGAGAAGCGGCTTTCGACATAAAATCCTTTATGATATTGCGGCGCAGTCACGACGGCAGCGCCTGATGAAAAGGCTGCGAAACGTGGCGGAGCGGCAAACAAGCGGCGGCTTAGTGTATCATTAGGCGCGGAGAACGGTCAAACCATTGAAAACGATTCGATTTTGCGTCCCAATTTGGGTTCTTTCGCTGCTCGCTGGCGCCACTTTGCGCGCTGTCGCCGCACCACTTCTCGCACCAGCCGCACCAGCCGCACCAGCCGCACCAGCCGCACCGCTTGCGCGCTCTTTGCCAACGCCGCCGCTGAGATCACCGCTGACTGCGCCACGCACCTTACATACGCCGCCGCCAAAAGCGGCGCCTTCGCTTCTTTCCCATTCGACAACTGTCAAGGGAACAGCACCACCATTGCTGCTACAACAGCGCACATCACAACGGCATTTGTCACAACAGCAAACGCTGCAACAGCAAACTTCACGGCGTCAAATGGCACAAAGGCGGTTTCTGCAACAGCAAATGCCCCATCGAACACGCGTGGTTCCGCAACGCGTGGTTCCGCAACGTGTGGCGCCGCAAGCTCGTTCATCGAGTACTCGATTGTCCGCGCCCTCTGTCGTTGCGCCGCCTTTGGCCACACGGCCTTCGATGCGGCGAAACGTGGCGCCGTCGAGTTCTTCGCCTCAGTTTGCGCCGGTCGTTGTGCAAAGTTTAAAGAGCAGCGGTATTTGGATTGATCCCTCGTTGCGCGATTTGGCCGATGCAAGCGCGATGGAGCAGGCCGCTCGTCGGGCCGATATTCCGGTTCGCGTGTTGGTGGTGCGGCGCGTGCCCGACGGTTTTGCGAGCGTTCAAGCTTTGGCGCAAGTGGTTCACCAGCAGCTTGAATTGCAAGACGGCCTGGTGATTATCGCAACCAGCGATGACGCGCGATTGGGGCTTTTCGGTGCCGGTTTGGACGCCGCAACTTTGAATCAAATCGTGGAAGCGAGCGCGCAAACCTGGACGCAGGAAGGTTACGCTGGCGGCGTCGCACAAACTTTGCGTTTGGTCGCTTACGAACGTAAGGTGCAAGCTCAAGCGCGCTTTCTTCGCGTCGCTGTTCCGAGCGCAATCGGAGCTTTGTATTTGCTTTCCGCCTTTGCGTTGTGGCTGCGGCGCAAAATCAAGCATCGCGCGCGCCGCAAAATCTCGAAAAGTATTCCAATGATTACTCCGCCGATTGAAGATAAAGCCGAAACGGAAAGGACAGTTAAAACGGCGTAAATCGAGTACTCGATTCAAATTTCCGAGCGATTTTATACGGCCGCCACAAAATGTTAAAGTAACGGAATGAAAAGAACAATTCCCTTTGCTTTGCTCGCTACGTTGTTTATCGGTAGCTTTGCCGTTGGTCATTGCCAGTAGCCGAACGCGTCCAATGCCTCAACACAATCAGCGTCAAAACGCATGAAGAAGATGTATGTTTCCATCGTTTCTACACGGCGCAAAGTTGGTTGCAGCATGTCAGGTTCGTTCCCCGTCGGGCCGAAATCGCAACCAAATATTACGGTTTTTTGGAACGGTTACGGATTCATCGGAAAAGAAGAAGGCAAAACGATCTGGCAAATTTCCGACGATATGGCTTTCGGATTCGGAAAATACCAAACGGCTGAATTCACAATCAAAAAGAGAATTGGCATTGTTGACAAAAACGGCTCGTTCACACGTTCGACTTCCATAACCGCGACGGTGAAACGCGGCGTTCCCGCCACGTTCTAAATCGAGTACTCGAAACTAATCCAAGCCTTCTAAAACTACAATGCCGTCGCGGATGTGGAACGCGATGCGCGAAGGCTCCCAATCGGGCGCGACGCGGCCATGAAAGTTGCGGTCGTTGGTGACGACACGCGCGCCGCTTCGCCTGGCTTCACGCGCCAGAATGTCGTCGGCTTCGGTTCCCGCGACGACGATTTCCAATTCGCCGCGCCGCGACATGGCTTGCAGTTCATCCGGTTCGTCGATGTTGTGCGGCAGCGAAGCGTCCGCGTAAAACAGAATCGGAAAACAATTGTAGCGCCGCAGTTCGTCGCGCATCGAGATTAAATGCTGAAACTGTCCGCGCCCGCGACCATCTTTTTCATAGCGCGCGACGTTGCTCGCATCGACTAAAACGCGCGTCGTGCCGCCATCGAGTACTCGTTTGTAATAACGCCCCGTTTCGCGCACTGAGGAAAGAAAACGTTTCGCCAACTCTTCGTCCTGGTCGCGCAACGTCTCGACATTCTGCGACAAAGCCGCGACCCAGACTTCATCGTTGCGGTCGATGCGCTCCTTGATTTCGCGCGGCGCAACGCGCACTTCACGGCCACCGATTTTCCACAAAAACACTTCGTCGCGGCCAAACAAAGGCTTCGGTTGGCGCGGCGGTTTCCTGGGTTTAACGGGCGCAGCCTTGGTGTCCGTCTCAATCGGCGGCACAACTTCGGGCGTCTGGGTTGGCGGCTGCAATAGCGCATCGAGTTGGGTTTGGAGCAGCGCGACCTGGCGACGCGTTTCTTCCTGCAACATCTGGCTTTGGCGAACCAGGCGTTTCAAGCGCTTGATTTCGCCGCTTTGCTCTTCGATCTCTTTTTCAGAGCCGCGCGCGCGCCGCGCTTCTCGCTCAGCGTTCTTCTGCGCTTCATCCGTCTTTTTCTGCGCTTCGACTTCGCGCCTGGCGAACTGATGCGTTTGCTTTTCACGTTCGCGCTGCAAACGTTTGGCTTCCTGATGGACTTTCTCCAATTCGCGCCGCAATTGAAGAGTGCTGCTTTCCGCGTTTTGCGCGCGCGTCCGCAACGCATCGCTTTCGCTTTTCAGTGGCGAGGCTTGTGACTCATCCGGCGCTCTTCTTTGCGCCACATCGAGTACTCGATTGTCGTCATCAGAGCGAACCGGTGCCTTGTTCGCGTCTCTTTGCGCTGGCGCGTTTGTCGCTGGCGCGTTCTGCGTCGATTCGTTCGCAGTTTCCCAAAGCGAAAACCGGCGGTCGAAATGTGCGGCTAAAAGCACGACATCGCGCCCGAATTGCTGCACCATTAGAAACTGTTGCGCTTGCCACGTTTCCTCGTTTTCGACTACGACAATGACTTTGGTGGCTTGTGCGCCCAAACCTTCGCACCACCATTTTTCCAAATTGGCGCGCATGGCTTTTTCGTGCTCCAAATGCGACTTCAAGCGCGAACGAACCAAGGGCTGATTCAGCGCTTTGGGCGATTGCTGAAAGCCGCGCGCGATTTCATAAAGCAAGGGTTTTTGTTCGTCCTGGCGCAGCCAACTCCACAAATCGCCTGCCGGAACCGAACGCCCGAACGCCGCGAAAATCGCTTCCGGCCAAACGGCGGAAACATCTTCTGCGGCCATGTCTTCTTCGATGTTCTCAACTGGCTCGTTCATGGATTCGAGTACTCGATTGGCGAGGTCAGCGAATGAATTCGCTGATTGCACAAAATCAAACGCCCGCAGTTTTAGTGCGGGCGTTTTTCAAAACTCCATCAAATTAAACGGCCACAACTTCGATGTCGCGCGCGGTTTTAGTTTCGGCCACCAATTCGCGCAACACATACTGCAAAATGCCGCCGTGACGGTAATATTCGATTTCGATTGGCGTATCGATGCGCGAACGCACCTGAACCTCGAAGCCCTGGCCGTTGGCGCGATGCACGACAAGCGTCAAATCCTGCTGCGGCTTCATGTTGTCAAGCCCCAGCAAATCGAAGGTTTCCGTTCCATTCAACCCCAGCGAGGCGGCGGTAATGCCGTCCGTAAACTGGCACGGCAAAACGCCCATTCCGACCAGATTGGAGCGGTGAATGCGCTCGAAACTTTGCGCGATAACGGCGCGAACTCCCAGCAATCGCGTGCCTTTGGCCGCCCAGTCGCGCGAACTTCCCGTGCCGTATTCCTGACCGGCGATGACGATTAAAGGCACATCGGCGGACGCGTATTTGACGGACGCGTCGTAAATGCTCATCTGATCGCCTTCGGGCTGATGAATCGTCACGCCGCCTTCGACACCTGGAACCATCAGGTTTTTGATGCGCACGTTGGCGAAGGTGCCGCGCGTCATGATGCGGTCGTTGCCGCGCCGCGAACCATACGAGTTGAAATCCTGCGGGCGAACGCCTTTGGCCTGCAAATACAAGCCGGCGGGCGAATCGGGCTTGATGGCACCGGCGGGCGAAATGTGATCGGTCGTCACGCTGTCGCCGAAGATGGCCAGAGGCCGCGCTCGCTTAATATCGAGTACTCGATCCGGCTCCATGCTCAAGTTGGTGAAGAACGGCGGCTCCTGAATATAAGTCGAAGCCGAATCCCATTCGTAGATGTCGCCGGTCGAGGACGGCACTTCGTTCCACAACGGGTTCTGACCTTCAAAATCGGAATACATGCGCTGAAAGGTTGCGGCATCGAAAGCCTGCATCAGCAAGTCGCGCACTTCCTGCTGACTGGGCCAAATATCGCGCAGCATCACTTCCTGGCCATCGCGCCCAATGCCAATCGGCTCGCGGCTCATGTCGATGTCCACTTTGCCGGCCAGCGCGAACGCGACGACCAAAGGCGGCGACATCAGGAAGTTCGCTTTCACGTTCTGATGAACGCGCGCCTCGAAGTTGCGATTGCCCGAAAGCACGCTGGCAACCACCAAATCGTTGCTCGTCACGGTTTCTTCGATGCGCGGATCGAGCGGGCCGCTGTTGCCGATGCAAGTCGTGCAGCCGTAGCCGACGGTTTGGAAACCCAGTTTGTCCAGCGATTTGGTTAAGCCGGTTTTGTCCAGATAACTGGTCACGACACGCGAGCCGGGCGCCAGGCTGGTCTTAACATAAGATGGAACCGCCAAACCTTTTTCCAAAGCCTTTTGCGCCAACAAACCGGCGGCTAACATCACGCTCGGGTTCGACGTGT
>JAABUK010013685.1_pt1 | contig 10083 bp, 9 predicted proteins | sample 5559141 | NCBI WGS metagenome assembly JAABUK01 (sample SAMN10711869, study PRJNA513367) | rock metagenome | isolation source: Antarctica rocks | place: Antarctica: Victoria Land, Pudding Butte nord | collected 2016-01-03 | reverse complement strand
TTCGGCCTGGCATATGGCGGTGCCTATGCGGAGTACATAGCCGTAAGCACACACATGCTAATCCACAAGCCTGCCGAGCTATCATGGGAGCAAGCGGCCGGCATCCCTGAGGTGTGGATCACAGCCACGCAGGCCATGTATCTAGTGGGTGAGTACAGTTGCGGGAAATCGATGCTGTGGCACGCGGGTGCGAGCAGCGTCTCCATCGCTGGGATCCAACTCGCGAAGTCGGATGGAGCGTCGGAGATCTTCGTCACTGCGAGTTCGCAGGAGAAGATTGATTTCTGTAAGGGGCTGGGCGCGACGGAGGGGTTCAACTATAAGACGCAAGATTGGAGTCGAGAGGTGCTGACCGCCACGGGGGGGAAGGGGGTGGATGTCATTGTGGATTATATCGGTGCGCCGTATTTTGATGGGAATCTTGAGACTGCGGCGCGGGATGCGAGGGTCGTGTGTTTGGCGTTTATGGGGGGTGCGAGGTTACCTGAGGGTGTGGATATTAGTCGGCTATTAATGAAGAGGATTCGGGTTGAAGGGAGTAGTTTGAGGAGTCGAGATGAGGTGTATCAGGGTAGGTTGAGGGATATGCTGGTTGAGCATGCGCTGCCGAAATTTAGGGATGGAAGTTTTAAGGTGCCGATTGAGAAGGTTTTTAAGATGGAGGAGATTCAGGAGGCGCATCGGTTGATGGAGAGTAATCGGACGAAGGGGAAGCTGATTTGTAGGGTTGATTGATTCATTGATTGAGGTAGAAAGCCAAAAGCAACATGGGTGTGTGAACCATGAGAATCGTTGCTGCGATCTCGCGACGGTGGTTGATTGAGTCTGTAATCTGTACGCTGCTATCTACGCTCAACATCGCCCTCTGCTTCGTCATTCATCTTATCATTTCCGGGCATCTAGGCTGAGTAAATTATAATGAAGGCTATTCTAGAGTCTTGTCTCTGTGGGGGAAGACGTGATCCAGATCACCATTCTTTGTGCTTTCCAATGGGTCGGCATTGTGCTTGTCCGGTGCGTTTGTAGGCGCTTTCTCCTCCGCCGCGCTCTGCTTGTCGGGACCATTTATGGCTGCCTTTTCCTCCTGCGGCCTATCCTGGTCATTGGGCTTGGATGTCGTTGAGGCAACGGAGAGAGAATTCTCCAGCGGCGCAGAAGCGGTCTGCTCCAACTCATGCTTGTCTTTGAGGTGATCTTGCAACCAAGTGTTGTGGTCTTTCGAGAGCTTCAGTGTCTTGTCGATGTCCCTCGTCAAGAGGTCGACCTCCTCCTCCAGCTTCTCGTCGCGTGTCTTCGGTGGCAGCTGCTGTTCCTTCTGCCCTTCCTCAGAGGGATTTGTCCGCTGCCACAGCTCTTCCAACTCATCGAGCCAGCCCAGGACGTCTGCGAGTTTTCGCACTCCGACATCGCAGTCACCAAGAAGCAGTACATCATCGGCTCGCGAACCGAGTCCACCCACCCTCTCAAGGTTGATCAGTACCCTTGGTGTCTGCTCTGCAACAAAAGACGGCAAGCTGGCGAATGGCTGCACTGACAGGCTGGTGCCCATGATGATGGCCAGATCAGCCGATGCCGGCAGTGTCCGATTCCGGTGAAAAGCTTCAGGCAACGCTTCTCCGAAGAAGACAATATCCGGCTTGACCAGTCCATTGCAGGTCTTTCTCAGGCACCGTGGCACTTCTCTCTCCTGAACAGCCTTTTTCATCATTGCGTCCGGAAACTCCGTTTTGCATTCGATGCATCTCTGACTTGCAAATGACCCATGTGCCTCCACTATCATCTCCCCTGGCACGCCTGCCTCCCGTTCCAAGCAGTCGATATTCTGCGTGAAGAGCTTGAGTAGCAAGCCCTTGTCGTAGAGTAGCTTGGTGAAGCAATGGGTGATGGTCGGGCGGTAGCGGCCCGGATAGAGCTCATGCGCGAGGGTGTAAAAAGGCAGAGGGTTGTTGCGGAAGTAGGATATGTCGAATACGGCTTCGGCGAATGGTAGATTTAAGCGGGCAAGGTTTGCATAGAGTCCTGTATCTGGAGAACGAAAGTCTGGAATGCCAGCGGATGTGCTAATACCCGCGCCTGTCTGTTTGGAAGGTTAATCCCGTCATAAACATATTGTCCACGACCAATGTACCATGACCACTATTCTCCTGGGTTTCTTCTCTTTGATATACTTTGCCACGCCCTCCAGCGTTCGACTTTCGAGGGTCTGGGGCGGGACATCCTCTTCAACGGGGACCGAAGATTCATTCCCCATTCTGCCACGCTTGAGCCTACCAGCGCCGGGCTTCTGATGTCGTTCGCTGCGTCGTCGGCCTATGATTGCAGTGGTTGGTGTTCTATGATGATTCGCAGCTTAATCCTGAGCAACTCGTCCAGGCTCCAGCAGTGGCCAAACCTTCCATCCGGCAAAGGATGCCTGGGTGACGCTATCAGATCCTCACTGCGGAGTACTGTAGTTGGCGGCCGATCCCTGCACTGAGAGCCTCATGTCTTGGAGGAGTCATCTCACAATCTGCCCGGTTCCTCCAACTAGCTGTTTTCCCAATGAGGAACATGGCATGATGCAGCCTTTCGTTAGTATCCCCAAAGGGTGCAGGTTGATGCAGCGCTGGCCGCATGTCAGCCTATCAAACGACGACCTCCATGTCTCCTTGCTACAGCATCACCCCGCTACAGAGCTACAAAGAGTGCAAGACACGATGTTTACGGGACGCCTCGCCTTTTTGTGAGGCGATGCAGTCCTTTCGCATGGGCCAGACCCGAAGGAAGATATTGCCTGCTCTCATGGTGTGCGTTCCCTTTCTTATCATTGACTTACTTGGTTTTGGTTTGTCTTATTACCGGTGCTGTTCTCTGTCTCTGAATCTCTCGTGTTTCTTTTGCAGCGAGCGCATACTCCTTAGACGTATCATTGCGATCTTTGCTTGAGGGTGCCTCTCTGAATAGTCTGTTTGAAGGTTAACAAACTGTGAGCTTCACAGTCTGCGGTCAGCATGGTTTTCGGACTCGGCACTATCTCTCTCCACACCAGCTTTGCCAACTCGACTATTGCCGTCTACAACAATGTTGCCAAACAGGTCCTCTTTAAGCTCGGTGCTCTACTCCTGCAAGTTTTCGTGTTCAAAATTTGCGCCTTGCTGGCGTCCAGCCGCAGGGCATTTACATCGTATTTGATGTTCACGGAGGACTACATCCAGAAGACCTTATACATATTTTCGCGGGGCTTTGCTTCCGGCGGAATCATCGTTCTCCTCCTCACCGTTTTGCTCTTCGTTGGAACATGGTTCGATGCCGTCCTCTGGGCTCTAGACTCACCGGGTTATCTCGCACAGAAAAGCAATGTCACAGCCGCAAATATTTCCAATCATTTACTACCAGAACCTGGATATCTTGTCTTCTCCACAAGTACACCAGGAGACGTCGTTCCACTTGATGCGCGGCTGGTCGATATGATGGGTGGTAACCTCTTCCAGCCTGGTGTCAATTTCACCCTGACAGGAGTTGTTGATCTTGGTACGCCCAAAACAGTAGCGGCCACCCAGCCCTTCGAGGAGGTCGGACCAAGGGTATGGCTGGACCATAATGGATTCTCCGTCTCAGCAGACACATACATCACATTTTCTGCAAACATTAGCGATGGGGCAAAGTCCTTGGACTGTCCCTGGCAGACCAAGAGTGACACTGTCAAAAGCTGGAACTGCACCTTTGACAATTTTTTCGCCTCTGAATTGGCGTTGCACAACGTTCTAGGACGGCCAGAAGTGCATTGGGACGACGTCATAGACAAGCGGTATCAATCTCAGTACATCTCTCCAACCCGCGAGGATAACCCTTGGGCCAGTCTTGGCACAGGTGGTGACACGGCTCTGATGAAGCAGATGTTCACGGTCACCAAGGGTCGCATGCGTCACACTTTTATCGAAACTGCTTTCAAACTTGCATGGTGACCGACTGGCTTGTTCCCTTCAGTCTAGAGGAAGTGACCAACTTGGTGAAAAGAGCATGGTCCACGGATCCTGCCGATCAGTCCAATCCAATCATCTCCAGGGTTGCGCACTCCATTACCGATGCACGCAGCCTAAACAGCAGTGGTGTTTTCGGTCTTTCAGCAGAGACTGAGACATCCGTATCTCAAGTCAATTACGAGCTTCTGAATGTTGAGGGCGTTCCCGGCAGTGTGGCATACTCTCTATTTCGAGCCTCGGTCGTTAATATCACGCTTGTTCGCTCGGACGAGCTTCCAGAACCGGTGGTGCCGCTCGGGCCCTGCGACAAGTTCTACACGAACATAGCACTTGGTGGTAAAGTCCGTAACACGAACTGCTACACCTCTGCCGCGTACAATCCGACTCAGGATGGTCACCGCTTCTTGGGTGAGGTGGATACCTCTGCTTTTCTCATTCTAAACGGTATCCTAGGCGATGGACGCTCCAATTATAGTGACAATGCATTAAACCAACACGCATTCGAGTGGGCTGTAAAGAACGATGGGAAACTTAGCGACCTCGTTTTATCTCGAGGAGCTATCTTGGCTTTGGGGCCCAGCACTGTTACCGTTGAAATCAGCAGCGTTCAACCAGCCATCTCGCGTCTTCAGATCCTGCTTATTGCCATCTGTGCTGTTCTGGCCGGTATAAGCTGGCTAATTTTGACTCTCTGCGCCGAAGCGCATTACTCCTCGTCGTTGCTAGCAAACCTGATCGCAACTACAATGGTCACCTCGGATGGCGAAGAGACCAAAAATGGCAAACCCAGTTATTTGATCAACTGTCCAGAGATTCTGTTGACACAGGAGAATGGCTCGAGGACAGCGATGACGACGGCTACTGGCACATTCAGACACGTTGGTTCCGAAGGACCAGAGACAGGGCAGCATCTCATCCCAGAAAACGGAAGAATAAACGGCGATGATGAAAATGGGTTGGTCAAGACAACCACGGTCTCTCAATATGAGGTGGTCAAAGATCAGGAGCACAACGAGTAGTGATAGAGGTGCGCAGATGCGGCCGCGCTGATGCTGGTGGCTGCGATAATTTAACGAGTGCCGTTGTCCATTTCATTTGTAGGGAGCTGGTAGATGATTTAATGTCAGACTCATGAAGCAATCTTGCTGCGCCAGAATTCTCGTCGAGTGTATGCTTACCTAAGACCGATAGTTCTGCTTTTTCACGTCGTTCTAGACACTACGGATAGCAACAATTACGCTTTGCTAGAGCGAGCAGCATCCTGTTAGGAATGCTCTTGATCAGCCGTTAAAGGGTGAGAAGATTCATGTGAGGTCGAATCTTTGCCAATATCTGAGTTCCACAGCCCGTCCCACTTCTACGAGAATGAACCCGCATATTGAAGGGCTGGGGGAAGAGTCTGTTAATGGCGCCAACGAGAATGCCACCGACGTCTACAGTGCAAGCTCTATTGCAGAAATCCGGACTGCACTCTCTCAACTCCGCATTCACGAGGCTGCTGTCACTTCACAGCTCGACCAATTGATTGCGTCACAACAAGACTTGCAGCATCAACTCAGGAGGCTTGACTTCCTACGCGCTGGGCTAAGCACACAGGCCTCTAAGACGCGATCTATCAGTAATGGCATGGTCTCAAGCGCAGCAGCTACCGCGAACAAGATTTCTAGCTCCGTCAAACGCCTTGACCTGGAGCAATCCCGCGTCAAGGCTACCTTAGAGGTGGTGGATCAGGTTGCTGAACTGAAAGCATGCTTACTCGGCGTCGTTGGCTCAATGGGAGCTCCGCAAGATTGGGAGACCGCTGCAAGCTACCTGTCTCGATCATCGAAAATCCCGGAAGAGATTATCAATGGACCCTTTGCGGCCAGGATTGTGCCTACTGCAGAGGTTCCGGATGCACCAAACATTACGCTGGAAAATGCTTCGGAATCTCTGTGTGGTCTGTTCTTACGCGAATTTGACAAGGCAGTCAAGGACAACGACGGGGCTAAGATCACACGCTTTTTCAAATTGTTCCCTCTCATCGGCCGGTCAGACGTGGGACTCGACGTGTATGCGCGATATATTTGTCAAGGTGTGGCGGGTAGGGCGAGAGCAAACCTCAATGCGGGCACTGGCGGCAATCAGAGCAAAGACGGTTTCTTTTACGCCAATGCATTGACGATGCTGTTCGAGCACATCGCACGGATCATTGACGGTCATGGGAGCCTGATAGAGCGTCATTATGGCAGTGGCAAAACGATCCGAGTCATCGAGCGATTGCAGGTCGAAGCTGATCTGCAAGGCGGCATTATACTCGATACATGGGCAGACGAACGACAGGTCGATCGAAAGCTCACAGACATCAAGTCCTATGCTTACACATTCCTGGTGCAGAGCTTTCTGCCTGCTCAGCGAGGCAATACCGGCACCCCTAGGTCGAGCTCTCCAGCCAATCCGTCGAATACACGATTGAGCGAGGATGAGGGGGTCGACATGAAAGAAGTCGATGCGCTCCTTACTGAGATGGCGGTGATGATGGGCAAATGGTCTCTTTACATGCGGTTTCTTACCGACAAGTGCAAGCCCTTAGACGAGGCTGATTTCGTTGTGCCCTCGTTTCTGAGGGACTCAGCCCTTGCCAAAAGAGTGGCCGACCGGCTGATCTCTCCTTTCAATGCAATGACGACTTTCTTCTTCCGTCGATCAGTCGAGAAAGCATTCCAGCTGGATGAGCAGCCACCGAACCTATCACTCAACCCGCACAAACCCCTGGATTCCAATCCACCACATATCTCCTCGGTTGTGGATGACATCATGTACATTGTCAACAAGGTCCTTCAGCAGTCTTTGGCTACGTCTCAAAGAGAGGTCGTTTATAGCGTCGTGCCGACATTGGCTCGGGTCATGGGTTCGGATTTTATTGGCATGATCCAGCGGAAGATGCGTGATGAGAGTTACCCTAAGGCTGCAATTCAAGGAGCTCTTCCTCCCGAGCACACCATTGTTGCATTTCTTGTACTTGTCAACGACTTGGATGTCGCTATGGATTATGTAAAGCAGATCATTCGATCCCAGGTCGAATCACCAGCGACATCGGAGCACGCAGCGGCCAGATTACTGGATAATCTGTTTCCACTGGCACATGATGCTGAAGCAGTCGGCCTTGCCTTGAGGTCGTTGGATGCTACCTTCGAAAGCAAGGCAGCAGAACTCCTCAACGACGGCATTCATGTCGTGTTCAACAATGTCATGAAGCCGCGGCTGAGGCCTATTTTACTTGATGCTTTCCGCAACGTCGAGTATCAATTGACCAGAGAAGAACTTCAGGAGCTTACACAGGAAGAAGGCAGGGAAGGTGAGGATGGAGAGCACGTTCGCCGGCGCTTTCAACATGGCTGGGACGCTCTTACAAAGCCTATTGGTCGAATCATGACCGAGAACACTTTCGATAGACTGCTTACGACGATCGTCTCATATCTGAGCAGATTGCTGGAGAAGAAGATCTGGAGCTATCACGGGCGGGTGAATGAGCTTGGAGCCGTAAGATTGGAACGAGATGTCACCAACATTGCTGGTGTCATTATCCATGGCAAGAAGTATGCTTGTCGAGACGCATTCTTGAAGTGCAGTCAGATATGCATGGTGATGAACATGGAAGAGGACGAATGGGAGGAACTGCAAACGAATGCGGACAGCCCAGGTGAAATTGCCGACAGGCTTACTGCGGACGAAAGAATGAGGGCGAGAGCGATGATTAGAGAGGTCGATTGATTGTTCGTTTGCTATTGATCCCTCCGATTCCCTTCTTCGGTGGGTGGTTGCGCTCGTGCCATGGTGCGACGATTGGATGCTGAATTTCCAATTGAGATGCTTTCAGACCTCAAAAAGGTTCTTGGCGGGTGACGTGCACGTGCACTCGGATTTTGAGTGCTGCTGCCATGGTCACTCACGGGTCGCCGAAGCTGCCCTCGCCCAATTCTGCCCCACTATCAACAATTCATTACTTCCCTATGCGCATCCTTGCCTGGAAACACCATCCGCCTCTCGAGAGCCATCTTTGAGCTTTTCATCTTCAACCTGCCCTTTCTGGGGCACCTTCTTGTCCTTCTGCGGCAATTGGAGCACAGACAGCAACAACTCCAAAGCTCTCGTCATCCAAGCTGCCCTTTCATCTCAACTGAAACTTTTGAGGGAAGTCTCAATCAAACGAGCAAGATGGTAGGATTGGGGCCGAGGCGGAAGCCATCCCGAAAGGGTACGAAGCACGGTAGCGGGCTGATGTTCAACCGGGACTGACAATGTACAGGTTCTATGGCCGACGTGCCCAAGGGTCTTCTTGAAGCCATTGCGGATCTGGAGAAGCTCTTCATCGTCGACCAAGCCAAACTCAAGCAAATTACAGATCACTTTGTGGGTGAGCTCCAGAAAGGCCTCGATAAAGACGGCAGCAACATCCCGATGAACCCGACATGGGTCATGGGGTACCCAACCGGCGATGAACAAGGGTCGTTTCTGGCGTTGGACATGGGTGGAACCAACCTCCGCGTTTGCGAGATCCTGCTTCCCGAAGAGAAGGGAGAGTTTGATATCATTCAGTCGAAGTATAAGATGCCTGAGGAGCTGAAGACGGGAAATGCAGAAGAATTGTGGGAATACGTTGCCGATTGCTTGCAACAGTTCATTGAGTACCATCATGAAGACGAGGAGCTAGAAGCTTTGCCCCTTGGTTTCACCTTCTCTTATCCTGCCACTCAAGATTACATTGATCATGGTGTACTACAAAGATGGACCAAAGGCTTTGACATTGATGGAGTTGAGGGACATGATGTGGTGCTACAGTTTGAAGAGGCGCTCAAGAAGAAAGTAAGCTCAGTTGCAAGCCCATTCGTGTTGTTGTGACTGACTCCTCATCCAGGGCCTTCCGGTTACCGTCGCTGCCCTGATCAACGACACTACGGGGACACTCATCGCCTCCGCCTACACAGATCAGGCCATGAAAATCGGGTGCATCTTCGGCACCGGCTGCAACGCAGCTTACATGGAGAATTGCGGCTCAATTCCCAAACTCAAGCATCTGGACCTCCCAGACGACTTGCCAATGGCCATCAATTGCGAATACGGCGCCTTCGATAACGAGCACATGGTCTTACCGCGAACGCCCTACGATGTCGTGATCGACGAAACCTCGCCCCGTCCGGGCCAACAGGCCTTTGAAAAGATGATTGCTGGCTTATATCTGGGCGAGATCTTCCGACTTGTTCTCGTCGATCTTCACGAGAACAAGAACCTCCTCTTCGACAAACAAGACATCTCCAAGCTCAAGAAACCATACACCCTCGACGCCTCCTTCCTCTCCTTCATCGAAGAAGACCCCTTTGAAAACTTGTCCGAGACCCGCGACCTCTTCGAAACCGAGCTCGGCATCCACGCCACCAAACCTGAATGCGAACTTTCCCGCCGCCTTGCCGAATTGATCGGTACCCGGGCTGCCCGGCTATCCGCCTGCGGCGTAGCCGCGATTTGCAAGAAGAAGAACATTGAGTCCTGCCATGTCGGCGCCGATGGATCCGTCTTCAACAAATACCCTCATTTCAAGGCGCGAGGGGCGCAGGCACTAAGGGAGATTCTGGATTGGCCGAAAGGGAAGCGAGATCCGGTGGTGCTGAGTAGTGCAGAGGACGGAAGTGGTGTGGGGGCGGCGCTGATTGCAGCTTTGACGATCAAGCGGTTCAAGGAAGGAAATACGGTTGCAATTCGGGATACAAGCCATTATGAGAAATGTGCGTGATCTGCGTCAACAGGCACTGCAGGGTACTGGGGGGGGGAGTATGAAGTGCAGAAAGCATTTGAAACCTCAGTGCAGCGTAAGATCATCAGTATACAGAGGACTTTACATCATATCGGTGCCGCATCGCTTATACAGCATTCTTACTACACTGCCATACTACAGTCAAAAAGCGGTAATATGTCACCTTAGTGCAGGCCTATCCCTTGTGTCACTGGATTGGTTACATTTCCTTATTAGGAATAGCGTTGCCGCGATTTAGCGTCAAAATCTGCTGCAGTCTTGGCAAAAGGAACATCAAAACTTCAAGACAAATTTTCTTCTTTTTTACTTAATATACTGTGATTCTAACTT
>JAABUK010013684.1_pt1 | contig 10084 bp, 8 predicted proteins | sample 5559141 | NCBI WGS metagenome assembly JAABUK01 (sample SAMN10711869, study PRJNA513367) | rock metagenome | isolation source: Antarctica rocks | place: Antarctica: Victoria Land, Pudding Butte nord | collected 2016-01-03 | reverse complement strand
GTGCAGGACTCGGTCATACCGCGCACGCGGATGGCCGGCGTGCTGCGAAAGATCGAGGAGCTGGCCGGCGAGTACGACCTCAAGGTGGCCAACGTGTTCCACGCCGGTGACGGCAACCTCCACCCGTTGGTGTGTTACGACGGTGCCGTGGAGGGCGAGCCCGAGCGGGCCGAGGAGCTGGCGGGCAAGATCGTCAAGGTGTGCGTGGACGAGGGCGGCTCGATCACCGGCGAGCACGGCGTGGGCGTGGACAAGAAGCGTTACATGCCTTCGATGTTCGAGGAGGACGACCTGGCCACGTTCCAGCGGCTGCGCTGCGCCTTTGATCCAGACGGCCTGGCCAACCCCGGCAAGCTGATGCCCACGCCGCGACTGTGCGGTGAGGTGCCGGGCCCGTACCGGCAGCATCCGCTAGAGGCCGCCGGCCTCGCGGAGCGCATGTGAGCGTTAGCCCGGCCTCCACGGAGGAGCTCGCCGCCGCAATCAAGGAGGCCTCGCGGGGTGGCCAGTCGGTCCGCTTTTCGGGCGGCCACACCAAATGGGGCTGGGGCGCACCGGCCTCAGAGCCCGACCTCGAGCTCTCGACGCTCGCGCTGGACCAGATCGTCGAGCACAACGAGGGCGACCTGACGGCGGTGCTCGATGCCGGCGTGACGCTGGCCGCACTGGCCGACACCGTCGGCGGTGCCAACCAGATGCTCGCGCTCGACCCGCCCTGGGGTGACGACGACGCCGCCACGGTCGGCGGTGCGATCGCCACCGCCGACAGCGGGCCGCTGCGCCACCGCTACGGGTCGGTGCGAGACCTCGTGCTCGGCATGACCGTCGTGCTGTCCGACGGCACAGTGTCGAAGTCGGGCGGCAAGGTGATAAAGAACGTGGCCGGCTACGATCTCGCGAAGCTGTTCGCCGGCTCCTACGGCAGCCTCGGGGCGGTCCTTCGGGTGGCCGTACGGCTACATCCGCTGGCGCCGGCCACCGCGACCGCCGTGGGCCACTCCGACGACCCGCTCTCGCTGGCCGATGCCGCCTCCGCCCTCAGCCACGCCCAGCTTGAGCTGCAGAGCCTCGACGTGCGATGGGAGGACGGCCACGGCACGGTGCTCGGGCGCTTCGGTGGCGCCACCGCCTCCGACCCCGCAGCCGAGGTAGCCGAGTTGCTCGAGCAGCGCGGGCTCGAGACCGAGGTTGAAGCCGACGACACCCCGCTGTGGGACGCCCAGCGCGCCGCACAGCGCTCGCCGGGCGGCATCGTGGTGCGCGTGTCGGGGGTCCAGGACCAGACCGGGGCCCTGCTCTTGTTCGCGCAGGAGCACGGCGCACGGGTGGTCGGCCGAGCTGCACTCGGCCTCTCCTGGGTGACCCTGCCCGAGCCCGGCCTTCTCAAGGCCCTGCGCACCCTGCTCGCGCCGTCGCCCTGTGTCGTGCTCGACGCGCCCGCCGCGGTCCGCGGCGACCTCGATGCGTGGGGACCGCTCGATCCGGGCAGCACCGCTCTGATGGAGCGCGTGCGCGAGCGATTCGACCCCACCAGAACGTGCGCGCCGGGCATCCTCGCGGGAGGCATCTGATGGAGGCCGGACCGATAAAGATCGGGATCTGGGACGACGACAAGCCGCCCGAGACCACGCTCATCGACGATTGCGTGCACTGCGGCTTCTGCCTGGCCACTTGCCCGACCTACCAGCTGTGGGGCGAAGAGGCCGACTCTCCGCGCGGGCGGATCGTGCTCATGCGCGCCGGCCACGAGGAGGACACCGAGCTGTCGGCCCCGATGGTCGACCACTTCGACAACTGCCTGGGCTGCATGGCCTGCGTGACCTCCTGCCCGTCGGGCGTGCAGTACGACAAGCTGATCGAGGACACCCGCGCACAGGTCGAGCGCAAGTGGGAGCGCAGCGGGGCCGATAAATGGACACGAAGGATCGTCTTCGGCCTGTTCCCGCACCCCGACCGGCTGAAGTGGCTCACGCCGCTCATGCGCTTCGGTGCCGCAACCGGCCTTGACCGCGCGACGGCGAAGCTCCCTCTAGGCCGGATCTCCGAGATCGCCGCGCTGGCGCCGCCCGCGCCCAGGCGCCACGCGCTGCCCGACGCCGTGGCCGCCCAAGGCGAGAGTCGGGGCACCGTGGCCATGCTGCGCGGCTGCGTACAGCGTGTGATGTTCAGCGGCGTGAACGCCGACACCGCCGCCGTGCTGGCCGCGGAGGGCTGGGACGTCGCGGCCCCGCAGGACCCGAGCTGCTGTGGCGCGCTTCAGCTGCACGCGGGTGTCGGCACCGACGCCGAGTCCAGCGTGAAGAAGACGATCGCGGCGCTCGAGGGCTACGAGCGGATCGTGGCCAACGCCGCCGGCTGCGGCTCGGCCATGAAGGACTACGGGCACGTGATGCGCAACGACCCCAAGTGGGCCGATCGCGCCACGGCCTTCGCCGAGAAGGTGGTCGACGTGACCGAGATCCTGACCGAGGGTGAGCCGCGAGCGACGCGCCATCCCGTCGAGCTGAAGGTCGCCTACCACGACGCCTGCCACCTGGCCCACGCCCAAGGGGTGCGCAACCCCCCGCGCGAGCTCCTGCGCGGCATCCCCGGCATCGAGCTCGTCGAGCCCGCGGACTGGGAGATCTGCTGCGGCTCCGCCGGCATCTACAACGTGGTCAAGCCCGAGGCCGCCGCCGAGCTGGGGCGGCGCAAGGCACAGAATCTGCTCGACACGGGGGCCGAGGCGGTGGTGGCGGCCAACCCGGGCTGCACCCTCCAGATAACCGCACACACCCGGGCGCTTGGCAAGGAGCTGCCGGTGATCCACCCCGTCGAGCTGCTGGCCCGATCACTGAGAGGAGGTGGCTAAATGCCGCCTGAAGGAATCGAGATCCACGGACCGCGGGTCCACCGCGGCGAGGAGGTGCTCACCGATGACGCGTTGGCCCTCGTCGCCGAACTGCATCGCACAATCGACGCCACCCGCCACGAGCTGCTCGCCGCGCGCGTGGAGCGCCAAGCCGAGCTGGACGCCGGCGGCACGCTCGACTTCCTCGCCGAGACGGCAGAGATCCGCGACGGCGACTGGCAGGTCTCCCCTCCCCCGCCCGGCATGCGCAGGCGCTGGATCGAGATAACCGGGCCGACCGGCGCCAAGATGGTGATCAACGCGCTGAACTCCGGCTCGACCGGGTTCATGGCCGACTTCGAGGATGCCAACTCGCCGACCTGGTCCAACATGGTCGGGGGCCAGGCCAACCTGATCGACGCCGTGCGAGGCACCTTGGAGTTCGACGATGAGGAGAAGGGCAAGCAGTACCGCCTGGTCGACGATCCCGCCACCTTGCTGGTGCGCCCGCGCGGCTGGCATCTGGACGAGAGCCACATGCTGGTGGACGGCGCCCCCGTGGCGGGCGGCCTGTTCGACTTCGGCCTCTACATGCACCACAACGCCGAGGAGCTGCTCGACCGCGGCAGCGGACCGTTCTTCTACCTGCCCAAGATGGAGTCGCACCTCGAGGCGCGGATGTGGAATGACGCCATGACGCTTGCCGAGGATCGCCTCGGCCTGGACCGCGGCACCGCACGCGGCACGGTATTGATCGAGACGCTGCCGGCCGCGTTCCAGATGGACGAGATCCTCTACGAGCTCCGCGAGCACTCCGCAGGTCTCAACGCCGGCCGTTGGGACTACATCTTCAGTGCGATCAAGCGATTCAAGGAGCGACCCGAGTTCGTGACGCCCGACCGCGGCTCGGTGACCATGACGGTGCCGTTCATGCACGCCTACTCAGAGCTCTTGGTCAAGACCTGCCACCGGCGCGGAGCGCACGCGATGGGCGGCATGAGCGCGGTCATCCCGTCGCGCACCGACGAGGAGGCGGCCAAGAAGTCGCTCGACGCAGTGGCCGCCGACAAGAAGCGCGAGGCCGAGGCGGGCTTCGACGGCTCGTGGGTGGCCCACCCCGACTCGGTCGAACCCGCCATCGGCGAGTTCGAGAAGGTGCTCGGCGACCGCGACAACCAGGTCGACAAGCAGCGCGACGACGTCGACGTGTCCGCACCCGAGTTGCTCGCCATCGACCAGACACCGGGCGAGATAACGGAAAAGGGGCTGCGCGCCAACGTCAATATCGGCATCCAGTACGTGTCGAGCTGGCTGCGCGGCAACGGCGCCGCCGCGATCTACGGCCTGATGGAGGACGCTGCCACCGCGGAGATCTCGCGCGGCCAGATCTGGCAGTGGATCCGCCACGGCGCGACCCTCGACGACGGCCGCACCGTGACCGCGGAGCTCGTGCGCGAGCTGGCCGGCGAGGAGCTCGAGGCCATCCGTGCCGAGATCGGCGATGACGAGTGGTTCGAGCGCGAGGGTCGCCCAAGGCAGTCCCGCGAGATCTTCGAGGCGGTGGCGCTGTCGGGCAACGACGAGTTCGTGGAGTTTCTGACGCTGCCGGCGTACGAGGTGCTGAAGGGGCTCGAGGGCTAGGCCGCGTCCTCGTCGCGGGCCAGCTCGGCCTCGCGGATGCCCCGCATGGCCAGCTTGCGCTGCTCACGATCGGCGCGATCGAGTATGAGCACCCCGTCGAGGTGGTCCATCTCGTGCTGGATCACGCGGGCCTCGAGCCCTGACGCCTCGATCGAGCGGACGTCGCCCTCCTCGTCACGGGCATGGACCCGAACGTGCAGCGGCCGTTCGATGTCGAGTTGGACGCCCGGAAGCGACAGGCAGCCCTCCTCGAGCACATCGGCGTCCCGGCTCTGCCATTCGATCTCGGGGTTGATCAGCGCGATCAGCGGCGCGTCGGGGCCGAGGCGGTACACGAGCAGTCGCTGCGCGATGCCGAGTTGGGGCGCTGCGAGGCCGATCCCGAGCGCATCGTGCATCAACCCGGCCATCCGCCCGACCTGGTTCTTCAGCGCACCGTCGAAGCGGTCGATCTCGGTCGCGCGGCTCTTGAGCACCGGGTCGCCGAGCCGCTTGATGAACGACATCGCGGCGCCGCGGCGGGCCTCGACCTCGGGATCGAGGCGCGGGCGCTCGTCCTGCTCGCGCTCCTCGTCGATCACCTCGGCTGTCTCGTCGGCCATGCTCTGATTGTACGGTCTCGGCCGTGAAGCGATTCGTTCTCGTGCTGATGGCCACCGCGGCCCTCGCCCTCTCCGCCGCGCCGCAGGGTGTCGTGCTCGCGGCGCGCCGCCCGCGTGCGCTTTCGCCACCGCGAGCAGTAGCACTATCGTCCCGGCGGTGACGGCGATGAAATGGTGGGGTTGGGGCCAGGAGGACGTCTTCTTCAGCCACGAGGACAAGCCCGAGCTGCGCCCCTTGTTCCAGGACAAGCTGGATCTCGACGTGAGCACGCCCGGAGATACGCCGGCAATCGCGTTCGAGGATCTCGACATCGCGCAGCCGACGCTGCCCGCCGAGCTGAAGAGCGCGCTCGAGGCCGCCGTAGGCGACGAACACGTGTCGACCGATCCGCTCGACCGCGTGGTCCACACCCGGGGCAAGAGCATGCGCGACCTGGTGCGCCAGCGCCGCGGCGACCTGCCGCGCATGCCCGACGTCGTTGTGCGCCCCGCCGACGAGGCGCAGGTCGAAGCCGTGATGCGGGCTGCACTGGACGCCGACGCGGTGATCATCCCCTTCGGCGGCGGCTCGAGCATCTCGGGCAGCGTGGAGGCCCAGCCCGGAGAGCGGCGCCCCGTGCTCTCGCTCGACATGAGCCGGTTAGACCGGGTGCTCGCGATCGACCAGAGCGCCCGCCTGGCGCGCGTACAGGCCGGCGTCTTCGGGCCCGAGCTGGAGCGCCAGCTCAACGAGCGCGGCTACACGTTCGGTCACTTCCCCGACAGCTTCACCCACTCGACGCTGGGCGGCTGGATCGCCACGCGCTCGTCGGGCATGCAGTCCGACCGCTACGGCGACATCGCCGACCTGACCCGCGGCATGCGGGTGGTCACGCCGACGGGGATCTTGCACGTCCGGCCGGTGCCCAGCACCTCGACGGGCCCCAGCGTGCGCGAGATGGTGCTGGGCAGCGAGGGCCGGCTCGGCGTGATCACCGAGGCCACCGTGCACGTGCGAAGGCGGCCGGCGCAGCGCAAGATCCTCGGCTATCTCTTCCCCACCTGGCCCGACGGACTGGCCGCCGTGCGCGACATCGCCGCCAGCGAGGCCGCGCCCTCGGTCACGCGCGTGTCCGACGCCCCCGAGACGGTGTTCTCCTTCGCCACGCGCAAGGCCTCCACCCCACTGGACCGCGTCAAGTCCAAGGCGCTCACCACGTTCCTGACAAAGCGCCGCGGCTTCGACCTCGAGGCCATGTGCCTCTCGTTCATCGGCTATGAGGGCACCGCAAGCCACGTCGCCGCCCAGCGCAAGGTCACCGAGCAGATCGTCAAGCGCCACGGCGGCGTCGGGATCGGCCAGGGCCCCGGTGAGCTGTACGACCAGAAGAAGTTCGACACCCCCTACATCCGCGACTTCCTGCTCGACCGCGGCGCGCTGGCCGACGTATCCGAGACCTCCGCCCCGTGGAGCGAGCTGCCCAAGCTCTATGACGCCGTGCAGACCGCGTGTCGCGGTGCGTTCCGATCGCTCGGCGTGCCCGGCTACCTGATGTGCCACCTGTCGCACAGCTACCACGCGGGCGCCTGCCTCTACTTCACCTTCGCCATCACGGCCTCGCCCGACCGCGACGAGCTTGAGCAGTACGACGTCATCAAGTCCGCGGTGCAGCAGGCGTTCGTCGACTCCGGTGCCACGCTGTCACACCACCATGCCGTCGGCACCGAGCACGCTCCTTGGCTGATGCAGGACATCTCCGCGCCGGGCGTCGCGATGCTCGAGGCGTTGTTCGCGGGCATCGACCCGGGTTCGAATCTGAACCCGGGAAAGATCATCTAGGCGTCTCGGGAAACCACTCGGCGCGGCCAGAGTAGTTCCCGTAATGGCCGCTCCCGCCGACCTCGACCTCCCGTGGACGCGCTCGCCCGTAGCCACGCGGGTGCGCGAGTTCCTCGTCTGCGGCGTGCTCGGTACCGCGATGGACCTCTACACCCGGCGCGAGCTGAGCGGGCATCAGCACCTCGACCGGCTCGAGGGCCCGGTGATCTTCGTGGCCAATCACAACAGCCACATGGATACCCCGGCACTGCTGCGGGCCCTGCCCAAGCGGTGGCGGCGGCGCACATCGGTGGCGGCGGCGGTCGACTACTTCTACGTCAAGCGACGAAGCGCGATCTCGGCGTCGCTGGTGTTCGGCACCGTGCCGCTGGACCGCAGCGGTGGCGGCCTAGGGTCACGCTCCACGGCCCATCTGCGCCGGCTGTTCTCCGAGGGCCGCAGCCTTCTGATGTTCGCCGAGGGCACCCGCTCCCACGACGGGACGGTGGCCGCGCTGAAGTCCGGCGCGGCGGTGCTGGCAGCCGAGCACGACCTGCCGATCGTGCCGATCTTCGTCTCTGGCACCGGGGAGGCGATGCCGCGCGGCACCAAGTGGATGAACTTCAAGAACGGCCGCCCGTTCGCCGCGCGCCACCAGATCGAGATCCGTTTCGGCGAGCCGATCCGACCGCGCGCAGGCGAGCACCGCGCCGACGTGATGGAACGGGTGCGCCTCTTCTTGGCCGAGTCCGGCGCCACCACCGAGCACGGTGGCGCTCCCGCCGGGCGCACCCCGTCGCGCCAGCCCGTCTGACCGTTTGGCGCGCGTCTTCGTGACAGGCGGCAGCGGCTTCGTCGGGGGCGCGCTGGTGCGGAGGCTGCGTGGGCGTGGCGACGAGGTCATCGGCCTGGCCCGCTCCGACGTCGCGGCACAGCATCTGGACTCGCTCGGGGCGACCGTGGTCAGCGGGCACGTGCTCGACCCCGACGTGATGGCCACCGCCATGTCGGGGTGCGACCTCGCCTTCCACGTGGCGGGCATGAACAGCCACTGCCCGAAGGACCCCGGGGCGCTCTGGCGCACCAACGTCGAGGGCCCGCGCGCGGCCGTGCGCGCCGCCGCGCACGCTGGTGTGGGTCGCGTGGTTGTCACGTCGTCCTCGGCCACGGTCGGCGAACCCCACGGGGTGATCGGCACCGAGGAGACCTCCCACCGGGGCACCTACCTGTCGCTGTATGACCGCGCGAAGCACGTCGGCGAGCGCAAGGCGTTCGCCGCGGGCGACGAGACGGGTGTGGAGGTCGTGACGGTGAACCCGTCGTCGGTACAGGGCCCGGGGCGGTCGTCGGGCAACGGCGCGATCGCGATCGCCTACTTAAACGGCAAGCTTCCGCTGTTCGTGGACACCCACGTGAGCATCGTCGACATCGCCGACTGCGTCGAGGGTCACCTGCTGGCGGCGCAGCACGGGGCGCCCGGCCGCCGCTACGTGCTCAACGGTGCGACGATCACGTCGTTGGAGGCGCTCGACATCGTTGCCGGGCTGGCGGGGGTCGACCACCGGGTGCGGATCCTGCCGCCGGTGGTCGCCCGCGCCGTCGGCGCCGTCAGCGAGATCGCCTACCGGCCACTGCGCAGGCCCTCACCGGTGTGCCGGGACCGGATCCGCACGATTCTGCACGGCCATCGCTACGACGCCTCGCGCTCCGAGCGTGAGCTCGGCCTGGTCTACGCGCCGGTGGCCAACACCTTCGAGCGCGTGATCGATTGGGCGGTGACGGAGGGGCTGGTGCGCCTGCCGCCGGCGCACTAGCGTCTCGACGTTCATGAATGCTCCCGCCCCCGCCCCCAGTGCTGCGGATCGTCGACTTGCAAGGCGCACCGCCAAGCACTAGGCGGCATCTGCTGGCCACCCCCGGCTACAGCAGCTTCAGCTGGGTCTCGATCAGCTCGTCGAGGTCGATGTCGAGCTGGGCGAGCCACTCGCACCGGCGCCGGTACTGGCGGGCCGACAGCTCGTAGTCGCCGTAACAGGCCATCAGGATCGTGCCCGACAGGGTCTCGGCGCGGCGGCTGGTGATCGTGCCGTCCTTTGCCGCGCGCGAGATGCGGCGCGATGCGTCCTGCACCGCGCTGTTGACGCTGAGGTCCAGACGACGCCGGCGATCGCTCACGCCGGCACCGTAGCTCAGCCGCTACTGCGGGTCGACGTCGACAGCCACGTTCACGCCGTCGCGTCCCATCTGGGCCGCGCCCTCCTCGACCGCGTCGCGGACCGCGCGGATGCCGGCCTCGCGGTCGCGGCCCTTGATCACGATCTGTGAGCGCTCCCGGCCCTGTCGGCGAAACAGGGGCACGGGTCCGAGCACAGCAGCGCCGGGCGGCGCGAGCCGGTCGCGCAGCGCCTGGGCGGCTTCGTGCTCGGGGCCGGACTCGGTGCTCGAGCAGACGATCCGGATCAGGTGCCCGTCGGGCGGATAGGACAAGGCCTCGCGGCGGCCCAGCTCCCCTTCGAGAAAGCCGAGCGAGTCGTGCTCGGCCGCGTGGCGCAGCGCCCGCGCCTGCGGATCGAGTGCCTGGACCACGACCCGGCCGCCGCGCGGCCCCCGCCCACTGCGCCCCGCCAGCTGGGCCACCAGGGCGAACGTGCGCTCCTCGGCGCGGAAGTCGGGAAATCGCAGGGTCGCGTCGGCGTCGAGCACCACGCCGAGCGTGACGTCGGCGAAGTCGTGGCCCTTGGCCACCATCTGGGTGCCCACGAGCACACCGCCGCCGGCGGCGGCCTCGAACCGCTCGAGCGCGGCCGCGACGCCCTCCTTGATCACGGTGTCGGCATCGAGGCGAAACACCGGCAGCGGAGCCACCAGCCGCTCGAGCTCGGACCCGAGCTGCTCGGTGCCCATGCCGTGACGGGTCAGCGAGACCGAGTGACAGTCGGGGCAGCGGCCCGGGATCGCCTCGGAATGTCCACAGTGGTGGCAGGCGACGCGGCTCGCGGCGCGGTGCAGCACCAGCGACACGTCGCAGTCGGGGCACTCCCACACGCGTCCGCACTCGGCGCAGGTCAGGAAGTTCGACCAACCGCGGCGGTTGAGCAGCACGATCGCCTTCTCCCCCGCGCGCGCCACCTCGCCGAGAGCGTCGCGCGTGCGCTGGTGCAACACGCCTTTGACGCCGGCCATGCCCACGATCTCGACCGGCGGCATGCCCCT
>JAABUK010013682.1_pt1 | contig 10085 bp, 10 predicted proteins | sample 5559141 | NCBI WGS metagenome assembly JAABUK01 (sample SAMN10711869, study PRJNA513367) | rock metagenome | isolation source: Antarctica rocks | place: Antarctica: Victoria Land, Pudding Butte nord | collected 2016-01-03 | reverse complement strand
CGCGGGCTCTGACGCTACTTCGCGGTCGGATCGGTGACCCGGCCGATGAACAACGGAACGACGTCGTCGATGGTCGTGATCGCGAAGTAGAACGGCCGGTCGACACTCAACGTCAGCGGATCGATCGGCATCTTCGCAGCCGTGTCCGACACGGTCACCGCTGCCGCGGCGGTTGCCTCGGTGCCGTTTTCGTCGACGGTCACGGTGGCCTGGTGGCGAACGTCGGTGACCGCCAGCGAGCCGATCTTGGGGTCGTGACTCATCGGAGCGAAGTCACTCGGGTCCGGAGCGAAGGGCGCCGTGACACCGACCGACTTGAGGACGTCGTTGAGCGGAGTCTTGGCATCGAGGTCGAACAGCGGCATGGTGACCGTGACCGAGCGCTGATCGGTAGGCGCGAGCATGGTTTTCATGGTGGTCGGATCGGCAAGCTGACGGCCGATCGTTGCCAGGTCGCCCTTGTCGGGGACTACGAGTGTCATGGCCAACTTCCCGCCCAGGTAGGGGATCTGGAGGCTCTGCCAGCCGTCGCCGCGCGCGTACGCCATCATCTCGTCCTGACGCATCCGCTTCGACGTGACCGTCGATTCGGTGGCTGTGGTGAACGGGCCGTCGCCGGCCGACGTGAACTCGGTCGCCCAAGGCGCCTTGAGGTACAGCGCATTCGTCAGTGTCAGCCTGGTGTCCCGGGTGATCACACCCTCGGGAAGGAACTGAGAAACTTTCTTGTGGGTCTCGTCCCCGACCCACCCGTTGATGGTATTACGCGCATTCTCGGGGTCGTTCGAGAAGTCGAGAGTGCGCACGCCGGTGCCGTAGTCGGTGGCCAGCGTGGTCAGGAACGGCTTGCGCCAGGTGACGTCCTTCTGCGCCCAGATGGCGTTCGCCACCGACACGTCGATCGCGCGCTTGTCGCTCTTGACCGGCTTGCCGGACAGTGCCGAGATCGCCCGGTCGGTCGCGTTCATCGCAGCGGGTAGCTTCGCGCCGTCGATGCCGAAGAGGTCGTCGAGTTGTGTCGCGGAGTCGCCCTGAACGCCGGCCCGCAGCATCCCCAGCGCGATCGCGATGCTCACCGGTGAAGAGGCGACGTTTCCGTTCTCGTGCGCTGCATCGATCGGGCCGAGAAGCCGGCCGGCGACCGATCGGACGACGTCGGCACCGTCCGACGCATCGGCGGGTGTGACCGGAGATCGGCTGACGTCGGCCCGCACGAGCTCTCCGCCGCCGGCCTGCGCGCAGCCGCTGACGGCTAGGACGCAGGCCAGACCGGCGCCGGCGATGACGGAACGGACGCGACGGGGAGGTGCTGCTCGCTTCATGCGGCTTGGACGGCGGCGGAGCGCGATCGGTTCCGAACACACGTGGGCTGCCGGTTCGGCTCGTGACGGGTTTCAGCCGGGTGTGACGATCTCGTCGGTCATCAGCCGGTTGCCGGCGGTGAGTCCGCCGTCCACGGTAAGTGTCGTACCGGTGATCCATGCGGCCTGCGCGGACGCGAGGAACAACATCGCGTCGGCGATGTCGTCCGGCGTTCCGACCCGACCCAGCGGATACCACTTCGTCACGGTCGTGAGGACATCGGGACGCGCCTCGACCCGGTGCGCCCAGGCCGGCGTGGCAATCGTCCCGGCCGCCACCCCGTTGCACCGGATGCCGTGCTCGCCGTAGCGGACCGCGATCGAGCGGGTCAGACTGAACAACCCGGCCTTCGCTGCCGAGTAGGCTTCGTTGCCGTAATAGCCGATTCCGTTCACCGAGGTCATGTTGAGGATCACGCCACCATGCCTGGCGATCATCCCGGGGAGTACGGCCTGCACGGTGTGGAACGCGGCGGTCAGGCCGACCGCGATGTCGCGTTCCAGTTCGGTCTCGGTGAGCTCGAGCAACGGCGTCTCCGAACACGTCATCGCGTTGTTGATCAGCACGTCGAGGCGACCCTCGACCGCCTCGATCTCCGCCACCACGGCAGCAACGCGGGCACGGTCGGTCACGTCGACGGTGACGGCCCGGGCTCGGTCTATACCGCCGGCCACCCGCTGTGCAGCCTCGCCGTCGGTGTCGGCGACGACGACTCGCGCCCCGTCGGCGGCGAACCGTGCGGCCGTTACCGCACCGATTCCCGAACCGGCACCGGTGATCAGGACGACCGCGTCGGTGAAGCGCGCGACGCCGGTCATGCGGTCAGTGGGACGAAGACGCGCATCGTCGACGGGCCACGATTCGCCCACAACGCATAGGGAATGAAGGTCAGCTCAACGTCCCGGCGCGCCGACTCCGGCTCCTCACCGAGGGTGGCCCAGCCCGATCCGCCCCAGCCGCTGTCGTCGCGGACGTAACCACGGGTCGTGAGCACCGTCGCCAGTTGGCCGGCGATCTCCTTCCGCTGTTCGACAAACGCGGCGTCGGCCGCGAGGTCGACATGGTCGAGGGAGATGTCAGCAGCCTGATCCGGGCTCTCCAGGCAATAGACGACCGGCCCGCGTTCGACCGCGACAGTGCCGCGGACCGCATCCACGCTCGGGTGGCTGACCGTCAGGCGCACGGACACGTCGAGCAGCACGCACACGACGTCGCCGGCCGACCAGGAGCGGGTGATCTCGAGGTATCCACGCTCGTCGGCCACCGCGGTCACGTCCGCGCCGTTGACCTGCAAGGCGACTTCAGGAGACCACGACGGGCGCCGGATGCTCAATGTCCACGGCGAGTCCGGGCTCGCCGTGAGCGACACGGTGACCGCGCCCGTGGCCGGATAGTCGGTGTCGACGCTCAGTCCGACCGGGCCGGCACCGATCGTCGCCGCCACGGTCACGGGTAGAAACTGGTGCAGTTGCACGCCGGCATCGTCATGGGTGGCGACATAGCCGCCGAGTGAGGCGATCGTGCGCATGATGTTCGGCGGGCAGCAGGCGCATTCGAACCAGGTCGGCCGGGTACCCGGCGCGTCCGCGCGGCGCGGCCTGGTGTCGGTCGGCGCGGCCGGTTGTGCGGTCCGGCGCTGAGCTGGGTTGTTGTAGAAGAAGCCGGTGCGCTCCACCGACGTCGAGGCCGCGAACAGGTTGTACAGCACTCGCTCGATCGCGTCGGCGTACCTCGACTCGCCTGTCACCAGCAGCAATCGCCAACTCAGCATGACGTTCGCGATGGTGGCGCACGTCTCGCCGTAAACCAGGTCGGGCGGGAGTTCGTAGCTGTCGCCGAACGCCTCGCCTTCGAAGCGGGAACCGATCGCCCCGTTCAGGAACGTCTTGGTCGCCGTCATGGACTCCCATTGACGCACGGCCGATTGGAGAAGAGCCTCCTCGCCCGTCTCGATGTAGAGGTCGACGACACCGGCCAGCAGGTAGACGGCGCGGACGGCATGCCCGACCACCGTCGTCTCCTCGCGTACCGGCGTGGCGTCCTGGTAGTAGGCGAGGTCGAAGGATGCGCCCGGATCGCGGTTGAAGACACCGTGACCCCGCACGTCCACGAGTTGTCCGGCCAGGTCGAGGTACGACTGCTCACCGGTCTCGCGATAGAGCTCGACGAGCGCCATCTCGATCTCTGGATGACCGTCGGTGTCGTCGCGGCGACCGTCGCCGAAGTCGGTCACGAGGCAGTCGGCGGCACGTCGTGCGATGTCGAGGAGATCGTCGTGACCAGTGCTCCGATGGTGGGCGACGCCGGCCTGGATCAGGTGCCCGATGCAGTAGAGCTCATGACCGTTCACCAGGTTGCCCCAGCGTTTCGCCAGTCCTGCTTGGACGAACGAATTCAGATAGCCGTCGTCGGCCTGCGCGCCGGCGATCACCCCGACGAGCTCGTCGGTGATCGTCTGGAGCTCCGGCGACGCATCCAGGCTGAGGTCCCAGCCGACGCCTTCGAGGAACTTGTAGACGTCGGAGTCGGTGAACAATGGCCCACGGCGGCGGTGTCCGGGCAGGCCGTCCGGGCCGACCAGCCGCAGGTTGTCGACCGATCCGTCCGCCTCGAGCCAGTGAAGCGCATGTGGGGTCGTAACCAGGCGGTTGGCCGACTGCCACTCGTTCCAGTCGCCGCCGGTGAGCACGACCTGGTCGAGGCCGAGTGGCCGGAGCGCGGTCTGCGCGCTCGACAGGGGTGCGACCGGACCGCGGACGGGTGACGGCGAGACAGGCACAGACGAGCTCCAGACTGTGACGACGGACGGGACCGATCCATCGTTGCGCATCCGTTGAATCGGCGATCCGGCACGTGCTCCGCTGGCCTGGATCGGCCGCCGCGGGCGCCGTGGAGCCCGACGGCCCTCGGGTGGGGATGACGAGGGCCGCCGGGGTTTGCGACGAGCGGCCAAGCGTGGGCTCGACGAGGCCGACCGCCCGGGTTCAGAGGTGCGCGCCGTTCAGACGTGAGTCCGGTTCAGGGTTTGGGAGCCGGGCTCGGGGTGGCCGAGCCGCTCGGCCGTGGGGTCGCCGTGCCGCCCTGGCGATGCCCGCCGGGCCCACCGGGGCCACCCACAGCGCCGAGACCACCGGGTCCGCCCGGACCGCGGTGTCCATGCCCGTCGGGGCCGCGGGGCGCTGGCGGTGTGCGCTCGGTCATCCGCCTGACCGTGGTGGCGTCCAGCGAGGTCTTGTCGCTGTCCACGGTGCCCTCGGCGTGGATCTTGTCGCCGACCTGCGGGATCGCTGTGAGGCCGTCGGCGTAGGTCGTGGATCCGGTCACCTTGATCTCCCGGCTGAACCCGTCCCGGTCGGTGATCGTGATGATGCTCCCGGACACGGCGGTGACCGTTCCGATCAGGTGGGGCTTGTGCACCGGCGGCGACGGCCGTGCACCACCGTTCGGCCTGGGCTGTCCCGGTGCGCCTGGGGTGGCGGTGGCCGACGGCTTCGGCATGCCGGTTGGGGTGCCTGCCGCGGCGAAGGCGGCCACCGAACCACCGGCCAGGAGAACCGCGGTCGCGCCGCCGGCTGCCAGCAGCCGCAACGTCCGGCGATTGCGCGGAACATTCGGAGTCGAGTCGTCGGTCATCGGTGCTGCCTCTCGTCGGTCACCGGGCGGATCCCGATGTGTTGTCGACTGTGCGCGGCCGAACTGAAGACGAGCTGAAACACAGCCCCCGCCCGGGTGACCTTCAGCTCCTTCACAGCTTCGCCGCGCACGCTGATGAAGACCCTGGCTCTGACCCTTGACCTCCCGCGAACTCCGAATCCCGCTGACGAACGGAGCCTCATGCGCCCGGATGCGGCACGCGTGCTCGTGGTCGAGGACGAGGGCGTCCTGCGCCGGTCGGTGGCCGACGCGCTGGCCGGCGTCGGGTTCACGGTGGCTGCGCTGAGCGACGGCCGCGACTTCGCCGCGCACGTGGCCCGCTTTCGTCCCGATGTCGCCCTCCTCGACGTCATGCTTCCGGGCCGGTCGGGACTGGCGCTTGCCGATCACCTACGCCGGAACACCCAGACTGCGGTCGTCTTCGTCACCGCCCGGGACTCGGTGACGGATCGGCTGGCGGGCTTCGACGCGGGTGCCGACGACTACCTGGTCAAGCCGTTCGTCATCGAGGAACTTCTCGCACGGGTGCGGGCGGTGCTGCGCCGCAGTGGGCGGCTGCAGTCGGCGACCGTCTCGGTCGCCGACCTCGTCGTCGACGAGGACGCCGGCCAGGTCGCTCGCGGCGGATCGCTCGTCGACGTCACCCCGACGGAGCTCCGGGTGCTGGCGTATCTCGTACGCAATCGCGGCAGGGTGTTGAGCAAGACGCAGATCCTCAGCCAGGTCTGGGGATACGACGCCTACGACCCCAATCTGGTCGAGGCTTACGTGTCCACCCTGAGGCGCAAGCTCGAACCCACCGGACCGTCGTTGATCCACACGGTGCGCGGGGTCGGATACCGCATCGGTGAGGCCGCCGCGCCGGGCACGAGATCATGACGGACTACCGAACGGAGCAGCCGGTGGTCACCTCGTCGCTCCGACGGCGCGTCGTGGTCGCGGTGCTCGCGATGCTTCTCGTCGTCCTGGTCGGCCTCGGCTTCGCGGTGAACGTCATCCTGGAAGAACGGCTTCGCGCCGATCTGCGGCAGCAGCTGGTCGATCGGGCCGGCTACGCACGACTCCTCGACATCCAGGGCGTGTCCGGCCAGACGCTGACCGACCGGCTCACCGGCGCCGGAATCACCACCAGCTTCGTGTCCACGGACGGTGCTGTGACGGTGGGCCGGGAGTCTCCGGTGGCACCGGGCGGCGGCGCGCCCGGCCCGAATGGTCCACGCGGGCGGCCACCGCACAACCCCGCTTCGGGAAACGTCGCAGTGACCCGGCAGGGCGATCGGCTGACCGTGCAGCTGACGACGATCGGCGCCACGCTCACGTTGCAGGCCAACGAGGCCGATGTCTCACATACGCTGGAGATTCTGCGTAACACCGAGATAGTGGCCGGGCTGGCGATGCTGCTCGTCACCGGGCTGGTCCTGATCCGGGTGGTCAGGGTCGCGCTCGCCCCACTCGACCGGATGACGTCGCTGGCACAGCGGATCCGTGACGGCGCACGCGGTCGGCGGCTGCGCCCGACCCGCCCCGACACCGATCTCGGCCGAACCGCTGTCGCCTTCGACGGCATGCTGGACGCGCTCGAGTCGGCGGAGTCGCAGGCGCTCGACGCCGAGGAGCGGATGCGGCAGTTCCTCGCCGACGCGTCGCACGATCTGCGCACCCCCCTCGCCGCGATCATCGCGGGCGCCGAGCGGATCCTCCGGGACAACCCGGCCCGCGCGGATCGCGAGAGGCACCTCGTCCAGGTCGTCCGCGATGGCCAGCGGGCGGCGAGACTCGTCGACGACCTGTTGTTCATGGGCCGCCTCGACGACGGCGCGCAGTCGTCGGGACAAGCGGATTCCCTGGCCCGCGTCGACCTCGGCGCGTTGGCGGTTGCGGCCGGGTCGGCGTTGCGGTTGCAACGGCCCGACCTCGACGTGCGGGTCGGCGACGAGACCGGTGGAATCACCGTGACCGGCATCGCCGACGAGTGCCGGCGCGCCCTCACCAACCTGATCGACAACGCCGGAACGGCGACGCCGTCCGGTGGTGTCGTAGGCGTCCACGCGAGCCTCGACGCCGGCCGGCTGGTCGTCGCCGTGATCGACTCGGGACCCGGTGTACCGGAGTTCGAACGTGCACGCATCTTCGACCGCTTCGTGCGGGGCGACGACGCGCGTATCGGCGCTGGCTCGGGCCTCGGCCTGACGATCGCGCGCTCGATCGCCCGTCGGCACGGCGGCGACGTCATCCTCGCGCCGGGCGCGAGCGCATCTGGCGCACGGTTCGATCTGTGGTTACCAGCACCGGTATCGGCGGTGCCTGCGCGCAATCCGGTGCGGCCGGCGGACGAGCCGGTCAGTTCCCTGCGGTCGAGGTGAATCGACATATTCGCAGGCTGTTCGTCACGACGAACAGCGAACTGCCGGCCACCGCGAGCGGGATCGCCGCGACGTTGACGCCGTCGCCGAGCATCGCCGCCGGCGCCGAACGCGTGAATGGCGATGCGAGTCAGGAGCGGACGAGGCGGGCGATCGCGTCGCTGGCTTCCTTGACCTTGACCTGGGCTTCGGGACCGCCGGCCGCGGCGGCTTCGACCACGCAGTGGCTCAGGTGCTCCTCGAGCAGTCCCAGCGCGACCGACTGGAGCGCCTTGGTGGTGGCCGAAACCTGGGTGAGAATGTCGATGCAGTACTCCTCCTGCGCGACCATCCGTTGAAGGCCACGGACCTGCCCCTCGATGCGTCGCAGCCGCTTCAGGTAGTCGTCCTGACGACCGATGTAACCGGCGTGGCCGGCGTGGCCGGCGTGGGTCGTCTCGAGCGTGTCATCTGCGGGCATCGTCTTGTCAGCAGGCATGGGTGGTCCTCTCGTCGTCGGCTAGCCCTACCCCCTAGGGTATCTGGACACGCGTCTCGGCGTCGTCATCCGCACCGTCGGTGACACTGCGCGATTACGGTGGTCTGATGAGCTCGCGCGCACGCCTGTGCACCGTCGCCGCCGTACTGGCGGTCGTGCTTTCGGCGTGCGGTCTCCGGGCGGCGCCCGGACCTTCACGACCTTCGGCCGGACCGACGCCGACGACAGCCGGCTCCACGGCCTTACCGGTCACTGCGAGCATGTCTGCACACCCCTCGCCGACGCCAGTGGCCGCCATGGTGTCCTCTGACGGGGGCCCACTCACCGCAGCGGAGACGAACAAGGCCGTCGGGAAGTGCCTCGGCAGGCAGGCGGGTCCGAGCGGCATTGCCGCCGTACACGTCGACTATGCCCGCGACATCGCCTACCTGACCGATGACGTCCTGACGCTTCCGACGATCATCTTGACCAGCAAGGGCGCACGGATCGTGTGCAACAAAGACGGGCGCGTGCCACCGACCCCAGCCGGTGCGAACCGAGAGCCGGATGCCGTGCACCCGGCGATCGTCGTCGCGAGCGCCGGCATCACCGGCACGTTCAACGGCCCGTTCGCCGACGGGATGAGCCCGTTCGCGCCCTGCGTCGTCCTGCGGGTGACGCGTGCGGTGGCGACCGTCGTCATGCGACTGGACTGGCCCACTGGCGATTCGGTCTGGTACGGCGCCGCCATCCAGAACGGCTATGCCGTCGTCAGCGCCTGGATGGGCGGGACGATCGGCGCACCGGCGAACATCGACCTGACGACGGTCCGCACCCAACTCCACGCGTACGGCGCCACCGGCCGAGAGCTCCCGATCGGGTGAGACCGGCCTCGAGGGCTTGCCAGGCGACACGTGACCTGCGTTGGTTGGTGTCGAGGACACCCGAGCAGAGGATGCCTTCGTGAGTGACGTCACCGTGATCGACACCGATGACCGCCGGATCGTGCGCCGCGCGGTGGTGAACGCCTCAGCCGCCGACATCTTCGCCCTGGTTGCCGGTTCGCACCGCATTCCGCAATCGACGGGTCGGGAACCCGCGGCAGGACTCATGCGCCTCGGGTATCGCTGCTGGTCAGATCAAACCGAACGCCGCCGACTCCGCGTCGCTCATCAGTCGTGACCTGATCAGGAAACGCACGCCTTCGGGCGCCTCGACGGAGAAGCCGCTCCCCCGCCCAGGAACGACGTCGACAGTCAGGTGGGTGTGCTTCCAGTACTCGTACTGGTTCACCGACATCCAGAACGGCACACCGGCGTCAAGCCCGTCGACGTGCAGGTCGCCCAGATGGATGTCGGCGGCGCCGGTGAGGAATTCCCCGTCCGGGTAGCACATCGGCGAGGAGCCGTCGCAGCAGCCGCCGGACTGGTGGAACATCAATGGCCCGTGGATGACGGTGGGGCGGCGGAGTAGATCCGCCGCCCCACTCGTCAGGTCCACCCGTTCGAGCGCGGATGAGTCGGTCATCGGCTCAGAAGAACCCGAGCTTGTTCGGCGAGTAGGACACCAGCAGGTTCTTCGTCTGCTGATAGTGGTCGAGCATCATCTTGTGGTTCTCGCGTCCGATGCCCGACGCCTTGTACCCGCCGAACGCCGCGCCGGCCCGGTAGGCGTGGTAGCAGTTCGTCCACACCCGGCCCGCCTGAATGCCCCGTCCGACCCGGTAAGCGCGCGAGCCGTCGCGGGTCCAGACACCGGCACCCAGGCCGTAGAGCGTGTCGTTCGCCGTCTTCAGCGCATCGGCTTCGTCGTCGAACCGGGTCACGGAGACGACCGGCCCGAAGATCTCCTCCTGGAAGATCCGCATCGAGTTCTGGCCCTCGAAGATCGTCGGCTGGACGTAGTACCCGCCGGCGAGGTCGCCGCCGACCTCGGCACGGGCACCACCGGTGAGCACTTTCGCGCCTTCCTGCCGGCCGATGTCGAAGTAGGAGAGGATCTTCTCGAGCTGGTCGTTGCTGGCCTGCGCGCCGATCATCGTGTCGGTGTCGAGCGGGTTTCCCTGGATGATCCTCTCGGTCCGGGCCAGGGCGTCGCCCATGAACTTGTCGTAGATCGAGCTCTGGATCAGTGCGCGGGACGGGCAGGTGCACACCTCGCCCTGGCCCCTCCAACGCTTTGTCGTAGAAGGCATCGTCGGCACTGGCAACGTCGTCGAAGAACACGTTCGGGCTCTTGCCACCGAGCTC
>JAABUK010013681.1_pt1 | contig 10087 bp, 12 predicted proteins | sample 5559141 | NCBI WGS metagenome assembly JAABUK01 (sample SAMN10711869, study PRJNA513367) | rock metagenome | isolation source: Antarctica rocks | place: Antarctica: Victoria Land, Pudding Butte nord | collected 2016-01-03 | reverse complement strand
GGCCTCGCCACGCGTCATCGGCTGTCCGGCAAGGTTTCGCAGCGCCAGATCTACTGCCTCTGTTTTCGTCCGGACGCCGTAGCGATCCATGATCGCCTGCACGTAGACGTCCTCGATCTCGATGTTCGTCCGCACTCTGCTCATACACGTACTTTACACCTGACGTGTACGAGTCGTGTACCCGCTGATCGGGTCCGGCCGGCATACGACACCTGCTTTACGCGGCTGCTTGGTCGCCGGTGGCCGCGCGCTCACCGGCGGCGGTCAGCGCGCGGCGGCGTTCCACCGACAGTCCGCTGCTGAAGATCCCCCAGATCGCACGGGGCGTCGCGTCGGGCTGATGGATGCGGAGGTAGTCGATGGTCGCGTTGTACGCATCGACGGCTCCAAGCCCGAAACGGAACGCGGCCAGGTAGTCGACCCGCTCGATGAATTCTCGCGACAACCGCGCGTCCACCATCACGGTCGGGATGTAGAGCGCGGCGGCCACCACGACCAGCAGAACGAGGCCACTGCGCGCGCCGAGGTGATTCGAGTTGATCCCGACCGCAACCACGGCCGCCACGATCACCGCGACGACGAAGCTGATGCGGACGGACTTGCGCCGGTTCGCGCCCCGCGGCTCCGCCCGCTCGGCGTAGCGGGCCAGCAGATAGAGCAAGAGGGCCCGGTCGTCGACATGGGCTGCGTAGTACCGGCCGACCACCACCGGCCGACCGACTCCCGATCGATCACCCACGTGCACGATGTCGACGATGAGCAACTGGGCTGGTTCTACGTTGCTTCGTTCGGCGGCCTCGGCGTTCAGCCGGCCGAGCCGCCCGACGAGCGCTCCGTCACCGCCGTTCCCGCCGTCCCCACGACCAGCCATGCACGCGATTCTGTCTCGGGACCAGCGTGCGGTCTACTGTCCGGCCGGGTCCTCGGCGTACACACGATCCGCATAACCCTGCAGCGCCCGTTCGCATTCGGCGAGCGCGGCCTCGGCCGCCTCTCGTCCGGAGGACCCGAGGACGTCGCGGGCGCGGACCTTCGCGAGCCAGTTCACCAGCTTCGTGTGGTCGACCTCGTTCTCCTCGAGTTCGGCGAAGCTGAAGTGCTCGGCGGCGAACTCCTTCTCGATGCCGGTGACGAAGTCCTGGCACTTGTCGACGATCTCCTCGTACTCGTCGTCGCGGGCTGCCCGGAACGCTGCGGCGACGTCCGCACCACCGGCGATCAGTGGGCTGCGGAACAACACGGCGGAGCCGGCCATCGCGAGGATCTCGTGCCGCAACTTCCGCAGTGACCGCTCGGCCGACACCCCAGCCGGCAGGGTGGCGACCGAGTTCTGCAGGTAGATCGCGCCGAGCCCCTTGAGTCGCCGCCACACCGTGGCACGCAGCCGGGTCGGTTCGGACGGGACCTTGTAGATCAGGATGAGCCACTCACCGCAGTCGGCGGACGACGCGACCTCAGGCGCGTCGGCATCGACTGGTTCGTCAGGCCCGGGCACGTCGTCGATTGTTCCTCACGGCTGACGGACGGCTCGCCACAGGCTCAGCGGCAACAGCACGACGATTGCAAGCGGAACGATCCACCAACTGTGGCCGGTGACGGTGCTCAGCAGCGCGGTGAGCGCGAAGGCGACGACAATGCCGACCGCGACCACCCAGTCGTCGCCGATGACGAAGTCGTACCAGAACGCCCCGAAGGCCTTGAGTCGCGACGTCATGCCGCGCCTCCGGTCGAGCCGACGAGCGCCGACGTCGCGGCGTCCGCCATCCGCTGCCGGCGTAGCAGCGCGATGATGGCGAGTCCGAACACGGCAATCGCCGGCGCGAGCACCAGCAGGGCCGCGTCTCCCCCAGGCCAGTCGGAGCCGGCACCCTCGACGCCCCAGAAGGTGCCGAACGCGGTCAGCATGACGCCGACGACGAACTTCATCCCGTTCTCCGGTACCCGAGCGAGGGGTGCCCGGACGGCGATCCCCACGATGACCACCAGGACGATGGCGGCGGCCGCGGCCAACGCGGCAAGGGGAATGTCGTGCTGGTTGCTGCCGAAGGTGAGCACGATGAACGCGACCTCGAGTCCTTCGAGCACCACCCCCTTGAACGCCAGGGTGAACGAATACCAGTCGCCGATGAAGGCCTTCTTCTCCCGGGCCGCGGACTGGGCTGCCTTCACCTGGCGCTGGAAGATCTTGGTCTCGTCGTGGAGCGCCTTGTAGCCGCTGCCCCGCAGGATCGACTTGCGTAGCCACTGCAGTCCGAACACCAGCAGCAGACCGCCGACGAGGAGCCGCAGCGCACCCAGCGGGATGGCGGAGATGGCCGGCCCGAGGATGGCGACGATGATCGCCAGCGTGATCACGCCGAAGGCGACGCCGATCATGGTCGACCGCCACTCGCGGGTGGTTCCGGCGGCGAGGACGATCGTCGTCGCTTCGACGGCTTCGACGACGCACGCCAGGAAGACGGCAACGAACAACGCTCCGGCGCTCATGATGGTCCTCTCGGTTGCAGCAGTTCTTATTCGTTCGAGAGGAACCGTAACAGCTGTTAGGTCGCGCTCGTGCGCTTGCATGGGAGCGGTCGATCGCACAGGGTGTTGTCACGTGACCTCAACCGCCCTGGACCTCTCCGTCGCCTCCTTCAACATCCGCTACGGAAGGGTCGACGATGGTCCTGACTCCTGGCCGCTGCGCCGGGAGTCGACCGCTGCCGAGCTCGGCGAGGTGCTGAGCTGAGACCTCGTCGGACTCCAGGAAGCACTGCAGGAGCAGGTGGACTACCTGACGTCGCACGTCCCGCACACCGCGGTCCTTTCGGTCGGTCGCGACGACGGGATATCAGCAGGCGAACACTGCACGGTGCTCGTCGACAACCCCGATCTCGAGGTCGTGAGCTCGAAATTCCGTTGGCTGTCGGAGGATCCGGACGTCCCCGGCTCGGTCAGCTGGGACTCGTCGCTGACCCGGATGGTGACGCTCGTCCGGCTGCGGCACATCTCGACCGGCGTCCGGTTCGGATTTGCGAACGCGCACTTCGACCACGTCGGCGAGCAGACACGTATCGAGTCTGCGAAGCTGATCGACGGCTGGCTGCGTGCCGACCAGCATCCGTGGGTCTTCGTAGGCGACCTCAACGACCTACCGGGATCGGCTTGCCTGCGAGTATTCGCCGACGCGGGCTGGACAACTGCGCTGGACTCGGGCGCCGGCTCGACCTGCCATTCGTTCAGCGGCACCGACCACGGTCAGATCGACCACATCCTCTGCACGCCGGGAATCACCGTCACCGCTGCGGGGATCGACACCAGCCGGCCAGCCGGCCGCTTCCCGAGCGATCACTACGCGATCTGGGCGAACCTCACGATCGGCTGACCGCCGGGAGACTCGGGGAAGGGTCAGCGCAGAGGTGCCCGTCGGCAGGTCGTGCCCTGCCGCCAGCGCCGGTGAGAACCAGCGGGATCGGGCTGTCGACGCGGGCCCTGCGGCGAGCCGGTTCCGTGGTTCCACTTCGGTGGTTTCGACACTTCCCGATGGTCGTCTCAGTTGTGCGACAACGAGCGGCAATTCGGGCTTATCCGCCTCGCCGCCCGAATAGTGCGAGCAGGCGCTTCATGTCGTTCGCGCCCGGTGACGGCGGCGGGAAGCTCGGCCCGAAAATACCGGCACGGTCGAGATTGCCGAGTACGATCGGCGCAAGGCTCACGAGAGCGCGGACGTGATCGTCGGGTAGCCGGCGGGTCCTTCCGACTGAGGTGTCGATATCCCAGGCGTGGACAGTCAGTTCGAACGCCCCGGTCAGCGTCACGAGATCGGCGACCGGTTCGTTGGCCGGCGCCACGGCTAACGCATGCCGAAGCCCGATCACGGACAATCTGGCCCGTGTGCATCCGGTGGCGGCTGTCGGCCAGGGTGCTACGCCGGCGATGATCTCGGTCAACGACAACGCCGAGTCGGCGACGTGGTGGGCGAGTTGGCCGAGCTGCCATTCGCTGCACGGGGTCGGCAGCGTCGGCAGCCTACGGCCGGCGAAATGCAGGCTGTCTGACATCAGGTCAGCAGCGGTCAGCAGCAGCGGCCGCGATTCCACCGCGACATCCCGGCTCATTCCGAACGCCGGGAAAGCGTGGTCGGTAGTCCGAAGGTGGGAAACAACTCCGGGTCGAGGAAGACCACGATGCGGGCAATCGAACCCTCTGCCTGTTTGATCAGGTGTATCCCGTGGGCTTGGAAGAAGCCGGCCTCATCGACTGCATACATCGCCAGCGCCGGATAGCCGTTGGCGGAGGTCAGCAGTGCCGTCCGTCGGTGCGCGAACACGCGCCGGATGTGGTGGTCGACAACGGCCGGGCGGCCGCTGAACCAGCGCGCGATGGGGGGCATCTCGTAGGTCACGTCGGCGCGCAGCAGCTCGGCTAACAGGTTGGCGTCACCGGCTTCGAGAGCTTCGAGATACCGGCGAAGTACCTCGGTGTCCAGCTCGGGCGAGGCGACGACGCGGTCATGGTCGGGCATATCGCTGGCGATCGTCGAGCGCGCACGCTGCAGCAGGCTTCGCACGGCGGTGACCGAGATGTCGAGGAGGTCGGCGACCTCGGCCGGGGTGAAGGTGGCGACGTCGACGAGGAGCAACGCGGCGCGCTGACGAGCCGGAAGAACCTGATAGGCAGCGATCAGCGCCAGCCGAGTGCTGTCGCGTAAAGCGACGATCGCGGCTGGGTCATCGGCCTCTCCGATCAGACCTGCTGTCGGCGCAGGCTGCAACCATGGGGTCGCCTCCACTCTGGACATGTCGGGCTGTTCGGAGTCGGTAGGACCGCCTAGTCCGGACGGCAGGATCCGACGGTCGGCGCTGGCCAGTGCGCTCAGACACGCGTTGGTGGCGATGCGGTGCAGCCAGGTTCGCAGCGACGAGCGTCCATCGAACCGGTCGTAGCCACGCCACGCGCGCATCAGCGTCTCTTGGACGAGATCCTCGGCGTCCTGATAGGACCCCAGCATGCGGTAGCAGTGCGCAAGCAGTTCACGCCGGTACGGATCAGCCAGCTCGGCGAACTCGACGACGGCGGTGCCGCTGTCACTCGACACGGAGCACCTCCTAGGGGCGACGACGTGAGGGTCGCGTGGCCGGGCCGTCGACCTCCACGCGGTCGACGAGGCGGAGCGGCCTCGAGTACTGACTACGCGCACCGACCGTATTCATCGGCCGTCGGCCTATCTAGTTGACGATCGTCAGGTCGACGATCGTCAGGTCGACGCTCGTCACGAAGTAGCCGAACAAGGCATGAACGCGCGCTACCCGGTCTCGACGCCACCTCGAGCGAGCGCGCGTCCCGAGGTGTAGCGGTGCACTCCGCTCGTCGTCGCCCCGAGCCGCCGGGACCACGGACCTGTCCCGACACCCTCTCGGTGAGCACCGGTGAACCGCAGCGTCGGGATCGGTCAGTACAGCTACACATTCCGATCCGGAGGCTCTGGTGAACAGAACACAGAAGTGGGTGCTGGCGATCACGTCGGCAGCGGCCCTCATGGTGGCCCTCGACCAGCTCGTGGTTTCCACCGCGCTCAACGCGATTCGCAACGACCTGCACTCGTCGATCGCCACTCTCGAATGGACTGCGAACGCCTACAGCCTCAGCTTCGCGGTCCTCCTTGTCACCGGCGCCGCCTTGGGTGACCGGTTCGGTCGGCGACGGATGTTCGTCGTCGGGTTGTCGGTGTTCTCGCTGGCGTCAGTGGCGTGTGCGCTGGCGCCCGGCATCGGGACACTCATCACGGCTCGGGCCGTGCAGGGCGCCGGGTCAGCACTGGTGATGCCACTGGCGGTGGCGCTGTTGACCGGCGCCTTCCCTCCGGAGAAGCGGGGCGCTGCGCTGGGCATCTTCACCGCGCTGACCGGCCTGGCGGTCGTCGGTGGGCCGCTGGTCGGAGGTGCGGTGACCCAGGGGATCGCGTGGCAGTGGATCTTCTGGATCAATGTGCCGATCGGGACGGTTCTGATCCCTCTCGTGCTCATCCGTACGAGCGAAAGTCGAGGACCCCGAGTCCGCCCCGACGTCTTCGGCCTCGTCCTCGTCTCGGCCGGGATGTTCGGCATCGTGTGGGGACTGGTGCGCGCCAATGCGGCCGGTTGGGGCAGCGGCGACGTCCTCACCGCGCTGGTTGCCGGCGGAGTGATCACGATCGTGTTCGTCGCGTGGGAGGCTCGCGCCCGGCAACCGATGTTGTCGATCGGACTGTTCGCCGATCGCGCCTTCGCCGGCGGCAACATCGCCATGTTCCTGCACACCGGCGCACTGTCCAGCTCGGTGTTCTTCCTCGCCCAGTATCTCCAGATCACCCTGGGCTACAGCCCGTTGAGCGCCGGGTTGCGGTTCCTGCCGTGGACGCTGCCGCTATTCGTCATCGCACCGATGGCCGGCCGCGTCCTCGACCGGATCGGAAGCCGGCTGCTGCTCACCCTCGGACTCGTACTTCAGTTCGTGGGGCTTGGCTGGGTATCGCTCACCATCGCCGACGGATGCTCCTACACCGCCGCCATCCCAGCACTGGTGATCGCTGGCTGCGGTGCCGCACTGGCAATCCCGGCCGGCCAGAACGCAGTCATGAACGCGGTTCCACGCGACGCGATCGGCAAGGCGTCCGGCGTCTACAACACCGCGCGCCAGCTCGGCGGAGTATTCGGCATCGCCACACTCGCGTTGGTCTTCGCCGCCACGGGCAACTACTCCAGCCCGGACGCCTTCCGCGACGGCGTCGGACCAGCCCTGGGCGTCGCCGCTGGCATGTCAGCACTCGGCGCGATCGCCGGTTCCCTTGCGCGCCAACGCCCGGCCGACGTCGCCCTGCCCGTAACCGCACCAGTCGCAGCCGACGTTCCCGTGCGCTGAACGCACTCATCGCATCCGGCGAGCACACCCCCACACGACATGGAGACAGTCATGACCAGTTCGCGATCAAGCACACCCGCTGACGTCGACGAGGCCTCCTCGGCGCAGCGCAAAGCGGCCACCCTGCGTGCGCTGCACGTACCTGGTGATCCGCTGGTGGTGCCCAACGCCTGGGATGCGGCCTCCGCCGCGATGGTCACCGACGCGGGGTTCCCGGTCGTTGCCACCAGCAGCGCCGCGACCGCCTCGGTACTCGGCTACGCCGACGGCGAGGCGGCGTCGGTCGAGGAGGTGCTCGCCGCGACGGCCCGGATCGTCCGTGCCGTCAGTGTCCCCGTGACCGTTGACTTCGAACACGGCTACGGACTCGCAGCTCCCGAGCTGGTCGAGCGATTCACCAACACCGGCGCCGTCGGATTGAACCTGGAGGACTCGAACCCTTCGACTGGCGAGATGATCGATCCCGCCCAGCAGGCAGAGTTCCTGGCGTCAGTGCGCGAGGCCGCCGCGTCGCTCGGCGTCGACCTGGTGATCAACGCTCGTACGGACTCGTTTCTGCGCCAGGCCGGATCGCCGACGGACCAACTCGACGCGACACTTGAACGCGGGTCGCGGTACCTCGCCGCCGGCGCGGACTGTATCTACCCGATCAGCGTGACGGACTTCGCCGTGATCTGCCGGCTCGTCGACGGCACCGCCGGCCCGATCAACGTCGTGTACGGGCGGCGCGGTGAGCGTCCACTGGCTGAGCTGGCCGCGCTCGGCGTCGCCCGCGTGAGTTTCGGGCCCAGCCTGCAACGCCAGCTCTACACCAAGTTCGGCGCGCCCCTGTTCGCGGCGCTCGTAGCAGATGAGAACCCCTTCCTGCTGTGACGACGCCGCCTGCCCGCCACGTCCCGCCCGGACCGCGAGTCTCTCGTGGCCAGCGCGGCCGCCGGCCCAACCGGCGGGCGGACCGTCCGAGGTCACGTTCGACAACGACCAGCTCCGGCCAAGCACCTCCGACGGTAGCCAGCGACGGTCCACGGGGTCAGGGGCGTTCTCCGAGGCCCGCCTCGGACCAGGTGCCGCCGAGCCGGGCGGGTTCGTCGGTGGCCGGTTCGTCGGGCTCGGCGGACGAGTCGTCGAGCGGCACATACCCGGCCGAGCGAGCCGGTTCGTGGGCGAGCCAGCTGTCGCTGTTGCGGGATGCGCCCCACCAGATCGAGAAGCAGCGCTCGACCGGTGCAGCGAGGTCACCCAACGCGACCTGGGTCATCGCGGCCAGGTCCCGGTAAGAGATCCAGATGAGGTTCTGCCGTCCCCGTAGCGGCGGCTCCGCCAGGGTGCCGATGCGGATGGCGACGATGCGCATGTCGTACTGGTCCGCGTAGAGGCTGCCGAGCGCTTCCATCGCGGCCTTCGAGACGCCGTAGTACGTGTCCGGGCGGGGTCGGACGCCGGCGGACAGGACGGGCCGCCCATCTTCGACCGCGTCGACGTCGATGCGCTGGTAATTGCCGGCGACGTGGTGGCTGGATGCGATGACGACCCGCTCGACACCGGCGGAGTGGGCCGACTCGAGCAGCCGCTGGGTGCCGTCGATGTTGGTGGCGAGGATGTCGGCCCACGATCGTTCGCCAGCGACGCCACCGAGGTGCACGATGCCGTCGGCTCGATCGAGAAACTGTTCCATCAACGCGGCGTCGGCGAAACTGCCGGTGATGATCTCGGCTTGCTCGCCATCGCCGAGTGGCTCCTGCGGTGCGACGTCGAGCAGCCGCAGGACTCGGCCCGGTGCGGCCAGCAGCGACCGGAGTTCACGTCCGATCCGACCCGCCGCACCGGTGATGACGAGGATGTGTGCCACTGATTCGTCAACGCCTAGGCGAAGTTCGAGCGACTCGAGGAACCCGCCAGGTCACCTGTCGACGCGTGAGTGGGCGGCGATCGACTGCAGGGCTCGCAGTGCGGCGCCGGCTTCGGCACCCCAGCTGGAGAGGTAGCTGAACTGCCACCACCACAGCGCCTCGTCCACCCGGCCGGCGACGTAATGCGCGTCGCCGTGCTGCAGAGCGGCGGCGATATCGGTGATGTCGTCGGACAGCCGCATCCCCACGACCTCGGGGGTCCGTGCGTAAGGGTCGAACACTTCGGCGTACTCGTCGAGGCCTTCGAGGACGGACGCGAGCCGTTCGCGGAGCTCGTCGAGGTCCTGGTCGGCGCCGGTATCGGTCTCGAACTCCTCCTTGGGAAGGATGTCGTCGATCGCGCCGAGCCGCCCGCCTGCGAGCATCAGCTGGCTGACTTCGAGGAGCAGCAGCGGGACGGCGGTGGAAAGCTCACCTTCGCGGGCGATCTCGCGGACGGCGACGAGGAAGCTGCGCACCTGGTCGTGGATCTGGGCAGCGAATTCGGCATCGAGAGCGGCGTCGCTGTTCGCCAGTTCTGCTTCGGGCATTTTCTAGGTCTCCTGAGTCGGGTCAGACATCGAGCAGTCGTCGCCCTTCGAACGCCCGCCCCAATGTCACCTCGTCGGCGTACTCGAGGTCGCCGCCCACCGGGAGGCCACTGGCCAGCCTGGTGACACGGAGCCCGAGCGGCTTGAGCATGCGGGCCAGGTAGGTGGCCGTCGCTTCGCCTTCGAGGTTCGGGTTGGTCGCGAGGATCAACTCGGTGATCGTACCGTCGGCGAGTCGGATCATCAGTTCGCGGACCCGGAGGTCGTCGGGGCCGAGGCCGTCGATGGGCGAGATCGCGCCGCCGAGGACGTGGTAGCGGCCGCGGAACTCACGTGTTCGTTCGACGGCGACTATGTCCTTGGGTTCCTCGACGACGCAGACGACGGTGAGGTCACGCCGGGGGTCTCGGCAGACCTTGCACTGCTCGTTCTCCGCGACGTTTCCGCAGATCTCGCAGAAGCGGACGGTGTCCTTGACCTTGATCAGGATCTGGGCGAGCCGGTGCACGTCGGTGGGGTCGGCGGTGAGGAAGTAGAAGGCGATCCGTTGCGCACTCTTGGGCCCGATGCCGGGGAGCCGGCCGAGCTCGTCGATCAGGTCCTGGACGACGCCTTCATACACAGCGGCTCACGATCCGAATCCGATGCCGGGCATCCCCGGCATGCCTCCCAGGCCGCCGGCCAACGGGCCCATGGTGGCTTCGGTGAGCTTGCGGACCTGGTCGGTCGCGTCGTGCAGAGCGGCGACGACGAGATCGGCGACGG
>JAABUK010013679.1_pt1 | contig 10087 bp, 12 predicted proteins | sample 5559141 | NCBI WGS metagenome assembly JAABUK01 (sample SAMN10711869, study PRJNA513367) | rock metagenome | isolation source: Antarctica rocks | place: Antarctica: Victoria Land, Pudding Butte nord | collected 2016-01-03 | reverse complement strand
AAGAAGAAGAAGAAGAAGAAGAAGAAGAAGAAGAAGAAGAAGAAGAAGAAGAAGAAGAAGAAGAAGAAGAAGAAGAAGAAGAAGAAGAAGAAGAAGAAGAAGAAGAAGAAGAAGAAGAAGCTACCTCTAGCCACAACACAGCATGAAGGTCCAGATGGTTTGTGGGCTCATCCAGCAACAGCAGGTCTGGTTCCACAAACAGGGCTCGGGCCAGTGCTATACGCATCCTCCAACCTCCTGAGAAGGTCCTTGTACACCTGATCTGCAGTGAAACAGCCACACATTTTGCTGAAAACAAAGGTGAAGAAGCAGAAAACAGAGAAAATCACTCAGCCCTGCTCATACCTGTCAACATCGGTTGGACTTGCAATACTGGTTAATGTTTCTGCTGACAGGCGCATTGGTAATGAGGTAGAAAATATCTGACGGCCTGTGCAGCAGACTATGCTGACACGCATGCACTGAATTTGGCGCTGGGAAACATATATGACAAGACTAGTTGCTCATGCATGCTGCTGACAAATGGCTCCTGACTATGGAAGCGCTTGGGACGTACATGTCAGCATCTCAGTCAAAGGATTGCAAGACCAGAGCAGCTCACATGCTGTCAAGCAACCAACCACCCATCCATGCACCCACCCAGCTACCCACCCACCCACCCAACCAGCCAACCAGCCAACAGCCGGCCAGCCAACCAGCCAACCGACAAACGAGTGCAATCCACTATCAGACTGATCAATTGAACAAGTAACAGGCATTGACTGCCAAGAAACACTTCTTTGCAGCACAACCCCAAGAGTATGAGCCACAAAATGGGAGTACCTGCATGCTATTGTCAAAGGAGAGACCAGCCAGTATGGTTGCCGCCCGGGCTTCTGCGCCATATGCATCGATTTCCTGAAGCCTCTTGTAGACCTGCATATCCATGTAAGCCATCTTCTTAGTGGTGTCATTATCTTACTGGTATACTGAATCCGATGACGATTCCTAGGTAGGCCATTCTCTTAGTGCGATAACCCAAAGACAATTACCCATGTAGGCCATTGCTTGAAGCATGCACCTTGATGACAAAGATGAAAGACAGCGTCTGCGTTTGGCATGCACCTCAATTTTACAAAAGACAGCAGTGATGTAGCTGTTGACACATTTTCACAGCTTCTTGTACACTTGCACACCATGCCAGCCTTGGCATGAGGCATGCATTACAATCCCAATAAATATATGAGGATGAACTGGATGTTAGATTTGCACAGCCAGGCAAGATCATGTGCACCAGACTGAATGCACGCATTGCAAGATGATCACTTTTGGCAGCAGAAGCAGCGTGAAAACAATTCCACTCATGAAATGTACAGTATCATTCCAAAAACCAGACACACAGCCAAATATGGTAAGTTTGATATTGCTTGCATTCACGATTCCATGCTCACTTCTGGCGCTCCCTGTACGGCCAGGCAACATGATGCACTTGCCACTTGCCATTTCTCTACAGGGAGAAGAAGAAGACTTGAAGAAGAGGCTTGGTCACACAGCTGTACACATCTTGAAACATAGTTCATTGACTGTACCTGTGCAAGCTGGGCAGCCGCTTTAGATTCAGCAGCGTCAGCAGCCTTGCCCACAGCTGCCTTGCCATCCACAGCAGCATCACCACCGCCAGCACCATGACTGTCCCTGGTATCTGCAGCTGTGGCGCCAGACTCCGCAGCTGTGGCGCTGCTGCCGTTGGGCGTGGCTGCTGTACCGTTGGCGGTGGCCGAGTGGCCGTTTGCGGTGGCCGCGTGAGTCTGATCTGGAGCCTCCTTGTTGAGCTGCTTGAGCAGAGTCTGTTCTTCCTTGAGGAGCTGAGTGCGTTCTGTGTCACAGGCCAATACGGCCTCTATGACTGTAGTATCGTCTCCTGCGACCTGCGTAAGCAGCGGGAGATGAACACTCAGCTGAGCTGCTGTGGTGGGAATATGACAAAGGCATTCAGCAAGAGCATTGTATGCGGGGCTGCATACACGCCAAATCAGACGGGCGCACAAGCCAGCATGTAAAGGAATGATTGTAGGCAACATTGCCTCTTGGTAAAAGCGCCTATTTGAGACCTAGTGACAATGCACACAGACAGACGAGTATACAGCCCAAGCCTCAATGAAGTCAGACTTGGACAATGATGAGCAAATGTGTACAGTCTGCATACGGCGCGCAAAACATTGAACAGTTGTAAAGCACAAGGCAGAGTAGCTTGAACCGCACTGGAAGCCCAAGAAGGAAAAAAGGAAGAAAAAGAAGAAGATACAAAAGAAAATGTAGCGGCTGGAAAGCATGCGGCAGCGCCAAAGAGAGTTGTAAAAAAGGCAATTCAGGACTGCAATTGATCTTTGCAGGTGACTAACCTCTTGCTCCACATGGAGAATTTGGCAGTTTTCTGGGATTCCCTTGATCTGGTGCTGCGCCATGGCGCGTAACAGCGTGGTCTTACCAGTCCCGTTACGCCCCACAAGCCCGTATCTCCTGCCAAATGCCATTGTGACAGTCGCGTCCTGCACAGCCAAGGTAAATCAAAGCCGATCAAGACAGATCAGGGCAGATCATGGCTGATCACTGAATATGAAGGTGGAACAAAGGAGCAAAACCAGAACAACAATGTGAGGAAGATGATCCAGCCAAATCCGGGAAATGCCACGCTGCGCTTTTAGGAGAAGTGATTTTCTGTTTCTATTCTCTTTTTCTATCACAAACAGCACACCAGTCTCAATCAGCGGCTGGTGCGTGTTGCACAAGCACTTGTTGCTGTACATTATTTTGCACTTTTGCTCTTGAATGAGGACCCCCTGACTGTCAAAGCCATGCATTTTGCATGACTGGCGCGCCCTATCCAAACTTTAGCCTAACCCCTATTTCATGAACACATGACAGCCCCTTGTCTAAACCAGCAGGCAGCTTCACATGCCAAAGGGTGCAGGCAAGACACATGCGTTTACCGAACTTGAGACAACACAACATACCTCAATGAGCTCTTGCCCGCCGTTAGAGACAGAGAAGTTTTCGAGGTGCAGGTCCTTGCTGCCCATGGACCCCTTGTTGCGCTGCACCTGAGGCGCTGCACCTGCCATTGTTTCTGCCGCCCGGGCCTGCATGCACAACAACAGGGCATGTTACTTCTGGACAGCGACTCACTACAGTCAACTTTGTACTTGGTGCATCTCTTGAAGCTGCACCTGCCATGGTTTCTGCCGCACAGGCTTGCATGTGCAACAACAGGGCATGTTGGTTCTGGACAGCAACTCATCACAGTCTACAGACTCTGGGTGTCAGTGCCCATAGAGCCCTTCAGCTGCTAGCCATTTGCCCCTTGTCATTTTGCCCTTCACCACCCTTGTTGTATTGCACAGGTAGTGACAGTGACAGTGACAGTAACAATACAGAAAGGGATGCTGTATGATCTGTTCCAACCACTGCAGTGTCAGGAGCCCAATGCCATGCACACAGTGTGCAAAACAAGCAATGTCTGTAAAGTAATGCTGCTTGATGCCAGGTTGCCATCATTGCTCCTGATCAGGTAGAAAGAATGTTGCATCAGAGGAAAAATGTCTTGGCTGAAACCTAACAAAAGAACTGGTGATGCACAGATGTACAGCAAGACGTCTGGCTGAACAAACAGCACTGGATCTGGTGTTGCACTCAAGGACAACAACCTGGAAAGCAAACAGACAGGTATCAATGGTCATGCAAAAATGTGATGGTCTGACCTGATGAGCTGCAAGTGCTGCTCTGGCTGCTCTCTCATCCTTCTCTGCCTTCTTCTTCATCTTGGCCACGTCCTTATCAGTCATCAAGCTCAGGTCCTCGTCACCCTCAAACTGAGTCTGGATCATGTCGCGAGCTGAGACGCGCTCGCTTGCATGCACCGTGGCTTTGTTCATCTCAGCCATGTTGAATGGCCCACCTGCAACATAATAATAACAATAATAAGAAGAAGAATAATAACAATAAATAATAAATATACAAACATAGTAATGATGCATAAAAATAACAATAATAGTAATAATAAAAACAAAGCTTTCCAGCTCATGATGAGCTAGGTACGTGGGGGTCAAGTCTTATTTTGCCTACGCAGTCTGTTTTGCACATCTCTATATGGTCTACCAGTTTGACGGGTGTGACAATCATGCAACGCAACATCATTGAAACTAGACCAGGTGGGCGAAGCCCCTTAAGTTGACCAAGCAAAAGCTTCGTAGTGATAGTAACGATGAAAAATCGCTTTCCAGCTTATGATGAGCTAGGTACGTGCAGGACAAGCCCGCAGGATGGCACGTCAGGGTTTTCAAACTGTCTTTTCAGATGTGTTTTGACTGCAGACACACATTGCTGAGGATATCATGCTGGAAATTGTCTCCTGCCCCGGACTGTGAAAATGCTCAGGCAAGCTGACACTCCACATAGTCCACACAGTCAGTCCTAGGGGACAATATGTGACATTGTACCTGAGGTAGCATTCATCTGCCAGCCTTTGATTCAGAGTTCTTTTGAGGGTACGCTATGGTGGACTGGAATGAAGTGTATGCCATCTGCTGATTGCAGCTTTTAAAGAGCTTGGGTGCATAAGCCAACAGGCGCTTTTGCCTTGCATGCCACACACAACCATATGCTGCTAGAGTACAACAGACCGTATCTCAAAAGTACAGCAACTCTGACCTGCCAGAACTCTGAAGGAGGACTTTGCAGGTCCTTGGTCTTGGCCCAGCTGTACTGCCAGCTGTTTGCAAGCTGCCTTGCAGTCTTCGTCATTGCTGAAGTGGCCTCCATCAACCTGACACGGAAACATACTGCTGAACTGAGACCGTCAGATCATGCTATCTATCACTTGGTTTGCGGGCAGGTACAGCTGCTATAAGACAAAGCAGAGAACCCTCAAGCACCTTACAGCTGTATGACAGTCACATCAAAGCCATCATGATATGATATGATCAGGCCGCACATAGGCATTTCTTGAGGCAGCTTTCACCATAGCTTCTTGTTTACATCTTGCAGCTGGTGGCAGTGCAGGAAGTGCTGGTGGCTGCATATAGGGCAAGCAGAAAACAATGAGCTGTGTAAAACATACCAGAACAGCCCCAAAAGCTTCAAAAGCTTCCTCTCCATCTGGACCAAACTCAAATTCTCCGTCTTCTAGAATACTGACTACGTACTCGAACACGGTATCATCACCCTTGGTGCCACACACATCCTCGACCACCTGCCTTACTTCAGCTGGCGAGGGCATGGTGTCGTTGCCAAGGCCAGCAGGCAATCGTGGAGGCGGCCTGTACTTCTCTGTGAGCTACGGATGGCCTCCAAATCCGTGCAAACTCCAGAAGATATGACAGCGGGAGGCAGCTGCGAGAACTGTTTGCTCGGGCTGCACGGATCACGGCACTTGAAACTCTGGTTCAGGAAATTCAGCTTGTACTCTCGCTCAGCTGCCTATCCACCACAAGCTTCACGCGTTATCAGCTATCGTGACTTGTCATCCAAACGCACAAGGCAGCCTGGCACTTGCAGCCTGACCTAACAACGTACGTGCGTGTGTGTGTCAGAACGCTCTTGCTGGAATTGTCAAATTTTTGATGGTTCCTTAGTGGTATGAATCCGATGATCAGTTCCCAAAACTGCACTATTCAGCAAAGCTCGGTAAACTGTCGGGAACAGTGTGTACATAGAGAGTGTCACTGCAAAATATGCCGGCAGGCAGGCATGAGTGCATTCAGGTGCATGTCCGGAATATTGCATTACAACAGTGGCTGGCTGAGTGCTGACACATTGCAAGCTGTCGGCTGTAAATAAACCTGGGGCTGACCTTAGGTCAAACTGATAGAAGCGCCGCCGGCCACGAGCTCAGACGCAAAGCATGTAGGTCCGTCGCAGGATGAAGCAGTGTTTATACCTATATCAGCAGAGTAAAAAGCCCTCAGAATGTGTGTCAAGGCTGATTCGAAGAGTCCAGGCAGTCAGAGGCAAGCAACCGTCCAGGCACAAGGCAGACAGGCTCGTGACCGGCGCGCTTAAGTTGTGTTCTGTGGTTGCTGACTGGTGATCTGAAAAGCGCGTCAGCTGCTGGCCTTTGCGTGAAACACAGCTGCCTCAATAAGTGTTGATTGTGCTGCTGTTGTTGCTGTTATTGCTGTCGCTGCTGGTGCTGCTGCTGCTGCTGCTGCTGCTGCTGCTACAGCCGCTGCTGCCGCTGCTGCTGCTGCTGTCAAGATGACGTTGCAATATGTAGGTATAAATGCAAAGTGATGTATGCTGAACATGATAGTCTATTTGACAGTGGGCATACAGTGAGTCATGTACAACATGGTGAGTCTGTTGAAAAGACCACAGCAGACAGGCATTCACTACATTTGTTATTGGTGTGGTCGAAGCAGTAAGCAAATTTTTGATGGTCCTCTGACGAAGAAAAAGAAGTTCCCATCTAGGGTTCAGGCATGTCTGCAGCGCATCCAGTTCAGCTATGTTCAAATCAGAGACGGCAATTGTCATATCCATGTCAGCAAAGTAAGGTGCAAACAACTGGACACAACTTGCCCTGGAGGCAGCGTCTCGTTTTATCTCAGGCTATATATTTATTTACGTATTTGCAGATGCAGTCTCGCACTGAACAAATCATCTTGCTGAAGCATGAACAAATCATCTTGCTGAAGCATGAACAAATCATCTTGCTGAAGCAAGCCCATATATGTGCACCTTGACGCTGACAAAAGCTTGGTTTCACGCTACAATAGTCTGCTACTCAGGAAACTTTGCTGTTGGAGGTGCTGAGAGGCTGCACAAGGTCAGGTGACCTCAACGCTTGCTCTGTGATGCTATGCCGCCAATATGACATGATGCAGCACATGCCCTGTCATGCCTGCAGGTTGTCAGCTGATCAACCTAGGAGTACTTCAGTGCCATTGTCAGGCCAAAGCTATACTGATATTCTGCTACAGACTTGCTGCCATAGACTTGACTGCCGCCAATCTGACTACTCTCCAATGATCTGCAGTACTGACAATGTTTCTAGGCCCTGTTAGCTTGAGAATGGAAGTTTTCATAAATGTGTGATGCTCCAAGAGAGCAGAATGTTGGTATGCAGCTGACAGCAGCACTCACGGTCAATTGCACTGGCGGCCTGTTGAGCCACTGATCACACCCACTTGCTGCAGATCTTGCTGCTGCTTGAACAAGCAATATACAGCTGTACAAGCGCTGAAACCCAAGCCAGACATGCAGTCTGCATCCTAGCAAAAACTGGTGGCGGCAGGAGCGCAACAGCATGCATGTTTATGATGCAGCTCCAGAGTGATCACCAGTGCTACAGCTTGAGTCATCCATTGTGATGTTGGGCTTGAGGTGTTCAGATTTACAGCAGTACGTACTATTATTCAGCACCGATTTACAGCAGTACGTAGTATACTGTGAGCGGAATGCTGCGCTGATGTCCCAGTGCAAGCATACACAGTAAGCCATTGCATTTGCGCAGTAGACCAACTACTGTTACAGTATTTGAAATACATGCACCATACGGTATGCCTAGGCCTGTGAAAGTCAGATTGGCGTTACTAAATGGTGAGGAGGGGTCATGTGATGGAGTCCCACAGGGCTTCCCATTATGTGAGATGAGACCTGTTGGAAGTCAGACCCAGAACAGAAACCAAACTCCACTGAAAGTCAAAGACCTGCACCTTTTCACTACAGACTCGTGCCAATTTGGCAAACTGCTGATCACCAGGTGATGCAGGTCCATTCTCGGAAGATGGTAAGTTTCCACATACGCAGAGGCCAATTTTGCTAGGATTTCGGTTCGAACGGTACGAATTTCTCTGTAGGGTTCACAGTGCCTTGCATGCTGCATGCATCTGCAGCGGATCCGGCGCGATCAAGCGGCCCCTTCCGTCGCGATCAAGCGCCCCCTTCCGTCGCATGCCTAGCAATATCCTGCGTTAATATACAACAAGCATACAAGCAACCATACCGCAGGTCCATCAGTGCTGCAGCGTGTCCTGACGCCACCAACCATCAGGACTTGCAGTTCGCATAGCAGGCATCAGTCCTGCGAGCACCATCATGCAACGTGGTCCGCTACGGCCCGGACCAATACAGTCGTATGCGTGCACATTGTTACGGAGATATGCAGCAGATAGCAAGGTAAAGCAGCTAGCGCACATGCAACAGCTGACACTTGCCCTGTCCACCATCGGCTGCTATACTCACCAAATTTAGCTTTTCAGACAATCACGTTGCTGCTGTAATGCATGCAGGGATCTGGGAGGTATCCAACTCTGCAAGAGCCGGGCGCAGCAGCAAAGCCTGGCACTAGCAACTCTTCAGGAGGTGCTACTGCTGCCAATCCAGGGAACCATGCATACCCACCAACAGCTGGAACTTCAGCTCCTGCAAAGCCATCTCAGCCGTCCTCTAGCACTGCGGCGCCAAGCAATACCCAGGGCGCTGTTGGGACCTCCACATCACAGGCTGCTGGCAATTATGCATACAAGTCCATAGGCAAAGATGCAAAGATCAACACAGCAGGCAGCAGCACAGACAGTTCCACTGCACCTACTTCAGCTTCAGCAGGAAATCATGCATACCCACCAACAGCTGGCACCTCAGCTTCTAGCTCTTCCTCTTCTTCTGCCACACCTCAGCAGAGCGGTTCCGGCACTGCCCCACCAGCTTCTACTTCTACAGCTCAGCAGGGCCCGTCCAGGAGTACCCCCTCTGAGGCCCCCAGCAACCATGCCTACAAACCCATGGGTGCTACAGCTCCCATCAACACAACTGGAGGCAGCACATCTACCAGCAAATCTAATGTTGAGAAAGCAGGTGGGGATCAGGGGTTAACTCTATTAACACACAATCTGCTTCGGTGATACAAACCTTTTGGACTCTTACCTGGGATGCATAATGCTGATCAGACTGTGAAAGCATGGTCAGCACTGAGTGCTGAGCTGCTGTTGTCCATCAGAAACCCTACAGTTTTCATTGTGGCAACAAATACCTTTGTATCATTCATGCATGGAACCATGCCATGAAACCCTAATGGCCTCTGATTGTGTGTCATTCTGAGTGTGACAAAAGCAGCTTGTTGGCAGGCAGCACGTGACACCCAGCACTCAAGTGGTCACATCCTTACTAAACAATCTAGTCCAACCATCACCAGCATGTACTTGGCATGTCTTCTGATATCATCATCTTGCAGACAGCATACATGTTCATCACCCACATCCTTAGGCCATCGCGTGACCAAAGTCCCACTGTGCGACAGCGGTTCTCATCATATCTGCTCTTTGTCACATCCTAGGCAGCGGGTGACATCAAAATACTCATCACGACAGTTTCTGTTTGCCAAGTCATGAGCGATAGGAAATCAATGTAGTCTGTCATATCATGCACTGCCCCCCTGGACTGTGATACTTTGTATTTTCTGTATTATTATTTTGTATGATTTGTACGACGAACCCTAGGGCATGTGGATGCAGGGCCTGCATACCCACCAACAGCCGGAGTCAGCTCTTCTTCTGCTGGCAGAGGGCCCCCATCTGGCCCACCCCCCTCAGGCAGACCCCCTCCAGAGCCTTTGCCAGGTGTTCCTCCTGTACATTCGCAAAGAAGACGAATACAGCATTTGTTTTGTTGTTGTCTTTGAGCATATGCATATGTACTATCACTGCATAAAGGTACCAGCAATTAAATTTTGCCTTCCCACAGGGACCAATGTGGTTTCGTGCACACTCTGTTGTTTCCAAAGTGGAAAGCTGTCGAGCCGTCATGCCATGGCGCTGTCAGGCGTAGACACACAAATGTTGTTTTCGTTTTTGTTTCAAATATAGTTTTGTCAAGCTAGATGTTGCACGCTTGCATAGGCCACACTGCACCGGGCTGTGCCTTCCAGGACCATGCATGTAAATCCTGTGCAGCCCATCTATACCGTTAATTGCACAGTGTGCGGTATGTATGTATGTATGTATGTATGTATGTATGTATGTATGTATGTATGTATGTATGTATGTATGTATGTATGTATGTATGTATGTATGTATGTATGTATGTATGTATGTATGTATGTATGTATGTATGT
>JAABUK010013678.1_pt1 | contig 10088 bp, 8 predicted proteins | sample 5559141 | NCBI WGS metagenome assembly JAABUK01 (sample SAMN10711869, study PRJNA513367) | rock metagenome | isolation source: Antarctica rocks | place: Antarctica: Victoria Land, Pudding Butte nord | collected 2016-01-03 | reverse complement strand
GGCGCGTCATCATCACCCCCTGGCGGCACCAGCGCCAGTCCGGGGGGATCGTGGTCGACATGGGCATCCACTACACCGACATCCTCGAATACCTGCTCGGCCCGATCGACCGGGTCATAGGTATGAGCAGCCAGGTGGACGAGCGTCGCCAGGACGCGACGGGCGCCTGGCACCCGGTCGACGCCGAGGATCTCTCCGTCGGCGTCGCCCGCTTCCACAGCGGCGCCATCGCCAGCTGGCTCCTCAACCTGGCGGGGCGCGGGGAGCGCCACTTCGCCCGGATGCTCTACGGCACCGCAGGGACGCTCTCCATCCCGCGCGATCGCACCGGCGAGCCGCTCGGCCTGACCCTGCGCCGGGGCGGGCAGGACGTGGCGCTCGGCCCGGACGACCAGCTGGCGCTGGTGCCGGATTTCGCGCTCGACCCGACCACCGCCGCCCTTTTCGGTGAGGCACGTCCCGGCCGCTATGACCTCGCCTTCCCCGACGTCGACGCCAACCTCCTCGCGGTGGAGCTGGCCGACTTCGCGGATGCGATCATCGGGGACCGCCCCCCGGAGGTGACCGGCACGGGCGGCCTGCGCGCCCTCGCCGTGGTCTACGGGTTCCTGGAGTCCGAGCGCACCGGCGGCGCGGTGGCCATCGACGCCTTCATGCGCGGCGACGCGTCGGCCTATCTCGACGAACTCGATCCGGCGGCGCGGGTGGGATGAGGCCCGGCAAACTACCGCCGAGTGAACCGCGCCGCAGCGGGTGCGCGCTATGCGATACTCGACGCATGAAACTGGAGTTGCCCCGGTTACGACGGACACTCGACGCTACCTTGGAAATCCCCGTCTCCTCCGTCACGCGGCCGGTGCTGCTACAGGTTGGAGGATCGGTTGCGTCAGATTTCAGACGAGGCCCCTGGCGGCGCAGGCCTGCCGCTGGTAGCGTTGCACGGTTGATGCGACCGGAGGAGGAGACAAGGCCTTGCCCCCGCTGCGCCGTGACGGCCACGGCCGAGCAGCCCAGGCGGACGGCGCTGGGCTAGCGCACCTTCCGCTGCCCCCGCTGTCGGCGGATCTTCAACGAGCGTACTGGCACGCCCTGCAATCAGGTGCAGGCGCCGACGGACGTCGTCCTGCTCGTGGTGCTGTGGCGCTTGCGTTACAAACGAAGCCTGCGCGACTTGGCGGAAATGTTCCTGGAGCGCGGCTGCGCCTTCACGCACGAGACGGTGCGCGACTGGGAGACGCGCTTCGCCCCGCTCCTCGCCGCACAGTTGCGGGCGAAACGGCGCGGTGCGGCGGGCGCGAAGTGGCACGCGGATGAGCCGTATGTCCGGGTCAATGGCCGCTGGTGGTAGCTGTATCGCGCGATCGACCGTGAAGGGCACCTGGTCGACGCGCGGCTGCGCCCGACGCGGGACATGGACGCGGCGCGGCGGTTCTCCCGCCGGAGGCGCGCCCGCGCAGGTCACGACGGACGGGCACGACGCCTACCCGCGTGCCATCCGCGAAGCGCTCGGCCCTGAAGTCGCCCGCCGGTGCAGCCGCTATAAGCACAGTCTGATCGAGCAGGACCACCGTGCGCTGCAACAGCGCTATTACCCCATGCGGGGGTGCGGCACGCGCACCGCCGCCGCGCGCTGCTGCTCCGCCTTCGCGGAGCAGCGCCAGTACTTCCGGCCGGTGGCCCGTTCGGGCGAGGCCGTGTCGCGCGCGGACCGGCGGCGCGTCTTCCGGGAGCGCTGGGCGGCGGTCGTCGCCGAGGTGGCCGCCGCTTGACCAGCGGCTGGGCCGGTCTCACGCGGCCCTCGTCACCCAGCGGCAACCCCCCTCATCCCATTTCTGACACATTCCATCGGTGCCCTCCTTGTGTTGTGCTTCACCCCATGAGACGTGCGGCGTCTTCGTGCGGCTCGACAGGAGGTGGACTCCCTTCGGCAATAGCAATTCTATCGGGCGATGTCAATCGCTCAATGCCCCGGGGCGGCACCGCAAGGGGATCTTCTCCAGGGGAGTGCTTCACCCGGCTGGGACGCGTCGTCGTGCGAGACTGGGACTCACCGGGCCGCGCTCGCGCGACCGGAACTTACTTCGCAGCGTGACTGGGGCTGGACGTCGTCGCGCCCTGGTGGCCGAGGGCCGTGGACAGGCGGGCGGTGGCTTCGCGTAACCAGTCGAGCGCTTGCAGGCGTCGCGCGTCGGTGAAACGCGCCGAGGTGAAGGCGACGCTCATCGCGGCGATGACCTGGCCGGTGTGATTGCGCACCGGTACCGCCACGCAATGGACCCCGAGGGTATACTCCTCGTCGTCGAGGGCGTAATCCTGGCGCGCGATCGTCGCGAGCGTCGCTTTCAGGCGCGGGTAGTCGGTGACGGTATGCGCCGAGAATCGCTCCAGGTGCGCCGCGCCGAGGCGACGATCGAGTTCCGCCTCGGGGAGCTCGGCGAGGAGCATCTTCCCGAGGGCCGTGGCGTGGGCCTCCAGCCGTCGCCCCACCTCCGAGTCGAGCACCAGGCGCTGCTTCCCCTCGACTTTCGCGATATAGATATTGTGGCGACCGTCGAGGATGGCGAGCTGGATCGTCTCGTCGACCCGATCGCACACCCACTGCATGAACGGGCGGGCGCGGTCGGCGAGGCTGAGGGCGCGCATGTAGGCACTCCCGGCCTCCCAGGTGCGGATCCCCAGGCGGTAGCAGCGCGTGGCGGGATCGAGTTCGACCCAGCCGCGCTCGACCAGCGTGCGGAGGAGGCCATGGAGGCTGGAGCGCGGGTACTGTAACGTGGCGGCGATGTCGCTGAACGACAACGGGGTTTCATGGCTCGTGAGGAGATCGAGGATGGTCAGGGCGCGTTGCGCCGATTTGATCCCGTCGCTCGGCACTTTGGGGGTTGTCCCGTCCATACCGCACCCCCTTCTCGCGCGCTCGGCGGTTCGCTCGTCACGGTTCGCTCTCGTCGCGCGGCGCGGCGTTGTCCGGGTCGGTGCCAGATTGTACCCCGCCGGGCTTTGTCTGACAAGACGGTGTATCGTCGGGCCGACACGGGCAGTTCGGCGGTCACCGACCGTGCCGCGCGGAGGTGCGCGGCCGCGAAGGGACGCCTTACCGGGGCGGGATGGCGATCGCGGATGGCGCATACTCGTTTCGGCGTTGTCTGCGCGCGCGGCATGGCACGGTCGTGTCCCCGCGACCGCTCCCCGCCAGGCCCGGGTGCCCCTCGACGCCCCCGTTGCGGCGCCCCCGCCCCGCTCCCTGCCGCACGGGACACCGCTGGGACATCCGATGAATTCATATATGTGAACGTTTGTTTCCTCTCTTGAATTCTCCCCGCCCGGATGCTAGAGTAGCGGCACGGCAAACCCTTACCGCGCGACCGATGGCACGGCGGACATATGGTCTTACCGGCACGACCGATGGCTATGCCGTTATTGGCGCGGGCGATCGCCGTGGCTCGCGTTCCTGTATGGGCGAGGAGGGCATCATGGTACCACCGATTCACTACAGCCGTCGCCAGTTCCTGCATGTCGCCGGCGGTGCTTTGGCGCTGATCGGCACCGGCGCGTTGCTGAGTGCCTGCGGTGGCACTGCCTCGGCGACCGCGGGGGCCGGCGCGTCCGCCGGCGGGAGCACCGCCGGGTCGGCCACCACGCCCGTCGGCGGCGGGGCGGTCGCCGGGGCGGACGTCCACCTCCTCATCCGCAACGATATCAAGACCGCCTATGCGGCCGATCCGGCCGTGGCGGCCTACACCAAGGAGTTCGGCACGAAGGTCATCCTCGACGAGCCCGCGGCCGGGGACGTGACCACGAAGATCCAGGCCGCGCAGGCGTCCGGCAGTGTCATCTGGGATGGCTTCGCGGTGATGGAGGTGCCGACCGCGACGGCGGTCTGGGTGAAGCGCAACCTGATCCAGCCGCTCGATGGCTTCATCGCGGCATCGAAGGTGCCCGATGCGGCCAAGGTCGTGCCGGGGATCATCCCGAGCATCCTCGCATCGACCAAGGTGGACGGGAAGCAGTACGCCATCCCCGGGAATGTCGGGAGTATCGCCCTCGCGTGGCTCACCGAACCGCTGAAGGCGGCCGGGGTGACCACCGGTCCGCAGACCTGGGACGAGGTCTACGATGTGGCGAAGAAGGTCAAGGCGGCCGCCCCGAATCTGACCCCGTTCGACTCCGCCGGGACCCCGCTGTGCGACCTGCACGCGATGATCTGGAGTGCGAGCGCCACACCGATCACCCCCGAAGGGTTGATCGACATCACCGGCCCGGCCTCGATCGAGGCCCTGAAATGGCTACAAAAGATGGTTGGGGAGGGGCTGATGCCCCCGGTCCGCTCCGCCGTCGGGGCCGCGACCAACGAGAATTTCGGCAACTGGCAGAAGGGCGGCACGGCCATGATCACGTCGTTCGATGTCGCCGGGACGATCGCGCAGAAGACTTTCGGGAACGACAAAGCGGCCACCGGGGTCAACATGATGAAGACGAAGGGCCAGCTCATGGCCGGGACCCCTTTCTGGGTGAATTCGTGCGTCGTGTTGAACAAGGCCAAGAACCCCCAGGGCGTCACCGATTTCTTCCTGTGGTGGTTCGGCCCGAGCAACAAGGCGACCGGCAAGCAGATCACGGAGGTCGCTGCGAAGCCGTGCTACCAGTACACCTACGACGAATTCGTCAAGGGGAACGCCGACTACGCGTGGGAGCTGAGCGGCATCGAGGTCGTCCGCAACGCCACGCCCTTCCAGGCCAATCTTTCCAACCAGATCGAGCGGGACAAGGCGCAGCCGTGGATCGAGAAGGTCCTCGACCCGCAGCAGCGCATGGATCCGGTCGCGGCCATGAACAGCGCGCTCGCGGACATCAAGGCGGAGATCGCGAAGCAGAAGTAGCGGTACGGGGCGCCGCGCGCGTCGGCGACGCGGCGGGCGACAGGAGGCAGGACCAATGGCCGTGACCACCCGCGCCATCCGCAGCCGACGCACGCGACATCCCAACGTCGCCGGCTACTTCTTCATCGCGCCGGCGCTCGCCCTGTACCTCGTCTTCAACATCTGGCCGCTCATCCGCGGTTTCCTGATGGCCTTCACCGACTATCGCTTCGTGTACGAGGCGACGCGCTGGTCGTTCAACGGGCTCGCCAACTTCGGCGAGTTGTTCCACGACAAGGACTTCTGGGGCGCGCTGGGCGTGACGATCCGCTACCTCCTCCTGGTCTTCCCGGTGGTGGTCGGCGTGTCCCTGTTCCTGGCGGTGCTGATCGGCAAGGTCGCGCGCGGCGCGGGCTTCTACCGCTGGCTGGTCTACCTGCCGGTCGTCCTGCCGATCGCGGTCACCTTCCTCATGTTCGGCGAGGTCTACAACTATCGCTTCGGCCTGCTTAACAGCATCCTCCGCGGGGTCGGGCTGGCGAACCCGCCGAACTGGCTCGGCAGCACGCAATGGACCCTCCCGGCGCTCGCGGCGGCGGACATCTGGCGTAGCACGGGGCTGCCGACCCTCCTCTTCCTGATCGGTATCTACAGCATCAGCCAGGACATCTATGACGCCGCCGCGCTGGACGGGGCGAGCGGCTGGCAGCAGTTCCGCCTGATCACCCTGCCGCTCCTGAAGCCGGTCTTCGCGCTGGTCCTGTTGCTCAACCTGACGGCGCTGCCCGTGGTCACCGAGCCGATGCTGATCCTGACGAACGGGGGGCCGCAGAACGCCTCGTTGACCATCGGCCTCTACGCCTACCAGGTGGCCTTCCAGCGGGGCGACCTCCGCCTGGGGTACGCCGCCGCGATGAACCTGGTCGTCGGGCTCGCGAGCGCCGCGCTCGCGCTCGGCCTCTTCCGGGCCCTGCGGGAACGGCCGGAACGCCGGAGCACAATCGCCTGAGGAGGGGCCGATGATTCGCCAGCAACGCGCGACACCCTTCACGCCGGCCGCGCCGCGCCACGTCGCGAGCGCCGCGGAGCGGTGGCAACGCTTCCGCCGCTCGAACTTCTTCATCCACCTCGTCCTCTGGGCCTGCCTGTTCGCGATCTTCCTCCCGATGCTCTGGATGGTCTCGACCTCCTTCAAGGATCGCCTGGAGTTCGCGACCAACTCCGCCGGGCTCATCCCCCGCCATTTCAGCCTCGTGAATTATCGGTACATGTTCGCGTCCGTCCAGAATCTCCCGATCTACATGCGCAACAGCTTCCTGCTGGCGATCGGGACCGCGCTGATCCAGGTCGTCGTCGCGTCCCTGGCCGGCTACGCGTTCGCGCGGCTCCACTTCCCCGGGCGCGACCTGATCTTCGGGGGCCTGGTGCTGTCGCTGTTCATCCCTCGGTCCGGGGGGCTCATGGCCCTCTACGAATTGATGAACTTCCTGCACCTGCGCAACAGCCTCTTCGGGCTCATCCTGCTCTTCTCAGCCAACGTGCCGGTCGCCATCTTCATCATGCGGCAGGTCTTCGCCGCGATACCGCTGGAGATCGAGGAGGCCGCCCTGATCGACGGTGCCTCGTGGTTCGGCGTCTTCTGGCGGATCGCGGTGCCGCTCGCCCTCAGCGGGACGGTGATCGTCGCGGCCCTCGCCTTCATCGGCGCCTGGAGCGACTACCTGGTGACCTACACGATGATCGACCAGGACGATCAGATGACGATCTCCGTGGGGATCCAGAAGGTGCTGGCCCGCTCCTACGAGTCGGCGCTGGCCCCGTCGTTGCAGGGCCAATTCGCCGGGGAGGCCGCGAATGCGGCGATGCTGATATTCGCCACCGTGCCGGTCATCCTCTTCTACGGCCTGTTGCAGCGCTGGTTCATGCGGGGCCTCACCGAGGGGGCCGTCAAGTTGTAACCCGACACGACCGGGGCCCGGGTCGCGGGTCCCCACGTCCTCTTAGGGGTTGCCGGCCCCGACAGCGCGGCAGAGGCGCCCCGGAGCCTGGGTGAAGGAGATTGCGGATGTCCGAACGCGCGCGTATCGGGGTCGTCGGGACGGGCTGGTGGGCGACCTATACCCACATCCCCGGTCTCCTCGCGTATCCCGCCGCGGAACTGGTGGCGCTCGCCGATCGCGACCCCGAACGCCTGGCGGTCGCCGCGACGGCATACGGCATCGTGCGGACGTACGAGGACCATCGTGCGATGCTCGCGGCGGAGCAACTTGACGGCGTGATCGTGGCCACGCCGCACGCGACCCACCACGCGATCGTGCGCGAATGCCTGGAGCATGGGCTCCATGTCCTGGTCGAGAAGCCGCTCACGCTGCACGCAGCCGAGGCGCGGGAGTTGGTGCGGCTGGCCGACGAGCGCGGGCGCGCGTTGGTGGTGGGCTACCCGTACAACTTCCAGCCGCAGGCGCTCCGCGCGCGCGCCGTGCTGGCGAGCGGGGAACTCGGCGCGGTGCAGTACGTCAACGCCACGATGAGCTCGCGGATCATCGAATTGCTGCGCGCCGATCCCACGCCGACCCGCGCCATCGGGACGCCGCCCGTGCTCGGTCCTGGGGCGGTCTACAGCTCCCCGGAGCTGTCCGGCGGCGGGCAGGGGCATCTCCAGCTCACGCACCCCCTCGGCTTGCTCACCTTCGTGACCGGCCTACGCGCCCAGCGCGTGACGGCGCGCATGCGCAATCACGGCCTGCCGCTCGACCTGATCGACGCGATGATCGTCGAATTCGCCGACGGCGCGCTGGGCACGATCGGGGGGACCGGCAACAGCTACCTCGCCAAGGTCGCCCTCCAGATCCACTGCGAGCGGGGCGGCCTGGAACTCGATGTGACGAGCGGGACGCTCGTTATCCGCCGCGAGGAGGGGCCGGAGGAACGACTCGGCCCGCAAGAGGGCGCGATCGAGGCACGCTTCACGACGACGCGCAATTTGGTCGACATCATCTGCGGCCTCGCGCCGAATGGCTCGCCCGGCGAGGCGGGCTGGCGCGCGGTGGAGATCCTCGACGCGGCCTATCGGTCCGCCGGGGCCGAGGGTGTGCCGGTCGCGATCGCCGCACTCTACGACGAGCCACGGTAACCGTCCGCTCCGCGACCGGCGGTGTCGCCGCGTCGCTGTGTATCTTGTTAGCGTCATGTACGGGGGTAAAGTATGAAGATTAAATCGGTGGAGGCGTTGCGGCTGACGGTGCCGCAGCAGGCCGCGATCACGCCGCCGCGTCGGCAGGGCTGGCACGTCGACGCGGAGGTGGCGAACCCGATGTCGCGCTACCCGAAGGTGAAGGCGCACCGCAGCAAGTGGCTCCCGCAGTGGGAGAGCGTCTGGTGCAAGGTCACGGCGGAGGATGGCACCTTCGGGCTGGGGATGACCAGCAACGGGCGTGTCACGGCGGCGATCATCGCGGATCACCTGGGGCCGCAATTGATCGGCGAGGATTGCCTGGCGACCGAGCGGATCGCGGACATGCTCTTCCGCATGACCAAGCCGTATGGCTCGACCGGCCTCGCCTCCTACGCGGTCAGCGCGGTCGATCTGGCGCTGTGGGATCTGCGCGGGAAGCTGCTGCAGCAGCCGGTCTACCAGCTCCTCGGCGGCCCCGTGCGCGACAAGCTCTTCTGCTACGCGACCGGCAACGACGTGGACTGGTATCAGGAACTCGGTTTTCGCGCCTTCAAGCTCGCCTGCCCGTATGGCCCCGCCGACGGCCTGGATGGCTTGAAGCGCAATGTCGCGTTCGTGGCGGCGGCGCGGGAGCGGATCGGCGACGACGCGGAGCTGATGCTCGATTGCTGGATGGCGTTCGATGTCGAATACGCGGTGCGGCTGGCCGAGGCGCTGCGTCCCTACCGCCTGAAGTGGCTCGAGGAATGCCTGATCCCGGAGGATTTCGACGCGCACCTCGCGCTGCGCGAGCGGTTGCCGTGGCAGACCCTATCGACCGGCGAGCACTGGTACACGCACGTCCCGTTCGGCTGGGCGATCGCGCACCGTGCGGCGGACATCCTCCAGCCGGACATCAATTGGTGCGGCGGGCTGAGCGTCTGCAAGCGGATCGCGGATGCGGCGGACGCGGCGGGGATCGGCGTGATGCTGCACGCCGGCGGCAACACCCCGTTCGGCCAGCACTTCTCCTACGCCACCCCGGCGGTGCCGTGGCTGGAGTGCTTCGTCGGGACACCGCCCGGCGTGCCGCTGGCGGAGGGCTGGGGGCTGCCCGGCCAGGCGATCCCGCAGGATGGCTGGCTCGTCCCGAGCGACGCGCCGGGCTTCGGCCTGGAACTCGAGGCTGCGTGGCTGACGCCGTTCTTCGCGTAGGATCAGGGGACGATCATCGCAGAGACACAGAGACACAGAGAACGAGCGAGAAAAGAGACGAGAAAGAGGGACGCAACAGGAGTCACGGAGACACAGAGGACGACAAGAGGGAGAAAGCACGGGTGGTAGAGTGATGCCGATACGGAGGTATCGCCCTCTGGCAAGCCAATAAGCGGCACCTGTGCAGCGGCGTTGGCCCCCGCTCCTCGGATGGGCGGGTGCCCGCTGGGCGGCGGGGTGCCACGCGCGTGGGATCGGGTGATCCCGCGTTCGTTCGCACCTTACCGCCTAAGCAGAGCCGCCACGCGCGTGGGACCGGGATATGCACTACCCCTGAAGGGCACACTATCTTCGCAGATTCCTACGCCGCAGCGTCACCCGGCGGTTTCCTCTCCCAGATTGGCGGGTGCCCGCTGGGTGGCGGGTGCCCGCTGGGTGGACGCGACGGGGTGCGGGCTTCACCCGCGCGTACGATGTCGGGAACACTCATCAAGGGCATACTCTCCGCCTGCACGAACCAGGGCCGCCCCAAAACCCCTCCCTCTCGCTCCCCCGCTGCACCTTCTTGCCGCCTCTACGCCGCCTCGTACTCCCCTCCGAGCGGGCACGCTGACGGCGGTCTGCCGTATCCTCTCCGTGAGCGTGTATTAGCGGGGAGAACAGGCGGATGACCGGAGAGATCGACGAGACACGACGGATCGCGGCGGAACTGACGTTGCCGCCCGCGGGGGTGGCCGCGACGGTCGCGCTGCTAGATGATGGCAATACGTTGCCTTTCATCGCGCGCTATCGCAAGGAGCGGACGGGCGGACTGGACGAGGAGCAGTTGCGGGCGATCGTCGGCGCGCTGGCGACGCTGC
>JAABUK010013677.1_pt1 | contig 10088 bp, 15 predicted proteins | sample 5559141 | NCBI WGS metagenome assembly JAABUK01 (sample SAMN10711869, study PRJNA513367) | rock metagenome | isolation source: Antarctica rocks | place: Antarctica: Victoria Land, Pudding Butte nord | collected 2016-01-03 | reverse complement strand
AAAGAAAAGAAAAGAAAAGAAAAGAAAAGAAAAGAAAAGAAAAGAAAAGAAAAGAAAAGAAAAGAAAAGAAAAGAAAAGAAAAGAAAAGAAAAGAAAAGACTAGACTACGCCTTTCTGAATCAATCTAATGAGAAGCCCAGTATTATACCGGGCTGCCCAGGAGTGTCGACCTGCTTGTAATGATACTTGGATGTGTTTGAGTGGTTGAGGTGGACTATCGAGCTCTTTGGCACCTGTAACAATGTAGTGCTTTAGGACTGCAAGTTGCCGTGAAGTTGGAACAGGTACAGAGGAGGTTTGTCAATTCATCTCCTCCCACCATGATCAAATCACTGGGGCAATCTGTTTGTAGCTGTCGAGCATTTTTTAAGGCGCTGACTGATTGAAAGTGCAAGGGCAACAGAGGCATGCAATAGCAATCAGCCAAAAATCTGCATCTGCAGCAAAAACAGCACAGACCAGCAACAAAGGGAGCCATCTTGTTGGTGCTCACAGGACATGCATGCTGCACAGACAAGCAACACAAAGCTGCAGCAGAACGCCAAGGCGACTGTAGCAATGGTGTTGACAGTCAGGCACAGGCATCACAGCAATGTAATCACCAACCAAGCCATCCATGATCCAGGCACTTTATCAAGCTCTGCACATCAGTGTATCCTTGGGAACGTGTATCTGAGATCCAATCTATCAAGGAAAGCCATCCATGATGCTGATGCATCATACACCCTGTGCAGGAGAACTATGTCAAGCTGCAGCGAGACGCCGAGGCCAATGTAGTTCTGCTTCAAGCAGTGCGTGAGCAGCTGACAGTGAGAGATGGTGAGTTGGCTCAGAGTCAGCAGGAGTTGGCTGAGCAGAAGGGCAGGTGCAGCAGCATGGAGGTGTCCATGAATGCTGAAATGGCCTCCAGAGAGAGGACTGAGCGTGAGCTGCAAACTGCCTACATGCAGAGAGACGCAATCCAAGGCCAGCTGGACAGGTATGGGATGCCGTGCAACCCATTGGAGCTCTCCCTTGCTGCTGAGCTGTGTTGTGTACGTAGAAGCAGGCCTGTGATGCATGTGTTGATTGTATACAGAGATGCTGTTTCAGCCAAACCTCGACAGCTTCTGCACATGTGGTGTTTGTTAGACACTGTTATTCTTGTTGATGTGGGGGCTGCTGACAGAAGGCTGAAAAAGGCTGGTCAGTTTTCAACACGCTTGGTTTTGTCTTTCTGAGGAGTTTGCAGTATGCTTTGCATAAGACAGCAAGGATCATGACTCATGCACAAGAGACTTGCAAGCGGCAGCCGACAGCATAGTTGAGCTGGTTGTCCAGCTGCCTGCTTCACAGCTTTAGAACTGCATGCTTTGCAGCTTGTTGCACACGCTCCTGCTATTGACAGCACTATTGTGCGCCGATTTGCTGTACCTAGTCTTCTGTAAGTTCAACTCAGACATTGTGTGCAGGATGATTGGCATGAGGCAGCAGGAGAATGAGGCCTTCAGGAGGGACCTGGAGGAAGCAGCCAGCAGCAAGGCTGAGCTGGCTAATCAGCTGTCTGATGCGCGTGCTGAAGCAGGCTCCTGGCAGCATCAGCTGGCAGAGGCCAGGCAGGTGCAGGACTCCCTTAAGGACCGCCTCAAACTGGAACGCACCCTCAAGCAAAAAGTAGAGCAGGAAGTTGAGGTAAGACTAATGGGCAACTGTAAACCACTTGTTGTAGGGCGAAACCCTACATTGCGCATTAGGTGCCCCTTGACTCATTGTATCCTGCTACATACTGGTCCTGCTTGGACACTGTGCTCCTGGGTTGGTTTGTGGCAGGCCAGCAACAGACTCACAACTTGTGCTGCATCTCACTGCCTTCTTGAGTTATGTGATGGCTTGATCCTTGAAGTTAGGTTGTATAGAAGGAAGAGAAGGTCAGCATGCTTGTGTGACTGCACGTACAGAATGTTCTGCACCTGACTTAATATGGTTGCTGCGGATATGAGGCTTGACAGAAGCAGCAATGCTGTCATGCACAGTGCGCTCACATCTCTTATCATTCCTACCAAACTCACTCTCGTTACAATCAAACTCAAGCTTGTTGTGATCAAACTTACGCTCATTGTAATCAAACTCACTTAAAGTGGTTTGCCTGAGACACAGCATTTACCTCTGGTCTGCAGGACTTCGGCACAAAGCTGAACACCTTCTGCGGAGTTTTCGAGGACACGGGCATGACAATGTTGGATCTGAAGGCTGCCAAGATGGTGACAGGCACCGAGGATGGCCTCACAGTGCGCAAGTTCCTCAACTCAGCCAAGCCTGCTCAGCTCATGGACCTGAGTAAGCTTCACATCAAGGTGAGGAGGCCCTGTGTGGACTGAGGCCGGCTGACAGCAAGTGCCCCATGCTGATTTCAAACCCCCTACTGCATGTACTGACATCTTGCCAATGGAAAACACATATCAACTTTACTTTTTATGGCTTGCATTGCCTTCTCAGATCCAGCATTTGGGTGGATGCACCGACAAGTTGTATCCTGCATGACTCAGAAGCTTGAGCCCCGGTCAACTGTATACACCAAAGTTTGCATGCAAGTATCAGCTGAGCTCAGCAACACAGGACTGCTGAGTCAGCGAGATGTTGCTGCAGAAACTGTACCAGAAGGTGCCTGAGCTGGAGAAGAGCACAGCTGTGGCGGTAGAGAAGATGCGTTTGGAAGAAGCTGCTCGGCGCAAACTTGAGGAGCGTCTCATCACTGTAAGCCATCAGCCAAAAGACCCATAGGCAGTTTGCTATGCATCACATGCAACCATGCTTGACAGTCCTGATTTGTGTGTACACAAACTGGGGCAGCAACTTTGCTTGCACTGCACTCACTGTTCATGAAACAGCAGCCGCACAGTCTCGTGGAACTCAAGCAGCTTTGGCCCAGCATTGGGGTATGGTTCATAATGTGTGCTACAGCAAGCCGTGCGACATGGCTGTGTGATTTGCAGACAAAGACTGCGCTATCAAGAATGACCAGGGAGCATGACAATGTGACAGCACAGATGACACAGGCAGAACAGGTCAAGCTTGTTGCTGAGGGCGAGCTGGCTGAGGTAAGGCCATGCACATATCCATATTTAAACGTCCAGTGCAGAATGTATGTTTCTGAATTAAAACAGACGTTTTGGGATCTGAAAGAGCTTTTTGATGCCAGTCAAGGCCCGGACAGCAACTGGCAGTCAAGGCAATGACACAATCCAGCTGTGGCATCTATATGCAATTGCTAGCAGGATTCATGCCTTTGCCTGTGTTTGAATGAGAGGGCATGGTGAGTGCGTTCTGCAAGCATGCATGCTCTGCACACATGACAGCAGCAACGAACCTGGTGATGCAGTCTGCCGGCAACACACGGTATGCTGATGGTAAGCCACTGGTGAGAGCATAGGTAGCTAGCCAGGTGACGTGGTATATGCTGTGATACAGCTACAAAAGACATCCGAGGAGAGAGAGGGACAAGTGGAGGAGCTGAGTCAGGAGCTGAAAATAGCTCGCAAGGAGATTGGTCGGCTGCACAGCGTGGACCAGCAAGTCAAGGACATGCTCAATGACATCAAGCAGATGCAAGCAGACAAGGACAGGTAGCTGAAGGTCTTTATGATTATGATATAACCATAATAATAATAATAATAACAATAATAACAATAATAACAATAATAATAATAATAATAATAATAATAATAATAACAACAATAATAATAATGATAACAATAATAATAATAATGATATTTACGATTTTCAGCTCATGATGAGCTAGGTACCTGCAGGACAAGATTTGTCTCTCCAGAGCAGCCTGTCTTGTGCATCCCTGTAATATCTACTGATTCGACAGTTTTGACAATCTAACCCTGCCATCAATTGTGAATCTCAACAGCTGGCTGAGATAAACAGCAGAAGCGCAAAGGACGTCCCACAAAATTTGTTCACTGCCAGTGCATCAGGCCCATCCGCCCAAGGTGGGGGTTTGAGTTCTGTTGGTGACACTTGTTGGTGGCAGCCTCTAATCATGCAGCTGAGAAACAGTGCGGCGCGTGTGTGAGGCTTGTGCTTTGCTCTTGACACTGGTTGGCGATGACTGCCTATGCTGTAACTGTGAAGAAGTGCGGCGCAGGTGTGAGGAGCAGATAGCAGCTGGCCAGGATGAAGTCTCACGCTTGACAGCCAAGCAAGCTGTGGCTGAGAAGGCTCTGGAGGTAGGAGCAGCTCAGGTGGCTCACCTCAAGCAGACCCTTGGAGAACAGAGCTCACGCCTCAGTTCCACTGAGGTGGCCTTCAGTCTGTTGAAGGCAAGTAGCAAGTTGGCTGTGACTATGTCAAGAGCAAGCTGACAAATCTGGCAAATCTGCCCTAGGGATTAAGAGGAGTGGCAACCTGACGATGCTTTATTACCTTAACCAATACAAAGAAAAATTTGAGAGTTTGGGGGTGTCTTGCGATGACAGGGGAAGTTTGCAACACCTGTTGAACGCAGCATGGACCTATACTGTGAGCTCACAACTCAAGAGCTCCTGTGCATCCTTACTTGGGAGCAAGCAGGTTTGACCAGTGCATGACCAACTGGAAACTGTTACCTGCTGAGCTACCAATCACTCGTCTGTCACACAAACTCTTCAGATTAGTTCCAAAAACCAAGCACAGCAGCCTGAGATATTTAAGACTCATTTGCTACGACTGATGCAGCTGGCAGACGATATCCCCAGCTTGAGCAGAAAACTGTGTGGCTAAGGTTGACACGCTGGCTGTGCTCCAGGAGGAGAAATCACAGCTGGAAGGTGTTCTGGCTGAAGTGCAAGCCAGGCTTGATGCCAGAGACGTGCAGCTTCAGGATGCAGTCCGCCAGCTCAACATCTCTAAGTTCATGCTGGCTGACAGTGACGATGCAAGAAGCCAGGTAGGCACTGTGGTCTACACCCTAGTCTTGCTGTCCTTTCAAACTTCATCTGACAATGCAAGCATCCAGGTAGCATGAGTTTGGCCTGCTATGCCGAAATGATGAAGTTCTGAATGTCCTGCATGATTTAACACAGCTCCTGGCAGTTAGGATGACAATGGTGTCTGTCTGTGCTTCGTGTATCTGGCTTTTGTTGCTGCCATGTTTAGGTATTGTTCCCCACAGTTTTTGAATATGCACCCCTACAAGTGGGCAGCTGCGGCCTTGATTGTGTCTGGACAGGCCTTGCAGCTTTGCCTGGTGCATGTTGTGGCAATGATGATGACAGCGATGCAGCTGCATCTCAGGTGACTAAGCTCAGTGAGGAGTTGAGCCAGCTGAAGGCCAGACTTGCATCCAAGAGGAAAGAGGTAAGCTGTCATGGGCACAGTAGTTCTGACAACAGGAATGCTACAGAGTTGACCTTTGCTGCAGAGTTGACTTGCAAATATAGGAATTGGTCCAGTCCCTAGGCATGAGGAAGAGAGATGCTTGTCTAAGATGTGCTTTCAGTTCATAACAATGCCCGCACTTCCATGTCAGCACATGTCTGCAGAGTAGCGATGTATTGTCCTTCACACTTCCGCGGCAACTCTCTAGCTATGCTTGTATATGGTGTTATTGGACCTTTTTGCACACCATCTGCAGCAGACCTTGCCAAAAGATACAGTCATGCACTACTGCAGAGTTTGAAATTGATTGTAACATGTTTCCCAGACGTCGTTACCCAGCCCAGCGTTTGCAGCAATTTGTTGCATTGCTGCTGTTGTGCAGGTAGAAAGTCTTACGGCCAGGCTGGCCAAATCCGATTCTCAGCTGCAGCAGGCCGTCCAAACTACTGTGGAGCAGGTGAGCTTCCCAGTCATGATTTGCAACCACATTTTTTGTCAAAGCGCTTGAAGCATGTTAAAGTTGTGAGCTTGTAGCCAGTCCCAACAACTTGCACGAGGCTTGTGCCAATCACAAGCTCACGCTGCATCAGCATTATTGCCTGGCAGACAAGGATGCTTATTCGAGTGCAGCTGACAGAACGCACCTGGCATGTGTAACAGACAGCAGCATGCTGAGATTTCCAATATTACAAAGAGGGCAAATTTGGACTCAGTGTCATCATCTGAATCATCTCCTCCATGTGGCAGCCCAGTTCGGCTGGGTCGAATTCGTATAGTGGTCAGTATTCCCGCCTGTCACGCGGGAGGCCGGGGTTCAATTCCCCGATTCGGCGCATCGTTTTTGCCCATAATGGCTTAGCAGGATTCTTTTTTGCCGTGTGATTCTGCTCATGTTAGTGCAGGAGCAACAGGCGGCTCAGCTGCAGGCGCAAGTGTCTGCCAAGGAGAGATTCATTGCCACGTTACGCCGGACAATCACCAGCAGTGGCTCTGACAATACTGGCACCAGTGGCATACCCCTGCAAGGGTAAAACCCCCCTCCCCCACCTTGCCTTTCCCCCACCCTGCAGTATCTTTCATGCTCAAACTGGAACATGGCACTGTGAAATTGTCAAGCCCCCATCACTACCAGCATCAAGGTCTACAGTCATGCTAAAGACTGTCAGCTGGCACTTTATGCATAATCACCTCTGTGGTTAGACATACTATTGGTGCCCCTGTACTTTGTATAAGCAAGCATTGTCTCTGTTGCCACTCAAAGGCCTCAGAGATTTCAAGCTGTGGAAATCCACAGTCACAGCACGACATGTGAACATCAGACATCAGGCGTAGCCGTATACTCTGAATCTCATTCGCATTCTGACAAACTGTGAGTGATTGGCCTGTTGTCCAGGTCTGATTCTGCAAGAGCCAGCAGTCTTGTCCCGGGCACTTTTGACCAGGACATGTCGCCTTTGAGCCCCAGGCTCACATCTCGGAAGAGCAGTCTTGCTCAGGGTGCATATGATCAGGACATGTCACCTGGGCTGACATCCCAGAAAAGCAGTCTGTCTCAGCAGAGCAGCTTGAGCAGTGAAGGCAGCGGCACGCTGACCCACAGGCGGTCTGTGATCTTCATGCAGAAAGGCAGTAGCAGGCGGGGGAGCTCAGTGAAGGGTCAAGCTGGGGGTTCCCAAGGAGACAACCAGCGGGGGTCAGATTCTGGTGAGCGGCAGTCTTTGTTTATCTCACTATCCTCTGGCAAGCATTGCTGATGGCACATGGGCTTGATGTACAGCAAGCCTGGTGGAACAACTGAGGGTCAGACGCCAAATGGCAGCACACAATTAAAGCTGCTGCCTGGTGTGCATGCAATCTGCAGTGGCAAATGCTAACAACGCACAGTCTGTCACACTTTACATGCCACCAAATGTTGCCAAAATGTGCACCTATTCTGATGCATCCCTTCGCGTATTACTGGCAATCTTGCCATTGAGGCAATTGCTGCAAGCATCTGACAGGCATGTGAGCATGCAAAGCTTTCAGCATCAGAAAAGCACATTGCCACACAGCCATGATTCTGTGTTTGAACACAAGGCAGGCATGTGAGCATGCAAAGCATTCAGCGTCAGTCATGCACAGTCTCACAAAGCCATGAACCTGTGTTACAACACCTGGCATGTCTTGTGCAGGCTTGTCCTTTTCCCAGGCTGCTTTGGAGTCCTGCCTGGAGGAGATGAACGGCAAGGTTGAGCAGCTGCAGGCTCAGCGCAAAGCCCTGCAGGCCCAGATTGCCACCATGGTACTTGCCCATGCAGCTGACATGGATGCCATGACTCAGCAGCTTGCTGAGTCTGCTGGGAATCTTGCTGCCAAGCAAGCTTCTGTCAGGTATGCCTGTCTCTGATGCATTCACGTACTGTGGCAACCATGTGATGCATGTGATGTATCAATGTCACAGGCATGTCTGTTTCAGGGCTAAGCATCTTGACAAATCACGCCTGCACCCCAAGTCCTCAGGACAAAGCAGTGGTGTTCACGTCATGCTTGCCAACACAGCCTGTGTGGTATGTGATTCGCAGCAATCCTGCTGTACGTCCTTTACATTGTTTGGTCACCAGAAGATGCAGTCTCATCCACAGTGTCAGGAGGCTATTTGGGTGCTGCCATGAAGGTTGTCCACCTGTTCATTGTAGGGATGAGCAAACAAGAAAACTGGGCACAAGATGCATCATGCTCAGATTACCCAGCTTACTGCATGTGCATATGTGACCACCTGTTGTGCAGGAAACTGCTGCTGAGTCTGGAGCAGGCTCAAGAGGCAAGCAGCCAGTGCTTGAGGTCCAGTGAGCAGCAGATGCATGCACAGCTGCAAGACAAGGACAGCCAGCTGCAGTCTGCACAGGTATACCTGTAACACTTTGCCTCATTCCTCATTCGAGCAGTTGCTGATGCATCTGTGAACTGTTGATCACCGATGTAGTTCTAGCTTTCTGTGGTTCAACTGCAGCTTGATTCATGTTTCTCTATGTTTTGCATTGAAGTGTGCAAGGGTGTTGATCGCATGGATGTTGTTGAAGTCAGGATGATACAATACAGTACAACACTCTTCCATCCTCAACTGCATGTTTGTGACGTGCTTTGCATTGTAGTGCCTAGCTGTTGATGCAAGAGCAGCCATAGATTTGCCTGACTGACTATTGCCGAAAGGTCTGAGTATAAGATGTATATATGTTGATGCATGGCCAGAGTGTCCTGTGTGGCTGCAGTCCAGTTTAGGGGAGAGTGAGAAGCGGTTGAAGGCTTTGCAAGAGACTGTGCAGCAGCGAGGCACAGCTGGGCCCTTCCTTTCACGTGGCAGTCAATATGCACAGGTACAGGCTATATTGCTACTGAATCATCATCTGAATCATCACATGTGACATGTTTGTATGTAAGCAGGACGCCCTTCAGGGGATGACAATCAAAATTTACAACAAAACCAATTTGCATATGCCGTTAGTGGCAGGTTGACGTCAAGTCATGTAGAAGATGAGGATTGTAGTGCTCACACATCACGCTTTAATGAAAGTCAATGCAGAGTCGTCTTTGGATGCAACTGTTACATCATAACCATAGTTTTTCATAATCAAACAGTTATTGTCATACAGGGCCACCATGCTGCTCTGCTGGCAGCAGCTACTCGGAACTAACCTTTTATGCACAACATTGCAAGTTTCAGATCTAAAATCTCAGATCTAAAATCTATCTAGGATCTACACATGGGCATGGGCATGTGCAGGACGCAGCTCAGGCAACAGAGGCGCTGCAAGCCGTGCATAGACAGCAGACCATGTGGCTGAGGACAAAGGCGGCCATGCTGGCCAACTTCTCGCGAGGCCTGAGGCAGGAGCTGGCTGAGGCCAAGAGCCATGCAGCTGAGCTGGAGGTGGCCACACTTCACACAGAAGTGGCCGGCCTGCAGAGCATGCTGCAGCAGCAGCAAGATTTTGCACACACCCTGGACCATGTGTGCAAGGTCAGTCAGGCATACAGTGGTTGAGAACATCAGCCGGCGCTGACGCATTTGTGATGGTGTCATGACCCAGGCTGCTGTTTGCTGAAAATGCTGTGTGTTGGAGACTAGGCTTCAGCACATATAGCATGCTTTGTTTCTGAGTGTGGCTAGTAAGTAAAGCAGCAATTGCAAAGCAAAAGAATATTCACCGGCGTGCTATGAATAATGGCGGGCGGCTGCAGGTGGGTCCGGAGGTGATCACTGGGGTGCAACAGCAGACTGAAGATGTACGGCAGCAGGTGTCAGCACTGCAGCAGGAGGCAGGGGGGCTGGCCCAGCAGGTGGCCCCTGCCCTAGCTGCCCTCCTGGCTGCTCGTGAGGCCCCGCCTCAAGAGGACAAGGTAGCACCCTGTTCCTCTACCCACCTTGTGTCGCATTTCCTGTTGGGTGCAGAGAAACATTGAGCAGTTGTTGTAGCCTCAGTCAGCTTGTACTGCACCCACAAGTGTGTGCAATGTCATATTTGCATGGCTTATGGATAATTGCTGATGCCAAAGCAGCACAAGCAACAGAAAGCATTGTGTAAGGCTCTGCCTTACTGAAGACAGTCGGCAGCTCAACTTCACCCAAGAATTTGCCCATGCATCTGGCATGCAACTGCACTGCACGTCTTCTGACGTGTGTGTGTGTGTGTGTGTGTGTGTGTGTGTGTGTGTGTGTGTGTGTGTGTGTGTGTGTGTGTGTGTGTGTGTGTGTGTGTGTGTGTGT
>JAABUK010013676.1_pt1 | contig 10088 bp, 13 predicted proteins | sample 5559141 | NCBI WGS metagenome assembly JAABUK01 (sample SAMN10711869, study PRJNA513367) | rock metagenome | isolation source: Antarctica rocks | place: Antarctica: Victoria Land, Pudding Butte nord | collected 2016-01-03 | reverse complement strand
TTACGGCCGTACCTCTGAAACTCCGCCTGACTCGCAAAGGTCCGCTGGCTCATCGCTCTTCGCCCTCAGAGATCAAGATTAATCAATCAGGCTGGGGACGCAGAACTTGTGCAGAGACTCCCTAAACAAATATGGGAATACGCAAGCAGACACTGGATTTGGTCGCTGCAGGCAACTGATGAACAGCACAAATAGATTAAGGGATGGCGGCACTCTGCCGTTTACAACGACTACGGCCAGTACCTCTCACAGCCCTATACCATCGTTGACCGCGATCGCGATCTCCTGCTCTGAGCCAAGGTATCGTTCCGTCGTCTGGATGGAGCTGTGCCCGAGCAGGAACTTGATCTGTTCGAGGTCGCCGCCGGCCTTGCGGCAGAGCTTAGCGCAAGTCCGGCGGAGATCGTGGGCGCCGAAGCGCTCGATCCCGATCTCGTGGGCGGACTTCTGGACCACATCCCACACCGCCCAGTCGCTCAGGGCCTTGCCCACCCGCTTGCCGCCTTTCCGGATCGAGCGGAGCAACCGGCCCTCCTCGATCCCGGCCGCAGTCTGCCAGACATTGATGGCCTGCTTGACCCAGAGCGGAACCGCAACCGTGCGGACCCGCCTTCCCTTCCCTACCAGGTCGGCCAAGACCCAGCGGCCCTCCCGCATCTGGATGGTTTGGACGTCGAGGGTGGCCAGCTCCTGCCGGCGCAGCGCGCAGCCGACCAAGAGGGCAAGGATCGCGTAGTAACGTTTGCCCTTCAGGGTGGAGCGATCGGGAACAGTGAGTAGTTCCCTTGCCTGCTCTCTCGTCAGCCAGTTGCCCAGCCGAGTTCCCTGCTGCCGGATGTTCGGGACGTCGGTGAGACGGGCGGCCTCGTCGACTCCGAGCATCCCGCTCGCCCGGGCTTCGGAGACCAGCTTCCGCACCGCCGACAGCCGGACGTTGACGGTCGAGGGGGCGAGGCCCTCCATCCCCGCCTTCCACTCCTGCAAGAGAGCCCGGTCGAGCGGCCGACCGGCTAAAAAACGGAACAAGTCATCCAGCGCATGCCCGTAGGCCAGTTTCGTGGTTGGGGCCGTGACCGCGTCGAGCACCCGCCGGCGCAGCTCCCGCGGGGCGGAGGTAAGGCCGGGAAGAGGTGCGCCTGGGGGCAGCAGGGCCAGATCCGGGCCACTTCCCTGCCCTTCCGAGGTCTCTTCCTGAATTTCAGCGGCATCGGGCATGCTGGCAGTCTACCCCCTATAATTAGCCTTGTCGTGGGTAATCGGGAGCTGCCCGGAATCTCATTAGTGCGCGATCGCGCACTAATTCGGTTCCCTTCGGGAGGCTCGCAGACTAGTCTGTTTGCTGGTCTTTCTAGCGGAGGAACCCCTGGCTCGCCCACCATCCTGGCTCCCGCGTCTCCCAGAGATCCGCCGCTCGGTCGCCGGCTCCGTCCGCTCGCATTACGACCGCCACGACCTCCAACGGCTGTTCGAGCTGCAGCCCCGCGCCGCCCAAAAAGTAGAGGCCGCTGATGAGCCCCCAGACGGAGCCGACGACGAGTAGCCGTCGACTGGGTGGATGGGCCAATCCGCTCATCCACCCTTGACCATCGGCATACTGTAGAGACGACTTTGATCTTGCAATTTGGCAATAAGCTATTGCCAATTACATTTCACCAGCAGATTAGGATCGATTCTAAATCTCGTTTTCAATGTGCTCCCGAACAGCTTCCATTCCCACCCGGAGCCTGACGACGACATCCTGAAGGTCCTCAACGCTCGGCAGCTCTTCTCGCACCAGCGCCGGCAGCTCCCGCGTGACCCTATAGGTAGAGACGCCGATCGGTTGGACGAGGCTCTGCAGGGCGTATTCCACAACCGGGCCGCTCCGACTTTCGCAGAGCAAGAGACCCATAGTCGGACCATCGCCTTGTGTCCGCATTGTGCCGTCGATCGCGGCGATGTAGAAACCGAGTTTTCCGGCATACTCCGGTTGAAACTCGCCGGTCTTCAACTCGATCGCAAAATAGCAGTGCAAACGTACGTGGTAGAAGAGCAGGTCGACATAGAAGGAGCGACCGTCGACTAAAAGAGGCACCTGGCTCCCCACAAATGCAAAGCCTCGTCCCAATTCGAGCAGCAAGTCTCGAAGATGCGTAAGCAGTCCTTTTTCCAGCTCTCGCTCTGCGAACGGATCACTTAGCGTAAGGAAATCGAAGTTGTAGGGATCACGCAGGATCTGCTCCGCCATATCTGAGCCTTGCGGCGGCAAAGTGCGCTCAAAGTTTGTAAGGGCTTTCCCTTCCCTCTCGTGAAGCTTTCCTGAGATCATGTGGACCAGGACGTTTTGACTCCAGCCATGTTCAAGCGCCGCCCGGAGATACCACTCCCGGGTCCTCCGATCCCTGATCCGGTCTAAAACCCGCAGATTGTGGCCCCAAGGCAATTTGGCAATGAGCTGTTGCAAAATCGTCGGGTCTGGCCACGCCTCGGCAAATGCTCGCATATAGCGTAGATTTCTCGAACTGAAACCCTCAACGCCAGGGAAGGAGGCCTGCAGGTCCTTTGCGAGCCTTTCATTGATCTTGGTTCCCCAGCCTTCAGTTTCAAAACGTCGAACAAGATCTCGCCCGATGGACCAATAAAGGAGAACGAGCTCCCGATTGACTCCCAGAGCAGCCCGAACTTGCGCTAAACGGATACGCTCCTTGAGCTCGTGGAGAAGCTCTTGGTACCCGGCTGGCAGCTGAAGGCTATTCTGCACAGTTTCAGAGCCCTTCGGCGAGGATAGATAGCGTTTCAAAGCCGTCTGCGACCGTATACCCGTTGCGTTCACAGAATGCGGAGAATCGGTTCCAATCTGGGACTCTGATCCGCAATGTCATAGGCTGAGCCTTGTCTTTCGAAGCGACCCGACCGCTCTTAAGGAGTTTTCTTGAAACTGGAAGGTTGTCAACGGTAAAGCCTTGGTCCTGAGCTACACGCTCCAACTGCTGAGCTGTTGGAGCAGGCATGACCGGAGATTTCGGCTTCGGAGTAAACACGTCCAGATCGCCGCCAGCGAGATCCTTGAAGGAATTTGTGATTGTCATGCCGCGTTTACCACTTGCTTGCGAAGCAGTTGAACCATCTCAGCGGTCATCTCAACGGCATTCATCTGAGCCGCTTCTAGGCCATTCGTGTCTTTCGCGTTGAGTTCCCCCAGCGCGTTCTTATAAGCGAACATATGAGAGAAGGCAGTGCGTTCATTCAGACTTGAGGTGAACCGGGGAATTCCGGCCGCCTCAATATTGTTCCGAATCTCCTTCTCTTCCCTGGTAACGATGATTGGACTCGTTCTGATGAAGACTATGGCGTGTGGTATGCGCCGCTTGAACAAGCTTTCCTGAGTGCGGAGCAGCTTGATCGCTCTTGTCGCAACGTCGGCATCAGCGGTCTTGGCCTGCATTGGAATCAGGACCAAGTCTGCCCGCGACATCGCCGCAACCATCTCCTGATTGGCCGTTCCTTGAACGTCAATGAGCACGAACTGGTATTTGACCTGCAGACGGTCAATGAGATCGGTCAGATCTTCTGTTGCTGAAGGAGTGACGACAATCTCACGAAATGCGCTGTTCCCTTCACTCCATCGTGCAAGGGTCCTCTGGGGGTCGGCATCGATGATCCGGACGGAAGCCCCTTGCGAAGCGAGCGTGGTCCCAATCACGATGCAAGTCGTCGACTTTCCACTGCCACCTTTCGGATTTGCTGCAACAATAACCGGCATAGTCCTCCCCGCGTCATCCGTAATGTATTACGGATGCGAGCGCGTAATCCCTTGCGCAATGCATGACGAACCAGAGTATGCAATGGCTTACGTTCCTGTAATGCATTACGCGGTGCAATACAGGCGGAACGTCAGGTGGGCTGATCTAAACATTTCCGCTTCTGTGCGGAGACAACCGCATGAAAGTCCTTTCTCTTGGCACCGGCTTGAGCACAAACGTCATACGTTGCGTAATGCGTTACGTAACGTATTATAGAATGCGCTACCTAACCGCAGGAGCGTCGATTGCGTTCGTGATGGCCCTCTTGAAACCCGCGGTCCGGCCCAGATAACGTTCCGTTGTTTGAATCGAAGCGTGGCCAAGCATCTCCTGGATGTCTTCAAGCGATGCGTTCGCCGCTCTGCAGAGCCTAGCGCAGGTCCTCCGGGCGTCATGCGGCCGAAGAGTGCCCAAGTTGTGGGGAAGCGCATACTTCGTTAGAAGGAGCTTCACCGCTTCATCCGACATGTTCGCGGTTCCTAGCAGTCGATGCCGCGTGATGCTCCGAAAGAGCGCTCCCTGAACGATCTGTGAAGCTTGCAGCCACTCAAACACCGCATCTTTCACCCAAAGCGGCAGACTGACGCTGCGCACCTTGCGCCCCTTGCCCCGGAGGTCGATCAAACCCCATTGTCCATCGCGTTGCTGAATCGTCGAAACGGACAGATCGACGAGTTCACGGCGCCGGATCCCGGTCGAGAAGAGCACGGCTAAGAGGGCGTAGTCCCGCTTGCCGCGCAACGTAGACCGATCCGGCGTGAGCAGAATGCGGTCGAGTTCCTCCTTCGAGATCCACATGCCCATCCGTGATCCCGAAACCCGCTCGCCCCGTACCCGCCTGATCGCGGCGGCCTCGGCCTGGTCGAGTAGACCGTGATCGGCAGCCTCCTGTGCGAGTGCCCGAACGGCCGCCAGGCGCAGGTTGACGGTGGCCGGGGAGAAGATCCGCTGCGAGCCTTCGGGTGTCTCGCGCACGCCGCCGATCAACGCGTCCTTATACTGCAAGACAGCCATCCGCGAGAATGTGGCCGAGCCTTGATGCGCCCGGCACCAGGCGAAGAACTGGAGCAGGGAAGTGCGGTAGGCGCGGCGCGAGTTGTCGGAGGTGAGGCTCCGCTCGACCCCTTCGATCAGGCGGAGGATGGCCGGCGGCAGTTCCAGGCTCTCGTCCGGATCGGCGCTGCGGGTCTTCGGGATGAGGAGGGCAAGTTCCATGTTTTCTGCACTTCATCATGCCATACTTTGGATAACGTGCATTATCAAAAGCCAGAAAGGGTGGGTTTTGGGGGTGGGGGATAAATGCGCTCACGCGCACGAACGGCTGTAAGCCCCTTGACTCCGGCTTGGTACATCTCCATGATAGCTAGCAGGAGGTGGCCCATGCAGCAGACCGACAAGGCCCGCGTCTTTCAGAACGGCCGCAGCCAGGCCGTCCGCATCCCCGCCGAGTACCGCTTCAAGAGCAGCGAGGTGTACATCCATCGCGATCCCCAGAGCGGGGTGGTGAGTCTTTCAGAAAAGCCCTTCCGCCTGCCCATCGAGGAGATCTTCGCCGAGTTCGACGCGGCGGGCGGCGCCGACTTCGAAGTGGAGCGCGATATGTCGTTGCCCCCGGAACGCGAGCTCCTCTAGTGGCTCGGGTGCTCTTCCTGCTGGACACCAACACCGTCTCTTTCCTCGTCAACGCCCGATCGTCCGCGGTTCGAACGCATTACGTGGAAGCCGAGGACAAGGGTGCCCGCATTGCCATCTCTGCGATTACCGAGGCGGAGCTTCTGTTCGGGCTGGCGAAGCGACCCGAAGCCACCCGGCTCCGGGCCAACTTCGATCGCTTCTTCGCCGCGGTTGACCTCCTCCCGTGGGATTCGCCGGTCGCACGAGCCTACGGTGCTCTCCGTGCTGAGTTGACCGGGGCAGGGAAGAGCCTCGGACTGATGGACCTGTTGATCGCTTCGCACGCCATCGCAGTCGGAGCGACCCTCGTCACGCACGACAAAGCTTTTCTCGGCGCCAGCCCTTCGCTCCAGGTCGTCGACTGGGCAACCGACCTCTAAGGAACCCGCCATGCCTCGGTCGCTCTCCTGGCTCGACCGCATCGTCCCGATCTCCCGGACCGTCGCGGAGTCGGCGCGATCGCACTACGACCGGAAGGAGTTGCAGCGGTTGTTTGAGCTGCAGCCGCGCGCCGCGCAACAACTGATGGCCGCGCTACCTAATATCTCCATCGGTCGGGCACGCCTGGTCGAGCGGCAGGCTCTGAGTGACTTCCTTCGTCGCCTGAACGAGTCCGAGAACCCGGCCGAGACCTTCGCCCGCATGCGGGCCGAAGGCGGCAGGGCCGTGCGGCGACAGTTGCGGGAGTTCTCGCTCCAGGACTACCCGGCTTCGGTCGACGCACCCCCTCGCATGATGACGATCGAACGGGGAGACCTGAGAGTTCGATTCCAAACGCTCGAAGAGCTCGCCGAGGCCATGCTCTATCTGGCGACGGTCTTCACCCATGACCTGGAGGGGTTCGCAAAACGATATGAGCCGATCATAGAAAGCAGCGGCACCGAATACGAAGAGGCAGAGCTACTACGTGCCGATGCAGAATATTTCCGCGGGAGCACTGAATAGAGGAGTGTGTGAGTGTATGAGTGTCATACTGGCATTTCTCCGCACTACCAACGAGGACGCTGGTGGTAAGGTGCAGAATGGTAAGTCGCTGCTTGAAAGGAGGTGCGTGTGAGTGAACTCCTCCCCGCGCGAAAAGCGCGAGATTACGCAAAAGAACGAAAGTCTGCGATGGATAGTAGTGTCGACCGCGTCGTTGCACTGCGGGACGATCGAGATACTGGGGCACTCGGAGATGAGGTCATAAAGATGGCCCAAGCACTCATCTTGTGCACGCTTCCGTATCGCCCCACAGAGGAGCGCCAGGTGGTGCGCAGTGCTCGGCTGAGTGATGGGTCGACGCTGCGTGTGACCTTTACCGCAGGCATCACAGGTATTGGAATGGCGTATGGGAATGACCGACACCTCATGGCTTGGCTCTTCGATAAAGCGATCAATTCAGACACGGCGTTTGTCACGATTAAGAGCGCGAGCGACTACCTACGGGAGACGGGGAAGAGTCGAAATGGAGATCGCGTCAAAGAACTTGCTGCTCGCCTGAGTCGCCTCACAGGTCTGGTGATCGGCATTGAGAGGCGCTCGAATGGAGCTACTCAGACGGTCATGCTTCCGATGATCGCATCATCAAATTTGCCGCATAATCTCACTGTTCAACTGAAGGCCGAAAACAATGGGCAAAGAGCATTTCCTGGTCTTGAGAATCCTTTTGGTATTCAACTTGAGGAGCGCTTCTTCCAAGATATAAAGAAGCACCATGTGGCGATTCCGAGACGTTTGTGGATGCAACTGCAGGGACAAAAAGGCGGCCCTCAGCTCCAAGATCTACTCACCTTTTTTGTCTATCGCTGCTACTGTGCACAGAGTGAAACTGTGATCCCTTGGGCTGGCCTTCGCGATCAGTTTCCGCAGGACGACAGCAATCCACGCCGGCTCAAACAGAACGTCAAGAAGGCCATTCAGCAGCTCCGGATTCTCTGGCCGGAGATCCGGATTGACGTCGTTCCTGAGGGTGTTTGGGTAGACCGCGCGGTACAGCCCCTTCTCCCTGATGATCCCAGCAAGAAGCGTGTCAGACGCCTCAGTTCGGTCGCGAATTGAGCCTTGGCCGCGGACCTTCTGGGTACACCTCATAGAGGTCGTGCACCTTTCTTGCTCCCCTGCTTCGGACCTTCCGCGTACAGAATGTGGCTTACCACCCGCTTCGCGGTCATAGCTTTCCGTTTTCGGACCTTCCGCGTACATTTTCGGACCCTCCGCGTACGAGTGGCCGTCCGGGAGCGGGGTTCTCAAACATGGGAAGGGAGGCTGTTGACGAAATCGGGCCATTCCGCCGCCGGCTAGCGCCACGCATTTTCCACAAAACACTGCGAAACCCGCTAAAAGCCTAAGACCTTCCGCGTACTACAATCTGGACCTTCCGCGTACACCGAATGGACCTTCCGCGTACTTTGGACGGACCCTCCGCGTATTTACACAGGACCTTCCGCGTACCGCTTAATAGGAAGCAAGAGAAACAAGAGGCTTCTAGAGAAGGAGAGATTAGCAGGTGGTTATGCCAGTGGATCGGTGCAAATCAGCAGGACCCAGAAACAAGCAAAAACTTTCCTTATGAAGAACAAAGCAAGACTTAAGGCTGAGGATGCGAACGGAACTTGCGAATAATCGAGCAGGAAGGCCCCCTAGAGCGCCCCCGAGCACCAGTATGAACCCGGAGTACGTCTCCCTTGCGAGAGTCGACACCTTGAGGCGGGAGATATCGTGCGCTCCAAACGAAGCATGGGTCAGAACATTCCTCCCCTGCCCCAGCCTTGAGCATCAAGCAAAGCTCAGTCGTGCTCGTGAAAGGATGCAGTCACGCACCACCTTCACCTGTTCCGCCTTCGGTGTACGCGGAAGGTCCACAAATGCGGAAATCGGGGATCGAGGATTCGCACTCCCGCCACTCCGAATCGAGCGACCGAACGCAGATTGTTCGGCGCCTGAATTCGAAGGAATGAATCTCTGCACAAGAGGCATCTCGCTATCGCCTAAACTAAGGCCATGCAGCACTTCGGGCCCCGGCTACACATCACACTCGCATTAGGTTTCGCCTTCGCAATTGGTGCTCTGGAATTCCATCACTCGCTCGCGTTGCACAGGGTGTCAGATTACCCAGAATCTCCCGAGAAGCTGCTTACCGCAGCTGACCGTCTTGCATGGGGCAATAGATGGGTTGAAGCACGCAGTTTCTATAGCAAAGCGGAGGATCGCTTTGCCGCCCAAGGACAGGCGTCAAGAGCTCTGTATGCCCGAGTAAGCCAGATACCCGCAGATGAATCTGGGAGCGCGCGCGCAAACATTCTCAAGTTGACAGAAGATCTCAAAGAGCCGGGGTCCGAAGACTCAGAAACAAAGCTCAGGATTCTGACCATCCGCGGGATGCTGGAGATCAACTATGACGCTAATCAAGCGCGGACTACCTGGGCTGGTGTTGAAACCTTGGTCCTTCGTCTTGGGCATGTGCAGTTGGCGTGGCGGCTAAGGCAGGGGTCCAGACAGGAGACGTTCTGCTTACGGCAGCAGGGAAGCCGATGCTTTCTGAGCCCGAGAAGGCAACCGAGCCTTCCTTCGAGATGCACCACACCATTCCGATCACGGTGTCTCGTGGGAGACCCGCTCAGGAAGCTACCCTTTCGCTTAGCACAGGAACGCCGAAGTACAAAGACAATCCCTATTCAGAGCTGACGGCCGTTACCGCCCGTTCAATCAGCGGCATTGCCTACTTGAAGGTCAGCCTCTTCCAGGGCAAGGTAGGAATCGACTTCGCGAACGAACTCGATTCGTTGTTCCGCGGCCAGTTTGCATCGTCTGACAGGCTCATCATCGACCTTCGCGGCAACCCAGGTGGAGGAATCGGTGGACTAGCGTTGATGAGCTATCTCACACCAAACCGGCTCCCCGTCGGCTACAGCAAGAACCGCAACATGGCCGAGAAGGGAATCGATCCGTCCTCTTTTACAGCATTCGACAAGGTTCCCCGTTCCAGAATGGCGATCCCCGGCCTCGCTCTGAAGTTCATGGGCAAGACCTCTGTCTACCTGTACACGGAAGGTCGAGGCAAACGAGCCCACAAGGGCAGAACCGTGATCCTGGTAAACGAACATACGACCGGAGCGGCTGAAATGGTCGCACAGTTCGCCCAGGAGAACGGGTTGGCGACCATCGTAGGGACCAAAACTCCCGGCAGGCTGGTTTCTCGGAAGGCCAGCAAACTAGGCTTCGGTTACCGCCTGGTCGTGCCCGTAGCCGCGTACATCAGCGCCAAGGGAACCCAGATCGAGGGGAAGGGCATTGTGCCGGATGTCGAAGTGTCATGGTCCTTCAAAGACGCTACAGAAGGACGCGACAACCAGCTCGACGCCGCGAAGGAGATCGTTTCGGCTTCACAAAGGCTTGCGAGCTGAAGCGCAGAGCTCCGAGGCAGGGAAAAGTGCGCCCGTGAAGGACTCACTTAGGGCCAGTGCCGTGTTTGTCCCTCAATAACTTCACGTGAAACTAGCGCCGTTCCTGCAAAGTCAGGTGTTTGAGTTTGGCAACTTGGCTTGGCCCACTTCGGCGGTTTGTTTTGGCCCACCCTCTGGGACGTTGATGGTGAAGGTGCTCGGTTCTGCTGGAGCGTAGCCCGAAGGGCGGAGCGGAAGCAGAACCGAA
>JAABUK010013674.1_pt1 | contig 10089 bp, 11 predicted proteins | sample 5559141 | NCBI WGS metagenome assembly JAABUK01 (sample SAMN10711869, study PRJNA513367) | rock metagenome | isolation source: Antarctica rocks | place: Antarctica: Victoria Land, Pudding Butte nord | collected 2016-01-03 | reverse complement strand
AACACACAGCAGGACTTGGCAGATGCATCCCAAGCGCACTGTAGCGCCAACAGCTTACATGCACAGGGTCACTTACAGGGCGTAACAGCCCGGTCAGACACCGTAGACAAGCCTGCCTGCAAGATGCGCGAGGTGACTGCTGACAGCGAAGAGGTAAAGCGCAGTAGTTCAAGGGAGCCGGATGGTGGTTCTCCTCAGAGTAGCAACCCAGCATCTCTGGGCCAGCATCGCATGAGCTCTACTCAGCGGCAGCACTCTGGAGATCTTCAGACTGGCTCAGGAGGTGAGTGCACCATCATGACCCAGCCTTATACCAATCCTCTGCCTGCATGTACCGTTGAGAAGCAGCCCCTTAGTGAAGGCTTCCAGCAAGACTTGTTACCTGGCTTTTTTACGTGTAGAAAAGAAAAAAGAAAAGAAAAGACTGCGCCTTTCGGCGTCAATCTAATGAGAAGCCAAGTATTATTCCGGGCTACACAGGGATTTTTGATGTGTAAAGACATGTGGCTGAGCAGTAGGTCTAGCTTGCTGCGATGGCTTGATGCTACAAGTCAGCATCACAGGTCGCAGCATCTATGAGCATCAGAGCAAGTTTCCCTGAGGGCCAACAAAGATCTCATGCTGTCCAGTACAACATGTTTCAGCAGCAACAATACAGGGGAGACATACTGGCAGCTGACGCAAGATGCAGAATTTCAACATCCATGTAGTGAAACTATTATTGTCATCATCATCATCATCATCATTATTATTATTGTTGTTGTCATTATTATTGTCATTATCATCATCATCATCATTATTGTTGTTGTTGTTATTATTATTATTATTATTGCTTATTATGTATACCTGTTTGCAGGCAGCATTGCCATGCCTGCTGGGAATGGTGTGGCAAGCTGTCCTCCTGCCACCTTGGTAGCTGTGGGCAAGACCCTCCAGATGCATGTCTCCAGCCCCCTTGCAGACCTGCAGACACCCCTGTTTGCTGCTAGCCAAAGGTACTCCAGCATGCGCTGCTGGCCTGGCATCTTGCTTGAACCCACTGCAGACTGGCGCACGCATGGCTTGGACTTGTAACAGCATGATCCCTGTTTTGGTAGGGAGCATTGGTGCTGCTTCCTGTCTTGCCAATGTGCTGCAGAGTCTCTCCCATTTTATGACGCTGTGTGCTTCAGAGTCTCTCCCATGTTATGATGCATTTTATGACGATGCGTGTGGCACTAAGCGCATGCTAGGAGCTTTGTGAATCGCGAATGCCATGTCAAAATGGGAGCATGCTGCTCTTGTCAGTAGCTGAATGCAGAGCAGCAGCAGTGGCGACAGCAAGCATATTGAGGCTTGTGCTGTTGAACATCTGGGCACACTGATGTTGTGATGTCACAAGGCAGCCCTCATGCCATGTACTTTTTTTCTGGCGCATGTCCTGTTGACTGTCTGCACCTGTTTCTGCAGTGCTCCTGTCACCTCAGCAGCTGTCAAACCCATCTCCCCCTTCACACAACAGCAGGCTCAGCACCACATTCAGCAGCAGCAACAGCTTCATCAGCAGCAGCAACAGCTTCATCAGCAGCAGCAGCAGCAAGTCCAGCAGCAGCTGCAGCAGCATCAGCAGCACCAGCACCAGCTGCAGTTCCTTGCCAACGCCTTGCAGCTGCAGTCGCAGCTCAATGCACAGACCCAGATACGGTCTGTTACGCCTGCCACAGGTCAGTTCATCTCTGCACTGAACTCAAACCAAGACTGGTGTTCTCTTTTGCAGTTTGGGTCATGGAGTGTAGTGATCACCCAAGATCATCCCGGTCTATGGCTCCAGTCGTCTCAACCAGCGATGTCACATTCAGCATGTTTTGACTGACTTATCCAGGGTCCACGCTGTACGCAGTATGTGTGTGTGTCCATGGCATCGATTTTTGGTGGTGCAGTTTGTTCACCTCTATTGATGTAGACAGGATGGTTGTGCATCATCGCGCAGACTTGTGTCATGATTTCAAAGACACAATGTTGAAGCCTGCCTGTGCTGCGCTGGCATGCTGAATGTAAACTGAAACACACTGAACACACAGGAGGGTACTTGTCCTGCACGTACCTAGCTCATCATGAGCTGGAAAGCGTTATTATTATTATTATCATTATTATCATTATTATCATTATCATTATTATTATTATTATTATTATTATTATTGTTATTATTACACAGGAGGGTCAGCGTTTGCTGGGTATCAGCCCTTCAGCCCTAGCCTGGGTGAGCCTCTGCCCAGCGGCAGCCACCCCCAGCCCAAGGGGGAGGAGGAGGAGGGGTCCCCCATAGGGGATGAGGACATGCAGGTGAACAACAGGGTGGCCGGGGGGGCTGGAAAGCGCCTCTCAGTAGAGGACCTGCAGGTACGCACAGACTGCTGCTGCACTCTCACCCTGCTTCACGAAGCAAGTGCTCAGAAAAGAGGAAAAAAGAAAAGATTCCGCCTTTCAGAGTCAATTTCATGAGAAGCTGAGCTTTATGCTGCGCTGCCCAGGAAAGCAAGTGCTCACCTGTTTCTGCTTGCCACATGCCACTACTGTTTGGCTTGTTTGAAATGTATGTGCTTTTGCCCCAGCGCTGCTCCAGTATGTCTTGTTGCTTGCACTGGTCTGCACCTGCATGTGCTTGCAACATCTTGCATACTTTGTATGCATAAAAGCCCATTCGGACCGCCCATTTGGAGTGGCTGTCAGCAGTCATGCTTGATGACTCACATCGCAATGCATTTTCCGAGCCGGAGCATCTTCGTTTGTGCAGTCACAATTTGGAGTGGGGCTGCGAGAGGCAGCCCACAACCTGCGCATCTGCCCCACAACCCTAAAGAGGGCGTGCCGCCGGCATGGCATCTACCGCTGGCCCCGCCGCCAGAGCTGGGGTGGGGGGTCCGGGGATGCGGGTCGCACTGACAGCATGAATCTGGATGGCGATTCAGTGTCCTCTGCAGGCGCCCATGCAGGCTGTGACCAGCCAGGCGTGATCTTGCCTGCACAAGGTAGCATAGCAATCTGCTGTCACTTGAGCAAACTTGCGCTGACTGCCAACATACAGCAGCAGCAGCAGCAGCAGTTCGTGATAGTGTCATGCTTGGCTTGTCCTGTGCACTGCTAGCAGATATCGCCTGGCATGGTGACCTGCTGCAGCTTGAAGAAAGCTCGCGCTGGCTGCCAAATGTACAGCAGTTTCCAATACCGTCATGCTTGGCTCGCCCTGTGCATTGCTCTTCACATACAGCCTAGCACAGGCTGAGCTAGATAGCTCATGCAAGGAATGAGATTGCTGTGCATGCATGAAGCGCCTGCTGTTGTGAATGTGGAGTCTTGAGTGCAGGTGATACAGGCAGGTTGACCGGCAGCAGCAGTGGGCCTCTACCTGGGGGTCCGCCTGGGGGTCTGCCGGGGGGTCTGCCTGGGGGTCTACCTGGGCAGAGCCTGGAGGCCTTTAGGGAAATGGACTCCTCTGCACAGCTGGCTTTCTTGCAGCGCCTGGCGGCCGTCAAAAGGGAAGCAACAGACAGCAAATGGCTGCAGGCATGCTCCGTCCCTCTACTCCATACGTGTCGCACTCTGTCATACAGTATACATAAGAGATTGTCTCTTGTATGGAGAACTTTGAACGGAGTTGTGACTATGCGTAGTGTGGTGATGCTGTGCAGTGCTCTGGATTGTTTCATTTACAAAAAAGAAATCATGCCTGATGGTGCAGGGCACCAACCTGAACGCCGCCCTGAAGCTGCCTGCCCTTCCGAGGGCTGCTGTGACTGCTGTTGGGCCCCCCTCTGCTGTGCCCCCCCACAGCACCCCGGGGAGACAGCTGGGCAGTGGGCTGGTTGTCAGCATGCTTGCAAAGGGGGCAGACCAAGTAGCAGGCAAGATGCTGCAACCAGGTCTTCCACAGCAAAGCTTTGTGAGACCAACAGCTGTCATGCAACAGCCCAGCATGGCACGACAGCACAGCATGCCAGTCCTGCCTTGTCAGCAGGCCCAGCTGACTCAGCTGGGGCTGCAGAAGGGTCTGGTGCAACCCTACTTTGGGCGGCAGAACTTGGCTGGAGTTCTGCCAGGGCTTGGGAGACAGGGTTCAGCCGGCCTTGCTCAGGGCATCGCCCACCACTCCAAGCCTCAGGGCATTACGCAGCAGCCGCACCTGGCTGCTGCCCTCACACAGGGCATTGCTCAGCAGCCAAACATGGGAAGTCACTTCTCCTCAGGGCTCTTACATCAGACTGGGGTGGAGGCAGCACACAACAGCACCAGCAGCAGCAGCTGTTTCACATCTGTGTTCACCTCTCAGCTTTCATCTGTGCCACATGCCTGGCAGCAACAGCAGCAGCAACAGCAGCAGCAGCAGCAGCAGATCCTGACAGCTTCTCACCTGGCTTCCATGATGACTCAGCAGCCACAGCAGTCAATGATGGCAGATGCATTACAACCCAAGCATCATGGGTCATCTGATCAAGCCTCCCTTTTAGACTCCATGGAATGTATGCAGTCCCCTGGGGATGTGGGGCTGGAGTCAACATCAGGGCAGGGCAATGCCGCAATGCAATTTGACTCATCTGATCATGGGCTGGACTCGTTGGATTTGCTGGGGGGACCTGACCTCAATCTCGATCATGACGCTGAGCTGGATTTCGATCCTGCAGATTGCTTGTTCTGAGCCTCGGGCACAACTATCTGATTTTTATCTTCGGCCCTGCCTACTCAGAATAGTCTGCAATGGTGCTTGGTACGCACCAAATGTACATACTGTCAATGTCTATTATTTGGGAGCAAGCAAGCTGGGATAGGGTCTGGGCAGCAATGCTGCTGACCCACAGCAGCAGTGAGCAGCAAAGCTGATTTGGCAGCAAATGCAAATTCATGACCCCATTGCTTAGCCTGAACCTTTTTATGTTGCAATATTTGCTCTGAAAGTCAACAGTGCCTATCTGTTGGCTTAGAAGAATTCTCTTTACTAGTGAGTCTTGGGTGAAACTGCCCAAAAGCATTTGTTAGTATGATTAGATGACTATTCCAGTCGAATAATTGCGCTTCATTATTATAACCTGCAGGATGGGATGCTGTCAACACTACATGTGGCTTGCCCAGTTATGCTTCTGAAGTGAGTAAGCATGCTGACAACACAGATGCGTTTGTGAGATCTGACTTAGGAAAGCAAACCAATATTTTCGTATGTACGCTTTCTGTTTCAGAAGTATAGCCTCTTCATTATACGGATTGGTCAGATTTTATGTAGAATCTTCCTTTTCTGAAAGGGGTAGGCATGAACTGACGCGGTACAAGACAGTAGGCGTTGAGTCCGCCTACAAAGGGTGGAGTTCTTTTGGGCTGCATATCAAGATGGATCATGCTCTAAGCCTGCACCTTTTGAGTGTTCTGTGTGAATACGCCATTGCAGCTTTGTAAGTCATCTGCAGTCATTATCACTTCCAATTCGTGCTCCTCTCTCAACAGACAGACTCTTGCTCACTAATTATGCTGTTGTGGTTGTGGTGTCCAGCCGTGCATGCGAATTGATGCTTCAGATTCTCATGGGGCCAGCATGACTTCTTGAGCGCTGTGTCAAACCACCAGCCAGCCGTTCGAGGAGGGTAGTGCTATTTGGGATTTCACAGCTGCGATTCGTCGCCTGCAAGACCTGAGCTTGGACACCCATAAAGTCCTGACTGGACACCACATGTTTGCTTTGGCAGAAGACATAAAGGCAGAAGCCGATGCTGCATACAACATATGTGTACACCACTGATCTGTTGCTCACTGATAGGCCTTTAGGATCTATTTGAGAACATATGCTACTTCAGAGATTCCCGGGGAAGAGGGCCTCTGCAGCTGGTTCAGCCCCATGCTGGCGCTGAGCAGCTCGTGCAAACGTGTTCCCTGCCTATTTCCTGTGTTAGCCTGACTGGCCAGTGGACTGGCGTTGTTTGAGACGAATTACACTCAGAGGCCTCTTGATCTAGGCTAAAAGAATACACAAGTCCGCCCATTCAGAACATACAGTGCAGCAGTTGCCATGCACTGTGCAAAACCTTGTCATTTCCGAGTCCAGAGTTCATTCTGAAAGGCGGCACATCAACATTGAGCGCACACGCCACTTGAGGTGGCACGCACCAAGCAGCCTTTGTCAAACTCATGGAGGAGCAGTGTCCCAGATGCTCAGCATTCACGCAAATGTTTTCATCGTTGACAGGCCAGTGACAGCCAGCCTTGAAATAGCCAACTGACTGCAACCATGCGAGCTGTAGACCCCCCCCCAGCTATTGCAACAGGTCTCGATGTAGTAATTGGTGGAAATGAAACATAGGCCTCTCAACGCTGGGGGCATACCTGAAGCAACAACACAGCATTCTGGTATATCATGTACTAACTGAGGCATGTATATGCTGTGCAAACCAGGCACAGTGTACATAAGTGGACCAGTCGAATGAGAAGATGCCACAGCAGAGTCAGCTATACATGATACAACCCTGCTGATCAGCAACAGCGTGGAACGCTCATCAAGTGCCATCAGCTGAAGGCGCTGCAGCGTAGCTTTGCAAGCTGGTTTGTTCCTGATGCCTACATGGCCTTTGCTGGGCAGCAGGCACTTCATGCATACTGGTTTTCTGTCAGCTCAACATGATTTTCTGTCAGCTAAGAACTTCTGTCTGCTCAACATAAGGTCAACCAGCTTCAAATGCCTTGACGCATCTGTGTACAATGCTTGGTGAACAAACAAACGAATGAGCAAAGAAACGAGGGAACAAGCCAACATAGGACAAAACGACAGGCTGACAATTCGCCGTGTTGCCATCACAATTCACCGTGTTTGCCATCACAATTCACCGTGTTGCCATCACAAACCACCGTGTTTGCCATCACAAAGAGTCTAGTGTTTGTGCAGGGACGTGGACTAACCTGCCACTGTCATAAGCCGGGGACTGCAACCCCCTCTGCACAGCCTCACACAGTCTCACATCCTCCTGTTGGACTGCATCACTAGCTTGCAAACTCTCTTCCACAAACTCCTCCTCAGCTTCGTGATCCCGATGTAGGAAGTACTCAAACCGGACTCGGCAGGTTTGGGGTCCTGTGGGCTCTACTATGTTGATGTCCAGCCAGGGGCCATAACGATTTAGCATGAGGTTGGGATACACAAAGGCATATTCTGCAGCCTGCTCACCTGCATGAACACATGCAGATCTGCTGGCTATGATGCAAAGGTGTGATGCAAAGGTGTGATGCAAAGCTTATGCATGCAGTAGCTTCATTTGAAACGCTGTCATGATGCGCATAGCTGGGAGGTCAATCAGCAATCTATGTCTAATTATACTCTTCAACCTTGACTTGCACAAACTCAGTGCTGAGTGACATTTGCGATGCAGATTGGTTTGTCCAGGGTTGATGACTCAACCAGTGTTTCAAGCACCATGGCACAGCAATATCAACATAGTTGCATTTTGGCATGAAAGATCTGTTTTGCTACATACAAGTTGCGAAACCACAATGCAAGTTGAAGTACTCAGTGTGATAGCTCAGCTTACCGAGTCGCTGATCTGCTTCAGCTGATGCTTGCTGAGGAGCACATGACTGTATGGACGCACGCTCATACAGACTGCTTGTGTGAGAGTCTAAATGCAAGCCAGATGCCAATCCCTTGTGAGCAAATGGCACATGATATCCCCCATCCTGCAAGCATCACATCTGCTTGCTCAAAAACACTGCATTCAATAGATCATGGCGCACAATCCATGACTTGTCACGTCGGGCTAGGCCTTGTAGTCAAGGCCTGCAAACAGTTGCGATGTGGAGTGTGGATGAGATTATATTGAGGCTGCTGCAGAGAAGAAAGAAGAGGGTGGTGGAGGGTCCAAGCATCCAGACCCTTCTCTGCGCAAGCTTGCACAGGGTCACACATGGCATACATGCATGCAAGCTTTCTGAACTTGTACTGAAACACTGTATGTGGAAGATGTTTTTCATGTCCAGGACAAAGCACACTGTGTGCAGTCAATCCAGTCAGGCCAGCTGTTGGGATAGTGGTGTTGGGCAAAACCCCACATTGCGCATTAGATGCCCCTTAACTCATTACCCTGCTACAGATAGGTGCAAGCAGTAAGCACACAAAGCAAAAACATGGCTGAGAGCCGCACCAGGTAATTGTCACAAAAGACTTTCCAGTTGCAGTTGATGTGGTAGTGCTGGGTCTTGACGTGCTTCATGTTGGCGAGGCTGATGTCAGCTGCCTTCATGGCGTCACCACCCTTACCCAGCCACTCTGTCAGAGATGTTGTCCTGCAAGCACAACACTGTCGACCAAAAAACTACTTTTTTGATATGAAAATGCAAAATGATAAGTCATATTTTCAGGAAAAGAATCATTTTTTTGATGATCTTATCCAACAAACACATAACGGACTCCTAACATTCCAAAGAATTGTCTTTGACAATTAAGTTTGTGAGGTCATTATTCCGTATTGATACAATCTTTCATGTTATATTGTGCGCACCTGAGGCCAAAGCCTACTCAGCTGTATGGCACAGCACATGTGTGCAAGCTCAAGGAAGCAAGTGCTGAGATGCTGGGATGAGGCTAGCATACAATCTTATCGAAGCTAAGAACAGAACATGTGCATTTGTTAGGTGTGCTCACCCAGTGAGCAAGGCATGCGTGCAGGCAGTCTTGCCACTTGCCAGAAAAGGCCTTCAGTGCCATCAGATTTGAGCATTACACTGATGCAGACAAGCAATTGAGTGTCCTGGATGTGACTGAACCCGCTTACTACTTGCCTTTGTTTGCCAGGTTGGATAAATGCAAAGCCTTGCCATGTGTCTATAGGCACAGGCAGCAGACCCATCTCAGAGGCCTTGAAGTTCTTGATACCTTTCAGCTTTGTTGCCTTCTGCAATCTGCCATCCAGACCTGAAGCAACACAGCCGATTTGGGGCAAACTCAATAGCGTGATTGTTCTCTCTCTCAAATCTCCCATTCAAATCCAGGACGTTTCTACCGAGACATGAAAGGGCAGCTGAGATCAAAATGATGTCAAGATCTGTCACTTGACAGCAAAAGATGCTTCACTTGCACTGAGCAAGAGAAGCTGCTCTGCCATTGCTACATAATTATCATGACAGTGTTGGTGATTTCACAACACGGAGGGAGTTTTCAGTTGCACTGGGCAAGAGGAACTGCTCTGCAGTTTGCAACATGCATGTCACTGCAGTGATGCTGACATACCGTATGTCCAGCCATGATAGGGACATGCAAACTGCGTTGCATTGCCATGTGCCTCATCACAAACAGCAGCTGCATGGTGCCGACAAACCTGCAGCAGAGGCAATGCACAGTCACCAAGCATAGCCACAAACCACGGCAACAAAAACAGAGCATGTGATGCGCGTATGGGCTCATAGGCGTACATTGTGATATGCTTGTAGCTGTCCTTGCTGGTCAATGCAAGCTACAAATGGCCTGTCGGTGACCAAAGAGCTTATGAAGTCCCCGGGCTGCTGCAACTTGTTACTCTCACCCATCAACTGCAGGACAGAGGCTGTCAGACTCCAATACAAGAGATAGAGAACCCTGCTGTAACAGGATTGTCAGTTAGCTCCAGCTTACCAGCCATGACTTCTGGAAGACAGTGGAAAGCTCGGCTTGCAACACAGCTGGCGAGGTATACCAAGAAGAAGGGGGCGTGGCGGCCTGAAAACCACAGCACTTGGGTAACGGTGCAACCTGTGTTGCCTGATGTGTTGTGCTCGAATGACTGTCACTTGTTGGGCAAAGACTGAGTGGAAGATGGCTTTAGGCAGGCTTTGAGGTCTCTGGCTGAGGGCCCTACCTCCTCGATGACACTCGCAGCGTGCGGCCAGGGCTCAACTTCTTGCAAGCCCGTCTGATAGTGTCTGTGGCCGGCCAAAAGCCCCTGCCGTGCCTACAGCAGCTTGAACTTCCTCGGCTTAGCATTATTTTTTAGCGGAGCAGTATGAGACCAACAGCGTTCTTACCAGGCCGCCCAGCTGGGGATCAGGCAGACATGCTACCGGCTGAAGCTGTAAGCTACCCGCGCGTTGCAGAATATGCTGTGTGAAACG
>JAABUK010013673.1_pt1 | contig 10090 bp, 18 predicted proteins | sample 5559141 | NCBI WGS metagenome assembly JAABUK01 (sample SAMN10711869, study PRJNA513367) | rock metagenome | isolation source: Antarctica rocks | place: Antarctica: Victoria Land, Pudding Butte nord | collected 2016-01-03 | reverse complement strand
GGTTCTGGTGCAAATGCTTCAGCATGTGCAAAGTCTCAGCTCAGAGACTTCACAGGGGCAAGGATTGTAGCTCATACTCCGCCTGCAGCTCCATCAGTAACACCACAAGATCTCCCTCACCTGCACTTGGAACTTCTTTTCAGCATTATGTTGGCACAGACTCCTGGTTTTACACTTCAGAGTTGATACTGTGTCAGTCTTCTGGACTCATGTGTGTGAATTTGACAGTACCAGATCAGTTTGAAGACACATGGCTTTTCAAGCCTGTCTAGCGCTGCGTTTGGCAAGCTAGCGCCTCCTAGTGACAAACATTCAATGTTCTCAAGTCCATTCAGACAGTGGCACCAGGCTAGTCTTTTGTTGCGTAGTGCAAAGAACTACTTACGTTGAGAGGGTAGACTTGTTGTGACAGAGTTGATATTCTAAGGGTCAGGGATGTTGCCTGTCTGTGTACCATGGTTCAACTTTTGCAACATAAGAAGAGCGCTAGATGTACTGAGACCAAGCTAAGCTTGCAGCGCTTTGTGTGGGAAATTGCAATTGACAGTAATTTTTACAATGTACCAGAATAGGAGGGAAAAAATCGAGTGTGCCTGTTATATAGCCCAGAAACGCACATTCAGAGGAACAGATACTTACAGTCCTGAATCAAGTACGTAAAGGAAGCTGCAAAACAAGCTACCGGACTTGTGACAGCTAATATGCATACAAAAACTCGAAACACTTACTACTGGCAGACCAGGCAAAGCTTGTCTTTGGACAAACGTTCCAAAAGCAGGTATGCACCCAAAGTCAGGCATTTTCGTCATGATTCTCACTCAAAGGGCATAAAGCGCTGATCATGATCATGCGAATTGTCACAGCAGTCAGTCAAGTCATTCAAAGTACACTTGAAACGATCCCATCATCAGAAACTTACCAGGCAGAGGACCTGGGCAGGGTTGCAGGTATGTGATCTGATTCTGCTTGATGTCCACATCTGTGACATACAGGAAGCCAGCAACATTCACTGACAGTAATTGTTCTGGGTCGTCTGCGTGGGACACAGCCAGCAAGCAATGCAGCACTTCACTGCAACTGGTCACTTTTGTGATTCTTAAGGGATCTGCAACAGCAGAAGCTCCAATTGGCAAAGCAGAGGTCGGGGCCTTGGGAGCTCCGCCCACTTTGTAGATATGTAAATTGTCCATTTTCATGGTCATTGATATTGGATTGAGATCTTCTTTCACTCCGTAGAAGTATTCCTTGACCCGTGAAATTCTGGCGGACTTTCTGTAGGGCGGTTGCCGCGTCACAACACCTCCTGACTTGCTGACTTTGACAAAATCCACATGGTGAGGTCCCTGTACAAACACTGGCCACTCTCTAGACCTTACCAGAGAGATAGCTGTGCTATGATGCCTGCTTGAGTTGAGAAAAGTCAGCCACTGCCCTACCCTTGGCTTCTGGATATGCACTTGCACTCCATGCGGTTTCATGTGCATTGCCAGTGAAACCATGCATGCAGACTTGCTCAGGTGCAGATGCTAGAGGCTGTGCACTGAAGCTGACATGCACGATTGTGCACTTAAGATGATGGCAGTGGCAGGACCTGGTAAGTGGCTTGCAACTGCTTGAGCAGGCGATCTTGGCCCACAACAAGCACAATATTGGCTTGCATTGCCACAATGGTATGCATGAGCAGCTGGAAGCCCAGCCCCTCCACCCACCCCATGGTGTTGATCATCATCCCTGCTGCCCCAGTCTGCAACATTATTCACTACGTATGATATAACGCATGTCTCTGCTCAATTGTACAAATGGGGCAACTTCTTGCACGGAATACTGGCTTCTGAGCCAATGTGCAAGCACAGATGTCATTCAGTTGCTGGTGATGCCACAGACATTTGGCAATATGGTGAGGGCACAAGTGTCCAGTAGACTAGGCTCTTTGTGACAAGATGGCAGCCTGTAGCGTCAGACATTAATTGCTCATTGCAGCTCAGCCAGACAAGGATCTACACCTGCAAACACAAGAGTAGGCATGCCAATGAGGAACATGAGTCTGCATGCGCAAAAGACAGATGACGCTCTGGACGCACAGGCTCATGTGCGCCATGAGCAGGCTTTGTTCAGCATGTACCTGAGGACTGCTCTTGGCACGGTCATCCAGTAGTTGACCTAGGCGATCTACCAGAGCCTTGTACAGCTCTGGGTGATCACTGGGTGTGGTGTGACCATAGAAGTACACCAGTGGTACCTCCACCGGCAAGCCCTCCTCAATGTCCACGGGAGCCTCAATTGGTGTTGCTCCAATACTGCCAGGCACTGTGATGCCGCCTTGGCCTGCATGGTTCTAGACGTTGTGTTGGGGTGATCGTATATTGGACTGAGCTGATGCACGCAGAGGTGTACAGCTGCACTTCCAAGGATCAGCAGCATTGCATACATTGCAGATCCTGTTGGGATCCTGTCTTGCTACACCATGCAGAAAGCCTGGCAGAGCATGAAAGGAAAAAATCAGGAAAAGATTCAATGCAGGGCTTTTGTGCCTCGTCATTGGTAAAGGCACAGGATGAACAGCAGCATAGGTGCACCAAGCACATGGTACATGCTGCATTATTGCAGAGATGCTGGTGTTGGCCCCTGGGCAGCATTGCTGTTGATAGCATCTAGCTGGTTAGGCACCAGCAGACCACCATGCATGTCAAGTCGCAATTGCTACCACTGCTGCAACCAACATGTCTCATCAACATAGACACAGAAGTGCAGGCAATCATCAGCTCTGTGCACTTTGACAATGCTGGAGCAGCGTTGTTGACAAGAAGGTGACAGGCTCACCAATGTCCAGATCAATCATGGTAGGTGTCCAGTTGGACCTGACAGCATAATTCAACAGCAGTCTGCAGAGTGTACTTTTGCCAACATCAGTGGGCCCAACAACCTGCATAGCATATACTCTGTGCCAATCCATTAGCTTTTGCTGTTGCTTGCAGAAAGTGAACAGATTTGTAGCTGACCAAGGTTCTTGGCCCTGCGCTTGAGTCCCCATTCCTTGCTGCTGTACGGCAGTTGTCAAGTGTGTGATGAATGTTGAGATACTCTGTCATGGGGGTCTCATCAGACTCATATCTGTACAAGCAGTGTCATCAAGGGTCTTGAGCAATACAGGAGGAGCCAGACATGAAAGCATCAAAGCTTACGCCATTTCAACAACACTGCTGAGAGTTTGGTCTCTTGCTGGGTCAGTGGCCATTTCCACACGGCAGCCTTGCCAGGTGAACACCTGTAGCAGATGCATCATGCTCATTTGTCTGTTTTGAGACAAACAAGCAGCTACGAGGCAGCCTGAATATACAAGCTTGATGCAACAGTGACAAGGCATGTGGTCGGCAGACAAGCTTTGACTTGTACCGCAAAGTTTTGACTCTTCAACGCCACCTTCTCCCCTAAAGTCAAATCTGACCCGAAGATCTCAGCACCGCCACTCCTAAGCTGCAGCACATTCATGATCATAATGTGTGATTAAAGCCAAACCGGAAAACAACACAATAGCAGACGAATCACCGACTCACAGTGATGAAAACAAGTTTGCTTGCTTTCACTTCCACTCGTAGCTCGCCCAGCTGCAGCATTAGCACATTGACAGTCATGAGTGGTTATGGCAGACGTCGAACAGCAGTTGAAACAATGGCCGCTTGCAACACACTGCGCAGGCTGACCGCTTGCAGGGAATACTCCTTCTTTGGCACGTTCATGTCGCCCCACATACTCGTAGGATTCATAGCGGCGGAGCTGGAGCTCCACAGCCCTGAAGTAGTGCGTGGAAAGAGTCGTAGCTTGGGGAAACAAGCCGAAGCGCGATGCTGAGGCGTCGATCAGATAATTTGAACGAGCAGGGCAAATAAATAAATTGGTGGGGTGCTATGTTGTCGCCTGACCGTACGATTCGGTAAGAACAGCCTACGGTCAGCCTACGGTGACAAAAGTCTACGGCAGTGATTTGCGCACTAGTCAAGACTGTGCCTAACTCAGCTCGACTTTGCGTGACAGCAGCAATCATGATCCTAAGCGCCGACAAGCTTCATGCACACATCTGTGCCAATGCCTGCCGGTCGCGTACGAAGCGGTCGGTCGCTTCTAAAGCGATCACTTGCAGCACAAACGGTGCTTCGAAGAAGACTACCATCCACAAGTTGATAGAGCAGCAAAACACTTTGCTGATTCCTGGAGTGCATGATGCGCTGTCCGCGAAAGTATTAGCGCACACGGGACACGTATCAGCCTTTGTCTCCGGCTACGCAGTGAGTCTTGCATGCGACATGCAAACTCACTAAGACGCAAGCTGCTCTAGCCGAAGGGCTGCGATGATTAGATGCCTTGTGCAATTGCTGTTGTATAGTGACAAGGCAGCGGTTCTGTCGTTGTCATAGCACGTAGCTCAACGCGGCTGCCAAAGCGGTATGCGTTGTATGCAGGTGTCAGCGACCTTGCTGGGCGAGCCGGACGTTGGGCTGCTGACACCGCCAGAGATGTCGAGAAAGACCAGTCAAATATGCATGAGCATACCGCAAGTCCCTGTCATTGTAGATGCAGATACAGGCAAGTTCAAGTCTTCCCATTTGTAGCTCTCAACATGCTTTCATGCTTGCATTCATATCATTACATACACAAACAACAGAGTTAGCTTGCTATGCGCACACAACTGCCTTGCTTTTCACAGGAGGTGGCAATGTGCTCAATGTACAGAGAACCATCAAGCAATTTATTGCTGCTGGTGCTAAGGGCTGCACGCTCGAGGATCAGAAATGGCCTAAGAAATCTGGCTCTGTTAGAGGCAAAGAAGTCATTGGCATGGACGAACACATTGCAAAGGTGTGTGTTTTGCGACAGCCAGAAGCACTTTTGCTGTTTGCAATGCATGCAGCAGTGTCATAAGCCGATGCGAGACTAGCACACGCCCATATTCATTTGATGTATGCATTCACTGATGGAACCAGATGCAGTTCTCTCTAGGCCTGAAACGCAGCTGTTGATGGTCTGCAGGTTGCTGCAGCAAGGGAAGCAATTGGTGATGCTGACTTCTTCCTAATCGCTAGAACAGACGCCAGGGCAACCTCCTCGAAGCGAGGGCTTGGCGAGGCTATCAACAGAGCCAACATTTACCTAGTAAGCATACCAATTCCAACAAAAAGTCACAACGAGACAACAGTCTAGTCAGTTATGTTCGCAAGCTTTCCCCTTATCCATGCCTCCTCTTGTCTTGTCTGTCCAGGCATCCTGTGCTTCGTTTTGGGCTTGCTGGGCAAAGCAAGACCATTGTCCATCCTTGCTGACATTGGTAGTTGGTATCCCACTGGGCACAAAAGCATATTGCACCCCTCAGCTGTCTTTTCTGCTTTTTCCTGAGCAGCAATGCAGTAAGGCATTTGATCAGAGCTGCTCGCTGCTGTTAGATAGGACAACTTGTTTATGCTAGCCCTGCCAAAACCATGGCATGTTTGATGTCTAACACATCTTGACTTTTCCCTTGCTCTGTTTGCAGGAAGCTGGCGCAGACGCAAGCTATGTAGAAGGGCCTCGTAGCATAGAAGAACTGAAGGAAATCGGCAAGCGACAAAAGGTACATAGCACAGAGTGCGGCCATATTGCTGCTTATGATTTTGCATGGGTGACATCGTAATTCAACTCATGGTGCTACACGCGAAAGCTTGCATTTTGGATGCATCGGTGACGACATGCCTTGTCGTATCATTCATGCTTTGTTGCATCAGTACTGGTTTGCCCACAGACAGGCCAGTCAGCAAGATACACGCATTTGTTGGGCCGCCGCCATGTGATCAATTACTGGTACAAATGAGACTAGCAAACATCCAACACAACAAGTGGTTTCAAAATGTTGTGCGTGAACAGGGTTTGAAGGCGTGCAGCATGATTTATGGCAGCACCACTCCCCTGCAGAGCTTAACAGAGTTGTCAGACATGGGCTACCACATGGTTTTCAGACCGCTGTCTGGTAAGCAGCCTGCATGTTATTTGTCACTGCAAGCCCTGGCAACACACCTGTCTGTGCCATGACTTGCATCTTACAATTGAGCTTGACATCTGCCGATTCCTGCAAAGTATCATTGCTGGATATTTTAGGAAAGTAGTACAGCAGTAAGGTGGTGATTGTACTCAATATGTTGAAAGGCATGTGAATGTTGCCTGTGTGTGCAGCCCTGTATGCGGCCACCAAGGCACTGCTGGACACCTATGCACAGATGCTAGAAGTTGGCAAGGTCACAGATCTTGAACAGCTGCTGACGTTCGACCAGTTCAATGCGCTTGTGGGTATGGAAGAAAAGCTACAGTATGAGGAGAAGTATGGTCGTGGGGAGGGACAAGAAAAGCTTCATGTCAGAGTACCTGGCTTGTCTAGACCTATATGATGAGAGACAGTGAGAGTGGGCTGATCCTGAGAGTAGCTGTGTTGCTTGTACAACAGACACTGAGATGTTGTGCTGCTGTGAGAGAATTCTAGACTTCGCATTCATGTCTGCCATTACACACATTTGAATTGTGATGGACCACAATTGTCAGAGAGATTATACTGGACAGGGACAGAGACAGCACCAGCAGTACAGCAGCTGCTATGTTCCTGTAACGCCAGCATATGTCATAACGCAAGCGTACACCTGATGCACCCGCCACCTCGGAGATGTAGACCCACAAGAGTACTGGTAATGTGCGTTGATGTCAAACGTGGCGCCGAAAGCAACTGAGCGAGTGCGTGTTGCCTTTGCTGTGTCATAATGGCTATCGGCCGAGTTGTGCCGTGGAGCAACTGGGAGCAGTGGAGTGCCGTGTATCGAGGCCTATTTGCCGATGACGCAGCACAGCAAAGCGTTGCTTTGCAGCAGGTGTGAAGACCGCCACATCCCATTGTTGTCGGACAGACCAAAAGTGTTGGCTGTGATCACAACCAAATGTGCCTGCAGCTCTCAGTCTGGCGCTGTCGTGGGAAAGTTCCCTTGGCCGTTGACGTCACGGCTTGTTTGATAGAGATTAACATCAGGTCAAGCTCTGATGCACCCAGCAGTTCGTAACACCTGCTATCCAAGACCGGCAGCACAGTTGCCTGCCAGTCACTGGTCAGCTCAGCATCAAGCAAGTACCCATGACGTGCAGCAAAGAAAGCTGCTTTGCTTGTAGGGACCAGCACAGTCAAGTCACTACCACAGCATCTGATGAAGTACTGCGTCTAGAGTACAGCATGGCAATTGTACGAATGGTCAATGGCATTTCAGACAAAGCTCAAAAGGGCAAGACTGCGACGTCTGTTTCAAGCAACGCAGCTGCAGCTGGTATGCCTTATTCAGCATCTGGAGCAAGGCCCTGGCAATAGACATGACAACACCAGCAGATCATCTTGACAGTTGATTGTTGCAACGAGTCAAAATATCAGGAACACCTGTGCCACAACTAGCAATCCACCCAAACCTGCACACGTGAATGACTTACAGTCCACTTACAATACTCGGGTGTGCATTCTCCCGCAGGCTTGCCCCGCCTGCTGGTGGATGTGAGGCATGAAGCCAGTCACAATGACATGCCCTCCTTGTCTCTGTTACGCTTGGCAGCTGCTCAGGCCCTTGATTGGCTCCAGGCAGCCTACTGGCAACGTCAAGAGGATCACCTCCTGCAGCAGCAGCACAAAGTCATAGAGCTGCTCAAGGCAAGCTCGCCACGCACTGTCCCTAACCCCCCAGCTTTGAGTGAGACAAAGCTGTTTGCATTGTCTCAGCTGTGCATCTTGTGGTACGTGCAAGTGTTCTGTGTGGCCAGATCTGGAGGTTTGGGAGCACACGTTTCCTGCTACATGAATGACTGTACAATCCTGTGTAAGGGCGCATAACTGGTGGCCGCATTGACTGACATGGACGCTGTGGCAGGACTATGTTGCCGCCAAAATCCATGGCACCAGCTTCAGCCAAGTCAGCTCAAGCTCAAACCACCAGCAGATGTCTGCTGCCAGTCCAAGTAGGAGCTCAACGCCAGGCAGCGATAGAAGGCAGGCTGAGAGCACAAGAGCCGAAAAGTTGCATGAGGCGCAAGCTGCGCTGAAACAGTTGAAGGAGGTGCCAGTGAAGGGCATGCACGCTTTCCTGCTGGTGGCGCCTCTTCTTGACCACGGTGAGAGCCATGCACAATACAACTTACATTGTTTGGCATGGGCAGAGAGCACAGCTGCCATGCAAACCATGGCTGCAGCCTTAATGCAGTCCAGGCAACATATGCACTCTTGGTCACAACCGCAATCACAGTCAGAGTCATGTTCACAGTCAGTTCTGACCATGTTGGTGCTGCGAATGTTGGTGCTGCTTCAGGCTGTCTCCTCAGCAGGCTCCCATTGTCATTGTTGAAAAGCGCAATTCTTCTTTTTCTTTTCTTTCAGCAAAAGCCCAAAATGCATTGTGAGTTGGGAGTTGACTCCAAAGATCTGCAATATATGGGTGGCTGAGCATAACGGGAAGGCCTCAAAGTGTTTGTATGTATGCAGGCGTCATGGATCAGCTCATCTTCACAAGCAGCACCATCATGAGTCTTGGTGCAGCACAACCATTCAGCCATGACGTTATTAAACCCCTGGCTGCCCTTTGGCCCAGTCTGCCGGCCCTGCTGCTGGCTGGTGCTGTGCAGCGCTTGTGCCAAATGACACAGCCTGTACAACAAGTATCCACGCAACATGATGCTGTGACTCTGGCTGGTTGGGTGCAAGTGCTTTTGACACTGTCCACAGAGGTTGGCCAGCAGCAGACACAAACTCATGCTCGAGGCAGCAAGCGCAAGAGCATGAGCTCTGAAGTGCAAGCTGCAACGGCGTCAGAAAGTGGTGGGCATATGCCTACAGCAGCGCAGCTGAGAGCTTGCATTGGGGAGTGTTTGGCAGCCCTTCCCAAAGCAGACCTTGACGCAGCGACTGCTTTGAGGCAGGTGCTGCTGTTGCTGACAGGCCAAGTGAAGCAAAACCATGCAGCTGAGTACATGGTGTGGGGCAAAATTGCTGAACAGCTGGCAGCTCTTTGTCAACCTGAAACCCAAGCAGACCTCTCTGTGGCAGCAGCATCGACGCTAACAGCATCAGCAGGTGTTGTGGATGATGCTTGTGTGCTTGAAGCTGAGCATAGGCAGCAGCACACACTGCAGGAGTTGTTAGCTGAAGACGCTGCGGCAGCAAGCGAGTGAGTCTGTTGCTTCTTGACTGCCAGATGTGTAGTCTGTGTCAGTCTTGTATCTACTTACCATGCTTCCAGCTGCCAAGTGCCCTACCTATCACAGATTTGCAGGAAACAGTCACAGAATGTACAGTTTATGCATCCATTGTGTGCAAATGTGCGCACTCGCCCCATCATTAAACTTCTCAGTTTGATGTACCTTTGCTATCTCACATAAAGCACACAAAACATCCATATGTATACAAAAGGGCTGCATCCATCCTGGCTTGTGTGTTGCTAGGGTTTGGGAAAAAGTGGGTGACTGGACACCATGTGCAATTGGTGCTCAGCCATCCATCACAGACTACAATGGATGCGTGCCATCTTTCATGGCTGCTGAGCTTGGCCCAGCAGAGTTGGCTGCGTCACAAACCTCCAGCAAACCTCATGCAAGTCCTATGGCATTTGCAGTGCATTCAGCAAACCCCAATCAGACTACTGATCTCCCTATCCAGGCAGCAAGTGCCCTTGAAGCTATGCCACAGCAAGTAGCGTGGTCTGCAGGCTCGTTAGATGAGTCTGAACAGCATCAATTGCAAGGTGACACTGCTGTGTATGATGATTATTGGCAGCGTTTCCAAGACATAGACAAGGCAGCTGAAGTCTCTGCAGCAACATCTTCAGCACGTAACATAGTGCCTGACTGCAACTTGGTAAAAGTGCTGTAGCAGGATCAGCCAAATAATGATGCTCCTTGTAAGCTATGGATATGAAAGCTTAATAGTATATGCATGACATGTATGGCTGTTTCACATACTGCTGCCTGACATGTGCTTAGTGCTGCAGTCAACTTTGGCAACTTGATCAGTCTTCAGCCTGCTACGCATCTTGAGCCAAGATTTTGGCAAAGTCCC
>JAABUK010013671.1_pt1 | contig 10091 bp, 12 predicted proteins | sample 5559141 | NCBI WGS metagenome assembly JAABUK01 (sample SAMN10711869, study PRJNA513367) | rock metagenome | isolation source: Antarctica rocks | place: Antarctica: Victoria Land, Pudding Butte nord | collected 2016-01-03 | reverse complement strand
GAAATATAGACGGCCTGTTGGTGCTGTCCAAATAGATTTGATGTCAGAACTTGTGACATATAAAGCGAGCTTTTTTTTATTGCCATTGCGCGACGTTTGAAAGCGATGCCCACGATAATACGAGTTATTCACAGCTTGAGTGAACACCCGTGGCAACGGGACATATTCGGGCATGACACTGATTGTTGCGCCCGTCAAATCGGTTGTCGCTGGAGCCAGAAGGAATACAACTGGTCCCAGAGCCATTGATGAATCACCGCGCACGCCGTAGAGGTTGTTCCCGACGTCATTGTATTCTTTGCTTGCTATGACGCTCCAAGTCATAGTGTCATAGACGATCAAGATTCGATTAAACGAAAGCGGCAAACTGTTGGCATCTGCACCAAAGAGAACACGATTATTTACGTTCACTATGCTCAAGGTGTAGAGCTTTCCATCCACGTCCAGCGCGGCACTTGTCCAGAAAAGAGAGGACGACGGGACGGGGGCTTCAGTTGAAGCCCCAGATGAATTAAAAATCCTGATCCTGTTCTGATAAAAAGGTTGGGGTGGATGAATGGTAATAGGATCGAGCAAGGAAGTCAAAAACACTTTTGTGCTGTCCGGAGACCATCCAATCCACACTCTACTACGACTATTGGCAGGGATCGTAGCACTCCAGAGAGTTGAAAAATCATTGGTGTTGAATACTCGAATTTCGCCATTGGTGTTGGGATGTGCTTTTGCCCAGGCGATTTTTGTTCCATCAGGCGAAAGCGAACATTCGACAGCTCCTGCAACCTCCTCGTCTACAAAGGGCACGCTTGGGATTAACACTTGTCGCATCACGTTCAGTGTATGGGCGTCTACAACAAACAAGCGATCCGCCGCCGCCAAAAATAGAGTGTTTCCGTCAGCAGACATACAAATCCCGTAAAAACTATAACCAGAAGGCAAAGACATGGACGAAACAAAAGTTTTAGTATCCATGCGATATTTCCACAATTTGCTAGAACTACTGTCACGCATTCCGTAACCGTAAAGACCGTCTTTAGAGAAACAAATCGGGGCGGACATTGGCAAAGCGAAGCCTGCGTAGGCGATACCTCCAGGAAGCGGCGAACCTTCGCTTTGCGGAATAACCGACTTTAAATCATCAGGGCGAATGATTTCTTGCACTTCACCACTGAAAAAATACAGGTGGTTGTTCATTGCCTTGCCCCCAATGCCTGCATCAGCGGGCTGTCCACTTCCACTACGCCGAACACTTCAAAGCGTTGCCGTCCGTTCGGCGACGGCGCGGCTTCCTTGAAACTCAACGGAATGCGAATCGGCGCATTTTCAGCACTTGCGCCACTTGCGCCGCCGCCTGCGCGACCACCACGCGCCATATCGCCCAATGACGAGCCTTTGCCGAACATCCCAAGTGTTTGCGGAAGATTGATACCGCCGCGATTGCTGTTATTATTGTTCGCCGCGCGCTCTTTCAGCGTTTTCACAAGTTCATCTTTGTCGGCTTGGTTTTGCAAAACGTAGTCATTAATCGAAACGTTGCCGTCACGATCTATACTCGCGCCATCCTCAAGGGCTTTTTGAACGCGTTTTGTGCGTTCCGTGTCCGCTAAGGTGGCTTGGACGCCCGCCTGCCCGCTGTCTTCCTTTTTGCCTAAACCGTAAATACCGGCGCCGTTGCGCAGCGCTATCAAGTTTTGTAGCAACGAAGTTTTGCCGCCTTCATCGTGCTTTTCTTCGCTGCGTCCGGCTTTGTCCGCCGCCCGCTCGGCGCGACGTTGACCAAACATCAACTTCATGCGCGCGATTTGCTGCAAAGCGCTTTGGTGCCCGTCTGCGGTCTGCGAAGCGGCTGCCATGTCGTCGTCGAAAGTTTGTTCGGCTTTGGCGGTTTCGATTTGCAGCGTCAACGAACGCACGCGCCCCGCATCTTTGGCATCATGCGCTTGATCGAGTTGGTCTTGCAAGGCCGCAATTTTGTCTTCGGTATTGAGTGCGTTTTCGGCGCGCGTGATTTCAAGATTATCGTGATCGGTGAGTTTCTTGTCTTTGGCGGCTTCGCGCTGTGCGAGTTTCTGGGCGTGGAGTTGCTCGCGCGCTGCTTTCTTCGCCTCGCGTTCACGTTCGCGCTGCTCTTTAGTCATCAAGCGTTGCGCTTCCTTTTCGTGACGTTCTGCCCGACGTGCTAACCGCAACTCGTTCGAGGCGCTGTTGGCATTGAAGCCTTTTTTGTGTTCGGCGACCTGATCTTCCAAGCCTTCGATACCGCTTTCGCTGTCAGAACCGGACGCGCCGCTTGAGCCGCCCGCGCCCAAACCGCTTGCGCTTTGAGTACTCGATGGAGACGTGGACGGCATGGAGGACGGCACTTTGCCGGACATGGCTTGCGCCGTCTGTTCCTTAAAAGCAACCGCTTGAGATGCAATGTCGCTGCTGTCCGGCGTTTCTGTCGCTGTTGCTGTCGCTTGCCCAGGCTGGGCGCCCGCATCAAATTCTTCTTTGCTCTGGCGCGTCTGGCCACGTTTTTCACGCACTTTCTGCGCTATTTCGTAGTTTTTTTCATCTGCCGCATCACCCATTTTGTTGTTCTGGGAGTACTGGCTATCGATGTAATCGCCCAAGACTTTATAAGCCGCGATTACCAACAATACGCCCGCTAAAATCGCCGCCATCACCGCCAGAATCGGCAACATCGCCGCCCAAGTCGCGGCACCGGCGGCGACCGCGCCCGTCGTCATCGTTGCCCACATCGAACCGGCAGTGACGCCGTTGGCGGTCATTGCCAACGACATCAGCGCGAGTTGAGAAAGGATACTCATTAACGAGCCAATTGCAGCCGCACCGCCAGAGACGAAATAACCTAAGAATCCCGCCGCGTGTTCCAATCCAGGCGAAGCATTCGTAACGTGAAGGATAGAAGTTAAAAGCCCGTAAACAATTGTCTGCGCTTCACCGGCGCCTTTGCCCATCACCTTCATCGCTGTGTTGCCTTCACGCGCCATGTCGTTGGCGGCGGCTTCGGTGCGAGAAAGCGAATCGCCTAACGAAACCGTGTTCTTTTCTACCGCTGCTGTCACGGCCTTCATGAACTCCATCTGTCCATTAGTTTGCGAAATAGCATAAGCAGCTTTTACCGCAGCGATACTATGAGCATCCAAGGCTACGCCCGCGCGCCGAAGTTGAGCTATATTTCCCGAGCCATAAGCTTTGGAAAATTGGTTGGCGACTTCATCGAGCGAAAGCCCCATCGTTCGCGCCTGGCGCGCAATGTCGGGCAAGAGCTTCTGAATATGCTCGGTCTGCATCGAATACGAAGCCATCAAGACCGTCGCATTGCGAATCTCATTCGAGTTGGCGAAATGGCCCTCTTCGGTTGTCTGATTGATTTTCGCTTCAAGCGCGGGCGCGTCGTTCATCCGGCCTTGAACCCGAAGGATGGACTGCAGCCGCTTTTCCACACCTTCGGCGGCAACCGAAGTAGCGATCATTTTTTGTTCCAGCATCATGCCGCCGATGCCTGCTCCTGCGATTGCCATTCCCGCCGTGCGTATACCCTGCAAGTTTTCGCGGTAATCCGTTGCGGCCTTGGCTTGCATCTGCGCTGCAAACTGCGTCGCCTGCGCTTCTTTGTCTTTGGCGGCTTTTACCGCGTTTGCTTCTTCGCCAACGGCGGATTTTAATTCGTTGATGGATGCTTTTTCATCATTGGCGGCTTTGCGAAAAGCATTGGCGGCATCGGTCGCAGCCTGTCCGGTCAAACCGAATGACTTGGCCGCGCCGCCAATCGTTTCGCCGGTTTCCTGCATCCGTTGACGCAAAGCCGCGACTGAAACAGTTGTGCCCTTGATGTTGTCATTGAGTGACGATGATGCGGACGCGATACCACGCAGCGCAGCTTGGACGGAATCGCCGCCTGTGCTACTCAATCGAATTAAGACATCAAGGGCGCTCATAAGTTAAAATCGTTTGTTATGAATAATTCAGGCAAATGCAGCAAATGCAATCAGGAAAACGAGTACTCGAAAACGCTTTGCGATTTTTGCGGCGCACGATTACCATGGGCGGCAGCGCAAATGTCGGTTCCTGCAATGAACGATGCGCCAATTGCCCCGAATCAACCGCAAAACCCGTTCACAAAACCGCTTTTTGGAACGAAGCCGACGTTCGGAGCGAAATCAACGGCAACAGTTACGCCTGGCAACCGTTTTATTACTTGGCTTGTCTGGCTTTTCATCATCTTCGTTGCTTTGCCGACTGGATGCAACCTGCTCGGCAATTCGGGAACACATTCCGGCCCAATTGGAATCTCGTTGGTTGCCCCGAAATATTCATTAACGCAATACAACCAACTGCAAAACGGAATGAGTCATGCGCAAGTTGCCGCTATCATGGGCGACGGTGGCCAGCCAAATAGTCATGTCGAGGGCGGAGGCTTTGTTATTGATATGTACTCATGGGCTAATGGCGACGGCTCCAATTGTAACGCCCAATTCCAAAACGACCAACTTCAAGCTAAAGCGCAATTCGGACTTCGCTAAATCAATAATCGCGCGCTTTCGGCTCGGGGAACCACGCTTCGTAAAGTTCCCACGATGCCGTAAGGTCATGCAGGACGTCAGCATCGCCGCGCACATATTCGCGCAAGCATCCCAACTTTTCCGCGAAACGCAGCGCGTCAACCTGCCGGAACCGCTCGAAAATCGTCACCAGCCCATCCGTGCGCTTTTGATTGCACTGCGCGTAGAAAATCAGCGCGTGCGCCCACAATTCCTCAAGCGTTAAAACTCTTTTTTTTGAATCGTAGCGAAAATTTGCGGATTGACGCGGATGCACGCCGCGAAAAGCTGCTCAACGGTTTCGCGCTCGTCGGGGTCTTCCATATAATCTTCAAGTGTCGCGTGATCGAAATACGCTTCGTTGTTTTCGGTCGCAACCGTCATTTTGAGAACGGCGAGCGACACCGATTCGAGAATCGCTTTGTTATCCAAGTCAAGCGCGCCGGTTGCGTCACGGTTCACCAGACACGCGAGTTGGATCATGTCTTTGTAGCTCAAACGACGAATGTAGAACGTTTCGTCCCCGATTTGAACCGCTTCCGGTCTGGTTTCGCCGCGCTGCTTTTTGAGTTCGTTGAGACGTTTGCGCGCGGCGCTTTCTTCGGTGGTGTCGTATATCGAATCGAGCCGCTCGCGCTGCTCTGCCGGCACGTCAAACATCGTGACGACCTGATTGCCGTTGCTGTCGTTTTCAGCGCTAATGCGAGTCGCCATTATTCACCGCCTTTGCCGATGCCCAACGAATCGAGCGCCTTTTCGAGTTGCGCGCGCTTTTCAGTTGTGGACGAAAACTCGCTTAAAAACTCTTCGCGCTGTGCGACTGTTTGCACGCCGTTCAAACGCCCGCGCAGATACGGTTTCTGCGCGGGATAAGCAGCAAACACTTCGACAATCGAATCCTTCCCTGAAATGACTTGAACGGCGGGCGCAACGTTGGGCAACTGAAACGACGGCACTTGAGACGGCACTGTTTCTGTCGTCTGTGTTTCGTTATGGAAATTATCTTCGCTCATTGTTCACGCTCCAGTTTTAGTTGAGGTTGTTCGGCGACAGCTTGACCGTCCACTCGCCGGGGTTATCGGCGCCACCACTGCCGCCCGTCGCATCGTCCACGCGCCAACCCGCCAGCGGGAACGACGTGAAAAATGGTACTGGCAACTTGCTGAGTGGCGTGGTCGGCGTGGTGTCCGTCCAGCTAAAAGCCGTCAACGCAGCGCGCGACAACACGAGAGCGGCGACATCGGCGAAAGTCGCGCTATTGGCCGATTTGGAATCCCAGCCCTTGATGGTGACTTCGGCATCGGCCTGACCCGAGCCACGCTGAATCACGTCGGCATCGGAGGCGCTGCCTTCCCATTTCTTGCGATGAACCTTGATTTCAATGCTCTTGAAATTGGCCGTGATGCCATTAAAAACAATTTTTACATCAACACCTGTATAACGATCAAACTGAGCCATAGCGTTTTACCCTTCCGCCAGAAAGACGGTTTTAATCTTCAAATCAACGAAGTGAATCAGGCCGTTCTCGCCGTCCTGAAAACCTTCTTTTTCCCGTGAACATCGAATGTTCAAAAGTCCCAAATCGCGCACATCGGAATATTTGCTTTCGCATAATAATTCGATTTTGCGCGCCAGCGTTTCCTGTAATGGCACCGGTCGCGTCGCGCTCGGCAAACCGCCCGCGTTTTCACTGGCACGACACGCCACGTCAAAGGTCGCGCGCTGTGCCGTCAAACCCCAATCCGCTGCGCGCTCTGACGTGCCCGACAACAGCACATAAGCGCGCCCCGCGCGTTCGGATTCAGTGGCATCGGCAGAAAGTCGCACGATGTCAATGAACGGCGATGGTTGTAAAAGGTCGATCTGCAAATCGGTGTCAACAGGCAACGCGTTCGCAATGAACCCTTGAAACGCACCGAGTGCATCGCCAAACGTAAATATCGCCATTTCGAGTACTCGATTCAGAGATTCAAGGCGTTCCTAACAGCCTGTTCAAAGACTTTTTCAACTTGAGGTTCAACGATACGCACCGCTTCTTCCGTTGCCGGATTGCTGCGATTCACACCATCGGCACCATCCGGTAATTTGGCTAATCGGCCTTCGTATTTTTCGCTGTTGCCGACGCCGCCGATAATGCGCTCATTGGGCTTCGATTGAACCGTTTGCTCTTTGCTGAAGTCGCCGCTGCGTTTCCATTTCGGTTGCCCGTTTTTGCGGAGTGGAATCGGGCGCGCATAGGTTTTTCCAACTTGCCGGCTTTTCTCGTTCAGAACGACGCGCGCCGCTGCGTCCAAACCTTTTTCCTGCGCTTGGGGCAAGCCCTGCACAAGTTTGGAAATCGCCGCGTCCAAGTCCGGCAAGTTGGTTCCGATTTCAAACATTGGCTCATTTGCCTTTTTTCTTGAACGGCGGCGCAGCGCCAGGAAATGGTTTCTTAGGTGCGGCGGGTTTGGCGGCGGGTTTGGCGGCGGGTTTGGCGGCGGGTTTGGCGGCTGTTTTAGTCATAAGAAAATCCTTGCTTTTTCGGGCGTGAGTTGCTTACCAGACGGCGTTGATGGTTGCGCTACCCGTTCCGCTGTTGCTTTTTCGTGCTTCGCCGCGCCCGTCCTGAATCTCCAGTCGGTCGCGCACAAACTTTATGGCGTCGCTCAAATTGCGCAAGATCGCGTCGGCCTCGTCTTTGTATTCCGTCGAACGCGTGAAATACATTTTGTTGAGTTGCCCCGCGCTGCCATATAGCGAGGCCAGCGTGTAAAGCTGCGTCGCTTCGGTCGCCAGTTCAAGTTGCTCTTGCGTGTCCGCTGCCCCTATGTCCGACGTTTCATTGGCATAGGCCGCTGTGAGCTGCGCATCGGTGAACGGCCACTGATAGGGCGCCGCCACGCGCCGCAACCTGGAGCCGACGATATCCGCTTTGCGTGGGATGCGCGTTGCGATATCGACTTCAAGGTCGGCGGCGGTTGCGAACGCCGTGCTGACCTGCTCCGGTCGCAAGCGCGATTCGATGCGAACCTGTGAAGGAGTGGGCAAGATGAACGGGTAGATGAGCATGGCGGAAAATTAGGACTTCGCCGCATTGCCGTTGCTGTTGCTGTTGGCATTGCTGTTGCCGTTGCTGTTGCTGTTGGCGGAGGAAGCTTCAGACGGCGGGCTATCGGGCTTTTTGCTGCCTTTGGCGGGTTCCTCGTAAAGCGCAGCCGCGCCTTTGTCAATCGCGTGCTGCGCTTCTTCGTCGGAAACGTCAACTACACTGCCTTCGCGTTCACCGGCGTAGATGAAACCTTCTTTGATAGTGATTTTCATAATGAAAGGATGGGGCGATGGTATTTCACATCGCCCGCTAATCAATTAAGAGATGCCGGAAATAACGGCGATGGCCTGCGGTTCGAGAATGACCGGGAACGAGGTCTGCCAACCCTGCGCTTCGATGCGCGGCGGCTTGTCGGTCTTGGCCGCCATGTCGAACGAACGTCCGGGGTTCGGTGAGCCAACCGGACGCCCGACGCCGACGTAACCCAGCGTGTCCTGCATTGGCAAGATTTCGTTGTCGCCCAGGTCGATATTTTCGTTGCGTCCGGTCGTGCAGACCATGACAAAAGCGCCGCGCGGCAAAAACCAGTTGAAACCGGTTTGCGTGCGATAGGTCAGGTCATAAAGCTCAATCGGCGGCAAGTTGCTTTCGCCCAGATATTCGCCGACCGAGGACAGCGTCGCGCGGCCTGTGGACGGGTTCAGGGTATTGGTGCCGGACGCGACGCTCAGGCGTGAACCAGTGGCGGCAGAGCGCACTTTGGCGTTTTTCGCGAACTTGAAAAACGTGTCAGTGCCGGTGATGATGCGGCTCACGTTGTAGCCCAACGAACGCTGCAAGTCCGCCATTGCGAAAACATCGGCGAACGGGTCATAAGCATCGTTTGACCACTGACCGCCCGCCGCGACACGATGGCCAGCCGGATTCGACAGCGCGACGTTTTCCGTATATCCGTTGTCGCCCGTGCGAGGCACGCTCGCATTCACAATCGCCTGCCAGCGGTCGACTTCATTCTTTTCGACCAGAGCGAGATTGACCGTCGTATCGAACCAGTCCGTTAATTGCGCGACCGCCGACATCGACAAAGTAGCCTGATTGGAATAAGTGCGCTGCAACAGCGTCACCAGCGAATCGTAGTCGCGTCCGGTGTATTCGGTCGCGATATCGCTGTTGCCCAACTTCACGTCAAAGGTGCCGATGATATCGCTGCCCTTCAACTGAGCCGGTGAATAGCGCGAACCATCGTTAGCGATCAAGGTGCGGTAACGAATGCCGATTTCCTCGTACATATTTTCCGGCACCAGGCGCTCCGGCAACAGTTCGGCGCCAATGTAACGGCGTGCCGGTCGCCCGAACTGCGACAGCGGGTTCATCATAACTTGCGCGAAGTCGCCGCCCACATATGCCTGCGCAATGAGTGTTGAGATATCCATTAATTAGCTCCTTGCGTGCAGGTATAAAGCGAGCGCAGCAGGTTGATGAGCGCCGCGTTAGCGACAATCGCAGCGCTGTTGGGCAAGTAGTTTTCTTTGACAATCGAACCATGACGGTAAAGGTCGATGTCGTTGTTGAAGGCCGCGTTCACGACTGGATTCACCAACAAATAAACTTCCGCGTCGGTTGAAAGCGCGAGGCGAAAGCCGATGCCCGCGTTCCGATCAGCGATCGTGCGGCCAACCGGCGTGCCGGAAGCCAGCGTTATGGCACCGACTCCGGCATAGGTCGCCGTTGCGCCGCTGGCCAGTGCCGAAGGCAAGGCTTCGACGGGAATTGTCATTGCGCCAGCGGCGGCCAGCGCGGTCGTTTTGGCGTATAAACCCACACCGAACGACAACAGCGTGCCAGCCGGGACCGGGTTCGTGAGCGCCGTGACAGCGAGCGAAAGCGCACCAACCGCTGCTGCTGCCGTCAGGGTCACAACGGACGCGTCAACAGCGGGAAGTCCCGCCACGTTGAGCTTTGCGCCACCTGGCACAAGGTGTTCGCGGTTCCCAAAGTCGCCGCGCCACGCCGGGGAGGAAATTTGATTTCCGGTAAATTTTACTTCTGGCATTTGATAACTCCTTAGTCCCCGGGCGGCGGCGCAGGCTCATTGATTTAGCGTTTACGCGGTTCCGGTTTCGGGTACTTGTCCTGCAGCATTTTCTTCGTCGGATTGACCGGCACAACTGCGGCGCCGCTGCGTTGCGGCACGACACGCGTCCCGTTCGCTTCGACTTGTTCCGGCTTCACCAATTCGGCGAGTGACTGCGCATCAGCGCGCAACGCTTCTTCGGTGTCGCCTTGCAAACGGTTTCGCAGCGCTTCAGGCAACTGAAACTCCGCCGCCACGCGATCAATTAAGCGTTCTCGCTCCAGTCGCGTCCGATCAGCTTCAACGGCTTCGCGCTTTTTGATTTCGTCTTCGTAAAGCGTTTTGAAGTTGCCCTGCTCTAAAGCCGCTTTGCGTTCAATTTCAGCGCGTTCATCGGCGGCTTTTTGCTCCGCTGATTTCCTCGCTTTTTCTAAACGCT
>JAABUK010013670.1_pt1 | contig 10091 bp, 7 predicted proteins | sample 5559141 | NCBI WGS metagenome assembly JAABUK01 (sample SAMN10711869, study PRJNA513367) | rock metagenome | isolation source: Antarctica rocks | place: Antarctica: Victoria Land, Pudding Butte nord | collected 2016-01-03 | reverse complement strand
AGCCGGGCGGGGGCTGATTGGGCCCGCGCTGGGGGGGATAGCCGGGCGGGCCCTGGCCCCGGTCGTGCTCGCGGTTCGGGGGCGGATAGCCCTGGCCCCGCGGGGCGGGGTAGCCCTGGCCCCGCTGGGGCGCCTGGCCCCGGCCGTTGGCCGGCCCCGGCCCCGGACCGCGGTGGGGCGGCGGCCCCTGGCCTCGGGGAGGGCCCTGGCCCGGCCCGGGGCCCTGGCCCGGCCCGGGGCCCGGCCCCGGCCCGCGACGGGGCGGGTAGCCCGGGCCCTGGTCGGGGAGCGGGTAGGGGAGCGGCCCGGGGTCCGGCCCCGGCAGGCTCCCCATGACCCCCTCGTCCGGCAGGCCCGCCGGGCGAGGCGCCTGGTCGGTGACCAGCCGGAGCGGGCGGGCCGGCGCCGAGGGGAGCAATCCCCGCGCGTCGACCGCCAGGACGGTCGCCCAGAGGTGCTTGCAGGGCGCGCCGGTCGGGCCGAAGTACGGGCACGAGCACGTCGCGATCAGCTTGATGCCGCGGAGCCGGATCCGGACCCGGTACTTCTCCGTCCCCCGGACCTTGGCGACGACCTCGCCGGCCGACGACGCCGTGATCGCGACCCGACCCTTGGCGAAATACGACTGGCCGCGGGAACGCACCGCGTCGCTGAACTCTCGGGCCACTTTCTGGGCGATCCCCATCATCCCTTCCCATCCGGGACGGTTGCCGAATCCGACGGCCGGGGGTCCACCCCCGCCGCCACCACCGCGGACCCCCGACATCGGGCCGGGCCCCGCCACGCGACCGGGCACGTGCCGCGGCGGACCGGGCCCCTGGCCGACGAAGGCTCTGCTCGCAATGCCCGTGCTCCCGTCCGCCCTCGCCGGGCCCCGGGTCCATCCCGGGGCCTGCCGTCGCCCCCCGATCCCCGCGCGACCCGAAGCCCCGCGATCGGAGGACTGCACCGCAACAGGGGGCCTGGATGCCCCTCATCCCTTTCGCGAACCTCCCGGGCTGATCCCCCTCCGAGGCGAACCGGTCGTCTTTCCCCGGATTCGCAATGGGTCATGGAAAACGAGCGCCGGTCGATGGGCGGCGGATTGCCGGGGAGATCCCCGACGGCCGCATCGCGCCCGGGATTTCCGATCGGACGTCACCCAGGGACCATTCGCCATTCTTGATCCCGGACAGCTTCCCACAAGGATCCGCGAGATCCGTCCCCCGCGCGGGCGGGGCGATCGCCGATGGGGGGATTCGACGACCGATCGCGAGAGGGCCCGACCCGGCGTCGGGCGTCCGGCCGCCGGATCGCGGGCCGATCGAGTTCGTGGGCACAAAAAAGGAGGATGATCCGTGCCAGCAACACCTCCGGGCCCGACTCCCCGAGGGACTCCACAACGCCCGGGGCCCGTCCGGGGGGCGGGATCGATGGGACGGCCCGCCGGGCCCGATGTGCCCCGGCCGGATCGCCCGGGCTGTCGCGATCGGGCCCCGGGTCAGACGTCGAGATTCTTGACCTCCAGCGCGTGCTTCTCGATGAACTGGCGGCGGGGCTCCACGTCGTCGCCCATGAGGGTGGTGAACAGGTCGTTGGCTGCGGCGACGTCGTCGAGCTGGACCTTCATGAGCGTCCGACGGGTGGGGTCCATGGTGGTCTCCCAGAGCTGCTCGGCGTCCATCTCGCCCAGGCCCTTGAATCGGGTGATCTTCATCCCCTTCTCGCCGAGGTGCCGGATCGTCGCGACCAAGGCCCGGAGGTCGAGCAGGGGGTGTTCCTCGCCGTCGCGATGGAGGATGAACCGGGCGGGCGGGTCGTCGCCGGTGACCTCGACGGGCAGGAGGACGTCGGCCCCCAGGGCGAAATCCTTGAGGAGCCGGGCCAGCCACTTGTTCAGGGTCCGGACCTCGTGGAGCTCGGTGACCGCGACCCCGGATCCGTCCTCTCCCGGGGGGTGGGCCTGCTGGTACGACTCCAGCTCCTCGGCGGTATAAGGCCATGCATCTTCCGAGCCGGCGAACCCCTGGGCGTGGTAGAGGGGGAGTAAACCCGTCTCGCGGTGCGCCCGGGCCAGGAACGGCCGGAGCGGCAAGTTCCTCCTCCCGAACGCCCGGAGGGCGTTGTCCAGGCCGGTGACGACCTCCAGGAGCGTCTTGAGCCGGTCGCCCTCGATGGCCGGGGCCGACGGGTCGCCGCCCGGGGGGACGAGCCGGGCGTCGGCCAGGCCGACCTCGTTGAGGATCCCCTGCATCTCGGGCTCGGTCTGGACGTACCGCCGCTGCTTCTTCTGGGTCAGCATGTAGAGCGGCGGCTGGGCGACGTAGAGGTGGCCCTCGGCCACCAGCCTGGGCATCTGGCGGTAGAAGAACGTCATCAGGAGGGTCCGGATGTGCGAGCCGTCGACGTCGGCGTCGCTCATCATGACGACCTTGCCGTACCGCCTCTTGGAGGGGTCCTCCTCGTCGCCGATCCCGTTGCCGACGGCCGTGATGATGTTGCGGACCTCCTCGTTGCCCAGGACCCGGTCGAGCCGGGCCCGCTCGACGTTGAGGATCTTGCCCCGGAGCGGGAGGATCGCCTGGTAGAGCCGGTCGCGGCCCCCTTCGGCGGTCCCGCCGGCCGAGTCGCCCTCGACCAGGAACAGCTCGCTGGAGTCCTGGTCGTGGGTGGTGCAGTCCATCAGCTTGCCGGGCAGGCCGCCGCCGGAGAGGACCCCCTTGCGGTTCCGGACCAGGTCGCGGGCCTTCCGGGCCGCCTCGCGGGCCTCGGCCGCCAGCTGGGCCTTGGCGATCACCTTCTTGGCCGCCTGCGGGTTCTGCTCCAGGAACTCGGCCAGCTTGTCGTTGACGACCTTGGAGACGATCCCCTCGACCTCGCCGTTGCCCAGCTTGGTCTTGGTCTGCCCCTCGAACTGCGGGTCGGGCACCCGGACGCTGATGATCGCCGTGAGGCCCTCCTTGAAGTCCTCCCCCTTGATCTCCAGGTCCTTGTTCCGCGCCGGGGCGAACTGCTTGGCGTAGAGGTTCAGGGTCCGGGTCAGGGCCGACCGGAACCCGGTCAGGTGGGTCCCGCCCTCGACGGTGTTGATGTTGTTGCAGTACGACACCAGCGTCTCGCCGATGGATTCGTTGTACTGCAACGCGACCTCGACTTCAACGGCCCGGTCCTCGTCCCGGCCGGAAAGCAGCATCGGCGCGTGCAGGGCGGCCTGGGCCCGGTTCAGGTAGGCGACGAACTCGACCAGCCCGCCCGACGAGAAGAATTCCTCCCGCTTGGGCTCGTCGCCCCGCTCGTCGACCAGGACGATCCGGATCCCCTTGTTGAGGAAAGCCAGCTCGCGGAGCCGCTTCTCCAGGATATCATAATCGAAGTCGATCCGGGGGAAGATGGCGATGTCCGGCAGGAACTGGATCTTGGTTCCGGTGGATTTGGCCGGGCCGACCTCGCGGATCGGGCCGCAGGGCTCGCCTTGCTTGTAGTCCTGCCGCCAGACCTTGCCGTCGCGGTGGATCTCGGCCTCCAGCCACTCCGAGAGGGCGTTGACCACCGTGATCCCGACCCCGTGCAGTCCCCCGGAGACCTTGTACGTGTCGTGGTCGAACTTGCCCCCGGCGTGGGCCTTGGTCAGGACGACTTCCAGCGTGCTCTGGTCGGTGAATTGCTGGTGGGGGCCGACCGGGATCCCCCGGCCGTCGTCGACGACCGACGCCGAGCCGTCGGCGTGGATCGTGACGCTGATCGTCGAGCAGTGGCCGGCCATCGCCTCGTCGATCGAGTTGTCGACGACCTCGTAGACCAGGTGGTGCAGGCCCCTCGCGGTGGTGTCGCCGATGTACATCCCGGGGCGCTTCCGCATCGCCTCGATCCCTTCGAGGACGCGGATATTGGCCTCGGTGTAATCGCCCCGGCCGTTGCCGCCGTCGGCGTTCCGTTCCAGGACCTCGACTTCGGCCGTCGCGTTCGCGTTCTCGGTTTTCAAGGCCATCGCGGAATCACCTCGGTCGTTCGGGGAGGGCGAGACCCGGTCGGGCGGGGGAGGGCGGCGTCGGTCAAGGGTCGACCCGGGCGGGCGGGTCGACCGGGCCGACCCGGAACCGGATGTCGTGGATCGGCGTCCCGGGGGCGTCGCGGCGGAGCGCGGCCAGCAGGGCGGGCTTCCGGAACGTCGCGAGTTCCTCCAGCAGGGCCGGGTGGGCGACGGTCACGCTCAGGACCCCCCGGCGGACCCCGCCGACCCGGGTCCCTCGGCGGCCCGGGTCGCCCACGGCCGCGTCCCAGGCCGCTTCCAGCTCGCCGGCCGCCTGGAGCCGGCCGTACCCCCGGGCGGCGAACAGCTCGCCCAGGATCTCCGACAGGGCCTTGGGCCCCCGCGGTTTCGGGCTCGATGACATGGGTTTTCACCCCCCCGCCGGCCCGGCGCCTCGCCGGCGGTATGAACGTCTTTTCATTATACGCCGCCAACCCATTTTCCGCAACCCTCGGGCTGGCCCGGGGCCGGGTCATTCAAACATCGGGTTTCCGGGCCGTGACTTCGGATCGCCGGAAACCTCGGAATGACCCTGCCAACCCGGGGCACATCTTGCAAATGATCCGTCCGCCCTCGTCATTCGGCTGGGGTTCGGTCCATTCCCCCCCCCCTACGAAACCTGGAACCGTCGCAATGGCCGAAGTTGCGACCAACGCTGATTTTTCATCTCAGCTCGGGCTTCTTCGAATCGAAGAAAAAATCATCCGAAATCGTCCCGCGTCGGAATTTCGCCAGGTATTCCGCGGTCGCAAAGGGGTACTTCAATCGATCCAGATGGACAATATACAGTTCCGCGGGATGATCCGGCTCGCCGCCGATCCCGATCACCGCGAAGACGGGCATCCCCCGATCACGCTGAAATTGCCGGTAGGTATCGATCTGCCGCGGCGTCGCCCACTCGATCCTGGGCTTGCCGCCGGATTCGAACGATCTTCGCCACTTGCATTCGACGGCAAAGAGAGTCCGTTGATCCTTCAAACGGAATTCGATCTCCAGATCGGGGAGTTTCGATGACTCAGCATAGATCCCCGCCACATTCTTGTCTCCCCTCCAATCCTTGATGATGAAATAGGAGGGATTGAATTTGCGGACGACCCAGTCCTCGAATTTTCGGCCCTTCTCTTCGGAAGTCGGGGGTCCCTGGGAGGGATCGGCGTTCGTCGAAGAAACGGCCGCCCTCCCGCGAGAAAGGACGAGGATGCCCCCGGAAGTCAGGGCGAGGCCAGCCAAGATCATCCCGAAGCCGAGGACGTGCTGACTTCCCATCGTCAATCCCCGGCCGTCTGACCGCCGTAAAACCGGTATCTAGTCCCGATGTCAGATTGATCGACCATCCCCCTTCACCGGTCCCGGGTCAGCGGCATGACCACGTAGGAGTATCGGTCCTCGGTCTTGAAGACGGCGGCATTCTTGTGGTCGATCAGCTCGGCGGTGATCATGGCGTCGTCGTCGATGGTCTTGAGGGCGTCGGACAGGTATCGGGGGTCGAAGGTGATGTCGACCTCCTTGCCCTCGTAATGGATCGGCATGGTGACCTTGGAGCTGCCGACGTCGGCGGCCTCGCTGGAGAGGGTCAGCGTGTCGCCGGCGAACCGGAAGTCGACGCCCCGGCTCTCGTCGCTGGTGACGATGGAAGCCTGCTCGACGGCCTGGCGGAGCAGGGCGACGTCCAGGGGGATCCGGACGTCGACGTCGGCCGGGAAGACGTCCTGGTAGCGGGGGAACCGGCCCTCGACCAGCCGGCTGTAGATCACGGCGCCCTGGTCGGAGGTCCGGATCAGGACCGAGTTGCCCGACTGGATGGCGATGTGCACCGACAGCTCGGGGTCGTCCAGGTTCCGGTCGATCAGCTTGAGCGCCTTGACCGGGATCACCGGGCTCCCGCCCGGCGGCCTGGCGTCGTTCTCGGCCTCGGCGGGGGCCGACATCTTGGCCAGCCGCCGGCCGTCGGTGCCGACCATGGTGATCGACTCGGCGTCCAGCTCGATCAGGACGCCCCCCAGGGCGTACCGGGTGCTCTCGACGTCGGTGGCGAACATCGTCCGGCGGATGAGCTTACGCAGGTCGGACGCCGCGACGACGTGATAGCTCGTCGCCGCGAAGTCGGGGACCTCGGGGTATAAGCTGGGGTCTTCGCTCGGCAGGCGGAACTGAGCGTATAGCCCGCGTACAATCAGGTGGTCGCCCTCGGTCTCGATGTCCAGCTCGGCGTCGCCGCTGGTCGAGAGGATCGACTGCATCTTGTTCGTCGGCAGGATGACCGAGCCCGGCTCATACGCGGTGACGCCGAGGACCCGGTGGCGGATGCCGACTTCCAGGTCGGTGGCCATCAGGATCGTCCCCAGCTCGGGGTCGGCGATGAGCTTCACGTTCTGGAGGATCGGCTTGGGGCTCCGGGCGGGGACGACCCCGGCGACCATCCCGAATGCGGCGAGCAATTCCTTTCGCTTGCAACGGGCCTTCATGCGCTCTCCCCGCCGAGGACCGGGACGGGTCGCCCGACCTGGGCTCTCCGGGCCGTCCTCCCGTCCCTGCTGGATTGATAAAGGAGGGTAAACTCACCTTCGTCATCTTCGAAGGGCAGACCATCGCCCGCGGATAACTCCGGGGAGACCCGGTCAAATCCCATGATACCAAAGAACTTAATCGGCCACAACCCGCCTTCCCGCCCGGGGGAAAACCGGTTCACAAAGGTGTCGCGCACCCCGGCACGCGCCGACACCCCGGCGCATGGACCGTGGAGGATCATCGGAGCCAGGACCAAGGCGCGTCGGCCCGTGACCCGACGCGCGACGAGTTATCGACAGGTTTTCCCCCGCCAGTTGTTGACGGATGACGAGGGCTCGGCGACAGTTCCGGAGTGGGGTTGCGCCGGTCGTCGGGGTCGGATTGCGATCGGGATCCGGTCGGGAGGGGGCCATCATGCCCGAGATGCGTACGCGACGGCTGATGATCTGGGTCGTCCTCGTCGCCGCCTGTTTCCCGTTGGCCGATCAAATCAAGGCCCTCCTCGAGATACTCGATCAATCGGAAGAGGGGTTCCAGCGACGCAAGCAGCGGCAGTTGCACCGGAGGCTAGCCGCCGTCCATGCCGCGAAGGCCGCCGAATACCGCCGGCTGGAACAGGAAGCGATTTCGCTCGGCCAGATGGATCGCGCCGCCCGGATGCGGAAGGGGGCGGAGGGCTACGAGTGGTGGGCCCGGGTCCACGGCGACCGCCAGTAGGGCGTACCGGACGTAGCTCTTGAGCCCTTACGTCCGGTACGTTTTCGGTGATCTATCAAGTCCAGCCGACCTTGCGTCCCTTGTTCTGCCCCTTGAGCCAGTCGAGGAGGGGGGCGAAGTAGGCCATCATCGGCCGGGCGGTGAGGGATTCGCCGGTGGCCTCGCGGAGGACGGCGTCCCAGTCGCGGGTGGCCCCGAGGGAGAGGATCCCCCGGAGGAACTTCCCGACGGCGGGGTTCCCGGCGTAGTTGCAGTCGCGCGGGTCTTGCTTGAGGATCGACCGGGCGATGTGGTCGTGGAGCTGGAACTTGAGGACGGTGGCGATCGCGTAGTCGTAATACTGGGCGGGGTCGTCGTTGATGTGGGTCTTGGTGGCGGCGTCGCAGAGGGTCTCGGGCCGGGCGGCGGGCGGGGTCATCCCCTGGTATCGGAGGGCGAGCGCCCACCAGGCGGCGTTGAGCCCGTCGTCGGGGATGGCGCCGGCGTAGAAGTCGCGTTCGAAGTGGGTCATCACGCCGGCGGAGAACGGCAAGAAGACGATCGAGTTGAGCGCCGACTCCAGGAGCCAGGTCGCCGGTTCGGCCCTGGCGGCGGCGTCGGAGAGCAGGCCGACCGACTTGAGATAGGGCCTCTGGCCCGCCGCCAGGGCGATCAGCTCGCCGATGGCCTCGTGGTAGGCCCGATTGGCCCCCTCGCGGAGGAGGATCGGGACCCTGGGGGTCGAGTAGCTGATGTAATAGTAGATGTGGCCCAGCTCGTGGTGGGCCGTGGTGAACCAGCGCATGTCGGGCTCGATGCTCATCAGGCTCCGGACGTCGTCGCGGAGGTCGACGTGCCAGGCCGAGGCGTGGCTGTTCTTCTTCCGGCCGGGTCTGGGGTCGGCGGGGTAGAGGTCGGACCGCTCGTAGAACGTCTTCGGGAGCCCGGGGAACCCCATCGAGGTGTAGAACCGCTCGGCCTGCCGGGTGATGAACTCGCGGGGCTTGCCCTGGAACGGGCCGTCGGCGTCGACGCCCTCGACCAGCCCGGGCCATTGCTGGCCCCATCGGTTGGGGAGCCAGTGCGCGGGGATCGGCCCGTCGGGGGCCGGGGCGTTGTATCGGGCGGCCAGGGCGTGCTTGGCCCAGGCGTGGAGGTGCTCGTAGAGCGGCCGGACCTCGTCGAGGATCCCGTCGCAGACCTTCGACATCTGGTCGACGGTCATCCCGTAGTCGGCCACCTGGAGGGCGAAGAACGAGTCGAACCCGACCGACCGGGCGACCTGGTTCCGGAGGTCCCGGAGCTTGAGGAGGCCGTCGCGGAGCGGCACGCCGATCGCCTTGGACGCCTCCCAGACGGCCCGGCGCCCGGCCAGGTCGCGCGACTCGATCAGGGCGCGGTCGAGGTCGTTGGCCGAGGGGTGCTCGGCCGGCTTGCCGGGGAGTTCCAGGGTGTAGGCGAACCCGTCCTGGGCGGCCGACTGCCGGGCCTCGGCCTCGGTCCGGGCTCGGACGACCTCGGGGATCGTCCCGGGCGCCTCGGCGGCCCGGAGTCGGGCCTTTTCGAGCTGGCGGACGGTCAGGTCGTCGAGTCCGGCCTTGCGATCGAGCAGGCCCCGGACCGCGTCGATCACCCGGGGCGACCCGACGAACTCGTTGAGCGCCTGGGCCTTCTTGATCTGGTCGGCGGTGTGGGCCTCGGAGACGTCGGTCGAGGCGGCCCAGGAGGCCTCACTGGCGGCGGTCGAGAGCGGGAGGAACCCCTTCACGTACTCGTCGAGGAACCGGCCGGCCTCGGCCATCAACCCCGGGTCGTCGGCCCGGGCCCGGAGGGTCGCCCCGAGGGCGATCGGCCCGGCCGACGCGGCGGCCAGGGCCCTCCGGAGGAAGGCGCGTCGGGCGTGGGGCGGGATCGGGCTCGGCTCGGGCATCGGCGGATCCTCCGGGTGTCGGGCCGGGGTCGGGCGGCGTGGGACCCAGGATGACCGCCCCGGCCCGGCCGTCAAGGGGCGACCTTCAGTCGGGCAAGAGGAACGGGGCGAGGATCGATCGGGGGACGCCGATGTCGATGACGACGACCTCGCCGGTGTAGTCGGCGGCCCCGGGCCGATCGAAGCCGAGCTTGGGCCCGACGAACGTGGCGGTGGCATCGGCCCGGACGGCGATCCCGAGGGGGCGGCCGGTGTCGGCGTCGAGGCCCGAGGGGAGGTCGAGCGCCAGGATCGGCCGCCCCGATCGGTTGATCGAGGCGATGGCCGAGGCCACCCGACCCTCGACGGGCCGGTCCAGGCCGGTCCCGAGCAGGGCGTCGACGACCCAGTCGGCCCCGGCCCAGAGGGCGTCGACCGCGGCGGGTTCGGCGTCGTCCCCGATCGTCTCGGACGGAATCCCCGAGCGTTCCAGGATGTCGCGCTGGGCGGCGGCGTCGCCCCGGAGCCGGTCGGGGTCGACGAACCAGGCGACGTGGACGTCGAAGCCCCAGGCGTCGAGGTGTCGGGCGACGACCCCGCCGTCGCCCCCGTTGTTGCCCGGCCCGCAGGCGATCGCCACCCGGCCCGATTTCAAACGGTCGCGGAGCCAGGCCGCGGCGCCCCGGCCGGCGTTCTCCATCAGAACGATCGTGGGGAGCTTCAACCCCCCGGCCGACCGGGCGTCGATCCCCCGGACTTCCTCGCGCGACAGCGGGCGGACCTTCACGGCCAGACCTCCCCTGGACGTTGACAAGCGAGTCGGACGCGAATCAGAATACCGTCAGATCCGAATGGCACGAGGAATTCTTTAACCCGTTCTCCCGAAATGTGATGGGAAAATGTCGGCCTCCCTGGGACAAAGATCGGTGCTCAACGATCGAGCTTCGTCCCGTCAAGGAGGCCGACGGT
>JAABUK010013669.1_pt1 | contig 10091 bp, 16 predicted proteins | sample 5559141 | NCBI WGS metagenome assembly JAABUK01 (sample SAMN10711869, study PRJNA513367) | rock metagenome | isolation source: Antarctica rocks | place: Antarctica: Victoria Land, Pudding Butte nord | collected 2016-01-03 | reverse complement strand
TTTTGCATAAAACACACGCACTGCTCTGCATGGAGTCTGCGTTTGGCGCTCTGCATGGAGTCTGCGTTTGACGCTGATGCCTGCACTGAAAAAGTGCAACAGTCCCTTACCAGTGGCACACAGAATGCTCCTCTCTCCAGCCTTAAACTTGTTCAGCGCTCCTATGCGCTTGGCTTGAGCCATCTGACCATGGATGGGGATTGCATCAAAACCCAGGTTACGCAGCATGAGGGCCATCTTGCGAGTGTTGTCGCAGGTGCGTGTGAAGATCATGAATGTAGCGCCTGCTAGCTCTGTAAGGTAGTAGGCCAGATAGCAGTCCTGCAGGGCAGTCACAAGTTGTGTACGGCACAGCTTATGTACGGCACAGATTATGTAAGGCACAGGTCATGGGTCCTGCCAGCAGAAGGGCTTCACATGGAAGCTTGGTAGTGTCTCATGACAAAAGCTCTTGAGTAGGGGTATTAAGTATACAACAGCTGTCTCAAACGGCTTGACCTCTCTCAATGACGTCAACTTGAAGATACCGTATCTAACATGGCAGCCTGCGTGGTTGCAGGTGTGTGACATAATGCCAATCCCATCAAATGTCACCAATCTTGAAGCACGACTTGATACAGGCTGTGGTGCATGTCATGGTCACCATGCAGTTGCATGAAAGCAGCCAAGCTGCAAATGTAGCCATGATGTCAAGCAACGCAGCATGTCAAAGAGAGACAGCATCAAGAGGGAAGTCAAACATCCAAGCTGATGGCTTGGCTGGGCAGTCACCTTGTACTTGGCGGGGATAAAGAGGTACTGCTGCCGCAAAGTGTCAACAGTGGAATACTTCTGGGCGACTTCCACCTTGACTGGGTCAATCAAGCAAGCTCGTTGCAGCTTGGCCACCTTATTGGTCATTGTTGCACTGAAGAGCTGCGTTCTCCGGTCCTGCACTTGCAACGTGTTTCAATGCCAAGACCATCAGACATGGGGAAATTGCAAGCAGGCAAAGAAGTGTGTGCATCACAAGGTGGCAGTTGTCTGCTAACAGCTGTTCCTGTCTTTGCCCCTCCTGCCGGTTTGTGGTCGCCGTGTGATGTGCCGATGCTTTAACCCATGAAAACGCGCACTACATACACTTGCAGGCAAATACACATGGGGCATGTTACAACAAAACTACTTCAGCCATGGTTACTTTTGTGCTTGTGGGTGAAGGCAGGCAGGTTGAGCTGAGCCACAGAATCTACACAGCTGGGATTGCGCGCTGGGATCCAGTACAAATGCTATGCAGGTGAATGTCATCAAGCTTAACGCAGCATGCTACCTTGGGAATGGCTTTCAGAATCTGGTCAATCTCTTGTTCAAAGTCCATGTTCAGCAGCCTGTCAGCCTCGTCCAACACCAAATGCTTGAGCAGCTTGAGACTGAAGCCCTGCAAATCATCATGGTATTTAGCCTGAAAGCTTTTGGATCAGGTAGAAAGATCAACACTGTATCAATCTGAAGGACCCTGCAGCGGGAAGTGCTCAGCGTCTGTGAGCAGCAACCATGTTTGCGTCTGTCACTCAGCCCAGCTTGCTGCTAGATTGCTGATTTACACTGGCACGCAAAAGCTTTGTATATGGCAGGTACAGCTTCACAGCAACAACACACCTTGGTGTTTGAGAGGTGGTCGACAACTCGACCAGGAGTTCCAACAATGACATGAGGCCGTCTGCCAAGAGCAATAGCCTGCGCCATCATGTCAATGCCACCAACAAGCACTGCACATTTGACCCCAACCCCTGACCCCAAGGCCTCAAACTGCTCAGCAATCTGTATGGCTAGCTCCCTTGTCGGTGATAACACCATGGCATACAGCGCTTGTGGCTTTTTCAACAGGCCCTGCAGCAGTGAGCTTGCAGTGCTGAGCAGAACATGATGTCATTGCTGATGATCTGGACCTTGATATGCACCATACAGCGGGTACAATGAGCACGTGGCACATGCAATTTTCTGATATATGAAGCACATGACATACAAAGTAAAAGCTGTAGCTGCCTTGACACAGGGAAGGCGTCTCACCTCAAGTATGGGTAGAGCAAATGCGCCTGTTTTCCCGGAACCAGTTTGTGCTAACCCAATGATGTCTCTATCTGCAGCAGGGAGAAGCAGCAACGTCTAAGCCAGATGTCCCAATAGCATCCATTTCACTTTTTGTTCACGGTCGAACACTCAAAGCAGTTGCAGAAGGCGCCAAGGACTGTTGTGCAGCTCAGCACAAACATATATGTATACCTTGCAATAAGTGAGGTATAGCTTGAGTTTGGATGCTGCTGGGAGTCTTCCACCCAAGGCCTGCTGCTGCTTCAGCAAGTTGGCGGCAGACCCCGAGCTCCCCGAAGGCTGCAATGGCCTTGTCATTTTCCGCTGGACTCAGTGCGGTTACCACCATGCAAAGTGCTAAAGTGACAAAGCTTCCGGGAAGAGCGACTTCAAAATTGGCCAGGAACTGTGTGATGTTTCGACAGCAAAGCTGCGAGACTGTGCACAGCTTGGCCCGTTTACAGGCAGCTAGAGTTCAGAAAGCTAAGCTGTGCACGTTGCCGGCGCGGCCGGGTTTTGCTCGTTGAAGATCAAGAGGGCATAGACACAGCAGAGGTAGCAAACAGCGCAGTGCCTGAGCTGACACAGGCCTGTGCATGTGCACTTTGCGAGTGGTTTTGCGAGTGATCTGCGCCGCTTAGCTTCACGTGGAATGTGTAACGCACGAGGAAGTCTTGCTTGGCGTTGGGAGATGAACCATTTCACGCACTTTGCAAAGTTTTGTATGCGGCATGCCAAAGTCGCTCATACAACTTTATCTGCAGCCTGTGCCCGTGACTACCTTGCAAACGGGTTTTATGACCAGAAACGCCTGCCGCACCCTTTGCAGTGATCTGTTCACGGTTTTGATCGGGTAAGACTTCCTGATGCTCGACGTCGCGACAATAATTGTCTACTCTGGTGGCTATATATTCCTTGTGTTTCTTTCTGTCTGCCTTGGTAAGCCTCCCCGACCTTTTTGCTGCCGACGTTTAGACCACGCTCCACGTGAATGTTGCCAAGCGGGCTAGCAAAGACGCTGTTTTGCTGGTTGCAGCCACTGGACTGTACTATCTGGCAGAGCTTGTGGAGGAGTATACGAAGTTGGCGAAAAGAATCATCACATATGTCACTCAAGCAGTGCTAGTTTTGCATGTCTTGGTTTTGGTTGTGGACCGCCTGCCTGTCAGATGCGTCGTCGCAGGCATGGCAGCACATTCGTGTTATCTAGGAGAGCTGCAGAAGTATCCATTTATGCAGCTCTGGTCGCCAGTGACTGCTGGCAGTATAGGTTAGTGCTGATGACACTCATGCAGCCTCCACGTAGATTCCTTTCTTTCCCCTCCTACGAATGGGGTCGCTACTCTTTGCACGGTGTACAACACGCTTCTGCTGATGTGTCAACACAAGTCTCTGTAATCTCTGCAGGTTTCTTTGTCCTCAGCAATGCTCTCTGGGGGGTGTACTTCTGGCGGGATTCATGGCATAGCCTGGAGTATATTTTTGGCTTTCTGTTCATTACAACTTGGCTGGTGCCTTTCAGTCTCTTCCTGTCTGTGGCCGCCAATGAGAGTGTCTTGCCAGGTGGTGCCAACGCTGGCATGACTTTCAGCAGCAGTACAAACAATTTAACAGGTGACAAAAGCAGTTTTCTGGCCAAAAGCGCTGCATGGTCACTGTGCTGTGTTGCGCATTTGGACCCATGTTGCACAGATCAGCCCTGCCATCATCAGGTACCCTCAAACATGCATTGTCATATGCATGCTCGCATGAGCTTTGGCGCCTGATTGTAATTGCATAATGCAGGCTTGGACGCACGCAAGAAGCCAGGCAAATCAAAGAACATCTTGCTATACTGCTTTGGGCTGCTGAGACGGCAACGGGATGAGGTCATATTACCAGAAGTCAACAATCTCATGCCAGGCATGGTAAAGACTCAGCAACATCGGTACTGACATGCATTCGTCAGAAGCTGTGACAGATCAGGGAGTACGCATGTCTCGCAGAGAGAGTCTGATCATGAAAGAGAGATCAAAACATCATGCAAGGCCTTGAAGGTCAACAGCTGATGCTGCTGCTGTGACCAGGGTTGCAGATGGCTCCAGCTGCAGCCCTACATGTGTCATGTACACATCATCTTGTAGGGCTCTTGGAGTGTCTTGTGCTATGAGGCGTCATAGTTTTGCTATGGTGTGCAATGCAATATCTTCCTTGCAGGACTGCATGCATGATAGACGAGGCACAAACAGGCACTGAGTGTGTTGCGAGTGCAAACATATTGTGCCCAGGCACTTGGTAAGACCAGCTTAGAACAGACTTAGCAGCACAGGGATTTGCATTCTTCTGCTCACATACGACATGATTGACAATACCATACCATAATTACACGGAAGCTTGCTAGGAAAATTGCATCAATAGTAACAAATAGACGTGAGTCCAGCACTGAGGAGCATAAGGTCTACAGTCCAAACACAATGACTGCAAAGAAGTAAGCCAGCAAACCAATGTGCTGTAGAATGTAAGACACTGGATAATTTTTGAAATCTTGTACATGTGGCGATGCCAAAAGAAGGCTTATGATCAAACGCACTATGAGCTGTCGTTGAATGCAAAGCTATCAAGACTGTTCATCTAAATGTTCGGATACTGCTGTTAGAAGGTGCGCACAATGTCAGCACTTACAAGGCTGTAAACAGGCAACGCAGGGAAACTCAGCACAACAAAATGCAGCTCATGACTTGGTTGACGTTGAGACAGCAGCATTGCGCAGTTCTTGGGCATGTATGTGGCGTGGCTGACACACAAGGAGACTCAACTTAGCAGCACAAAACATTTCCGAACCTGCGCTTCAGCATCTTCAGTAACATCATACTGACTATACACAGTGCCCTAGGCAAGCAGAGACTCTGTCTCTGCTGGCTCCTGCAGTCTTTCCCAGTTTTCATTAGTTCTTTTTGCTTTTGCTTTTGCATGAAATGAGGGGTTGTTGTACAACCTGCCAGGTGACTGTTGCTCTCCAACTGACTGCTGTGTGGCTCAGCCTTGCACAGGGATCTCTTCACTGTTTGGATTGGACTTGGGAAGCATGCTGGCTGGGCTACTGCTGGGGGAGAACTTGGGTGCTTGGGCTGAAAGAGTTTTGGAGCCGTTAAACTTTTCGCCCTGCAAACTCTGATGCAGCGCTGACTTTGGCAGAGAGCCATTGGTCTGAGTGTGGTCAGCATCTCCAGCTTTCTGCTCATGTGCCTGTATACATACAAGCAATCAGCCACTTCACATTGTCACACATCCATCCAGCCAGTGTTGCAACTTGCAAAGCTGCTCTTGCAATTACTGAATGAAGGCTCAGCCATGCAACAGAGGAAACTGCAGATGCCAAACAAATTTCCGCAAAAAGTGAGCATATCAAGAAAGACTTCAGCAAATACTGGTTCACGATACACGTGGAAAACTGTTTCGACATCTCAATCTGGCAATTTGAGATTGCAACTGCGAATTGGTCCTACTCGCAAGCAAAGCTAGGCGACATGCACAGATAACATAAACTGCCGGAGAACCCAATTCAACAACCTACCAAGGAAACATGGTGACATGAGCTATGCAAGTGTTAAGCTATGCAAATGTTGAACTCACTGTGGCCTTTCCATCTGCCCTAAAGGCTTCCAGAGTCCTGTATGGCCCTTCAAAAAGCTCCTTCAACTGCACAGCAAAATCTGACAACATTGAGAGGCACAGCTTGCTTTCTAACAAGTGATTGAGGCCTGGTGACATGCACTCACAGAATGCCGAGCTGCAGTAGTGCTGGATGTGTGTCAAAGGGGACAGCCGCAGTCTCAGATCAGATCTTGGTTGAGAATGATGTTTCTGCATCGGCCGGAGCCTCAGCATTAGCATGGTTTGATGACATCATAGACTGTTGTTTTGACGGGCTGCCCAAGTTGTCACAACAAAGATGCATGCTCAATATTTCAGGACCACCACACCTTGTGACAAGAATGATCATCACCTGCCATGATGCAAGACAACATGGGTGATGTAGTGCAACGGCTATTACTACCACCAGCTCCAACTGGATGTCAGATTTGTAAACCTGTCTAGTCAGCATGCAGCAGCCTCAAAACAGATCTTGGAAAAACGTTTTTCGCCATGGGCAATTGCCTCGGTATTAGCATGGTTTGGACTATCATTGGCTGTCTTCTGAACTGACGCAAACTGCCCTCCATGCATGCCCTTATTAGCTTGGCATAAGGCCACTAGATTCACATTCATAGGGCATATCCACCCATGACTGTGTTGTGATGAGAAAGCATGCATTTTGATGCATGACTGACCCAACATGCCCTCTGAGGCAGATAGGCTTTCATGTGTTCATGTTTAGCATGCATGACTGTGATGAGGCAAGAGCATGCGGATTTATAACTATATACATTAGTAACATTACTATGATGTTGCATTGTGCTGAGTGTGTTGTTTGTACCTGGTACTGTATGCTCACACTGTATGACCCATACAGTACCTTGTACAAACAACACACTCAGCGCAATACAACATCATGGTAACGTATATAGTCATACATAGTGTGAACAAAGCAAAAAGCAAGCAGCTATTTCCTGGTATACCTAACTATGTTATGGGCAAGAAGATTGGTATACCTTGGAGTTGATGGTCATTTTGGTGCCTTTGGGGAAACCAGAATACTGGTGGAAGGCCCACATCTTCTCCAGAGCATACAGGTGTCCATCCTCAAAGTCCTGCATGCAGTTGAGGCACTCTTTCAACCTAGATGCATGCTGGCCTTGGACTCTGAATGCATGCTAGATCAACGCTGCAAGTGTCTTGGGCCAAAAACTGCTTGCCTAACTGCGTGGAGAGAACAGCGCAGCAATTTTGCGATCCAAGAAGACTTGACCGCCTGCTCTTTTCTGGCTCAAGGAAAGGATGCAAGTCGATAGACTTAAGCAACTTGTCAATCATGGCATACAGACTCAAATCAGCATGGAGTCATTTCAGGTGATCAAAATTAGCAGTCATGTTGTCTACGCAGAAACAATATTGCCAAAGCTAAGAACATAAAGCTCAGACCATGTAGCTGAGCTTCTTGCTGTGAGTCACACAGGTGTTCCACAAGGTCAGCATGACCAAAGGTCGTAGGGCCCAGCTAAGATCGATTAGCCTAAATGCACTAATTTGACGCACAATGCAGCAAAGCTGTTTAAGAGGATGGATGGTGATGCAATGGAATGGGGATGCAGCGGAATGGAATGGGATGCAATGGAATGGAATGGGGATGTGAGAACCGCGGTAAACGAGTCAGCGCATTGATTGCAGCCGCCTGTCCATAAGGTCCTGTGTTTGATGTGGACGCAATTAAATCCAACTGGTTCCCAGCAGAGCTCACCAGTTGGGAGTGTAGCGTCGTACATTAGCACATGCCATTCAGCAGCATCAAATCATGACGGATGAGCGGGCATGTGCAATGGGCATGCATTTGAATGATGCAGTGTGCTGAACAGAGTTGACACTATGTGTGGTTGAACAGAAAGCCTCAAGGAGCATGAGGCAGACCTGAAGTGTGCGCTTCTCGAACTCCTCGTACACATCAGGGCGAAAGTTCTTCTCAAGACCGTAGCTGAAAAACCTGCAGAATGCAGCACAGCATTAGCAACAAGCCAGTTTGTAGTGTCTGTGTAGTACTGTGTGTAGTACTCATGCCAGACTTCGACATACAGACGTGCAGATGTCAGCAGTCACATTACTCCTGGTGGGCATCATGAGAGTGCTGCTGTGGAACAACACCCAAAAAGTACCCTGTCATGATGTTAAAGCGCTGCCTCCCAAAGCAAACAGTAAAAAGACAGCAGGTCTGTGTCATCATGACATCATCTTATACCCAAAAAAACATACCTGAAGAGGCACTCCATGCCATACTTGTAGCCTGCACACGCATCTTCCTGTGCGTACCCGAGGAACTCCTGGTACATGCTTTGGTTGAAGGTGTCCCTCAGGAAGTAGCTCCAGAAGCGGTACAGCCTGTTCATCTCATCAGACAGACCTGGACCTGCCAGTGCAGCACGCACAACTCAGTAATGGAGGTGTGGCAAGATGCTGCGCAGTCACAGAACAACATTGACCATGATCTGCAGCCAAGACATGGCGCAATGCAGCATGTCTTGCAATGCTTCTGCTGCCAGACATGCTGTGGAAATGTTTTGCTTGGCAAGCCTGTGTTTGCCAATATGGTCCCTGGAATAAGCTAAGACAGGAGATGGAGTCGTGCAACCAAGTTGGGAGCCATGTTCATTTGAAACTTTAGTGATTACAGACTCATGCTGCAAGATCAGTCAGCCAAGCAGGTGGCATTTCACAAAAGTGTGTTCAAGCCTTACACTTTGCTGCCCAAGGTGCATCAGATCAGTGTTGCTTCCTCGCATGCATACTGATGTCTACATACTGCAACATACAAACATCTACAGGACGCAGGCTGGTGCAGTCAATACTCAGAACGCAGACTGCTGCAGTCATTAGTCAGAATGCAGGCTGCGGCAGTCGTTAGTCAGAATGCAGGCTGCTGCAGTCATTAGTCAGACAGCAGGCTGCTTCAGTAGTCAGAAAGCAGACTGCTGCAGTCATTAGTCAGAATGCAGACTGCTGCAGTCATTAGTCAGAATGCAGGCTGCTGCAGTCATTAGTCAGACAGCAGGCTGCTGCAGTCATTAGTCAGACAGCAGGCTGCTGCGGTTGTTTTTCAGAAGGCAGGCTGCCGCAGTCATTAGTCAGAATGCAGGCTGCTGCAGTCATCAGTTAGATTGCAGGCTGCTGCAGTCATCAGTTAGATTGCAGATCAGATGTGAGAAAAGCACGTACCAACAGCTTTTCTTTCCTTGAGGCAGCGGCGCCTGTACTGCTCATAGGCCTCCTGCTGGAAGCCATTGTGCTCCAGCAATCTGTAGCTGGGGTGCTGCTTGGCAGAGGAAGAAGACACCGAACGGCCCATGCTGCTGCCCACTGGTGACGATGACAACACACCTGCATGGGTTGAAGGGACTCTTATCAACTCCCACAAAGCACAGGTTTATGTGGTGATTTGACTCTTTTATGTGGTGGTTTGACTCTTTTATGTGGTGATTTGACTCTTTTTATCTGGTGATTTGACTCTTTTATGTGGTGTTCTGACTCTTGTGTGTGGTGAATTGCCTCCTTTCTCTGACAGGCAGAAAGTGGCTTGGGTTGCCCAATGATCAAGCTGCACCATGCTGCACATTCATGCACGCATACTTGCAATTGTGAAACATGTGTCTTGCCCTAAAAGCAGCGCCAAGTAGCTCTGGTTTTGCTACGTGTGGCACCGCTGCATCTGCAGTTGCCAGCTTGCATTGGGTTTCAGGCAGTCATGAACATAATGCTGATGAATTGCATGGTTATCATGCAGTGGTTCTGGAGCATGCAGCAGCTGGTGCAAGGTGCTCCAGTCTACAATGCTTCTTACGCAGCCCTGAGTTGCTGTTTCAACATCGGCACTTCTTACTTGGGCTGGCAAATGAGAGATAACAAGATAATTGAGAATACACTGGTAACTCTAAGACTACCGTTCTGTGCAGGGCTGCCTTCACATACATTGCAACTCTTGCTGCTGCTGCTGCTGCCAAGCTTACTGCTAGATGCATTGCCTGCAGTAAGTACAAGGAGCTGGTCAACAAGGTGCTCATAATCCTCAAGGATGCCATCATGGCAGCCTTAAGGACTGTAGGCACCTTGTTGACCAGCTCCTTGTAATTACTGCAGGCACAGTACATCTCCCAGTAAGCTTGGCAGCTTGCAAGTTGCATGGCCCAACTAAAGATCGAGACAGCTACTGAACGTGCATAGTCAGCTACGCATCATAACGGCCATTGGACAAACAAACAAGAGCTGAGAATTGGCGCACCTGATGCATTTGCGTCACGGTGGGCTCCAAAGCTGCTGCTGGTGCTTGTAGGGGAAGTGCCCATGAGCCCATTGGGAGGGCTGCTGCCCAATAGCCACCCCACTGAGTTCCCCGGGGGGCT
>JAABUK010013668.1_pt1 | contig 10092 bp, 11 predicted proteins | sample 5559141 | NCBI WGS metagenome assembly JAABUK01 (sample SAMN10711869, study PRJNA513367) | rock metagenome | isolation source: Antarctica rocks | place: Antarctica: Victoria Land, Pudding Butte nord | collected 2016-01-03 | reverse complement strand
AGGGCTTGCACAAAGGAGTAGGGCAGGATGAGTACAATGATGTCATCAAGGAGCACTGGGTGCCAGAGGGCAACAGGCTTTTTCAGCATGCTGGAAAATGGGCAGACAACTGGCAGCTACAGCAAGACAATGCTCCACCTCACAAAACTGCCAAGAACATGGCTTGCATCACTGCAGAGGTGCCGGGTGGTCATTTCCTGGCATGGCCAGCAAATTCACCTGACTTGTCACCCATTGAGAATTTGTGGGCTTGGATGGACCACAAGCTGCACAAGGAGTATGCATGTGAAAGCATTGAAGAGTTGAAAGTGGCCTTGGAGGAGATCAGGCAGTCCATCCCTGCTAGCATGTTGCACAAGTATTTTGATAATATGGACCGCAGAATGAAGCGAGTTGTTGACCTGAATGGTGACTACATTGGCATGTGATTCAGCTGAAACCTGGCTAGCCCATCATCACTGAATTGCTGCACACTCTAGTAGACACTGTATGAAGTTGTCAAACCAGTTTGTGTAACTTGACCAGACTGTGACATGTCAAGTCATGTCAATTGACGGTGGATCTGTGAATGTGTTACAACTTTTTAAAACCAATGGTGGCTTGATTCTTGTACTCACACTGCCCACACCACCAGAACACATGTCTGACAAGTACCAAAACATATGACTGTCAACCAGTGCTTGGAAAAGGCTGTGTGCTATGACTGCGTCGGTGCACCAAAATTGGCATGCATCCCTACAGTGGGGCCCATAAGTCCTGATCAGGACATTTGCATTGCTGGAGATGGCATGGTACATTGCAATTCAAGAACATCACAACCCATTGAGTCAGCATGGTATTGCCTCTTACGTGACCAAGTTTGAGAGCCACAGCTTTAGACTTCATTCAAAACTTGGGGTAGCCTTTGCTCAGCGAGAAAGCTGCTGGCGCAGTCAGCAGTCTGCGTCTGCGTCTAAGTCAAAGTCAAGGGGCAAGGGGAAGCCAAACTCTGGCATTTTTTTTTTGAGCTGGTAAGTAGACTGCTGTGTTGTGCCTATGCAAGTTACAGCACTGAAAACAAAGGCTTGCTGATTGAACAGGCTCTCCTTCTCACAAAGGAAAGCTTGTTCAGGCAGCAAGCTTTTGGACCTTCTTGTGCAAACGCTCTTGTTCTGTGCCTGCTGCTTCACTGAGAGAAGTGGATACTACAAGTCAAAGCTGACTGATTTTACCGAAGACCCAGGGTGTCACAGGCTATCGTTGTGTATGTCTTTCGCGTGCCGCACACCTGCCAAGTTGGGGCCTTGGTGTCAGCCTTGTTTCACTGTCACAGACCTGTTGCTTTTACCGACGCTACAAATGCGCTACAAGCGCTTTCTGCGCCAGTGAAGCCGTACACGGAAAGGTGTGCTGGTTGACTTACTGTGTTTGCAAGGACCGCCGCTTAAACATAGACTTGCGCATCGCACTAGTGTCTGAGCTCGCACATGTTCCTCATCCGACCGATACTTATGGGCCCCACTGTATATCACCCCATTCGATTAGATAACAATAGGCACGTGTATCATCCGTGGGCCTCACAACCTGCGGAAGCCGAAAACGGCTTGTGGACAGACTAACAAATCTGCAAGGTCTGGGTTTGAACCCACGACTTCCGCCTGATAGGCGGATGCTCGCTAAGCGATTCAACGTCCGGCTAGCAGGACGGCTAGTCCAGCACATATGTGTTGCTTGAGACGTGGTTGATTGAGCACTGTTCAGCAGTCGATGTTCCTGGGTTTATTGCAGTTTGTCAAAGTGTGGAGAGTGACATGCAGATGACAGCTGTTTGTGGTCGCACCTGCCACATGCAAAATTGAATGGATGTGAAATGTATCTGTGTGATTGTTATGTAGCACCTCGCAGCTCGACAGTAAATGCAGACATTCGTTCTTACACTGCATTGCAGCTTGTCACCATGAGGACAGAGCTGGACCCCTCACAGACAACGACTTCAAGCAAGGCTGCACTCTCTTTGCAGACTTTTCAACGTCACCTTGTGAGGCAGCTGCTTCCACAGTTGCGCAAACTTGGCATCAAGATAGCACACAGTATTGGTGGCCAGCTCTTGCGTAGCAAAAACCAAAAAGCAAAAGAGCTAATGTGAATCCTGCTGTACGCTGATGATATCTTTCTTGTTTGTGATGAGAGTCTGAGAGCAGCAGTTATACTCATGGATGCCACATTTGCAATGGGGTTTGACCATAGCCCTGATGGCATGCTGGACACAGAATTGGCTCGTAGGTTTGCTCTTGCAAGCAGTGCCTGTGCCAGGCTCCATCAAGCTAAAGTCTGGTTGTCAAAAGGCTTGTCCTTGTCCACCAAGCTTCAATATCTCTAGACCATAGTCATGACAGTGTTGTATGATGGTGACACCGGGTGCTTGACAAGCATCTCAATCCTCTGTCTGTATTTCAAACGCGGTGCTTAGGGCTAGGTCATTGACGTGGTCTCTGGTAGCCTTGACAGGTGATTAAACGCTGGCTCAGTCTCCAGTGCCTCGTCGTCAACTTGTGCCTAAGTCTCAACCTCATCTTACTCAGCAGTGAAAGCTATGAGATGAGCCCTGCAAATTGCTGACTTCCTTTACCAAGCTGAGTCAACATGCCTGCAGCTTGTGCCCCACTAGCAGCACCATCTGGCCAACACGATTTTGTGCACAAACAGTTTTTACATACATGGTTTGCAAAGTTTGGGTGCAAGGCCACGTGAATAGCGCGTGTGACAAATAGTAATTTTATATACTTTGACATAGCAACCAAAACATAGCTGTGAACGTATCTGGTGAAGTTGTCAGCGATATTGATCCGTAGCATTCAGTCAGTGGCAGCTGTGAACATATCTGGTCATGTGACAGCATGTGCCTCAAAAGAATCAACCAGAACCATGCTAGGGAGGCCTAAGGTGCACAGCCAGAGCCCTGTCGACACAAGAAGAAAGAAAGAAGAAAAGGAAAGTTTACGCTTTTCAGCGATCATAACGGGAGCCTCCTGAGGTGGTAGCCCGGAGCCCCTGTAGACATGAGCCCTGCTGACGTCACCAGGCAAGCTATGGCTTCACCTGTATGTGCAAAGCACAGTGCCATGTTTGCACTTGACAGATAGGGGTAATGCATTGCTCATCTATCATGCAGATGTGCTAGACCATGTTCATAAGTTGTTGACACCAAAATAAATAAAAAAGGTTTTCAAGTCCTGTAAGCTGCCCTGAAAAGTGGCATTCAAGTTGAGTGCTAGCAGGTATGCCAGGGTTTCACAGGATGCTCGTACGGGAAATCGAACATGTGAAAATTGTCAGACGGCACAAAAAGCTGCCATATCAGTGACTGCACTTGCTGCTCATTCCACCGGTATCGAAAGTGAGCCCCTGTTCGCATAACGAGCCTCACAAACCGCTGAACATCTTCCTGGTACCAAAAATCGACAGCAATAATCACAAAGTTTCCAAATAAATATCTGGTACTGTAACCTCCATCTTTTGAACCCCCAAGACCTGAGGTATACAGACCAGAAATATTTTTGGGTTGGCAGGCTGAAAAAAGCGTTGTTGGCTGTACTCTTTCTGTGACCAGAAAGAACTTGGCGAGTTCCGCGATGCCCTGAGTTACATCACTCGGGTCCCCAGGGATGATGTTTCGAGCGGCCATGCTTAAGTTTTTGCTTTTCATCATTACCACAAGATTGTCAGCCACAGGCTGTGTGAATGCTGAATCATCATCAAGCTGCAGAACGAAGTTGTATCCCAGTCTAGCCACGAATTCCATCTGGAAGGCGAGCCTCCAATGCCCCATGCGCCGATAATTTGCAGAAAACTGAGTTGCGGCTGTCCACAACCTGGGATCCTCGGCCTCCTCTGGTGTCTCCCAGTGCTCATGAAGCCGAAGAAACACTACGCTTGTCATGTTTATGCCAAGATGACATCTTTTGAGAGCGTCTTGCATCTGATTTTCCACAGAAAACACATAAAAGTCTATTGGGGTCCAGGGCGCTAGATGCCCGGAAAAGTTGCCAAGCGCGCAGCACAGTTGGTCTGCATCGTTTGACAAGAGAAGCACAGCCAGTTTGTCTTCTCTTTTATCTGAAGATTGATGTAAAAGCAATTGTCTTTCGGCTTCTCGCAGAGACACATCAATGCCGGCCTTCCAGGACACTATTTTCCTTGTGCGACCTTGTAGCGTGCCCTCGCCAGACGATGCGCCGCCTCCTGTCGCTTTTTGTAACATTACGATCGCGCACACGGCGCAGCAACAACACAAAAAGGGAAATAGACGCCGGCTTCTGCACATGAGGCTTGTCGAATACATGTTGGGAGTTGCAAGTTGTTGTTTTAAGTGACTGCAGGCACGTGCAGTTTAGTCCACTTTCATTCCAAGCTTCGCTTGCAGCCTTGCAACACGTATGTCTGTAAACTTACTAAAACAGCCGGAAGGGCCTTTAGCTTCAAAAACCTGTGAGGAAGCGAATAGCAGGCTATTTGAGGCTCATATTCACTGCACGGATGGCGTGCATTAGCGGATGTTGAAAGGTACAAGTACAGCGGCCGTCAAAAATCTGCTTACAGTAATGGCCCTGTTCTAGCAGAAACCTTGCAGTGAATGCTGTGCGCAATGCAAATGGCGGTAAGGCCAGCCAGTGTTAGCAAACGAGCCTGCGCACCTGCTGCTGTGACCGTTGCCGTTGACCAAGCTTGTGCCGCAAGCTGCAAGCAGGTTAGCGAGACAAGAAAGCTGGTGTCAGCCAACAATCAGGTTTGAGGCTGCCCAGCAGGCGAGATTCATAGGAAGCAATACCCTATGACCTTCTGGTAAAACAAGCCAGCTGTCTCGCCTAGTATCTAGTTCTCACAGCAAAGCAGCAAGCAGGAAGTAGTGGCTGTTTAAGCAAAAGCGTGCTGCCTGGACAAGCTTGCCTCTGACAGAGGTTGAGCCTGATCAGTTAGCAAACCTTTGTTTGTCTGTTAGTGCAACCACTTGAGATACCTAGTACATTGCCCAGCCTGTGCAAAACAAATGCGAGAGTTTAACCACAAGTTTCTGATGACTTTGACTGCTGACTGCGTCAGCCTGTTCCCGACTCGGCTGGAAATTTGAATCTGGCTAGGGTTTGCAGGAATCTGAGCAGCTGGGGTTGCAAATTTGGGTGTGCAATCCCTGATGGTATGGTGACTAATGTTCATATGTCAAGGAATCCCAGACTGGGATGCAGAACAATGTTCAAGGCGCAGGAATGCAAATGTGTGTAGGCAGACTTATGATGCCAGCTATACGTGCTCTACCTGCTTGACCATCTGCCGAGGTCGAAGTATATCACGGGAAGAAAAGGCAGAACTTCTACGGCAGAAGTCAAAGTCTGCAGACCTTCGGCTTGAACCCTCAGTCATTTTGACGTCCGACCACCGGGACCAGGTGCGAAAAGGCACAGCAAGACACCAGGTACACCTTTCCTTGTGCCGGCCCACCGTCGCGGAGAATGACCGTAGCGCTCGTTGCTGGTTGGCGAACACAACAGGACTGTACCAGCAAAACAGGGCTGGAGACACAGCCTTAATTTGGCAGCTGTGCAGCACTCAAATGGCGTATGAAAGACCGGCTTTTCTTGATCAACGTTCGTGGCAAAACAAGACAGCTGGCACCTGTAGTCTCCACATCAAGCAGCAAGAGCAATCCTACAGCAAGACACAAAGCTTGCTGCCTGAACAAGCGATATTTGAAGGTGTTCCTCTTGTGTGATTTTGGGATTGATGGCATAGTTCACATGTGATGGCATAGTTGACTGTACAGCGCATGACTGTGTGGCTTGATCCTGAATGGGTGCACCTTGTCCCATTGCTGGTTTGATTGGCGTAGTTTGTGTTTGTAATGCAAAGCTTTTCTCAAACAGTCATCCAAATCTCGTATGCAAGCTCTGGGATCTGCTGTCTGAGCCTGATTGCATTGTTGCAACCAATACTTGCCCATGCATGTGTGTGGTTATTAGAGAGGTCATGGTCAAAGTGCATGCCCATGCAGCATGCATCTGCTGCTTCATTTGCAAGCTTGTCAGCCGCCTCATTGCCGTGTATGCCTACACAAGTGTCTCGTCGTCTGTTTGTGCTCATTGCATGAGCTCATGTCCAATGGCTTCAAGCAATGATCTATGGCAGTCCTCAACTGGCATGCCAATCTCCTGCATTGAACACTTCGAGTGTATTGCTATGCTCTCTGTCACTTCCGGTCTGCAATGTCTCAGGGCGATCTAAAGCAAAAAGGATCAACACTGGACAGAAAGGCTTGTACTTCAGCCAGTGCAATGAGCTTACAGCCAGCATGTCATTTGCCTGTCTCATGGAGGTGTGCTAAGTGCAAGTTTTGGATCTCCAGAAGCTCACACTGCCTGAATACAGCTTTATAACAGGGGAGGGGGGGGGAGTGCCTGGTCCTGGCAGCACCAAAGTGCTGCTGCACATATTAGCTAACACTCCGGCACTCAAAGCACTACTGGTTCAATATGAGCAGCTGCATTGCTCTGGATTGGCTGCAGTCTGGTGATTCAGCTATCGCTGAGTGAGTGATGCATCTGCAATGTGCACAGTTCTGTGCTCTGCAGCAATCAGTGATGGTGTGTGTGTGTATTGCTTGATACGCATTGCATTCGATAATAAGCAGACAGGGGATAGTTTGCGCAAACTGACTAGAGAAGCGGCAGTGAATGAGGTCAATGCACACTATGGCCTATTCGGCAACTGTTTCCTTGTTCATGTGCTGACTGATATGCCTGCTTGCGTTTCAAGCGGGAAGATGTAGGATGAGACATGAAGGCTAACATCCACCATGGTTTGGATGGACCTGACTGGTGGCTGTCTGTTCTGGGCAGTTAAGGGCCAGCTGGGCTCAATGCGGTAAAAAGGGAGTGTCAGGACTAACAACTGTCCTGCTGGAGCTGTACGTCAGCGCAAACAATGAATGGTACTTGCACCCTGCTTGATACTATATGTACATCCACAAAAATGCTATGCACCTTTGCTATGGGCTACAAAACATGTGATGATGAGTCATGTTGGGAAACTCATTTAATTCAATTGTATGGTCAGGAAGAAGAAAAGCATCAGAAGGAAAAGGAGACGCATCAAAAGGAAAAGCATAAAAAGGAAAAGAAAGACAGGCCAGCATTGCCTCAAGGTGTCAATCTTGATGCAGTCACGCGAGCAAGGCAATATGTGTAGGTAATTATCCAAGCATATTGGCTGCTCCACATTTGTATTGTGGTTACAAGTGCTGGCTGTTAGTTTAGTGCATGCTGGGTGGCATGCTGTCTTGTATGTTGGAAGGCAAGATGCAAAGCAGTGCACTACAGCTACCATTGGGGAGTTGCATGGTTTATTCCTGTCGAATATTGTTGTCTCATAAGTGACATTGGGTGAAAAGCGGCACTAGGCGACGCGGCTGCACACTATTGCAGCAGTGTGGCAAGTGCGTCTGGCTGATTGACATATTAGTGTGCTGTGTTTGATAGATGCAGATTGAGTCGTGAACCAACTGTGTGCAGACTTCGGATGGACATGACTGCTAGCCCTTTGTTCATGACAGCTATGTGCCAGCTGGGCTGAAGTTTGACAAGACAAGAAACGTTCATTGACTGTCTTATTGAGCCGTATGGCAGTCGCAGATCAGCTTGGCTGATTGGAAAAGAAAAGAAAAGAAAAGACTACGCCTTTCGGCGTCAATTTAATGAGAAGCCAAGTATAATACCGGGCTGCCCAAGGTGCTTGGCTGATTGGCCTACATCGTCTCACACCTGCATATCTTCCTGCATGCAGTTTGCAGCACTGACCACATCAGCAATTAATTTCTTGATCGGTAGGAGGACAGAGTCGTTGCGGAATTGAAATTTGTGTTGTATGCTTTTGTGGTACCAAGCACTGTGAGATTTGATAAGTTTGAGATCAACGTGCTTCTTGCCACTGTACTGGCACTGTTCTGCCAATAGAAAAGAAGAAGAAAAAATAGGAAAGAAAATTATGCGCCGCTGGGAACGCGCACGGTGGCTTTAACGTAACCCGAGGCCGTTAAGCCCGTACTGATGTTTCTTCCAGGACGAACCTGCATCTGTATTCCTTGACAGGCCGGCTAGATTTACCGGAACATGTTCGGAGATGACAGGACCATCCCCAGGTTGTTATAGGCACCGCGCCTGTTGACGGGAAGTATATCACCCCATTCGATTAGATAACGTAAGCACGTGGGTCATCCGTGGGCCTCAGATCCTGAAGAAAACGGCTTGGTAACAGACTAACAAATCTGCAAGGTCTGGGTTTGTAACAACCTCTAAGCCTTTTAACGTCCGGCTAGCAGGACGATGTTTTGCCAATACTGTAAAATACTACGAAAAATGTATTGAGTGCTACTGAGTTCCACTTTCTTAAAGCAGTGCAAGCCGGTGCTCATCTTCCAGCAAGCTAGGCAGACCTGGCAATGAATAATGGCTATGTAACAGACCGACGCAAGCAAACATCAGCACCTACAGCAGGCATCATAAGTCTGCTTACACACAGTTGCATTCCTGTGGCCTTGAACATTGATGTGCATTCCAAACTGACACATCAGCATCAGTCACCATACCATCAGGGATTGCACACCCAACTTTGCAACCCCAGCTGTTCAGATTCCTGCAAACCCTAGCCAGATTCAAATTTTCAGCCAGGCACGGTATAAGCTGTTGGCAAAAGGCTGGCGCAGTCAGCAGTCAAAGTCATTAGGAACTTGGGGCTAAACTCTCGCATTGTTTTTGCACAGGCTGGGCAAAGTGCTTGGTGAGCCTCTGCAAGTGATTGCACTCAAAACAAAGGTTTGCTGACTGATCAGGCTCAACCTCTGTCAGAGCCATGCTTGTCCAGGCAGCAAGCCTTTGCTTGAACAGCCACTGCTTCCTGCATGCTGCTTTGCTGAGTAAACTAGATGCTAGGCAAGACAGCTGGCCTGTTTTGCCAGAAAGTTTGACCTTCACAAGGTATTGCTTCCTATGAATCTTGCCTGCTGGGCAGCCTCAAACCTGCTGACACCACCTTTTTTGCCTCACTAACCTGCTTTAGCCAAAGCCTTGCAGCTTGCGCCACAAGCGTTTCAACGGCAACGGTCACAGCAGCAGGTGCGCAGGCTCGTCTGCTAACACTGGCTGGCCTCACCGCCATTTGTATTGCGCACGGCATTCACTCCAAGGTTTCTGTTGAAGCAGTGCCTTTACTGTAAGCAGACTTTTGACGGCAGCTGTATGATGCCTGCTGTAGATTTCAAAACTGCATTTTGGGCTGTACCGCACATTGACTCCATAGTCAATAGCCAGCTGCCATTGGCCCTAAAATTGCTTGTGGGCAATAGTACAAGCTGGAAAATGCTGTTGAAAGCTCTGCAAGCAATGTGCAAGGTATGATGCTGCTCATGGATTTGCAACTCAGGTTTTGTGCAACTGAATTGACATGGCGGGATGTCACAGATGTCTTTGGTGCCCAACTTGCAGTTAGAGTGTACTCATTGGTCTAGTGGACTTCAACGGCATGTGGCGGTAGCATAAACAGTGTTCTGAGCTTTGCTCACTTGCCTGTGTGACTGCCTTGCAGCTTGACAACAAGCTTCATTCTATCATTCATACCATCAAACAAGTCATGCAACCGTGTGAGTGTGATTGAGTCCCTAATGGCCATTAGCTGCATTGCAAGTCATCAGTATTTGTTGATGCCCTCTCTGTCACCCAACTGCTGCTCCATCTAAGCCCAGAGATTCTCAAAGGAGACAAATCAGGGGAGTTGGGGGGGGGGGCATACCAGGAAAGGCCTCCTGGGACAGTGTCGCTGATGCCTTGACTGTTTTCCTTGGTTTTTTGAGCTGGAGCACTGTCCTGCTGTAGCTTCCATTTGTCTGCCCTCCTGCCAGCTTGCTGGAATAGTCTCCTTGGGCCTGAGGTGTTTCAGGCCCTCTCTTCTGAGAAGGTGTTGCACTGTGCTAATTAGTTATAACACTGACTTTCCCGACAGATTTCTGCTGAACTTTGGCTGCAATAGCAGCAGCAGATTTGCATTGCTTTTGCTTTGCTGCTGCCAGGA
>JAABUK010013666.1_pt1 | contig 10094 bp, 11 predicted proteins | sample 5559141 | NCBI WGS metagenome assembly JAABUK01 (sample SAMN10711869, study PRJNA513367) | rock metagenome | isolation source: Antarctica rocks | place: Antarctica: Victoria Land, Pudding Butte nord | collected 2016-01-03 | reverse complement strand
CCACTCCCTCGGCCGCCCACAGCAATGCCTTCGCCTGCACCACCTGCCGGTGCGGCAACGACGAGGACGCCGCCATCTTCTTCAACTCAGCGCGCTGCCTCGCCGTCAACGAAAGAACCGGAGCAGTCATAACAGGCATGACCATATGATGCCCACTTATATCGCAGACCCGCACCAGGCGCGCCCACCTCCGGCCGCCTAATTCAAAGACGGACCACTAGGTGCCATAGGCAAAACTGTAGCTGTCCTGCAGCAGCCCCCAGATGACGTCGAAGTCGTCGTCGTTCCTGGCGCCATAGACCAAGACGAGGTTCGGCGGCCGTTCGTGGGCTGCGACGGTCGGGTGCCACTCAGCCCATCCCGCATCGACAGCCTCGCCCGCCCGGGCTGTCGGGAGCACCATGTGCAAGCTTCCGCTGCCGTCGTTGTGGACGTGGCCGAACTCGGTACCGACGATGAACGCCTCAGCAGGTCCGTTCGCGACTGCGGGCAGAAGATGGCCGGCCCGGGCCGAAGGACCCCCGATGCCACTGGACCCCAGCCGCACGCCGTCCAGACCGACCATCGCCTCCACCAGACGGTCGGCAAGCGCAGCCAGGCCGTTCTGGTCGAGCTGGGACTGGCCGCTCTCAACCTGCGTCTCCGGGCGCGGGCCGGAGCGAGCGGGCAGCTTCCCGGCCGTCCCGCGGCTCAGCAAGGGATCGCCGGACCGCGCGGCGGACACGCTCGCTGACGGCTGACGGCTGACGGCTGACGCCTGACGGCTGACGGCTGACGCCTGACGCTGCTGCCTGTCGCTGTCTGAGCTGAACTCATGGCTAGTCCTCCAACTGAACTCGAATCGTGTTCTACTTTGTAGGTGTCTGCTGACCCTGTCAAGTTCCATGCCGTGGCCGCCGGTCCACCATCAGCGGGGCATCGAGGACTCAGCGGCGGACCAGACCCCGGCCACCGGCAGTGGCCCTGGGAGCCCCCGTTACCACCGCAGCGACGAGGACGGGAACGCCGCGCGACGATCGTCGCTGCCGCGTCGCAGCTGATCAACCTGCACGGTCCCGGCAGCGAACAGGTCACCCTCCGGGCGATCGCGGACGCCGCCGACACTTCGACCGCGTCGATATACCACTACTTCCCCGACGCCGAAGCAGTCGTCGGCGCGGTCGCAACGACCTACATGAACGGCCTACTCGACGCGACTGGCGCCGTCCAAGTCACCGACCACGCCACCTACGAAGGCTTCCAGCGGCACTTGGTCGAAGCGTTCCGGGACTACTTCGGCGCTCGGCCCGGCCTACGCGAACTGTGGTTCCAACACCGCGGCTCCGCCACCGTGGCCCGGATCCATGCCACCTACCGCGAAATCGTCTCCGAGCAGCTGCAAAACGCAGCCGGTCGCTACGTCACCGACCCCGGTCACCTGCTGAACTACCGGATGGTCATCGAGATGTCCCGCGCACTCTGGGAACTGGCGTTCACCCTCGACCCCGTCGGTGACGCCGAGGTGGTCGAGGAAATCCACACCAACGCCTCAGCATTCCTGCGTCGACGAGTCTTTGAACGCTGACACCGCGAATCGTGGGTGCGGCGCCCGCTACCGTTCGGCTGTGACTTGCAGCGGTAGTTTGGCGCGGTTCTAACAGCGACAAGTGGCCGACACCGTTGACGGTGATCTTGTCCGGTAGCCGATCCCCTACCGGGGCGGCGCCGAGGCCCGAGCCCGAGACGGTGCTGAGGGGCGAGCCGTCTCTAGTCGTGGTGTTCCAGGTAGTAGCACGGCTGCAATAGCTGTAGCGGGCCGCAAGCAGGGCGCCGGCCAGGCTGATCAGCACCAACTCGCCGACTGTGGTGACCTGCGTTCCAAGTAGGGCAGCACCGACGGTGTCACGCAGGGCGAAGACGACGTAGGCACCGGCCGCGGCCGCCGTGGCGCCGACCGAGCTGGCACGCGGTCGCTGTCGGCGCTGCCCGGATGGGCTCGAGTTGCCGGCGTTCCGGGCGACGGCAAGGTGCAGAGTGCTGTTGGCGATAAGGCAGAAGGCCAACACCCCGGCCGCATAGATCACGGTCAGCGTCACGTACAACAGAGCTGGAAGCCCACCGCCCTCGCCGACGACGAGCGCAAGAGTGACCGCGGCGCTGGCCAGGACGCTGATGGCCGCGGCGACCAGGACGACGTAACCTCTAAGATGATTGAGCAGCCCGGTTGCCCGTAGCCAGCCCGCGACCTGAGGTAGCCGGAGGCGCTCGGCCAGAACGGGCGCATCGTCCAGCCAGTCCCCGACGGAAGGTCTGTCGTGGGGTGGGAGCCGACCCATCGCGGCCCGCTGGAGCCGGTAGCCCACGAGGACCGCGCCACTGAGCGGGACCAGCGTCCCGATCAGCAACGGCGTACCGCGAGCCCACAGCGAATGATCGGCCCTGGCGGCCACGACGACCCAGTCCACAGCGACCGTCGCCGCGACCAGCCCCGTGCTGACCTGAGCTGCGCGCAGCAGTTGGCGCAGACGGAACAGCGGTAGCGACTCGAAGCGCCGGCACAGCCACATCCGCGCCAGGACCAGGACGGCAAGCGCTGGGACGAGAAATTCGGTCAACGACACCAGCGCGTCGTAAGGGTCGTCCTGCCAGGGGCTGCCCGCCCGTACCGCGTGCACCTGCGTACCGACGTAGGCCCACACAGTGAACAGGGCTGCCACCGCGATCGAGCCCCCCAACGCCCGGGCTGCCGCCGGCCGCGACGGGTGACCCACTGGCAGGGCAGCGGGCCCGGGTCCTGGCACGGTCATCGTCGTACTCTCCCTCGCGTCGCGAGCATCCGATGCGCTGCACCCGCCCTGGCAACCGAACAACGACTTGCAGGAGGATCGTTGGGCGGGACGGGCAGCATGTGCCGGGCAGAGCGGAAAGACGGGCCTACGCGGACTTGACCCAGCGGCCCCACTCGTCCTGGCGGCGGTAGCCGGCGGCCTGCCACAGCCGGTGGCCGAGCTCGTTCACGTCGAGCACCATGGCGTCGAAGCGTCGCGCGCCGAGCCCTGCCAGTCGAGCTTCCGCGGCGTCAAGCAAGGCTCGGCCGACGCCACGGCGGCGATGGTCGGGGCGGACGGCTAGGCGGTAGAGGTGAGCCCGCCACCCGTCCCAACCAGCGATCAGCGAGCCGATCAGTTGCATGTCGCTCACGGCCACCAGCAACGCAGCCGGGTCACGCTCGAGCAACGCGACCACGGCGGCGCGCGTGTCGACAGGCCGGCTCTCGTTCTCCGCGGCGGTCCGCCACAATTCAAGGACCGCGTCGACGTCGTCGATGCGAGCGAACAGCGAACCCAGTCATGACCTCATCCTGATCCGGGCTGTCCCCGGCCTACTCGGAGTCCACGTCCTGCTGGGTCAGAGCGTCGGCGAGGTAGACCTGCCGACCGGCCTGGGGGTCGCGGGCGTGCACGACGTGGAACATTGGGGCGTGCGGTCCGGCTTGGTCCACGACCGTGGCCGCAGCCCCCCGCACCGCTCTCTCGAGACCGTCCGGCGCCGACAGGTCCAGCCGGGAGTACACCCCGGTCCGATCCAGACCGGCACCGTCCCCAGCCGCCCGGTGACCTGCGCGTGGAAGTGCCCGCACAGCACGACCTGCACATCCGAGCCGTCCAGGGCCGCGCTCAACGCCGCCGGGTTCTGCAGCCCGGCCGCCCGCTGTCCCGTACGAGGTGGGATCGGCCGACGCTCACCCGGAACCGAGGAGAGCCGCCTTGCTAGCGAACAACAGGGCAGAACCTGTTCACAGATGCGCGAGAGCACTGGGAGGTACGACGGACCCGGTGGAGCGGCCCTCAGCATCGAGCAGCCAACCGACCCGCTTTGGGGTTCGTAGGTTGAGACCACTGTCGCGAAGCTCGATCCAGGGGACCAGTTCGCCGATCGCTTGTTCGATGGCTTCCACCTGGCCGAGGTCCCGTGCCCAGACGGCAATCACGAGGTTGGTGGCGCCCGTCGTCGAGGCGCACAGCCGTAGCTCGGGCAGTGTCGTTAGTGCGGCAACGGTGCGGCGAACGTCGGCGGCGGTGACCCGGGCCAGCCACAGGAAGCTAATGGGGTACCCGACCGCGGAGTTGGCCACTTCGCAGCGGAGTGAGATCGCACCCGAGCGCAGCAGGCGGGTCAGGTGGCGGCGCGCCGTGCTGGGGTCCCGTCCGAGGGTCCGGGCTAGGTCCGCGGCCGGGGCGCGGCCATCCCGAACCAGCGCAGCAAGCAGCCGTCCTGCTCCTGGGGGGATCGGCACCGCAGGCTCGAAGGCGATAGGTGTCGTGGTGCCGCGAAGCTGGCGTGTCTCGTCACGGCTGAGCGCATCGAGTGCCCACCTGCTGCCGTCACGGTGGACGCTGGTCATCACGTAGGTCCGCTGCCGCTCCACCCCCGGCAGGGCCGCGAGATCGTCGAGCACGAAGGTGCTCAGCGCCGCCAGGTCGGGGGTCATCACGGTCAGCAGCAGGTCGCGGCCACGGGTCGATTCCTCGACGGTAACGACGCGAGGGTCCTGGCACAGGCGGTTGGTCAGGCTTCGAAGCATCTTCGACCGGCAGTCGACCTCGACCAGGGCGAAGACGAAGCTGTCGAAGCGGCCCCCCGGGTAGGCGGCGACCCAGGCCAGTCCCTTCGATCGGAGCCGCTGCCACCGAGCGGCTTCAGCCTGGGCGGAGACGTCGAGCACGCGGGCGAGGTCGGTCCACGAGATGCGCGGTGCGACCTGGAGTGCGTGAACCAGCCGCAGCTCCGCCTCGTTGAGCAGGTCGGGTTGCACGATTCTCCTCGTCGCCAAGTCGTCGGTGCCCGAACACTATTGACTGTGCGGCCGTGCCGACCAGTTGTGGTGGTAGGTGTTCTCGGTCAGGGCCACCGGATGGCCTCCTCGTGGGCCGTCGTAGTGCGGTTGAACGGCACGGCACGGGACTGTTCCCGCCCGCACCGCTCTGCCCACCTGGACCACGCGTGGTCCGGCGGTTGGCGGCGTAACCCTTGCGCGTCAGCCGTGGCGTGCAGTCCAGCCGCACCTACCGGCTCGTCGAGTTGGTTGATTGCAGGAAAATCGGCGATTTGAGGCTGATGGTGCTTGATTCCTACAGATTCACGAGCGTTGCAGCGCGGTCGGGTCAGAATCCTCGGGTCAGGTCCGGAGGGTAGGGAGTTGCCATGAGTGACCGCCGGTGGGGCGTTGAGATCGCCGGGGCGATGACCGAGATCCGGGAGGCGATCCACCGCAACCCCGAGCTCGGGCTGCAGACTCCCGACACGCAGGACGTGGTCCTGCGTGCGTTGAAGGAGCTTCCGCTCGAGGTGAGCACCGGCCGCGGTTCGACGTCGGTTACCGCCGTGCTGCGCGGTGGCGCCGGGCCCACCGGTGGGGGTCGCCGGTCGGTGCTGCTGCGGGCGGACATGGACGCGGTCCCGGTCACCGAAGTGGCCGGGCTGGCGTACGCCTCCGAGCGTGACGGTGCCATGCACGCCTGCGGTCACGACCTGCACACGGCGATGCTCGTCGGCGCTGCCCGGCTGCTGTGCCATCACCGCGACCAGCTCGAGGGTGACTTGGTGCTGATGTTCCAACCCGGCGAGGAGGGGTGGGAGGGGGCCCAGGTGATGCTGGACGAGGGGGTGCTCGACGCCTCGGGGACCAGGGTGTCCGCGGCGCTCGCCCTGCACGTCTTCTCCGCCGAGCACCCGAGTGGCCAGTTCTTCGCCCGCCCTGGTCCGATGATGGCGTCCTCGGCGGCGGTGGATGTAGTGGTCCGCGGCCGAGGTGGTCACGGTTCGATGCCGCACCTGGCCCGAGACCCGATCGCTGCCTGCGCCGAGATGGTCACCAGCCTCTACGCGATGGTGGCGCGGGACTTCGACGCGTTCGACCCCCTGGTTCTCACCGTGGGCGTGGTGCAGGCCGGGACCCGGCGCAACGTGATTCCCAGCGAGGCGCGGTTCGAAGCGACGCTGCGAGCCTTCTCGGCCGAGACCACCACTGCCGCAGCCCGGGCGATCGAACGGCGTCTCCGGGGCCTCGCGACGGCTCATGACGTCGATGTCGATGTCGACGTCTGCCCCCAGCGTCCCGTCACGGTGAACGACCCGAACGAGTACGGCTTCGTCAAGGACCTGGTGACTCGGGAGCTCGGAGCAGACCGGTTCACCCGGCTCGACAACCCAATGACCGCCGCCGAGGACTTCTCGCGCGTCCTGGAGCGCGTGCCGGGCTCGTTCGTGGGACTCGGCGCCGTCGCACCTGGTGACGATCCCCTCACCGCGGCGTCCAACCACAGCCCCCTGGCGGTCTTCGACGCCGCCGTCATGCCCGCCGGTGCATCTCTGCTCGCCCGCTGGGCCATCAAACGCCTGCGCACCTCACACGCCAAGGAGAACGACTGATGACCAGCACCGCCGCTGCCGTCGCCGACGTCGGGGCCCAGCCCCGTCGCGGCACCACCCTGGCCGGGATCGGGATGGGTCACGCCCTCGAGTGGTACGACTGGGGCATCTACGCGGTCTTCGTGCCGTACTTCGCCAGCCAGTTCTTCGCCGGCGGGAGCCAAGTCGCCGACGTCCTGGCAAGCCTGGCCGTGTTCGCGGTCGGCTTCGCCGCCAGACCGCTCGGCGGGCTCGTCTTCGGGCGCCTGGCTGACCGGGTGGGCCGACGAACGGCACTGTCTGCCACGGTGTCCTGCATTGCGGTCGCCAGCTTCCTGATCGGGATCTGCCCGACCTACGCCCAGATCGGGATCTGGGCACCACTGGTCCTTGTCGCAGCGCGAATCCTGCAGGGCCTGTCCTGCGGTGGCGAGCTCCCCTCAGCTCAGACTTACCTGGCCGAGTACGCGCCATCCGCGCGGCGCGGTCAGTGGTCGAGCCTGATCTACATCGCTAGTGTCTTCGGCAACACCGTCGGCGTCGGGCTCGGGTTCGTCCTGACCGTGATGCTCTCGGACAACCAGCTGCACGCGTGGGGGTGGCGGGTTCCTTTCATCGCCGGCGGCGTCTTCGGCCTCGTGGCGCTCTACATCCGCCGAAGCCTCACCGAGACCACCACCTTCGAGGCCGCCTCCCAGGCGCCGAGTGAGCAGATCAGCACCTGGCGCTCGATCGTGGCCCACCGCGGCAAGGCGCTGCAGGTGATCGGCCTGACGGCCGGGCTCACCGTGGCCTACTACGCCTGGGTGATCGCGGCACCGGCCTATGCGATCACGACCTTCGGCATCGACGCGTCCTCCGCCCTCGCCGCCACCGTCGTCGCCAGCCTGTTCTTCATGGCGCTGATGCCGGCCTGGGGTCGCCTGTCGGACCGGATCGGGCGACGCCCGGTCCTGCTCATCTCGACACTCGGTGCCGCGGCGGCCCTGGTGCCGGCTCAGGCCCTGCTGGGCGACAGCGCCGCTCGGCTCGGACTCGCCTTGGGGCTGGAGATGTTCTTCATCGCAGCCGGGGTCTCGATCCTGCCTGCGGTGTACGCAGAGATGTTCCCCACCCGTATCCGGACCACCGGCCTCGCAATTCCGTACTCGATCGCGGTCGCGTTGTTCGGTGGTACTGCGCCTTACCTCCAGACCTGGCTGTCGGACATCTCGCGGGCTTGGGTATTCACCGGGTATGTCGCGGTGCTGCTGCTGGTAAGCGCCGCGGTCGCCAGCCGGATGCCCGAGACCCGCGCTCAGAGCCTGGACTGAGGTGGCCGCGGTGGATGTGACAAACCTGGCCGTCGACGGTCCTCGGCGGGTGGTCGACCTGTCTCAGCCGTTCGAGGTGGGGATGCCGTCCTCGCCGACCCACCCGGGGTTCGAGATGTCCATCGCAGTTCGTCACGGCGAGGTGCTTCGCTCGGACGGGATCACCGGCTCTCACGAGACGGTCACATTCGGCGGTCACGTCGGCACCCATGTGGATGCGTTCTGTCACGTGGCCGTGGACGGCGCGATCTTTCCTGGTGTCCCGGTCACCGAGGCCGTCGCCGACGGGCGGTACGTCGTCGGCGGAATCGAGCAGATGCCGCCGTACGTCGGCCGGGCGGTGCTCTACGACGTGCCGCGCCTGATCGGGCGACCGATGAACCCCGAGGAGGCTGTCACACGTGAGCACCTCGAGGCCCTCGGGGCACAAGGCGAGCCGTCCCGCGGGGAAGCGGTCCTGGTCCGGACCGGGTGGGGGGCACGGTGGCCCGGCGGGGACTACGCCCGACCCAAGGACGGGATTCCCGGACTCGACCTCGATGCTGCGCGCTACCTCAGCAGCCGGGGGGTGGTGCTGGTAGGAGCCGACACCATTGCCGTCGAGCAGATTACTGCCGAGCACGGCCTGACCAGGCTCCCAGTCCACCGCCACCTCCTCGGTGAGCGCGGCATCCACCTGCTCGAGTCCGCGAACCTAGAACAGCTGTCGGACATCACCGGATGCGCCCTGCTTCTGTTCTGCGCACCGCTCAAGATCGTCGGCGCTACCGCGGCGCCGGTACGACCGCTTGCCATCGTCTTCGAAGGAGCCACCGCATGACCGCACCCGCGCACCCTCTGTCTCCGCGGAGCTGGACGGTGGGCGACGTCGTCGTCGACCTAGTTCCCGAGACGACCTTTCCGTCCGAGACCGGGGTCTGGTTGCTACCCGATGCTGTCCCCGACCTCGTCACCGGAGTCGGCTGGCTAGGTGATCCTTGGACCGACCCCGAGGGTCGCCTGCGGCTGGCCAGCCACAGTTTCACCCTGGAGGTCGATGGGCAGCGCATCGTCGTCGATGCCGGCGTCGGGAACACCAAGACCCGAGGCAACAGCGCTTTTCACAACCTCGACACCGACTACCTCGACCGGCTGTCCAACGTCGGCGTCACACCCGAGGACGTCGACCTGGTCCTGGTCACCCACCTCCACACCGACCACGTCGGCTGGTTGACCCGATACGACGGCGGACAGTGGATACCCACCTTCCCCCATGCACGGCACGTCACCTCGCGGGCCGAGTGGGACTATTGGGCACAGACCGAAGTCGAACCGGAACGCCGCCGGATGCTCGACGACTCGGTAGTGCCGGTGGACCAGGCCGGACTGATGAGCCCCGCCCCAGTTCCGCTCGACGGGGTTGAGGTAGCGCGCGGCGTCACCCTCGTACCGACCCCCGGTCACACCCCCGGCCATTCATCGGTACGGATCTTCAGCCGCGGCCAGACCGCCCTGATAACCGGGGACGCCGTCCACCACCCGGTGCAGGTCGCTTTCCCCGACCTCTGCAGCCGCGTCGACGTCGACCCTCCCACCGCCATCCGCACCCGACGGGCCCTGCTCGCCGAGGCCATGGACGCAGATATGCTGCTGCTCGGCACCCACTTCCCGGCTCCCATCGCAGCCCGGGTCGACGCGGCTGGCGGCGCCTACCGGCTCTCGGCGCAGGCAGGTAGCACTTGGAGCCCGAGCTCAAGCGAGTAGAGACGCGTTCTTGCGCTCCCGAACAGGCGGGCGGTCGAGGTTACTGGTGATCTCCGTTCGCAGCGTTCCACCTGCGCCGGCCATCGCGATCGAGGTCGTTACGCACACGCTCACCAGCTCATCGGTTGCCAGCCTCGTCAATGCGGCGCCGCCGCCGCGGACCTGGCCGCTCATTGCCCCACCCCTCCGCCCCGGGGCGTAGCTGCCGGTACAGCGTGGAAACGCTGACCCCCACCCCGCTGGCGATGTGGTCGAGGCTGGCTCCTCCGGCAACCGCAGCTTCGACCTCTGAAAGCGGCGCCACTCGGTCGTTCCCGTATGACGAACGGCCATCGGCACAAGATCACCGGCTGACCGGCACGCAAGCAGGAGCAGGAGCGCCTGTCCCAATAGACCCGTCCGATGTGAAGTCCCGCTCGCCGGACGTCATACGGCACACTGCTCGGCGTGACCGCACTCAAGATCGGCTACGCCAGGGTCTCCACGACCAACCAAGACCTCACTGCCCAGCGGGCGGCCTCGCCGCACTCGGGGTCGACGCCGACCGGATCTACGTCGACCACGGCCTGACCGGCACCACCCGCGCCCGGCCAGGGCTACGCGAGGCCCTCGCGGCTTGCCGCACCGGCGACACCCTGGTGGTCACCA
>JAABUK010013665.1_pt1 | contig 10094 bp, 10 predicted proteins | sample 5559141 | NCBI WGS metagenome assembly JAABUK01 (sample SAMN10711869, study PRJNA513367) | rock metagenome | isolation source: Antarctica rocks | place: Antarctica: Victoria Land, Pudding Butte nord | collected 2016-01-03 | reverse complement strand
CAAATATGTCTGACAGAATTTATGCAGACATTTGAACAATACATTGTTGATATAGTGCTGAAAGAACGCAGATTCATTGATCAATTCAAAGAGCATTACTTTATACTTGTAAACATTGAAGAAAGTAACAAAAGTAGTTAAATTCTCGCTTTCTGAACTCATTTGCAGTTTATTGAACGCAGCAATAATGTTAAGTCGAGTCAGATACTTACTGTCTTGAATTCAAGCTAGTACTTCGTCTATCAAGAGTATTGAATAACGATCTTTTTTGATCAGAGCATTTAGTTTTTGATAGTCTACGCAAAAGCAAAGACTATCATCTTTCTTTTCAACAAATAGTATTGACGAAGCGAAGAGAGCTTTGCTGAGTGTAATAAACTTCTTCTTCAAGTTCTCTTCTAGATACTTCTTGATCTTCTACAACTTGTGACTCAACATGAGATACAATCGACTTCTAGAAGATTGACTCTCATCTTTTAATTCAATCTTATGATTGTATGATTGATGTGAAAGCAACTGCGTTGTCTTTTCTCTATCAAAAACATTCAGAAAGTCGTGATAAACTATTGAAAGCTTCTTCTTCAGTTCATTTAATGACATGACAGAGATCATTTCATTCAGTTTCGCGAAATCTTTGACTGAGCTAAGCGCTTTGTTGATTTCATTAATGATCAAGAAGAAGATCTTGATCTTCTTATTCTTGACTAGAGTTCAATACACAGCGACTTCGATCATGACAATATTAACAAGTTTCTTTTTCTCAGTTGACTGAAAGAAATGAAGTTGATCGAGATTAACTTAAGTGCTTTGCTTTGTTATGAGAGCAGATTCAATGAATCTATTTACTGGTTTCTGATTCAAGAGTCTCTTCAAGATGATCATTGATGTAACAATCGAGTTCAAGTTCTTTCATTTCATTTCACAAGTCTCGTTTGACTCAGATCTGTAAAATGCTGATTGACTGCTTGCTTTCAAAACAATAGATTTCGATGTTTGAATCTTCAATGATGATATTAATCGATTGTTTGCAGAATTTATCAAAATTTGATTTCTTTTCAATCAGAAGTTTTCAATGATTATTTTGTGCTGATCTAGACAAGTTATCAATAGAGACATCATTTCATTCTTGTGTTCTTGAATCATGATTGATGTATACAGAGTGTATGTAATCAACTTTCAATCAGAGATTTCATCATACGATTGAATTGACTTTGATTTTGACAGCGATATTGACTGAATATCAAAGCGTTCACATAGCTCTGACATCAAAGATTCATTGATGAAAGTCATGTCAGTGACTTCAGTATTTATCAGAGCAAGAAACCTGAATATCTTTTCTAAACTACTTAAGATGACATCAACAATGAACAACTTGAAATCAAATGAATCATCAGACATGCTGATGAAACAGAATATGAGTATATTGCTTTCAATCACTACTTTGATGAAAGCAGGTTGTTTTTCGAATTCGCAGCGATTTCATGCACTTGAGTCATTTCAAGACAATCATATGCTCTATGTTTTGACTTCTTGCATTTGAAGCAGAGTTCTTTCTTAAACAACTCTTTCTGAATAGAGTTGAGATTTGATCTTCTGAGTTTCTTTCACGCAGAAACTGATAACGTAAATCGAGCAGACGAAGTGCTAGCAACAGAGTGAGCAGCTGAGATCGCTGAAACTTTGACGATTGATCAAGTGTTCAATTCAGTCAATCTAACATCAACTTGCATGTAGATGTTGACAAACTCATTCAAATTCGTGATTCATTCATTGAGCGTTGCTCGTTGAAGATCTGAGCTGATCTTATGCTAAAGATCATTTAGTAAAGTCTCATTATTGTACTCTAGTTCTGCGCTGAATCTTTGAAATTTCATTCAAAATTCATGAAAGAAGATCTTGTTCTGATACAGCTTTGAGTACTGTCGTTGAGTCATGTGATGATGATTGAAATCATCATACATCTTATCAATGATTGATAGTACTTCTTCAACTTCTAGAAACGAGTTCAAGAAGATATCTTGCATGCAAGAAGCTATATGCTTGATCGCAGCTTCACTGACTCGACTTTCAATGTAAACAATCTTCAACTCTTCGATAGAAAAGTGATTCTTGTTTGCCTTCAGCTTATTTCACATTCGCGATAATCAATTGTTTACATTCTGCGATGAATCTTCAAACAGTGAAGAGTTCGATAATTTAATTGATTTCAAGAAACAATCTTCAGAAATCGAAGTGCTTTGTCAACTTGATGCAGTTTCTAAATGATGTATAATCACGTTCTTGTTTCTCATCTTTTTCTGCAGACGCGTCTGCGCAGCTTTCAATGTGATGTTTATCTTGTTGACATCTTCTAACATCTGAATCATGTCATTGTGAGTCTCAATTTCAATGTCATGCTGTTGACATATGTACTTGATAAAGACAACGATGTTGTCTGCTTCATAAGTGCTTATTCAAGCATTCAGTTCAGTGCTGATGCTGATCTTAATCATTTCGTGATTAAAGAGCAATGCATTCATGTTCTCTTCTTCTGTATCTGATGATGCATTCATGTCTTCTTCTTCTGATGCTGTTCAATTCTGTAATAAAAGTGATTCTTTTCTAACATTTCAAAAGTCATAGTGAGCAATGCTCACTGATTCTGATTCTGTGCTTCTAGTCATGATATGAGTAGAAAATTGCTGATCGAGATTTTGATGTTACTCTATTGAACTTTCTGAGTTCAAGTACTGCTGAAATTTCTGATTTCTGATGATGAGCTTAATAAAGAGTTAATCAAGAGCAACGCGTTCATGTTCTTTGATTCTGATTCTATTGAAATTTCTGATTTCTATCAAGCTTTCTGAGTTCGAGTTCTGATTCTGCTGTCAAAATTTCTGGTTTCGACTTCTGATTTGAGTTGTGTAGCTTGTTTTTATATTGTTTACACATCGATAGCAAGATTAATGAGCTTTGAACTAATGTTATGAGTTTGCATAAAGCGAATCATATGAGTATATTCTAACTAGAAGTTCAAAGCTGAAGAAGAAAGAAGATGCAACACGTCATGAGTTTTACTCACGAAGGCACGCTAGGTCGCTAGCGTGTCAACATCAGTTCTATACTAGTCTATGATAGTCTGACATGATCTATGTTAGACTAACTCAAAGTGCATGATCGCAACATCTATGATGAAATTCAGCAACAATTTCAATATCTTCTCAATCATCTCAATGATCTCTTTCTACTTCAATAAAGATTTTCACTCTCGAATGAGTTTCAATTCAGATACAACTGACTACAAAATCACTCATGAACGATTGAAAGCTAGAAAAGCAGATGATATTGTCATTCAAATGAAAGAACTACTGAGCTTCAATCATCAACAATTGAAAAAGATGAAGCTGATCATCAAAGCACAGATCAATAAACATAGACGAGACGTCATCTATGAGGTAAATGACTGAGTTTGACTATTCTTCAGAAACGTCAAAATCACAAGATCATGCAAAGATTTGAAAGATAAACAACTAGAATTGTATCAGATCATTGTCAAAGCGAAGATCTTCTATCATCTTCATCTATCAATCAGCATGAAGCATCTGCATTCAATGTTTAGCTTGAAGCTACTGCGATTGTATTCAGAAAACTCTTTATCAGAACAGCATGCAGAATCTTTCAGACTCATCATTATTAATGATGATAATGATGAACATTGAGAGATAAATGACATTCTGAACTTCAGATGCTATCAAGGTCGAATACAGTACAAGATCAAATGAAAAGATCTAGATAGAGATGATGAATGATACTATGTTGATAAAGATGAATTTAATAACTTCAAGAAAGTTTTGAATGAATTTCATATGTTATACTCAAGAAAGTCACGCTAGTATTGAAATAACTCAATAAGAAAGCAAGCAAATGAGCAACATTCATGCAAACATGAATTTTTGAAGAGAAAGATAATGTTACAAGCGTATCAAGACTGAATAGAACTAGTCAATGTTTTTAACTCAGATCTGACTCAGATCTGACTCAGTCTTTATTTTCTTTTCTCAACATCTCTTTGTTCAACATCATCTTTCTTTCTACATCACATTTTACTCGTGTCACAAACACATTTTCTTCAAGCTTAGCACAGTCTCTGAATATTACTTAAATAGAAGCTTTTATACTCATCTTCTTCTGTATTCTTAATATTCAGTTATAGTTATCTTTAAAGATCAAGCACTATTCAACTCTGACTTTTGCTGATTGACTCATTTAGACATGATTCTGACACAAGATCATCAGAAAACAGAAACGCAGTGAATATTGAAAGATCATGCAGAACGTTGAACAATTCTCAAGAGAACTGTTCAAAACAGCGAAATGAGCAAGAAATGCAGTTGCAAACACATTGACTCAAGCGACAATTTTCTCTCTGATCAAGTCAGAATGCTCTGACATCATCATAACAGTGCAGAATAAAGTGAAGATGATGTTTCAGATTTACTTTTCATTATCTTCAGAGATTCTCATGCTGAACACAATAGACTTCAAGTATTCGCTTTTAATTGAAGATGATGTTTCACTGATGCATCATAAGATTAAGAAAGTCATCTACAAAGTGACATCTGACAAGACATTGAAACATACAAGATACATAAATAGAATAATGCGCAGACTTGTTGATGACACGTCAGAACAAGTACACTCTCTCTTTGAAAGATGTTTACAGAAGAAAATACAGTCAACTCAGTTCAAGAGCGCAGTCACAATAATGATGCAAAAGTCAAACAAGAAAGATTACTTCAATGCAAAGATATATAAATCAATTGTGCTATTCAACACATTGAGCAAAATATTGAAGTTTATCATATTCAAACATCTGTGAAATGTTGTAGAAGCTTGCAACTTAATATTAAACATTCAAATGAAAGTTTGCAAGCACAGATCAACAAATATGACTCTGCAATTAATTACAGAAAAGATACATACTATATGAAGTGACATGAGAAGAAAAGTAGTTTCACTGCTGAGTCTGAATAAGAAGAGTGCATTTAACAATGTGATGCACAGCAAACTTTTACATGACATGAAGAAGAGAAAAGTTTTTAAACTGCTTCTCAAGTTTGTGAAGAACTTTCTGAAAGATTAATGCATCATGATCAAAATTGATGATTACATGACAATAAAATGCAGCGTGAACATCAACTGTCATGATGTCAAGTCATCAATCTAATCATCATCATTTTAATCTAGTTTCAACAATTCTGTTTCAATCATCTCAGTCATGTGCATGAACTTCTGCAATCTTAAATCAATAGAACTACTGTTTAGCTTTGATTCTGCTCAATTCATGTATATAGAAGTTGAGTTCTCATTCTTTTCTTTCACTCTTTGTCTTTCATCTTGTACATTACCTGATGTATTGTTCTGTATCTAGTTCAAGTAATATAATAATCAATTCTTTATATTGATAGAATTTCTAGTTCAGTCTAGTCTTTAACATTATGAAAGATCTACACTTTCTGCAACGTTTTCATACGTTGAAATCTCGTCTAGTTACTCTTTTGCTCAAATGAAGTCATCTCACAATCTTTCAATCAACGATGAGCATGCTGTTGAACAGTTCACTCAAAGTGTGGTTGAAAATTCAGTTGAGACTTTTTGCGCAATGCGTGAACTTCAAAATCAAGTTCAACAACATGATGTCATCACTTCATTCTTGTTCATCGTTTTCAGTTCTTCAGTTTATATAGAATTGAATTCTCAGTCTCTTGTGATGATAGCTCAGATCATCACACAAATCTTGAACAATCAATCTTTTCTTGTCGTTCATTTCTCTGCAAACTCTGTCGCTGTCTTCATCGCTTCTAGATTCAAGAAGCTTCTCAACATATCTGAGTATGAGAGAAACAAAGATTGATTGAATGCATGAGAGCAGAGTCTGATACAGCGCATGAACGTGAACGATGATCATTACTTCTTTCATCGAGTCAAGATCATTTATGTCGAGTCACGACTCATCATAGATAAGAAGACTCACAATCTAATGAATCAATATCGAGTCAATGATCTCTGTATCATTTTCATCTTCGCAAATTGACAACATAAGTTGCATCATTGCTGCGACAATTCTTTCAAGACAGAAGATGCTCATTTATATTTTCGCGAAACTCTGAAGCAAGACATAAATAGCTTTGCTGACTACTACAATCTCTTCTATCAAAAGAAAGAACATTCTTTGATGAAAGATTTCTCATTGATTGACTGTCTGAAGCGCAATGTCAATTATTTCACTTAAGTCGTTGTCTTCTTCTGATGAAATCTTGATGAAACTCAATCATTCATCTTTCATCAATGAGTTCAAGCATTCTTTGACATCGACGAAGAGCTTCAGCAGCTTAAGCATCATCAATCTCACTTCATCTTCGTCATTGTTTCATTCGTCAAAGTCAAGAACATCTCTGCATTGACTAGTAACTCTTGAAGTTCAAAAATCATCATTTCTGTGACTGTTGTTTCAACAGTATCTTCGTTTCTTTCTTTCTCATCTTTCAATGAGTCAATGAATCTAAGCTTCGTCATTGTCATCGTTCAAGATAAGACTTTGACCGTTTCTGAGATCAAGAAAATCTGCAACAAGTGAAAGCTGTGCTACTACTGTAAGTTGCAACATTCGAGCAAAATTGCTAAAGAATGCTCAAATAAGAAGCTCTTCACTCTGCGTATCATGAACGTCTATAACAATGACATCGTCAGTATAGATGAAAAAGTCTCGCTGTCTGCAAGAAAAGTTTAGTCTTTGAGCTAAGTCATGCTCAGAAATCTGTATACATATCATCTTGTCTACTAGTCTCAATCTTTTCACTCTCACTTCAATCATATAGAAAGTTTTCTGCTAAATCTGTCTTGAAACTCTTTGAATTCAATTCGACATTCAAAGATAATCACATGATAGTATTCTGTATTCTACGTCAAGCTCAATCTAAAGTTTTCATTCTTGCTCTGATTGATAGTGAAGTCTTCACTTATGTCTTTATGAATAAATTCTTCGCGCAACAACATCATCTTCTCTTGCATCAATTAACTCACTTTCGCAGACTTTGAGAATTTGATGATCAAGTCGCTTTAATCGATGACATTACTCATGTTATCGAAATCACAATGATTCTCGATGAACACATTGAAAGACTATTCTTCTATGTCATTGAATTAAGTCAATACTTCATCATCATGAGTCTGTCATGACTTCGTCATCACGTCATTGATGTCAATTTTGAGCACAATATTCTCATTTTGTCTTTCTTCTTTTGTCTTAATCATTATTGCTCATTTCTCGTCAAGATCTATGATCTTAATCAACAAGAAGAAAATTTCTCGTTCAAAGTTAACAAAGTAGCTTTCTTTCAGCCTCGCTCTCAATTCACTCACAAGAAGCAACTCAGTTCATGAATCACTCACAAGAAGCAATTCAGTCTACAGATTGCTCACAAGAAGCAATTCAGTTTACAGATCATTCACAAGAAGCAATTCAGTTTACAGATTGCTCACAAGAAGCAATTCAGCACTCAATTCGCTCGCAAAAAGCAATCTAGTCTCTCATTCACTCGAAAGAAGCAACTCAGTTTCTCATCTGCTCACAAGAAGCAATATAATCTCTCGTTCGCTCACGAGAAGTCAATTAATACTCAGCTCGTTCACAAGAAACAAACTTCGTTCAATCTTGTCTCTCATCTGAAACAAGAAGCTTCTAGTTGTATTCTTCAAGTCATTCAAAAAGAATACTCATCAAAAATTAAGTGTTGAAATTCTTTTCTCTCTAGAACTTTCATTGTTTCTCAAGCAGATCAATTCAATCGATCTTTTATACAACTTGACATAGTCAAGTTAAAAGCTTGAAGCTTTGATCATGCTGCTCATGTCAAAGACATTGAAGTGTTTAGCGTCACTCTAAAGAAAATTGATGTTTTCTTGAATCTTGAGTCAATCTCATCTTCTAGTCTAGACTCTGATGAGTCAAAATCGCGTCGTGTGACTTTGACTGTTCATTCAAAGAACAGTTCAACTCTTGCTCAGTTCTCATCTCGCTCTCAAGACAGTATGTATGATAAGAATCATCATCTGAATCTTCATCAAATGAAAAAGAAATTTCATTTAACTGCATTCACGACACAAGAAGATCTTGAAGTCTATCGACAAAGTAAGAACGTCGATTCAGTCATAATTCTATCGTTCAGATATTTCAAGTTTCTAGATGTCTTCTTTAAGAAGAACGTTGATATCTTGTCTTTGCATCAAGCTCATGATCATGTCATACATTTTAAAGAAGATGCTCAATCTTCAGTCTTCGCTTTGTACAACATGAGTCGTGACGAAATTCTAGAACTTCGTCGTTATCTGAATGAGAATCTGAGCAAAGATTTCATTCGAGTCAGTCACTTTCAGACGATTGTCTCTGTTCTCTTCATCAAGAAACTCGAAGAAGAACTTTGCTTCTGCGTGAACTATCGAGATCTGAACGCTATCACAGTCAAGAATCGATATTCTCTGTCTCTGATCTCAGAAACGCTGAATCGTCTAAGTCGAGCTAAAATCTTTACCAAGCTGAATATTATCTCTGCGTTCAATCGACTTTGAATCAAAGAAGAAGATGAAGCTCTCATTGTTTTTCACACTCGATTTGAATTATTCAAGTATCTAGTCATGCTCTTCGATCTATATAATGAATCTGTCTTGTTTCAGAAGTATATCAACAATACTTTTTGCAAACATTTAAATAAGTTCTGTACAGCTTATCTGAATGACATCTTGATTTATTTTGACAATGAACTCGAGCACAAGATTCATGTCAAGCTCATTCTACGAAAGCTGCGAGAAGCAGACCTTCAGATGAATATAATCAAATGCAAGTTTCACGTCACTCAAGTTTCATATCTAGAATTGATAATCATCATCAAAGAAATCAAGATGAATTCTTCTAAGATAGACATCATTGTCAACTGACTCATCTTGATCAACGTTAAAGACGTTCAAAGTTTTCTAGATTTCACGAACTTCTATAGAAGATTCATCTATGACTATAGTAGAATAGCTACTTCGCTCACTCGTCTCATCAGAAAAGATGTACTCTTTGTCTGATTTCAGAAATGTCAGATTGCATTCAACATTCTTAAGAAAGTCTTCACTTTCAAAATTATTCTTCGTCATTATAATTCAGATCACAAGATTGTGATAGAAATCAATGCTTCAAACTATGTATTCAAAAACATTCTCTTTCAATATGATGAGAATGAGATTCTTCATTCAGTCGCTTACTTTTCGAAGAAGCATAACTCAGTCGAGTGTAACTACAAGATCTACGATAAAAAACTCATGATCATTGTTCATGCTTTTGAGAAATGATGATCAGAGCTCGAAGACTCTATCTACTCTGTTGAGATGATCACGAATCACAAAAATCTTGAGTATTTCATGTCAACTAAGCAGTTGAGTCGTCATCAAGCTCATTGAAGTGAGTTTCTGTCTAGATTCAACTATCACATCGCTTATCATTTCGACAAGACTGATGATAAGTTGAATGCTCTGACACGTTGCTCAGAAGATCTTTCTAAAGAGAAAGATACATTCGATTCTTGATATCAATATCAACATCAAACAATTCTGAAAACTCATGTTTTAGATCTTAATATTGTTGAGAATCTCGTTTTTGACATCTTTAACATCAAAGTCATGAAGCTTCAGTCACAAATCATCACTCTAGATTCAGTTCAGTTACATCTGTTCTCAGTTATCTCAGCATCTTCGCAAATTTTAGCTTTCATGAATCTAGAAATCGAAGAATTCGACGTTGAAAACATCAAGTCTCAGCTAGATCAAGACACTCTGAATCTTGATGAAGATTCTGCTGACACTCTCACTCAGACATTGTGAAAGCAAGTCGAAATCAATGACAAATTCGCAGCTCAGATAATCGAAGTGCTTCGCAATGAAGCACAATATCACAACAAGATTTCTCTAGTTAAGTGTGAAGAACACGAGAATCATCTGTACTTTCAAGAAAGAAAGTACGTGCTCAACTCAGATAAACTACGTCTTTGTATCATTCAGCTCGCTCATGATAATGT
>JAABUK010013664.1_pt1 | contig 10095 bp, 15 predicted proteins | sample 5559141 | NCBI WGS metagenome assembly JAABUK01 (sample SAMN10711869, study PRJNA513367) | rock metagenome | isolation source: Antarctica rocks | place: Antarctica: Victoria Land, Pudding Butte nord | collected 2016-01-03 | reverse complement strand
GCACCTGACATGATATTTTGGATTGCTTCAAGTGACTGGTGAAGCGCCTTCTGATCATTCCCACCGCGTCATCGACCTGTTAGTGATACCCCAGAAAGTTCCAACAAGAAGGATGAAGATTAATGCTTCAGAAGCAGCGCATGCAGACAAGTAGGTAGAATTCACTGACACCATGTGTCAAACGCATTGTCCTGCTGTGAGATTGCTGTACCTCCTCTTGCTCTGCATTGTCATCTGGCGGCACATACATGCCAGGCCAAACATGTATCATGCTAGGCTCAGGGACCACATGCAAGAGGTGGACCACGTCACCTGCGTACACAAGTCCGGGCTGTACAGAAACACCGTTTTCATGCTCAGAAAGAGGAGAGTCCAACATGAAAGTCCACGCACCCTTTCTGCATATATTGCTGGCTGCCCACGAGCAGGCGTGCTCGGACTCCTGAGGTGATCAGCAGCATCTTAAGTGAGGCCGCTCAGTTTTGCGCACTCTACAAATTTCGTGTACCCACATCGGTGTCGTCTACAGGTAATAACAGAGCCCGTGTGCCAGCTGCAGGCTCTGCCGATATCTCTGACGTACTCGGCAACTTCTGTTGCTCAGGCGCCTCGATCGCTCCTTCTCTCTGTAGCGTGACGTGCGCCATGACTGTTCGAAAGGCAAAGGAGACTTCAAACAGGAGTGATCTGAGTCATGTTCGGCTGTAGTTGTGTTTGCAAGCAAGGGTGAAGAGATGATTCAGCAGGACTGTATGTTCTTTTTTTGGTTTCGGCGCAAATTGGCGATCAAACCAAGCGGAACGCAACGGATAGGTCAGAGGGCTTGTGCATGTACCGAGCACCAGTCAACAACACGGCGTCTGCCTAAGTATCAAGAACGGAGACTCATGTCACAGCGTCATCCGGGATGGCTTTGGATTGCTGCTTGCATATGTGCCCAGCGTACGCAAGGTGCTTGTTTGGACTTCATTCCGTTGCACGTGAGGCCTGTGAGGTGTTCACTGAGCACAGGTTGTATCTGCAGTCCAATCACTTCAACATCCGACCGCCCCACACGACAGGCAAAGAATGCTGCTAGTGTTCAAAGCTTGATCAGGCCACGCCCCTGTGTCGCTCAAAGCTGGGGGACTCGCCGCACAAAGCGGGAGCACTCTACGTGCGTGTCGGCAAGCGAGCGCGAGCCGCCATGGGCGATGACATTTGATCTCAGGGAGCGCGAGACCGAATGGACTCAGGAAAACAAGGTCAGCTGCCTAACAAATGCTGACAAATGCTGCAGTGAGGCTGGTTGCAGACACCTCCAGGCAAACTTCTCAAAGCTTGTGATGTTTGCATTCATAGCTTGACTTTGCTACATCACCATACATGCTGCGAGACATCCCCTGTCAGTATCTAAACACCAAACATGGATTCTGCAGGCACGCCTTGTGACCCTCTTTGCCAGCCATGAGCTGGGGTGCGATATTGAGGGCGTGCGAGAACGCATGCAGGACCTAGTGCAAGTGCTTCCTGACCTCAGTAAGACTATCATGTTATCCCAACCACCTTGCGCTGGCCGTATCTTTGCCATTACCAATGCATATGATGCATGCGTGGTGAAGCAGGCAACACCCTCGCACAGCACCATTTGTTGCTTCTGGTTCACCAGCATTGCATGGTGTTCTGGGGGTTTTAAATTGTGCTGCATCTGCACTGACATCAGCATCCCTGAAAAGGGTCTGAATCAGCACATATGCAATGGGGGCATGCCAAGCTCAAGTGTGCATGTGCATGCAGGCAAGAAGGTGCACCACATGAAGCCTGGGCTGCTAGCAGCTCTCTTGCGAGACACACATGTCATTGCTGACAGAGCTGTACGCTTAAGGGAGCTGTTACCTCACACAAATGTGTCAGCTATGGCTGCAAAGCAACCTGAGCTATTGTTACAGGTGATAGCTCATTGCATCTGTTCCTATGCTGTGTGGTCTGCTTGTTGATGAAATGGATGCATATGGGTTCGACTCAAGCGTTCAAATATGGGCAACACTGTGTAGTAATTGGTGCATAGCTTTACGCATGGCATCAGTCCACCTACATGTCATGACTGCAACTCAGATGGACATGGCACGCCTGGGGTGTTGTGTCAATCCTTTTAGGGCAGCTTTGTTGCAGTGAATTTTAGTACGCTTAGTGAAACTCTCATGCCTGATGAAACAATGGCACTTGATCAAGGCATGATCAAGACATCATGCATGCACTCACATGTGCAGCTTTGTTTTGGAAGCCTGGACTGAGTGCGTCATCTGTAGCTGGGCAGGAAGCTGATGACATCATCCTTCAAGTAAAACAGCTGAGAAGTCAGCTGGGCAGCGACAACATTGACAAAATATTGGAGGAGTACCCAAGGCAAGTGCCCAGCTATATATACTTCCTATTCTTGTATACTTCCTGTTGGCCATCATTATTGTGTCCTGCAAGAGCATCGCCTGGACATAATCAGCACAACTCAATAGCTCCAGTTGCACAATTGCATCTATTCTTCCACCGTGTCCTGCCATGCAGTGATACTACCACTTGTAAGCATTGCACAAGCTGAAGTTGCATGACTGCTCACTTTGATCTGCATTCATGCATGTTGCATGGGGTTGGAAGCATTGCTTCATAGTTGCGAGGCAGACCTGCTGACTGTCAGCTTGGTGTTTGCAGTCTGTTGGATGCAGAACTTGTACAAGAAACCCTAGATGAGTTGAGCAGGCTGATGCCCAAGTCAGATCCAAAGCAGACACTGTTGCGTTACCCATCATGGGTGACAAAGGTTGAGCGAGGGCCAAAACGGCTTGGGCCGCATCCAGATTCCTGACCATGCTCTAAATATCGTTCAAAAGCTATCTATACATGTTCTGCTTGAGTCAGTCATCTTGCAACCATTGATGCAAGTCAACATGCACTTGGTCTGACAGTCGTTTGAGTCAGGTGACACAGCATGCACGGTCTTGTCTTGTACACACACTACCTTCCTGAAACGTGGTTTTTGGCACGTGACTTTAATGACACGTCAAAGGATTGACCTGTAGAGCACTGGCCCCATGGTTCAGACAGGCAACAAGTGTTTGTAGTGAGCAATCATGCACGCACACATCCGCTACATCACAACTGTTACAGAAGTGCCAGCTGGCGCTGTGCACAGCTCCTAGCTGGGCTCATAGTTGTGTGCACATCACCTCTTTGTGTTGAACTAAACAGCTACTGAATGGACATCATCATCAAGATCAGTCAATGTGAATAACAGGTACAATTTTACAGCATGCTCGGCTCAGCATGATGTGTGTAACATACAATGCTGAGCAGCGATGTTAGAAGCAAGTCATTGGATTGTGTGGAGGATGAGCAGCACTCTATGACTTTGTGTGAACCAAATGCGTGTGGTGGTTTCCTTAGGGAATGCTTTGCATATAGGAAGCAAATCTTCTCCCAGTTGCCCCCCAGGAGATTTTAATACCGTAGTGGTACGAATGTTCCTCGGTTTTAAATGTTCCTCGCCCTCGGCTGGAATAAAATTTAATCGAATAGATCCTCGTTTCATTATTTTATATTTTTAATGGTCCTCGGGACGACGCAGCAATACTTTCAATGACTTTAATGATCCTCGGACACTCTTACATGTCCAAAACAACAACCACCATCAGACGGCTGCTACACCATGGGATGCCCAAAAACAGGCATTGCCGTTGTCTGACCGTACTTGGGGGCCTCAAACCATATTTATTCAAACCTAGCTAGACCGGCTTGCTTGTTGGCACTCATTGCACATTCGAATGTAACGCATAATGACGACTAAGTGATGATGGTCGGTTCGATCAAGTTTGAAAGCGCATGGTTGCCGTTGCAAGGTCTCGTGAGCTTGATCACAAGCAATAGCAACCTTTCGCACCGGCTGCAAATGCCATGGTGCAAGGGCAGACTGAGGCTTCAACCAATGCGACCGGCTTTGCCCATGTCGACAGTTTCATTTTTGGAGCAGTTCCAGAGACCTACCCGTTGGAGCTCTCACTGCCAGACTATTATCCTCAGGTACTGCTCATGCATGACGGTGAATGTTGCGCATACACATGTGCAAATGCTCACAACTTGGTAGCTCTGAGTTGCAATGAGGCACATTATACTTGATCGCTGGCCAGATTTCAAGCTGAGTCATGAGCACAAGCTTGGCTGAGGAATCTCCTCTTCTTTGCTTGTTGAGGGTCTCAGACGCGTTGTGACTTTGAGCATGCTTTTGCCAATGTACAGACATCAGACCCCATGCAGGTGCCGAATGTGACTATACTGGTCCTGGTGAATCAGTGCAGCAATGGTTTTGTGCTCCAAAATAACACCTGCAATTACTGCACAGAACCCCAGTATTCCTTTGACCCACTGGGGTCTGACCATTCGCACCCACCAGCTTGCGATGAGCCTTGTCCAGATAATGCGCTGTGCTCAGGGGGGCAAGTCATGGTCCCTCAAGCGGGCTTCTGGATGTCAAGTCCATTTTCTGATTCCATGGTGGCATGCCCATATGGAGCAGCATGTGTTGGCTCCAACGATGCCCTGAAAGCATGTTTGCAACCCGGCAACCAGTCCCCCAACCCCTTGCAACAGGTTGGTTGTCTTCACATGCATTTGGCATTTTGAGCTTGCTGAACGAGACTTGCTTGACATGTGACACCTCTGTCTCTGCCAAATGACGTCTTTTGGTTCCAGAATTGCTCAATGCATCATCTCTTTGCTTGCATTTTTAATGTGGCATGTGCACCGGTGCATCTCATTGTCGTTACCCCCATAGGACCACCTAGCCTGTGGTTTATATTGCGCAGCAGCAACCCGGGTCTGCGGCACCAGGGTTGCTTGGGACTTGCACCCATCAGGAGCGCTGAAAATTGTAAAACTTTTATGTTTTGTTGTTGTTGTGTGTGTCTCATTGTGTTACTCAGGTTCGAATGTGACATGTGGCCATGCAGGATTCCTGTCAACTAGAGGTAAGCATGGAGAGCGCGGGGCCCACCTCCTTCATGACTAAGCAATGCAAAGACGGCTATCATGGCTATGCATGCACTTCGTGCGTAAGAAACAGTACTCACACCTTCGGCAAAGTAGGTTCCTTGAAGTGCCAGCTTTGTAGGTCTCCTAGCTTGATAGTGGTGACATACATTGCCAGCACTATTCTGGTGTTGATGTTGCTGTGCTACACCATTCATGTCACTCTCCAAGAGAACACAGAGGCAAGAAACACTGATGAAGAAGGTGGAGATGCAGCCCCAAAAGAGTCTGTGAAAGTGTCCGAGCTGCTACGGGTATGCATTCCAAAGACGGTTCACTCACTCACTCACTCACTCACTCACTCACTCACTCACTCACTCACTCACTCACTCACTCACTCACTCACTCACTCACTCACTCACTCACTCGCTTGTTCGCATTCTTGCCCGCTTGTGTGCACTTGTGTTTTCCCTCATTACTCACAGGCACACTTGCTTGCTCGCATGCACTCATGTACTCCCTCGCTGACTGAGCAAGAGGGCAATTAGACAGGTGTTCAGGCTTTTCAGCCCAAGATGTTTTAATTCAGACTGCATTGCTTGCACCTGGCCTGACTGATGTACACGTGTCATGCAAGGCAATCTCTACATCATGGGCATGTGTATTAAGTACAGCTCAGGAGGCTTGCAATGCAGGCTTTGACACTGTGGCTTCAATATATCTCCTTGCTTGGTCAAGCCAATATTCCAGCACCAAGTACCGTGCATTGGATATTCAGCGCCGCAAGCTTCGCCTTTTCATCTCTCACCAGTGGGAGCCTGTCAACTGATTGCCTGTTGGCCTCTGGACCAGATCTGGCCTTCAGGAGGATCATTCTGCACCTGGCTGTGCCACCCATAGTGTTTCTGATTGTGATAGCAATCCAGATAGCAATGTGAGCCTTGATCCTGGACTTGCTAAGACACATATGTGTTGCTGCACTTTGCACACCAGCTACACAGGATGCACACCTGTGTGCAACATTGACATGCTACCATGCACACTTTCTGAAACCTGTCTTACGTCCCTGCATGCTACTGAGACAGAACTCTGCCCAAAATCTGCATCAGTCGATACCTCACTGTCATCATAAGAGGGTCGCAGACTCTGCTTGAAGTATGTCTTGTTTGCATTTGGGACACGCCAGCTTCAACAAGGTTAGGGTGTAACTGCAAATCCCTTTTTACCCTACTGCACCTTTTTTGCTGCCAGTAGTCTTGTTTCCAGTACAGCCGCTATGAGTTGCTGACAGATCAGCTCCGGGCTGCCGCCTCAGGCGGCTCCCAATATGATCGCTGAAAAGCATAACCTTTTCTTTTCTTTGCTCACAGATGGCTAGCGAGAAAGGGCGTCAAGCCAGTGGCGGCATCCATTGGCTCTCGACAGCCTACAGCTGTTGCAGCCACACACCACGTTGCTGAGGACAAGCTTGGCCGGCGTATTCTGGTCTCACTGCTCACTGTCATCTTCTACTACTATCCCAGCATACTCACAACCACTTTGAGTACCTTCACCTGCTATCGCCTGGACACTCCTGCCACGTTGAAGAAGTACCCTGGCAATGCACGGGTGAGCCCTGTTCTAGATAGTCTTGTGCTCATGCAGCACAGACTGGAGGCACTGCAGAGCATGCATCCATTGATTACCTTTCCAGGAAGACTGCCTCAGCACCCATCCGTGATCTGTCCCATGAAAACACTGAATGCATATGCACAGGTTGACTGGGTATTGTATGCGTTGTGTTTGCAAAAGCATTGCCTGAGCTTATTCCAGTGCACTTGTCTGTGTCTGTGTCTGTGTCTGTGTCTGTGCCTGTGTCTGTGCCTGTGCCTGTGCCTGTGCCTGTGCCTGTGTCTGTGTCTGTGTCTGTGTCTGTGTCTGTGTCTGTGTCTGTGTCTGTGTCTGTGTCTGTGTCTGTGTCTGTGTCTGTGTCTGTGTCTGTGTCTGTGTCTGTGTCTGTGCACGATTTGAGTGTGCGTGTGTGCGCCATGGCAGGCCAAGTGGCATGGTGGGTACTGGCTACCTGATATGCAAAGGCAATGTTGGACAGGCTGGCACGCCACACATGCAGTGCCCCTTGGCGTGGTTCTCATGTTGGGTTGCGTTTGCATCTTCCTGCTGCCCATACTTCTTCTCTTCAAGCACCGCCACAACCTGAAGTCAACACCACTCAAGTATCGCTTTGGATTCATTTACCGACCATACAGGTACGTCATGCAGGTTGGCATTGGGTGTTGTGTACCTTGCATTATACGTTCAATCATGCTTGGACTGTGTTTACAACTGTGTGTGAAATGTTAATGACATCACCATGCAAATGTTCAAGTCAGCTTCTCGTAAATACCTGTGCTCTTACCATGAGTTGTTCTGCAACAGCTTATCTGTGCCTGCAAAATGATGTAGCACATTCAGTCTGTATATATGGCGTGAATCTGCTTGCAGAAGAAGGTTTTGGTTCTGGGACAGCATTGTGTTGATGCAGACCTTTGCGTTGGCCTCGGCACAAGTGTTTGCCTTGGCTCTCAGCGCATACTTCCAGTTGACCATTATGCTCATGATTTTGGTGGTTGGCTTTGCCATTTTGGCTTTCTTCCAGCCCTTTGAAGCTCCACTATCCCAGAACACACAGGTCTGCTGTGTTGCATATCACTCATTCAACCGTAGCAATGGTTTCTGTGCGTTGCTTTGGCCCGTACTCCACATGCACTCAATGCCATGCATGTTTGTATTGTGATCACAGCATGTGTCATACCTGGCAGTGGCTACACCAGTTGTGTTCATGGCACATCAGTGGTTGTAGTCACAGCTGCATGCCTCTGCTTCTCAGAAGGCTGTCAGGCATGACTACAACAAAGACACGCCACAACAAGCATACATCTTGCATGTCCAAGCCATCAGGGTCCTAACACAATTTGTGTATCGCAGTTTGCAGGCATGCTTGCTGTGTTAGTGACAGCGGTAGGGTGCTTGTACTTGATAGACACAAGCAACAGCATCGAAACTAGTAAAGGCCGCAAATGGCGTATTGCTGATGTTGATCAATGTGGCATTCATTATCTGGATGGTTTTTTTGGTGATCACAGCTGGCAGGCATGAAGTGAAGAAGACTGCACTGTCAGTAATGAGTTGGTTCACAGACAAGCTGTCATCACTTGTGCCAAAGCGCCTCAGCAGAGGCAGTAAAAGTATTAATAGACGTAATAGTAGACGTAATGGGAGAGACATGACACTTGCTCCTACCAGGAGCAATGCAGCTTTGTTAGAGCTACAGTGGTCAAATACTTTAAGCTCATCTGCCATTGTATATGAGCAGAGCAATGCCTGAGTGTAGTTCACATGCACGTTTGATTTGGGTATTTTGTCTGATTAACTGTAGCGTAGTAAATTGTGTTTGTATACTAGTACTTAAGCGGTAGCGTGATTGCTGGGCTTATGGTCAAAACTTAAGATGCGGATGCCTTGCTTAGCTACGTACCTAGCTCATCATGAGCTGGACAGCGATTTGTTTATTTTTTGTTTATTTATTTCTTTCTTTCTTGAGCAATGTACATGCCCGCAGCAGCTGTAGTGCAGCAACTGCACGACTGTTTAGACACGAGTTCGTCATATACTGGTGACATTGATGACAGAGCTTTGCAAATGCCTTGCAAATGCAAATATGACTCATTGGTTTCACGTATCACTGAAATCATGTATGTGATGTTCAAAGCCCCACCTTCCAGGTGTGGACAGGGATCAATACCAGCATGCTTTGATGTGAACTCACAGCAGACCTTATGCCAGTGTCAAAATGGTTACGTGTGTGGGCAAAACCGCATGCGGTTCAGGCTGGCTACATCGTTCCCTTGCTCTAAGCAGCAGCTGCAGAGCTGTCATTTCAAGCTTCGTGACACTTCCTTTGCATGCATTCATGGCTGACAGATGCCATCCAAGCTGCAACCTGCACTATGCTAATGGGCCAGGCAGTACGGCAGCTGCCAACAAGCCAAAACCAAGAGGTTTACAACATATGCAACACAATGAGCAGAAAATGAGACTTGTGCTCTGACAGTCACCAGCCCTGAACTGTGTGCTATATCTTAAACCCTAAATATAGGGCTAGCTGTTGATGCACGTCTGTGCTAAGTAACAACAAAAAAGCCTCATGTTATATCATTTTGGCTCTGCAGGTAGAGCAGAGACAATGCAGCTAGTGCTTTCCAAAGATGCAGTCTTGCAAGACTGCCATGAGTTCCTGATTCATAGTGTCTTGCATGCTGACATGCGACTACAGCCGAGTGATCTGCTGCTGTGACCCAGCCACCTCTTCTTGCAAGGGAAACACTTCCTGTGAAGACTTGTGTTTGGCTCAAGCATGAACAATCTGAATCCAGCTACAGTATACAAGCATAGTTGTTCACATGTGCAAGTGAACGCAGCTTCTTCAGACAGGCAGCCGGTTGATCATGCCAAGTACATGAGTAGCAGGCACCATTTGCAGCATTCCCATGCATGGTAGCATGCAAGTTGAGATTGACATTCCTGCTTGCAAGCTTGCAAGACAAATTTCATGTAAAACGACAGCCGGACTGTAAAGACGCTTTGGTCTCGCAGCATTGCTTCGCACTGGTTCACATCGAGGACCGTGCAAGTGGATAGAAAGACACTTTGTCTTTGAACGGCTGCATCTGCAACGCTTTCGGTGGAGTAACATGTCAGAAAGACTGTCACCCTGGCGACCGAGAGCACCTGAGGTATCGCTGCAAGGACTCGGGAGGCTTATATCCTGGCACGCCCGTCTGATATTCTTGCTTTTGAGTTCAGGGCGTGCTCCAGATGATAGAGAATGTGCCTGGTACACAGCTGTTCCTGATGCAGAGACAGGGACCTATGTCCTTTGTTTTGTGCGAAGACGGTGCAGAATGCAATCACAAGGTGTTGCTTGGACCAAAGCCAACGTGCAGCTGCAGGTGAGTCCGTCTTGCATGCAAAAATTGTGCTCAGCTTGTGGTGCTGGCCTGCTCCATCACTGTCTTTCTGAGTGCAGGAAAGGCAGAGACATGGAGCTGTGCATCCACCACA
>JAABUK010013662.1_pt1 | contig 10096 bp, 12 predicted proteins | sample 5559141 | NCBI WGS metagenome assembly JAABUK01 (sample SAMN10711869, study PRJNA513367) | rock metagenome | isolation source: Antarctica rocks | place: Antarctica: Victoria Land, Pudding Butte nord | collected 2016-01-03 | reverse complement strand
AATGACACTTCTACCTTGCATAGTGAGTCTGCTACAATAGGCATTTCGATTCTACACAAGGCTAAGAAAATACATTCATGCGAACATGAATCGTTGAAGGGGGGGGGTAATGTTACGATTCTAGCTACGCATCTTCGTTGATGACTATGTTGATGACTATGTTGGTGGCTATCCTGAGAACTATCGCCGATCGCTCGCCGCTAGAACATAGGCTTGTTCCGAAGCCAACTCTATTCAGAATTAGCTTATGTTCTTCTGAGTCATATAGATAGTCGACCCTTCTCTTCTAGATACTTTCCTTCCTTAGCATTTATATACTCGTTACCTTACACTCATATGACTCGCTCTATGCTGACCCCTAACATTTCATTTAATGAAAAACTCGTCATCTCAATCAAGAACATGCATATACATTAACAAATGTCTAAGATTCAATCAATAAATAGTAGAAACAGTTGAGTCAAACATTTGCTTAATCAGAATATTAACTCGCAACGCAGATGATAAAACGCAGACACTAAGACTTTTAAACATTTACAATTCATGCTCACTGTTTACTACATTCACAGAAAGATCTTCAATCATTTCTTATTTGAATGAACTACTCAAGAATGATTGTGAACAACTGATTGTAGAAGATTTCAATCTACATTATTCTCATTGAGAAGAGCAAAAATGCTTCACTCGTTATATGATGATTGATACTCTGTTAAATGTCATTACAAATGCAAGACTGAAATTATTGCTGAAATCAAACATTATTACTCATGAAGTTCACAATCAATTTACGATGATTGATCTAGTCTTTAACAGCGAGAAAATACAGTTCATGACATGCAAGTGCAAGATACAAATCAATCTGCATCAGAGATTGAATCATCTTTCAATCATCACAGAGCTATGTTTACAAATAATCTCAGTGCAGCTCTTGATTCAACAACTTTGGAAAAAAATGAATACAGAAGCATTGAGTGCTTATCTGCAAATACATTTATCTTTGAAACACTTTCTAGATGACAAGACTATGATGAATGACAGAGTGTGTAAGATTATCAAAGTATTACAGAAGATCATCAAGAAATTTATCTTCTTGACAAAATCATCAAATCAAGCAAGAGACTTTTGAAATCAAAGCTGCTTCGAAGTAGTAATGAAATCAAGATGACTGCAAATCATATGAAAAACGCAAGATACATTAGAAGCATGAAATAAATATCTGAAGCACAACAATCATAAAAACAAGATTATTTGACAAATGAAATGTGCACACTTCAGATCACAAATGCATGAGTTGAGCAAAGCACTTAAATCGATATGATGCTTTGCAAAATGAACTAGAATTGAAAGTTAGCTATTTAAAAAGCTTTCTCAGTTTTCGTCACTAAAGTGAAGCGACATCGATCATATGACAATGACATTCAAGGAAAAAATCGAGATATTGCAAGAAAAGTTCTTTTTCTCATCTTTTTAAGTGAATGTCAGCAACATTGCAGAGTCATTTATATTTCTGACAGTCTCATTCAATTTACACATTACAGAAAATGAAGTGAAGCAGACAATTAAATGAGTAAAAGCAAACAAAGTGTCAAACGCTTCAGATATTTCAAACAGAAGACTTCAAGCGAGTCTTGCAGAACTGATCTCAGTACTGATGAGTTTATTCAATGCATGCATAACATACAAATATCATTTGAAGCAGTTCAAAAAGACTCAGACAATAGTATTACATAAATTGAAGAAAAGCAACTATATTGATTCAAAAATGTATTGACTTATTGCTTTACTTGATATCATGAGCAAAGCTCTGAAGTCAATCATGATCAAAAGACTGAGTGATATAGTTGAGACTCATTGCATGCTATCTAATGCTTAAATGAGAGCAAGATGCAAGCAATTCGTGATCTTAATATTAGATTTACTGATAAATCAAGTTCACATAGTATGAAGTTGCAAAATTAAATATGTAGCGTTCATGCTAAGTTTAAACATCATCAAAGCATTTAATCAAGTCTTACACATCAGACTTTTGTATACGTTGAAGATGAAAAAAATGTTGAGCTACATAATTGAATGAACACGCAGCTTTCTAAAAGATTGAGAGACATCACTAATATTCAATGAACAAACGAGCAACATACGCGAGATAAACGCAAACATATCACAGAAGTTTTTCATTTCATCAATTCTCTTTCTATTTTTCAACGTAAGTTTAATTGAAAAATGCGAAGCATTGAAAATTAAAATCGAAGTGCTTGATTTCATAAATGATATTAACATTTTAGTTTACGACGACAAATTCATTAAAGAAATTTGCAGAACATTGAGCAAAGAATATGATGTTTGCACGAAATGAGCTTGCACTCATGACACAACGTTTGCATCAGAAAAGTATGAGCTTACGCATTTCACTAGAAAATTGAAGAGATTTAACATAATGATTAGCATACAAATAGAAAGTTCAATTATTAAATTGAAATCAAATGTACAAGTTCTAAAAGTGCAACTGAACATGAAACTGCAATGAGACGCGCATCTTTGATAAATAAAGATGAATCACATCACAAGAATGCTGACACTTAACTGTCTTAAAGTCTTCATATGAGAAGCTATCTTCACAAAAGCAAGACAAGTATACTCAGTAATAGTGAGATCAGAAATTGCATTCAAAGCGTTAATCTGACATCAGCATGACAAGAAAGATGAACTGTTGAGCAAAGAATACAGACTAGAAACACTTCAGAATCAGACTCTGTGTCACATAACAGAAGTATTCAAAAAAGTAAACATCAAAACTTTAAAGACAGAAACATATACAAGTTTACTACATGTTTATTTGAACATGCTACAGAACAAGATCATGCTACATAATCATGTCAATGATTGAATGTAAGAAATTAAACAAGCATGCAAACTAATATGTGTTCATTTAATGAGAGTTATTTACATCATTTCTTGATCATTTATCATTAAGAAAATGATACTTCTGAATGTCTTCATTCAAAAAGATGCAAAGATACAGTTGAGATGCAGATGATACATTTTCTTCTTCACAATAATTTCAACAAGTGATAGCATTGCAATAATGCAGTATCACAAAGATCAATGAAATTAATGATGAGAAAAGTACAAAGAACATATTACAGACATTAATGCAATCTTAGTACAAAGATTGCATCTGAGCAATAAGATGATAAAGATACGTGATGATTTTCAGAAAGCAAAAAGCATTCTTGCAATGTACATCAAAATTGAACGCATAAATTTGAATGTTTATTTGCACTTTAGAAACATTTCAGACATGAATAGTTCATGATGCAACTGCAAATAAAGTCATTAGACAATGAAGCATGTACTTATGCATTGCTTAAACTAATTGCATTTGCGATTAAGAATGTTATAAGATGCTGACTTCTCAAACTATTGAATAATCATCATCATTATGAAGAATTTCAGAGCTGTAGCAAGAATAATGATGAAAATGAAGCTTTTAAAGCAATTTAAAGTGACTAGAACATTCATTCTTTAACATGCAATTAACGTGAATAAATTTGATACATAGTTTCAAAACTCACTGTTTCAACTGCATGAAGCAGTTGTATAAACTGTAAGTGATTTTCTATCTTAAAGAGTTTTGTTCACTTGATACAAATAGCATAAAAATTTTCATGAGTCAATTTAATCAATGTCATAAAAATGTATGAATTTATTATTATTATTATATTATATATGATAATACATGTGATTCTTCAATGATAAAGTTGATGAAATGATATTTATTGAATGCTTGTTCACAATTATTCAGAAGATTGAAAGACTTTCAAGTAAAGAAATAATCTTTTCAATCAACATAATACTTAATATATTACTGTTTTCTTAAATTATACAAATGATGTTTTCAACTAGAGATTAAGAATTTGAGAAACTTAAAGATGCAAAATCACGAAAATGAATTACTTAAACTATTTAAAGACAAAGCATATCATCAACATGATGCTTACGCTTTATTCTGATCATCAAGAACAAATGAGAAGCATCATTGACGTGACATTGATGAGTGAATAAAAGATGATTATTGCTATCTCACAGAAGAATTCAGTCAAGATGAAAAATATACAGAAGAAATTACATAAGTTGCGAGTACTTTATGAGCTCAACGAACGTAGAAACAATGAGCTGATGCTCTGAAGAAAGATGAGAAGTTTGACAAAGATGATAGAAAAGTTGACGCGTCAACACGTCGCTGCGTTGACTGTCAATTAGCACATGAAGAATCAGCTGAAGAGACTGAAAAAGATAATGAGCAGACTTGAAAAAAAGTTCATGAAGAAGAGAAAACACATCGACAGCTGAGCGAAGAAAGTGAGCATGAAGTCAACGACATCATTTGAGAGTCATCTTGTATTCAACGTTAACATATCATCGTCAATGCAAAATCATTGTGAGAAATTTGAAGTAAAGATCTTCATCAAAGAGAAAGAAAAAGTAAAGAGAATCATGATGATAACAACAAAGAACATAATGAAGTGAGTGAGAGAGATTGACGTTGACGAGATGCTGTTAACACATAAAAACATAGAGATGATGAAAAGATGATTGAAACTGCTAATATTTTGAGTCAAGACAAAGAACAGCAAAAAAACATTGAAGAAAAACGATTTTTGAATCAAAGAGATATCATTGAATGTATGTCTGCGCGAAATCAGTTTTGAAGTAGTGATACATGAAATTAGAATCGAAGAAATGTCTAAGAACATAGAGAAGAAAGAAGCGAAAGCGCTCATCAAGATCAATAAAGACATACATTCAGAAATGATGATCAAGAAGATTGAGTAACTCACAAAGAAGAGTAAGTAGAAGAAATATGTCTCACTGATGATACATGTAGTCAGCGCTGAGATGATGAACAAGCTGATTGATGAGAAAGTATGTCATGAGATCAACATAAAGATCACACAGTTTTATGACTTAAGCTGCAGAGTGCATCAGTGTCTAAAGTGTCAAAAATACAATCACAAGATGTATGAATGCAAAAACAAGCAGAAATGCATTTACTATACATTGAATCATTGCTTGAAGCACTGTTTTTACAAACAGACTCAAAACATGTGAAAATGTGAAGCATGTCAAGACATACACAGAGTCTTTGATTTTCAATGTCATAAATGACAAGTTGAAAAAGAAAGAATAAAGAGAGTCACAAAGCACAGATCTTTATATCATGCTGTACAAAAGCAGAAAGAACTAAAGACAGCAACATCAAAAACATTCACAGAAACATTTATCAGTCTGAAATCGCTGATAAACAATGACTTAAAGAGAAAGCAGAGACGTTCAATGAATGAAAGTCATCTGCTCAACACAATCATCACATCAGAAAACATTATACTGAATCACTTGATCAAGAAGTCAAGATCAAATGAATTGAAGTCAACGTTAGTTACATTGTTGTCAATGTCATCTTCTGTTGAGAATCTTACAAGTGAAGCAAGCACTTTGCAAACACTCAAGAGAACATTAAACAGTTTGAAATGTGAACTTTAATGTTTTAGCAAAAGAAGCTTCGAATACTACAGTACAATGTTCACAAGTTCAGAAACAAGATGATGATAGCACTATTACATGAGAAAAAGATAAAGAACTATGACATTTTGATTCTTTAAGAACTCTGATGATTTGATGACATTTTCAGAGCATACTGTTCAGCAATTGTTGACTTTATGCTGAAGAATAATGAAGATAGAATCTGTTTCTACATAAACAAGAAAATCAACAGCAACATTTGACACTCAACATGACACTTCAAAGATGTAAACACAATTACGTTATAAACATTAACAGATGATGCACAGATGATTCAGAGAGCTATACACATTCATGAAGTATACAATTTGTCACTCAGAGATCATGAAATCATTCATGAAAAAGAAAATCTTTCAGACATCAAAAAGACGTTGCACATGTTGAAAAAAAGCATTCTTGTAAAAGACTTCAATCTGCATCACTTCACATGAGAAGAATCATTTTACTCAAGATAACATTTATTGTTGAATGAGTTAATTAAAATGATCACAAACATTGATGCATCGCTAGCATTATCTTAAGACACAATTACAAGAAATTATCAAGAATCTCAAATGATAATAAATTTGATCTTCATGACAGATGATATTATGAATCAATTAATACAATGTGAAATTGACGAAGAAATGAAAAACTTTTCAGATCATCTGTTAATACAGATAATTATAAATCTCAGAGTCTGCAAAGAGTCAGCGCGAAAATCGCGTTGCAATTGAAAGATAATGAATGAAGAGAAATTCATTAATATTCTGAAAGAACAAATGTTGAAATCATTGTTGAATCATGAAACGAGACGTTGATGCATAAATGAGTACATTAAGCAATTGCTAAATGCACTGAAGAAGATTGTTGAGATTTTCACTCTTTGAGTGAGATCACATGAAATGATCAAAGCAGAATGAATGAAGAAGTGTATGAAGATCATCAAGAGCATGCAATGAATGAGAAGAAGCTGTTGAATTGTTGATGATTGAACAAAGTACATTCAAGCATGTGATAAGAAGAGCAAGATCATCAGAAAACAGAAACGTAATGAGTATTGAAAGATCATGCAGAATGTTGAACAATTCTCAAGAGAACTGTTCAAAACTGCAAAATGAGCAAGAAATGCAGTTGCAAACATACTGACTCAAGCAACAATTTCTTTTCTGATCAAGTCAGAATGCTCTGACATCATCACAACAATGCAAAATAAAGCGAAAATGATGTTTCAGACTCACTTTTCATCATCTTCAGAGATTTTCATGCTGAACACAATAAACTTCAAGTATTCACTCTCAATTAAAGATGATGTTTTGCTGATGCATCAAGAGATTAAAGAAGTCATTTACAAAGCAACATCTGACAAAACGTTGAGATGCATGAAATACATAAATAGAATAATGTGCAGACTTGTCAATGACACGTCAGAATAAATACACTCTCTCTTTGAAAGATGTTTACAAAAGAGAATATAATCAACTCAGTTCAAGAGTGCAATCACAATAGTGATGCAAAAGTCAGACAAGAAAGATGACTTCAATGCAAAAATATATAAATTAATTGTGTTACTCAACACATTGAATAAAATACTGAAGTTCATTGTATTTAAACATCTGTAAAATGTTGTAGAAGCTTACGACTCAATATTGAACATTCAGATGAAAGCTCATAAGCATAAATCAATAAATATGACTCTGCAACTAATTATAAAAAAGATACATACTGTGTGAAGTGATATAAGAAGAAGAGTAGTCTCACTACTGAGTCTGAATGAGAAGAATGCATTTGACAATATGATGCACAGTAGACTTTTACATGACATGAAGAAGAGAAAAGTTTCTAAACTGCTTCTCAAGTTTGTGAAGAATTTTCTGAAAGATCGACGCATCATAATCATAATTGATGACTACATGATGATGAAATGCAGCGTGAACGTTGACATATCACAAGACTCTTTGCTATCATCGATATTATATTTATTCTACAATATGAACTTGTTAGAAGCATGTGATGACATTAAGCTGAGAACTAACTTCATAAACTTCGTGAATGATGTCAATATCTTGATATACAAAGAATTTATGAAACGCAACTGCAGAGTTCTTAACGAGATTTATGATAAATGCGAACAATGATCAAAAACGTATGACATCAAATTCTTGATGACAAAGCATAAGCTGATTCACTTTATGAGAATTTTTAAATGATTCAATATGAAAGTTGATGTAAAACTGACAAAACATCATGATACTTTCAACAAGCATACTGAATTAATTTCAGACTGTGACATCATCAAAGAATCAAATGAAAGAGAGAGAAAGTAGAAAAGAAATAAGCTCATAAAGTTCTTGCATTGAGAACAGTTACAGTATAGAGTGCAGAAAAAAGCGATAGTAGATATGAAAAAAACGCTACGCTAGCGCAACGCTTGCTACAATATATAAAATCTTGTATAAATTCATAATGAGTGTTGAATTGAGTAAGAATCAAAAAAAAAAATAATAATAATAATAAATTCATACATTCTTATGACATCGATTAGATCAACTCATGAGAGACTTTATGCTATTTGTATTGAGTGAACAAAACTCTTTGAGATAGAAAATCACTCACAGTTTATATGACTGCTTCATGCAGTTGAAACAGTGAGTTTTGAAACTATGTATCAAATTTGTTTACATTGATTGCATGTTAAAAAATGAGTGTTCTAGTCACTTTAAATTGCTTCAAGAGCTTCATTTTCATCATCATCTTTGTTATTGTTCTGAGACTTTTCATGATGACAATGATTATTCAATAGTTTAAGAAGTCAGCATCTTGTAGCATTCTTGATCGCAAATGCAATCAGTTCAAGCAATGCATGAGTACATGCTTCATCGTCTGATGACTTTATTTGCAGTCACATCACAAACTATTCATGTCTGAAACATTTCTAAAGTGCAAATAAGCATTCAGATCTATGCGTTCAATTCTGATGTGCATTGCAAGAATGCTTTTTGCTTTCTGAAAATCATCATGCATTTTTATCATCTTATTGCTCAAATGCAATCTTTGTGCTAAGATTGTGTTGATGTTTGCAACGCATTCTCTGTACTTTTTTCATCATTGATTTCATTAATTCTTGTGATATTGCTTTATTGCAATGCTATTGCTTGTTGAAATCATTGTGAAGAAGAAAGTGCATCATTTGCATCTTAATTGTATCTTCACATCTTCTTGAATGAAAACATTCAGAAGTATTATTTTCTTGATGATGAGTAAGTGAGAAATGACATGATTAACTTTCGTCAAACAAGTGCATATTAGTTCATATGCTTGTCTAATCTTTGTGTTCAATTGTTGACTTAACTATGTAGTGTGATCTTGTTCTGTAGCATGTTCAAATAAACATGTAGCAAACTTGTATATGTTTCTGTCTTTAGAGTTTCAATGTTTACTCTTTTGAACACTTCTGCTACATGATGCAAAGTCTGATTCTGAAGTGTTTCTAGTTTATATTCTTTGCTCAACAGTTTATTTTTCTTATCACGCTGATGTCAGACTGATGCTTCAAATGCAATTTCTGATCTCATTACTGCTAAGTATACTTGTCTCGCTTTTGTGAAGATAGCTTCTTATGTGAAGACTTTAAAATGACTAAGTGTCAGCATTCTTGTGACGTGATTCGTCTTTATTTGTCAAAGATGCACATCTCATTGCAGTTTCATGTTCAGTTGCATTTCTAGAACTTGTACATCTGATTTCGATTTAATAACTGAGCTTTTTATTTGTATGTTAATCATCATGTTGAATCTCTTCGATTTTCTAGTGAAATGCGTAAGCTTGTACTTTTCTGATGTGAACGTTGCATCATGAGTGCAAGCTCATTTCGCACAGACATCATGTGCTTTGCTCAGTGTTTTGCAGATTTCTTCAGTGAATCTGTCATAGACTAGAATGTTAATATCATTTATGAAGTCAAGCACTTTGATTTTAATTCTCAATGCTTTGCATTTTTTGATTAAACTTGCATTGAAGAATAGAAAGAGAATCAATGAAATGAAAGATCTTTGTGATATGTCTGCGTTTATCTCACGTATATCACTCATTTATTCATTAAATATTAGCGACGTCTCTTGATTCTTTAGAAAGCTGCGTGTTCATTTGATTATGTAGCTCAACATTCTTTTCATTTTCAGCGTATGTAGAAGTCTGACGTGTGAGATTTATTGAAAATATGTTGTATATATTGCATGCAACATACATAAAACACAACTTTTATGCTGATTTTCTTCTTAGATTCAAGAGATTACTTAAAGAGTTTTCTTGCAACAGATTCACAGTTTAAGATGAACAAAATCTTTCATTACTCAGATTTTGACAGTTTACTTCTTAAGCATGAGTTGCAAATGTTTTGCCTGCAATATGCATGCATATTGTTATGAGTCTGCATAGAGCGAATCATATGAGTGTATTCTAACTAGAAGTTCAAAGCTGAAGAAGAAAGAAGATGCAACACGTCGTGAGTTTTACTCACGAAGGCACGCTAGATCGC
>JAABUK010013661.1_pt1 | contig 10096 bp, 13 predicted proteins | sample 5559141 | NCBI WGS metagenome assembly JAABUK01 (sample SAMN10711869, study PRJNA513367) | rock metagenome | isolation source: Antarctica rocks | place: Antarctica: Victoria Land, Pudding Butte nord | collected 2016-01-03 | reverse complement strand
CTACCTGAATGATGTGCATGTGAAGGTCATGGTTGTGACCCTGGGGTATGTCATGCTGGGTGGGGCATTCTGTGAGTGGTGCTGGATTGTGAAAGGCCGTGCCCAGGTATGGCTGTCTGCTTGGCAGCATCATGAAAGCCTTCCTTGTGTCAATGTCATCTACTATTCAACTCGTTGAGATCAAGATGTATGACTGCTACATTGCCATTGGTGACATGTCACTTGTCAAAACTGACACACGTCACGCACGCCAGTCAGGTATTGGAGCTCTGTAAGAGCATAGATCAAACTGAGCACTGGTACTCTACAATGGTGCATTTACACTGAATGCGGTAGCAATGTCTTGCCTGCCCGCAAATGCTGCTATCTGCACGCCCAGAGTTTATGTTTGGCAAGCACCACAAGTTGGCTTTCGCATGAGATGCGCAGGGTGCAAACAACAAGAGGATGGCAGCAATCTACAAGACGCAGTTTAAGCGGTTGATGCGCTGGTGCCTACTGATGGGAATGTTTTGCTTTGCGGTGCTGATCTTCCTCATCACCGCCCGGGGAAACATCACAAGCATACGTGGCTACATCCAGGTGCGTACAGAGTTATTCACCACACTCAAATGCAGGTGCCTTTGACTCTTGCGCAATGGTCTCTGGCCGACCCTGGTTTCGAGTCAAGACAACAGAAATGCTTGCACTGTGCTTGTGCATCAGTATAGTCACAGAGCATGCACAAGGCAACCAAAGCTATTTGACTCTTTTGTGCAGGCAATGCTTTCGCCCTGTGCATGGCTTGACAACATTGTGGCAGGCTGCCAATCCTGTGGTCTGATGTTTGTGTCATTGCCTGTCTCTGCAAGTGCTTTTGTGCATGTGCAGGTGTGCGTGGACCAGTATGTCCAGTTCATCTGGTTTCCCATGAAGCTTGCAGGCTACACCTGCATGATCATAGTCAGGTTTGACGTCATCCTGGGCAGCCGGGTCACCAAAGCACGGACAGACGTGCTTTGCATTGTAGTGGCCTTGTCAGTATCCATAGGCCTGGCGGTTCCATTGGCCAAAGTGTACCACCTGGACTATGTGCCCCCCATCGCCGTGGCAACTGCAGGCGTAGTGTACCTGGCACTGCACTTCCTTGGAAGGCTTACACAGCGTGAACAGCAGCCGCAGGCTTCAAAAGGGTACAGTGCTTGTGGCCCTACCCCTGCATGATTGCATGCTGCATCATGTGCAGGCTGAGGCACACTTGCAGGCAAAACATGGCATAGGCTGTGTCAATGATAGGAGCTTGCAAGAATCATTGCATGCGCTAGGTTGTCAGTCGCAGCACACCAGTTTGCTGACTGATAGGACCTAGTAGAAAGTCCATTTGACCAAACACAGAGACAGGAGCAGAGCGCGACCTGTTCTGTACAAACCATCCGACAATCAAATGCTAGAATTTCAGGTGCAGTCTGATAATTGTTTCGCCCTTACACAGCTTTATCAGGCATGGTGTGAAACTACACAGCATGTACATAGGTGCAATAGGCAGTGCTGACTGCACAGCTCAACGTGCAGGGGACAGAAGAATGCTGCTGACAAGGCACTCAATAGTGCAACTGGACAGCATGCTCTGTCTAACACCTCTGCCAGGCAGTCGCACCTGGTTGCTATGGTGCAAAACCTGCCAAATTTCCCCGCCCAAATGCTGACACCCACACAAAAGTTGGGCAAGCAAGTGGCAGAGCAACTGCAGGTCAGTCTTGGCTTGAATGTGAATCATCTCTATGTTGTCTGTCTACCATATCTGGCTGTGTCACTCTGCACCTGGTGGACAAGGCCTGGGCTGAGGCCTGTTCATAGCTTGGAAAAAGGTTAGCTTATGATGCTTTTCTTCTGCGTGCAAGTGTGCATCACCAGCAAAGCAGCAAACCAGTAACAGTCGAAGCAACTTCCTTGCAATGCCTGCAAAGCAGGCAGCCATCCCAACATTGGGTCCTTACAATAGTAAGCAGCCCGCCAGGCAAGCGTCAAGCAGCATTTGTGTTGTGCAGGCATGGCAGTACGCTGGTAATCAGTGTGCACCTGGTACGTCCGAAGGCAGTGTGTCACCAAGTAGAGAGTATCTGCTGCATTTCTTTGAGGCATATCCAGAAGCTCAGGAGGTAATGGCAGCAGTGGAGGAGGCTTGGCAGATGGGCACCTTGGAAGTCTGGCTGCTGCCACCTGCTGCCATCAATGGCTGCAAGCAGGCACCCCAGGTGTGCAGACTACACCACCACAAGTGGCGATGGTTAATGTTGCGCGTTCAGCACAAATTTTGCAGGTCTGAATGTTCTTTATGTAGCCAAGGATTATCGCTGTTGATGGTAGCGTTGTTCTAAAGTATGATTACAGTCTAGCACAAAGGCATTTTTGACAGCGACGCTGTCTTTTTGTCATTATTCGGGAGTTGCTACTATAGTCCACCTGCAAAAAAATTGAGAGCATCGTAACACAGTGGAGCAGCTGTGATGGTCTAGTCATGATGCTGACAGAAGCCAAGTTGTTACAGTTTGGCTCTGTGGGAGTGTCTGATGGTGGCAAACTCAAAGTGTATGTGGTCAAGGCAAGCACAGCTACAGCAAGTGAGAGGTCGCAAACTGCACTAGCTCAGCGGATTGCAGAAAGCGTGATTGGTGAGGCAGCGGTATGGACATGGACACGAGCAGGACAGGTAATGTTGAGCCATCTCCTCTCTCCTACAATAGTACAATGAGTTGTATATGATGTCAAATTTGTGCCAGGTGTAGCATAAATCTTCTGTTCTCTTGCTGATATACTACGTGTTACCTGGTTCTCCTCCCTCCATGAACCAGTTATGTAAGTTCTGTTGACAGGTTGTGTGAACTTGCTGACATCTTCAGCGCTTTAGGCTGTTGGGCATCCTGTACGCCACTCACAAATGTGGCGTTCCTTTCTCCCGTTGGTAAGACAATAGCAATGACCAAAATCCTGCCATGGTATAAGAGCGCTTGATGAAGAGATAGTTGCCCAACACGAAAGGTTCTTTTCTCATACTGTAGCATGGTGCCGCAGGAAGCCAGCATGAGCAGGTGCAGGCTGAATGCCTGTCACTGGGAGCGTAGCCTGAACCCAGCAGGCCTGCTTCCTGCCAGAATCTGCAATGAGCTGAACAGCTTGCCTGCACCTGTTTTGCATGGCCTGGTAAGAGCTTACACTGCCAATCGCTCTGCACTAAGCTATAAGCTGTTGCATTTGTTGCTGGCTGTGCCCTGTTAGGTGTTGCAGGTATGCAGCTGGTCAGCCAGACACACATGGTGATGTTCCTTGCTTTATTGCATGCATCACATCATTCATGTACCAGCATGTATAATATTGTAATGTTACATCCTGTTATGTGGTGTGTTGCTGTAGGCACTGCTAATGTGCAGTTCAAACACATTCGTCTCTGTTCGCATACTTGAATGCTATATTTGGCTTGCCTGGCAAAGTTGTGTAGTTGCCTCGACAATGCATGGCTCGCTACCATGCACAGCTAAACACTATGCATATGGGCCAAACAGTGAGTGAGTGAGCAATTCCTAATCTCATATGCAGCATGCCGGACCAACTGTATGTACGTACTATCTGCCCATGAGTCTGCCTACCTGGCTATGATGCAGCTGCCTGTTGATGCAGCATGTCTGTGCAGGCTTGTCCTGTTGCTGTTGTGTCCTGCAAACCTGGTCTGTCTGCCAATTTGTAGGTGCAGGACACTCCGCTGTGTCTAATCTCTGCTTTGATCCGGCAGTTGGGCGCTGTGCCGGCTGTGTGGGGTCAAGACAGGAACAAGGTACTTTGATCCTGTCTAAATGGAAGGCCATGCAGGTTATCTCATGCAAGCATGACGTCACGTGATTTGTACAAACCTTGCGCACCTGCTGTGACTTTGAGCCCAAACTTGCTTGCATGCTATAACAAGTAATCACAAGCTCAGGAAAACATCCCTTTAGATATGTCAAGGTTCTGCAGCAAGCACCCAAAACAACTGTCTCAAAATGTACTATGCACTATGCTTGGAGCATGAGCAGAAAGCCAAAACGACACACAACTTACTGCATTGAGTTGGTTGCAGTATGCAAGCTCACTGTGCCTGATGCAGGATTTTGATGTGATGGAGGACATGGACAGAAATGTTTTGGGGGATGCCTGGCGCTGGCTACCCAGCATGACCCGCTGCATGCTTCTGGACTCTGCTGCTGCATTGGCTCACCTTGCAGTCAGTGCTCACAAACAGGATGAAGCTAGTTGTCCACCTCCACTTGCACCTCCCACTGCACCCGGGGTACCCAGCACACACAATCAGATTGGCAGCACTGAAAGCAGTCCAGTTGACATGGCAGATGAGCAGGATGACATGGCTGCAAGCACCTCCTGCACCACCTCACTGCCACCATCACTTGCCTCTAGTGTACCACAGGCTCTGCACAGCATGGCACAGCAGCTGGCAGACAGCTGCCAAGCAGTATGCAGCCCTCTCTTGACTGCTATGGAGATTGTCAACTTAGGCAAAACTATCAGCGAGCCATTTGCTGATTGTCAGCATGTGTTGTCTGACGCTGCCTTTTCATCTGACTTGTCCAGTACCAGCAGCACAGCCAGCTTCCCTGGCAACTCTCCATCTGAATCAGCTGACACATACTTGTACATCCTGTTGATGCGTGCATACCTTGCAGCCGGCATGGCAGTCACCGTCTGTGACCAGGCCTGCCAGCGCATTTGTAGCCTGGCTGCTGGCAGTGGCAGCCTGTCTGGAGACACGGCCTTGCTCATTGATGTGCCTCATGTTCAGCCAGCAACACATTCTGAGCTACCACTGGTGGCCATGGGGTTGCTGTCGTCCATGGTGTGTGTGGCTCATGCTGCTGTGCGCCTGTCATGGATTGCAGTCATGGGCGACGTGGCCTTCTGGCAGGAGGCTGCATACATCATGAGCAGGCCGGGGCATACAACTTCCTGGGACAAGCTGCTGAGGGCGCCCATGTTTGCCATGCTATCTGTTCTGCAGCTGATAGCTGCACTGTCCAGGGTAAGAAGCTGTGCCCCTAAGCTCAATAAGACATGCACTTGTCCTCGTGACAGTGCTGCACATGGCACGTATGCTTGTGGGAAATGCGTTCTCATGGCTGCAGTGTCTGCTGAGATTGGTTACGCCCACAAGCTGGGTAACACATGCTGATCACGTCACTGGTGTTGCAGGCAGCACATCTGTTTCTGTGCCATGCTGTCTTGTGGGACTTTGACGGCTTGTGGCAGTGGTTGATGGTTGCCAGGGATGCACCAGTCTCAGCCATTGCCTGCTACGGCAGCAACAGCCAGCTGCAGGAGATCATTGCTATTCAGAGGCAGGGCATCTTCTACAACCACATCTGCCTGCCTGACTGTCAAGGCGCCTTGGCCCAGCCCACCAGGGAGTTCACTGACCTGCTCACTGACTCAGAATACCTGGCTAACTGTCAGACAGGTACATGCTTCTGCTCGTCTGCATGATGCTACACCATGACATGTCACAACATTTGGTTTTGCTGTGAATGCTATCAAGTCCATGGAAGTGTCTCTTTATGAAAAGTCCATCACTTGAAACTAGTGTAGGGCAGTTGCAGCCCCACAAGCTCCTCATGCTTCGGGCTATCAGAGACATGCATGCAAATGTGTCTGTACGGCAGTCACATCACACGCAGTGTGGGCCTGATCACATGACTAATTGCAGTCTTATAGATATCATTGATTTGCTGCTGTGTTGCTTGCAGTGCTGTGTTGGACAACACCAAGCATGACCACGCCCGAAGTTGGAGATGCCATCACCACCTGCACAGCCTTTATGGTCAGGTCTTCTGGCAGCACCCATGTGGGCTTCCTGACATCCTTGCTTGCCCGCCTGCCTGGCCAGACTCACCGCCAGCAACTGGCGAGAGCACATGCAACCTGGCTTCCAATCTGGCAGTTCAATGCTGTGACGCACACCTGCTCCCTGTGGAAGTACAGCACTCTGGAGGACTCTGTTCCCCACCACTGCTTCACATGGACAGGCATCAGCAGCCTGGAGCATGCCCAGGATGTGCTCACCCAGTTCCATGTGAGTCATGGCCACGGGCGATTTCACACCTCTGTTGCGCGTAAAAGACTGCCAGCACATTGAAGCCAGTGCATCCGAGTTACTGGTGTGCTGCTGTTGTGACATCCAATCCCTGCTGTTGTGACATCCAATCCTACAAGCAGCAACAGCGCACCTGCTGTATTGATTGGTGCTGTTGATGTGAATTGCCTGTCACATGCCTGCAGCCGCCTGTCACATGCCTGCAGCCGCCTGTCATGGCATGTGTGAAATCATCATTGCATAATGCTGATGCAATGATGTGCTCAGGAGCCTGTGATTGTCACAAGCTATGACTCCACTGGCGTCGTGCAAGAAATGAAGGTGGGCGGGCCAGGAGCCTGTACAACAGCCCAGGTGTCTTTCAAGTCTTTGCCTGATCGCCCCCCACAGGAAGCAGCCACAGCGACAGCTCAGTGCCTAGTGCAGAAACATCAGTCTGGCAACGCAAGTGTGGAGTCTGCTGCAGACGACTTTGTTGATGTGCTGGAGGGCAAGTACTCCATACAGATTCTGTATCATGTTCAGGTCAGCACGTCTTCTGCACCAATCAGAAGTATGCATGTGTTGCAATAATACAGATACATCATGTCGCAGCTGGCAATACTTCACTGTGACTAAGTCTAACTTTGTTGGCACGTGCGGGATGTGTACAATAAGGGCAGGTAGACATGCTGGCATTTATAAACGCAGCTGGTGGGGCATGCTGCGCAAACATTGGTTACATGTCTCGTTAAGTTACAGTGTGTACGTGTGGGCCTGAGTACTCCAGAGCCAGATTGGATGCAATGGAGCAGTGTCAATGCAGCAAGGTGTCTTGTAAAAGCAATGCTTTGTGATGTGCAAGCTATTCAGCAGCTGGCAGACCAGGGAATGCTGCTGTGGCGGGGCTTTGTCTAGGACTGTGTCATTGTCCACACCTCATGTAGCCTCACATGTGCAAATATACACCAACTGGCTCACTGTCTCAACTTGATAAACTGCATTGCTGGTCGCTTTCATGACGGGGCATTGACGTCTGCATGTGCAGGATGCGTCAAGTGCAGCAGGAGTGAGCAAGGCGGCTCCGTCACTGGTGCCTCTGCAAGTCTTTGTTACAGAGCGTGACAACGCATTTGCCAGCTGGAAGCTGCTGTGCAACCCTTTGCCCAGCTCCCTTGAGCACTATCAGTACCTGTGGCCCTCTGAGTCCAAGGTGCTTCCCTTGCCATCTTGTGCAGCCTGACTTGACTGCATTCGCACGGGGGCATGACCGTGTTTGCATATGAGCACTCAATTGACACGTGTGGCCACACAAGAGCATGCACAGGATGTCATTCTCAGTTGCCTCCTCTATTGCTGTTGTCTTGCTAAAAGCATGGAGGTCTATTCACAGAGTACTCCTGCAACAATCCAGTGATGTTTTACATATTCAGATTACTTCACAGCTTACACCAAGCTTTCAGTAAGGTCGTGTACCTTGTGCATGCAGGATGTCCTGCAGTGCTTTCACAGAGCCACAGAAGCAGACAGTTGGCGGTCAAGGCATATGCCGATGGAGCTACAGAATGCGCTGCAAGTGTTGCGGGTGCCGTACAGTCCATCTGTGTGGCAAGAGGCGCCATACCTTCCACGCAATTGCAGGTGAGCTTGCTTGCTTTCAGTCAATGCCACATTCTCAGAACGTCACTTGTGCTGCTTGCTGCATATGTTGATTGGTTGCAGTGCCTTTGCTTGCATGCTATCTGCATGTGGCTGTGCAGTTTGTGCGTATGCATCTGCTTGCAAACTTTGTATGCGCATCAGTGGCCAAAGTCCAGATAGTTCTGCCCCAACAGGGTCAGCATTGCCAGTGTGTGATGTTCAATGGGCGTGCCCCGCAATAGACCAGTGACACCAGCTCATTGAGTGTTGTGCTTACAGGTTGACTGGGCCTGCGGAGTCAGTCAGCCTGACACAGCTGGGGCACAGGGATACAGGCCTATCGCGCCTGTTCCTGTGGTGGGTCTGGAACCAGGGCCTGCCAGCTCTGCAGCAACGCCTCAAGCCCAGGGTCCGCCGATCTCACCGAGCCTACTTGGAACAAAATTGGCAGCTTTCCAGTGCTGGCTGTGCAGCCTACTGCATATTGAGAGCGAGAGTGGTGAGTTGCACTGACACTCGAGTCAAGTCCAAAGTAACATACAACTGACGCAAAGCAAGCATCTTCTGACTGGGCACATGCAGAAGCAAAGTACGCAGGCAGTCTGTTGATACACTGATGCCAACACCAAGCCCAGTAGCTCCAAACTTTGACAGCAAGTGCGTTTTGTAATGCTTTGTCAAGGTGCTGGTATCAGAAGTATCAGTGGCAAAGCTGTGTTGAGTGCTGCTTGGCACTTGCCGCTGTTCAACATGATGGTCTGATAACCTCTCTTAAAGCCAGCAAGTGCGCTTGTGTTGCAGCTGCTTACAGCCAGAAGCGACTGAGTGCGTTGCCACAGCTGGATGGGCTGACGGCAACCATGATGGATGAAGCACTGCTCATGCGTGAGCCTCTTCTGAGGCACTACTGGTCCTCTGTGGCCCGCTTCTCTCAGGCGCACTGTGAGGACCTGATCAAGGGAAACATTGATGCTGTGCAGGTGACTTGTCATGAGTTGCCATTGTGAATGCTCACTTCACCAGGGTGCAGTCCAAACATCGTTGCACTGTACTTGACACATGTACTGTCAGTTGATTGCAGTATTGCATACGTGTGAAGTGCAACTGCAGCCAAGCTGTCCTTGTGAGGATTCCAGATTGTCAGTCAGCTCTACTTGCACGACTTCCCAAACTTGGCAACCATGCATGCAAAACAGCTTAAGCTCATGTGCAGCCTGGGCAAAGGTGCAGCCGCAAGCAATAACCATGACCAAAAGATGCAGAGACTCTAGAGGTTTAAACAGTACTGCAGCAGGTTCACAGAAGTATGCCCATATTTTACCATCTGATTTTCTTTTGTTATCATTGGCAGGGAGCTTGCCGCATCCCTAGCATGCTGTATTCACTTGCCCTTTTTACATCTGTGTTTGCCAAATAACAGTACAATGACCCCTTTACAGGCTGACCTTCTTCAATGATGTTACTGCATCTGTTGGAAAAGCATGCAGTAACTTGAAGCTATTCTTGGCTGTCAGCATGCTCGCCCTTTTGGCCTTCATACATGGCCTGCTAAGGCTGCGTCAGGTTTCAGCCGCTTTTACAAGTCTGATCCTCTCATTTGTACCTCAATAGAGGCATCCATGTATGATGTCAGTCAGCACAGGTGCCTGCTGAGCAACCATGCTGGTGTGCAGGCTGCCATTGGCAGCAACATGCTGCAGCTGCCGGCCACCTTCAGCCAGCTGGCGCACAGCGTGCACTCCCTAGCAGCGCTCAACACGGTTCCTGGCAACAGCTACAGCTATGCAAGGCCCTCCAAGTCTCAAGTGAGGGGTGGTGTGACCTCAAGCGCATTGGTGGCGCCAGTGGCCCCGCCATCAGGTACTCCACCATCCACTGTCTCACTCATTCATCACATATCGACCAGCTCTACATGTATGGTCAATTGCAATACACTCGACTGCAAAAGTCAATCAACCTAGCTTCTTGTCTAGATGCAGAGCTGCAATCTATGGAGTGCAACCGTTTTGCTTGATATGCTCAGGTTTGGGCAAGCTGAATGTGTTGGGCCTAGATACTGGGACATGGCCAATGGATGGGGGCGGTGTGGCAACCTGTCGGGAGCTGGTTCTGGACTATGTCAGTGACGTCACCTGGAGGGTCAATGCTGAGATTGGAAATGACTACAAGAAGGTAAGCATTGCTGCACAGCAGGACATCATAGACACCTGTCAGATTAACATTGTCGTGCTTCAAATTGATTTCATACTGTGAGTCCCTATGGCGTGCATGGCTGTTGTATGGACAGTGTCAGGGACAGAGTAAGCTCAATCATGCCACTGCTAACTGGAAGACTCTAGTTTCAGGGGAATGCTGCATGCTGTG
>JAABUK010013660.1_pt1 | contig 10096 bp, 10 predicted proteins | sample 5559141 | NCBI WGS metagenome assembly JAABUK01 (sample SAMN10711869, study PRJNA513367) | rock metagenome | isolation source: Antarctica rocks | place: Antarctica: Victoria Land, Pudding Butte nord | collected 2016-01-03 | reverse complement strand
AGTCCTCGCCCAGCGACGACCGCGACCTCATGCTGGATCGCATCGTCTGGGAGGGTGGATGGCCCACGGTTAACGCCGGCCAAGGACCAACCTGGCAGCCACAGCCAGCTCCGACAGTACGGTGATGGGGTAATCATGTCCGTTGTCGTCCGCTTCACAGCCCCGAGACAGGTTGACCTGCACGCCTATACCGACCGCGACCTTTCGGCGGACGAAGTGCGGGTGCGCACGCTCTTCTCCGGCATCTCCGCCGGGACCGAGCTAACCGCTTATCGGGGGTCCAATCCTTACCTGGCGAAGCGCTGGGAAGAAGAGAGCCGCCTGTTCATCCCGGACGCGATCAGCCTCGAGTATCCCGTCGAGGGTTGGGGATACGAGGAGGTCGGCGAGGTGGTCGAGATCGGCGCCGAGGTGCGGTCGGTGGCGACCGGGGACATCGTCTGGGGGACGTGGGGTCATCGCAGCAGTGCGGTGCTTTCCGCGGTTTACGCGGCCGTTCGAACACTGCCGGCTGGTGTGGATCCTGTCATTGGAGCTTTCGCCCACATCGGCGCGATCTCGCTCAACGCTGTCCTGGACGCCGACATCCACGTCGGGGAAACGGTGGCCGTTTTCGGCCAGGGCACCCCCGGCCTGATCGTCGGCCAGCTGGCGAGGCTCAACGGCGGCACCGTCGTGGCCGTCGACGCGCTCGACAGCCGGCTGCAGATGGCGCGCCGACTCGGCGCTTCACACGTGCTCGACGCGCGGGAAACACCGACCCCGGCCCAGCAGATCAAGGCGCTCACCGCTGGTCGCGGTGCCGACGTGTCGATCGAGATCAGCGGCAACTACGGCGCCCTGCACGAGGCGATCCGCGCTACCGCGTGGAGCAGCAGAGTCGTGGTATCAGGATTCTTCCAGGGGCCGGCCACCGCCCTCGCCTTGGGTGAGGAGTTTCATCACAACCGCATCCACCTGGTCGGCTCGCAGATCTCCGGCCTTTCCCCAGCGCTGTCGCACCGGTGGGATGTCCAGCGAATGCAGCGTACGGTTATGGACCTTGCCGCTCAGGGCCGCCTGGACCTACCCGCGCTGGTCAGCCACATCATGCCGGCTCACGACGCACCCGAGGCATTCGCCTTGCTCGACGCCCACCCCGAGCAGGCCATCCAGGTGCTGTTGGACTTCAGGGAGGTCTGATTATGCCGCTCAAGCTGGCTGCTCAAGAGCAGATGCTGCACGGCGAAACGCTGCTGGAGAAGTGGCAGTTCGCGCAGAGCGTGGGGTTCGACGGAATCGAGCTCCGCGGCGAAGGCGACCGCAAGTTTGCGGACCGTTTGCCCGACATCCGGGCGGCCCGAGCCGCGGGGGCCGTCATTCCGACAGTCTGCGTGATGATGGACCATTTCATCGGTGATTTCGACGCGGAACGTCGTAGGGACGCCGTCGAAAACATGAAGATCCTGTTGTCGGTCATCGCCGCTGCGGACGGCCTCGGCGCCATCACTCCGGCCGCGTTCGGGATGTTCTCCCGCGCCCTGCCACCCTTCACGCCGCCACGAGGACCCGACGAGGACCAGGAGGTGCTACTCGCCGGCCTGCGGGAGCTCGGTGAACACGCCGCCGGCGAAGGCGTCATGGTGCTGCTGGAGCCGCTCAACCGCTACGAGGACCACATGGTCAACACCCTGGAGCAGGGTGCGGCGCTGTGTCGGGAGGTGGGCCTGCCGTCGGTACGGCTGATCGGCGACTTCTTCCACCTCAACATCGAAGAGGCCGATCCGGTCGAGTCGCTGCGGCGGGCAGCCCCCTACCTCGCCCATATGCAGCTCGGTGACAGCAGCCGGCTCGAGCCCGGCACCGGGCACATCGACTTCGCCGCCGCTATAGCGGCGCTGGACGAAGCAGGCTACGACGGGTGGTACGCCATGGAATGCGCGCTATCGGGCGACCCCACGGTCGTGCTGCCTGCGGTATCAGCGTACTTGCGGGGCGGCCAGTAGATGGTGCCGCGAAGCGCGCGGGCTCCGCACTTCCCCGGCGGCGGACGGATCCAGTTCGGCGACCGGCCCATACCAGAGCCGCGGCCGGGTCAGCTGCTGCTGCGGGTCCGCGCCAACGCCGTCTGCGGCACCGACCGGGAGCAGCATCAACGCGGGTCGACGGTGATCCCCGGACACGAGGCAGCCGGCGAGGTGGTCAAGGCCGGCCCGGGCGTCGCCACGCCGATCGGCACGGTCGGTGTCGTCTTCCTGATGGACTACTGCGGAGCGTGCCGGTCCTGCCGACTCGGTCACACCAATCAGTGCCTGGGCAAGCGGGACGACATGGGATTCACCGCGGACGGAGGCTACGGGCCGTACGAACTCGTGCACGAGACGAACTTCTTTCCCACCCCGGGCATCCCACCTGTCGAGGCCACGCTGCTGCTCGACGTGATGGGCACCTCCGCCCACGCCATCGGCCGCGCGCTGCAGGTGCAGCCCGACGTCACCTCGGTGTCGATCGCTGGCGCCGGACCCATCGGCCTGGGCCTTGGCGCGATGTGCCGGATCCTTCTCGGCTGGGCGACCCCGGTGCTCGTCTGCGATACCAACACCTACCGGCTGACGCTGGCCGAGTCACTCGGCTGCTTACCGGTCCGCGTCCCCAGAGACTCCCTCGCCGCCGCAACCCGGCGACTGGGGCTGGACGGCGCCGATGCGGCCTTCGACGCGACGGGCCGGACAGCAGGCCGACGAGGACTCATCGACGCACTCACCCGTCGCCGAGGCGTGCTCGTCTGCGTGGGGCACGGCGGAAGGCTGGAGGTCAACGTGTCGACGCAGCTAATCGCGCCGGAGCGGTCCATCCTCGGCAGCGAGTACTTTCGCTACGACGAGTTGCCGGCGAACCTGCAGCGGCTACGCGATCACCAGCGTTACCTGAGCAGGATTATCACCCACCGGTTCCCGGTCGAACGGATCGACGAAGCACTGGCGACGTTCTTCGCAGGCCGGGCCGGCAAGGTCGTCGTCGAGCAGGAGGACCCGTGAACGACCGCACCCGAGTGGCCATCGTCGGCGCCGGCGCCTGGGGCGCCCAACACACCCGCGTCTTCTCCGGCCGAAGCGACGTCGAGCTGCTAGCCGTGGTCGGCCGCAACCGGGAGCGCACCGTCGCCCGCGCCGCCGAGTTCGGCATCCACCCGTATACCGATATCGCGCAGATGCTTGAGCAGGAACAGCCCGACCTGGTCAGCGTGTGCCTGCCGAACGAGGCGCATTTCGCGCCCACCCTCCAGCTGCTACAAGCCGGCGTGGCGCTGCTGGTCGAGAAACCGCTGAGCTTCGAACTGGGCGAGGCCGACACGCTGCTGCGTGAAGCTGATGCGCGCCACCTCTTCTTTGCCATCAACTTCAACCACCGCTACGCCAAGCCGGTGCAACTCGCCGCGTCGGCCGTGGAACGCGGAGAACTCGGCCGGCTGACCTTTGCCACCTGGCGGTTCGGCGGAGAGTCCGGAAACGGCACCCACCCCTACCGGAATCTCATCGAAACTCAATGTCACGGTTTTGACATGCTCGAGCACCTTTGTGGCCCGATCAGCTCCGTCATGGCGCAGGCGACCAACGACCGCGCCGGCGACCACCCGACTATGGCCGTCGCCCTGCACTTCGCCAATGGGGCGGTCGGCAGTCTGGTCGGCACGTACGACTCCTCCTACGCCTACCCCCGAACTCACACACTGGAGCTCAACGGTAGCCAGGGCCGGGTCCTGATCGACGACACCAGTCGGCGGTACACCCAGAACCGCGCCGGTAGCGAAACCAGCCACGTATGGGAAGCCGGCTACTTCAACGACGACGACCGAGCGTTTCACCGTACGTTCGACCGGCATGTCGACGCCTTGCTGCACGCGCTGCGCACCGGCGCCCAACCTCCCGTACCCGCCCGCGCCGGCCACCGCGCACTGCAGCTTGCTGCCGCCGCGATCCGCTCTGCCGAGACCGGCAGCCGGGTGCCGACCAGTACAGACAGCCCCGAGCAAGAGGCGCCCGACCGATAACGCGACCTGGAGAGGGCGCTTCGCGAGCGGGGCATGTCCATCCCTGCCGCTCTGGCCGGTGGCTTTCCGCGCAGCCGGTGATCTTCGAGCAAGCCGGTCGGCCAGATGTAGTCGGCCGGGTCGAGGCTGCTGTCGTGCACCTGCTGAGTGTCCATCTCCGCATGGTGCACGTGCAGCGGCACGCCGCCCGGGGGCGACCGCGGCGAGCAGTGCTTGCTCGGCCGCGGCGTCGGGGTCCGCAGTGTTACGTCGGACATGTGCGCTGCAAGGTGAATGCTGGGCAGCGTGGATGACATGTCGGCGGTTGAGGACTTCCTGCCGTACCGGGGTCGATGGGAACTGCCCGACGTGCGCCGATACTTCGCCCGCCCGCCGGTGCCGCTCTCGATGTCGCTGCTGGCGGAGCGTGGGGACGGGAATCTTCACTGGCGCGAGGTGAACTTCGCGGCCGACTCCAGGGTCGAGGGAACCGCCACTGTGGTGTTACCGATATCGGCGACCGTCACCCGGGGGGTGGTGCTGGCTCATGGCGGCAGCGACGACGGACGGCGGTCCTTCGTGTCCGAAGCGGCCGTATTGGCAGCCCAGGGTGCGGCCGTCATCTTGCCGGTCACCCGGATCCGGCCGGACGATGGTGTCGACGCGTTCGCCGCCGATGTCAGGAATGCGGTGCTGACTGAACGCGCGGCGCTGGACGTACTGGTCGAGGCAGGGGCACCACCGGGTGCGCTGTCGTTCCTCGGCCACAGCGCCGGAGGCGCCCTCGGGGCGATCCTGAGCGCAGTGGAACCTCGACTGGCCCGGATCGCGATCTTCGGTAACGGCGCCGGCTCATTGGCAAGGTCGGCGCTGGCTCGTGCCCTCTCGCGCGGCCGCGTCTTCACCGGGGATCTGGCCGCCGTCACCGATTGGTTCGATCTCGCCCACTTCGTCGGTGTCGACCGGCGCGCACAACTACTTGTCCAACATGGTCGCGCCGATCGAACCGTGCCGATGGAGGCAGGTAGGGCGTTGTTCGAAGCGGCCGCGCAGCCGAAGCTCTGGGCCGAGTACGACTGCGACCACGGGCTGGACGCCGACCCGCAAGCCAGAAAAGACCGTGCCGAATTTGTCATAAACCCGTCGCCGTCCAAGTGAAGGATCGGCCGGCGCACTCTTCGACAGTGTCCCAGCTCCACCCCACCGCTGGGATAGTGGAGGGCGTGTCTGACAGCACCGTCCGGGTGAATCGAGCGGTATGGGAGTCGGTTTCGCACAAGCACGTCCGGGAGTCCGCATCATTGCTGGCCGAAGCACAGACCGGTCAACCGCTGACTTATGCCGAGCGGGAGATGCTCGGCCCGATCTTGGCGCGCCGTCCGACGGTGGTGCACCTGCAAAGCGGCCACGGTATGGACGACATCGCCCTGGCGAAGGCCGGTGCCAGCAGGATCATCGGAATCGACTACAGCACCGCCGCCGCCTCGGCCGCCGCCCGCCGGGCCGATGAGCTCCGCCTGCCGTGTGCGTACGTGGTGGCCGAGCTTCCCCCAGCACCACTGCGTGACGGGTGCGCCGATCTGGTCTACACCGGCAAGGGCGCTCTCATCTGGATGCCCGATATTCAAGCCTGGGCCAACGACTTAGCCCGCCTCCTCGTACCAGGAGGTTACCTGTTCGTCCACGAGGCACACCCGATGGTGCCGCTCTACAGTTGGGACGGCGACATGACCCGAATCAGAACAGACCGCGGCTACTTCAACCCGACGCACGTCAACGACACCTACCCCGCCCGCGGCGCCGTGGAGTGGCAGTGGACACTCGGTGGGATCGTCACTGCCGTGTCCTGGACAGGATTGCAGGTCCGGGAGCTGCGCGAGCACCCCGAGCCCTTCTGGCGTCCAGACGACATCGACGCTGCCGCCTGGGACGGCCGGCTACCGAACACCTTCACCCTCCTGGCTCAACGCCCCTAGCCCGCCAGCGCTGCAGGAGGCTCGATCCTGTGCCACTGGTCCCTCTGCGGGACACCCTGCACTGTTCGTGGTGGTAATGGGCGGTTGCGACGGAAGTTGAGTGCGTGGTTGTGCTGGGGCAGGCGCCCGCTGATCCGCGCGAGCGTCAGACGCGTACGCCAACCGCCGCCTCAAATAGTCGATTGTCAGCGCCCCAATAGCGTGGAAGCGTTCCGTGGCGTGACCGCCGATGCCGTGTCAGGTTGCGTGATCGTCACGGGTATGCCTGGGGCCGGCAAAACGACGGTCACGGCTCTCGCGGCAGGGCTGCTGCGTCGCGCCGCGCAGGTTGGCGGCGACGCTGTCAACATGATGATCCGTAGTGGCTTCGTGTGGTTCATGGGCACACCGACCGAGGAGGCGCTACGTCAGGACGAGCTGTGCAACCGGAACATGTGTTCGCTTGCGAACAACTTCATCGACTTCGGGTTCACCGTGCTATTGGACACTGTGCTGGCGGATCGCGCTGAGCTGGACTTCTTCCTCACGCTCATGTCGCCGCGTCCTGTACGGCTTGTCGTCCTCGAGCCGGGGATCGAGATGTGCAGGCATCGCAACGCTACCCGCGACCCAGAGGCGCAGTTCGAGTTCGACGGGTACGAGCGACTTGAGGCAGACATGAAGCGCGAGTTCGGCGATGTCGGCTGGTGGCTTGACACATCCGCCTTCACGGCTGACCAGACCGCCGAGCAACTGGTGACAGAACTGGCAGACCGCACAGTGGTCCTCGAGCCTGGATGGAACCGCTGGTTGAGGCGACTGCATAGCATCTAAATCCCCACCGATCGTCACGACCGCATGATTGTCGGCAAACGGTGGCTGCCCGGCGCGCGGACCTCGTCAGACCCGACCGGAACGTCCGACGCGACGGTCACCGTGAGGGTTGGAGGGATAGGTGCGACCCTGGCGCTGTGCCAGTAGTCGTACGCCCGTGCAGCGCCGAGGACTTCGGCCGGCTGCTAGACGATTCCCATCCGGGCCGGCTCGCGCACCACCGGGGCCGCTAGGCACTTCAGAGGCGCGGCGAGGGGATCTACCTGCTGGCCGTCGACGGTGACCGGGTGCTAGGCCGGGTGACCGTGACCCGCTGGTCGAAGTACCCGCAGGTATGTGCCCGCTCGGGCGGAGGTGCAGAGATGAACGCGCTGACGGCCGACCCGCCGGGCCGGGGCGTCGGGTCTACGCTGATCGCCGCGGCAGAGGAGGTGGCGCTGTCGTGGGGTGCCAACACCATCGGCCTTGCAGTGGATACGGATAACGCCGGCGCGTACCGCCTCTACCGCCGCCGCGGCTACGCCGACTGGGGCCACGGCACGGTCGTCGACGAGTGGGCCGAGACTGAAGCTGCCCCGTCCTAGTCGCTCACCGGGACAGGTGCTGGTATCTGACCAAATGGCTGCCGGGGGTGGCGTCGCCACCTTGATCGTGTCCTGCGAGCGGTCGCAGAGCACGCCCCGGCCGCGACCGTGCACCGACTTCGATCCCCCCGTGCGACGACTTAGTTTGCTGCGCTGGCTGGCCCTCCAAGACGGCTAGCGCCGCATCTTGCTCAGCGGCTACACACACGTCATAGACGCGTTTCACACGCCTGGTGGCACGACCAGAAGCCCCGTTGCGCCCGACGCGAGAGCGAGAGCGAGGATCCGGCCGCCTCGTCACTAGCGTAGCTTCGGCATCGTGATTGCGACGTTGCGTGCCGTGTCCCTCGACTGCGACGACCCGAGGGCGCTGATGGAGTTCTACGGGCGGATCATGGGCGGCCACGTGGTGTTCGCGAGCGACGACTTCGCAGCACTACAGGGCGAGACCGCGATCTGGTTGACCGGACAGCGCGTCGACGGTTACCGGCCCCCGAGTTAGCCCGAAGGAAATCTGCCGAAGCAGTTGCACCTCGAGTTCGCGGTCGAGGAGCTGGCCCAGTCCGTTGCTGCCGCCGTCGCCGCCGGAGCGCTCCTGGCGGAGACGCAGCCGAGCCCTGAGCGGTGGCAGGTGTTGATCGACCCGGCGGGCCACCCGTTCTGCTTTACCACGATGATCGCGCCATCCTGAACATTGGCCCAAGTAGCACTGAAACTCGTTGGACAACCAATGACCACGCCTACCACCAGTTCAACGTCCTGCTGACTCACCGCCGTGGCGTCGAGAAGCGCCGTTGCGCGCGAGGCGAGAGCGAGAACCGGCAGCCTCGTCACTAGCGTAGGTTCGGCATCGTGATCGCGAAGTTTCGTGCCGTATCCCTCGACTGCGACGACCCGACGGCGCTGATGGAGTTTTACGGGCGGATCCTGGGCGGACAGGTGGTGTTCGCGAGCGATGACTTCGCAGCACTGCAGGGTGACCCTGCGATCTGGTTGACCGGACAGCGTGTAGACGGTTACCGGCCCCCGTGTTGGCCGGATGGAGATCTGCCGAAGCAGTTGCACCTCGAGTTCGCGGTCGAGGAGCTGGCCCATTCCGTCGCTGCCGCCCTCGCCGCCGGAGCGGTCCTGGCGGAGACGCAGCCGAGCCCTGACCGGTGGCAGGTGTTGATGGACCCGGCGGGCCACCCGTTCTGCTTCACCACGATGATCGCGCCATCCTGAACAGCGGCTCAAGTAGCACTGAACTCGTTGGACATCGACCACGCCTACCACCAGCTCCACGTCCTGCTGACTCACCGACATGGCGTCCAGAAGCCGCTCCGACCGGTCCGAACTGGTCTTCTGGACGGCCGGTCTTCGGACGGCAGGCGTCGTGACATCACCCCGTTTGCGGCGCTACGGCCATGATCGCTCTCGCCGGCCGCACCGGAGCTGTGGTGACGGCTCCCGTGCCCGCTCCTGTGTAGACGTGCGGCGGGCTATTTGATCTTGTGTCGACCCCGGGTGGTGCGCTCGTGGGCGATGTGAGGATGCGATTACTCGTTATGTTGCGGCCGAGGTAGCACATCAGTTGCCGATGATAGACATGGAGGTGATGTGAATGCCGACGCTTCACATGCTCGTCCGCGGTACCTGGGTGAAGATACCGCATATGGAGACTCTTGAGGTGGCGTCCCCTAATGTTGCCGCTTGGCACTACACCGGAACTAACGGATTGCTCGGGATCGTAGCTTCCAAGCGGCTCTGGGCCTCCTCGCCTCTCACGCTCAACGACGCGTCAGAGATCCGCTATGGCGCCAAGGTCGTCGAAACGGCATGGCGAGAGACACAGGAAGAGGGTGGCTATCTAACGGACTCTCAACTTAAGCACGGAGCCTTTCTGGCGGACAAGAGCACCGTCCTCGAGGCCTCTGAGCGGGTGTACTTCTTCTGCACCAGCTGCCAGGAGGACTCATTGAACCAGTGGCAGGGGTACTCAAAGGCTCAGGGCTATGCCATCAAGTTCGATGTTGCTGCGCCGATGGCGACGGTGCTGGACCGAAGCGCCTACGGGGTGGACCGTGCCAGCCTCGCTGGGGGCGGCTGGCACAAAGTCGTATACAACGAGCGCTTGCAGATCGAAATGGCAAGCGACCTCCTTTCCTTCTTGCTGGATGCTGCTCAGGGCCGAAGCTCGGGCGGCGCCTCGCAACCCGCACCGTTGAGTGATGCCGAATTGATCGCCAGTCTGGTGACTCGATTCAAACATCCGGCCTTCGAGGGCGAGCAGGAAGTTCGGTACGTGGCAGCGCTGCCCCGGGACTACCCCGAAAAATTTTCGTGCAGGAGCCCGTGGCCTCATCCCATATGTCGAACTAGGCAGCTCACCCACCCACGCGCAGCTCTACATCGATCGAACAGAGCAAGATCTGCCAATCACAAAGCTGATGTGCGGTCCAGCCGGGGCTGAGGAACAGCGACCTATAGTCGCTGCCGCGAGACGCCTGATGACACAGCACGGCTACGACGTAGAGGTGAACGGGAGTGTCGTGCCATACCGGTTTTGACCCCGCAGGACGAAGAGAAGTCGCCTTTCAGCCCTAGACTAGATGGCTGGTGCCGAACGGCCCGCTTGTAGCGACTGGGTTGTTGGGCTGGGCTCGTGTCTGGAGTTGATGGGCGGCGAGAGCGCTCGGCCTTTGGCGATGTCGGGACGTCTTCTCGCGCGAACA
>JAABUK010013655.1_pt1 | contig 10099 bp, 6 predicted proteins | sample 5559141 | NCBI WGS metagenome assembly JAABUK01 (sample SAMN10711869, study PRJNA513367) | rock metagenome | isolation source: Antarctica rocks | place: Antarctica: Victoria Land, Pudding Butte nord | collected 2016-01-03 | reverse complement strand
CTCTGATTTTGATCGTTTAACTATTAATTAAAAGTTACTTACTTAGCTTTCTTATATATTTAAGATTATTAAATTATTAATTATTCGAGATATTAGTAAATAATAGAGAATTAGTAAATTAACTACTTTCATGTTTTATCTTTAAAGCACTCAGAATAAGCTGTTTAAGTTATAAATCTCAGTCTTAATATTTGATGATCTTAATACTAAGCTGCTTATTAGCATTGATTATATTAGAATCTAAAATATGATACTTAATATTTCACGTTAACTTACTATATTTCATAAGAACAGTAAAATCGATAAGTTAATAATCATGATACGTATTTAAATAACACGTTAATTAAGTGTTAACCTCATTCTCCGCGCTGTTAAGAAAGTGAAAATATCTGCAAACTTAATTAATTAAATATCAATTTGTCTCAGACACTTAAGCAAGGCAGATCTGCTATTTCTATCTTAAATATCTGAGATATTTAATAGAATAATATCAGCTTTGCAAATAGCTCTAATCTATTTTAATTAGAGCTCTATATCACAGATAATTCATTAAGATATTATTCTGAGCATTATCGCATTTATTAATAAAGAAGAGTTTATCTATACTGCTTAAGCTATAGCAGTATTAAATGAATTTCTGAGAAAGAGAAATGAATAAAGTGTGAATAAAAATAAATAGCCTATGAATTTTAATTAATTGTAAGAGATATATTATTCTCAGTATCGATATAATCTATTAAAGAATATTATCGCTTCTAATATATCCGCCTTTATATATCGAGATATTCATGTTAATAAGTTATTACCGCTTAATTAATAAAAGAATCTTCGACAGCTTATTAAGCGTTTTTCTATACTCTTTAATAATACTTTAAAAATGACTCGTCAGTTAGAAGAGAACTGATTATAAATTCGAGTGTCTGAAGAGCTGAAACGCGTTTTAAAGTCGCGAACATTATATTAAAATGCTTTAAGAGTGAAATAGATTATTAATAAAACGTTTAATGAGAATATTCGTCTGAGATATATAATACTGATCAAATACTCTCTATACTTATTATCTGTCTTCGTTATATATAAATATACTTCCGAAGATATAATTAAAAAAGCTCGATTTATAATAGATTTATGATCTCTTAACAGTATTATAGAATCTGATGTATATTTATTATCTTTATAAAAGAACATTCTTGCCGCTCTTATATATACTGATTAGATATTCTTAGTAGATTTTGTTAGCAACTTCTATTAACACTTTATTCATTCTGAGAATTAACATAGAATAGTAATAATCTCTTATCAAGAACTGAAGATCTTTCGAGTATTACTTGTGAGATTTAAGAATTCACCCGCTTATAATTAAAGAACTTTTGAACGCCTATTATATAATTTATTATAACGAATTATGAATGTTTATATTAATAACGTTAATATATTTATAAAAGAGAAATTTGAACAGTATCTCTATAATTTGAATACTATTTTTTGATAACTTATTAATTCTGAATATATCTTTAAGATCTTAAAGATCTATCTAAACTTTCAGAAGCTAATCTCTTTAAATAAGCTTATTAAAAGGCTTAATTACTTAATAGATAAGAAGAAGCTTAAGATTATAGAGCGTTAGAATATTCCGCGAGATAATTATAATCTTAAGAGATTTATAAACTTTATTGAATAATATTAATAATAGATGTCTTTCTTTACTTAATGTATTGAGAGTTTGTAATAACTTAAAACGGCTGTTTTTCGAGTTTCTTATTAAAATAAGAAATCTTTGTTAAAGAAGATATAGAAGAGAAAGAATCAAGATTTTAAGATCTTAATAAAGTTATGAAAGAATGATTACATAACTATATTTAAAGATCTTAAAGATATCTTTACAGAAATAACTGAAATTCTGCGTTATTTTGATTTAAAGAAGATATTATATATCTTTTTTAATATTTTAAAGAAGTTAGGCTTTAAAGTGACGATCTATCAACTTAATAATGATGATTTTATAGATTCTTTAAAGTCATCGAGAATTCTTCTACGATTAATCATCTTTCTATTTAAATATTTGATATTAGTAGAACGTAATTACTAATTAACAGATCTTAAATTAGTAGGACTGATCTAAAGCGTTAAATATTTATAAATTTATATTAAGCAGATAAGAATTATTATCTATACTAATTATCAAGCAAATTTTATAATTATAACAATTAGATTATTACGCATTATATTATCTCTGAAGATGAATGCTCGATAATAAGAATAGATCGTTTTTCTAAGTCAGTATTAAAATAATATAACTATTATTTATAAGAAGAAACGCGATATAATAGTGTCTAACGCTCTATTAAAACTCTTTATTAGACTTCATAATAATTAAGAATTATAGAATGAGAATCTTATTTTTATAAAGATTATATTACTTAATTTAAAGAATATAGAGCTTACTCGCCTGCGTTAGAAGATGAAGAAGAAATTTACTAAGTTATTTAATCAGTTTTAACAGCTATCTCTACTCTTATTAAGAATATAGTATTTAACTAATTATTCTTACGTCTTACTTTATTAAGAAGATAATGTAAATCTAATTCAAATTAATAGAGAAGAGTAACTTTGTATTATTATTCTTAAGAGCTTTCGAATAATTATATTATAAACTGCGCATAATAATCAGCTTTATAATAATTATATGAGATTACGAGAGATCTTTATAGATATATGATAATTAAAAATGAATAGAGACAGTCTTTAATATATACGCCATTATAATTATTGTGAAATGAATAAGTCTTATTAAATAAACTCTATTCCGCTCTTATAATTACTGTCTATATTCTTAAGATCATTCTACTCATTTATTATAGATTTCATTACTGATTTATCTTCTGAGAATGATTATAATATAATTCTTATTATAATAAATAGATTATTTAAAAGAGTTGCTTTTGAGATAGAAAAAAAGACTTAATTAATTATAGAATGAGTTAAGTGCTTTTAAGATAATATTATTTATAAAAGAGATTATAAATTGTTTAATACGCTCACTACTGATTAAGATACTCAATTTATAATTAAATTATGAAAAAAGATATTTAAGTTTATTAAAACATGACTGATCTACATATTAATAAAATATATCTTAATTCTACGATCAATTCTAATTAAAACTTCTATTATTAAAATATTTCTTTTATAATAGATTATATTAATAAGAAGGGAATAAAGTATTAAAAGATAAATAAAATAATAAGTAAGCTTATTAACGGCGAGATAATAATATATAAGATGTGATAACATGATTTTAAAGAAGAAGATAATATTTAAGAAGATTAAGAGATATTAACTCAGATTTAACAAATTATAAAGATATATAAAGACACTTTAAAGTGCTCTTAATTATAAAAGCGCAGATAAGCTAACAAATCTATATTATATATTAAGTTGTAAGAATGACTAACGCGTTAGATTAAAATAGATAATCAGATAATAATTATAAAAGATAGTAGAAACAGATCACTCTTAAGAAGACTGTTCACGAGCTGTAAATCTTTTTTATAATAAGTAATTATTATAATTCTATTTCTGCGCTATCTGTATAAACTGCGGTAGCGCTAGATCTAATAAGATGTTAGAGCTTTAGAAGTGCTCTAATAATGCTGATATCTTATATTAAGACTTACTTTTATGCTAAGATATAATTATATTCAGTCTTAGAGCTTAAGTAAAGATTTAACGCGATCGCGCTTTTTCTTATTTCTATTTTCCGCCCTCACTTAAATTAATAATAATAACTCAATCATTATACAATCATATTTAGCTTAATTAAACTATTTCTGACTCTCCAGCTATTTCAGTTATAATGTTTGTTACTCATTATAATATAATCTCTTTCTTCTTTCTAAAAACTTTCTTATAAGTTATTACATTATTACTTTTCTATAAATATTATAATAAAAGAGAATAATATTTATTAGTAAGTTCTAAATAATTATGAAATATATTAAATATCTTTTATAAGTAATTTACTAATTTAATGAGTTTTCAGAAGAGATTAAAAATTAAAAAAATAGATTATAACTTATTATAAACTAATTTCTCAAAGTTTAATACGCTATTTATTTTTAAATTCTAGAATTTCTAATAATTAAGAAGTTATAAAAAGAAGAATATAAGTTGTATTATATATACTTTATTATATTATTTTGTAAGAGATTATTATTATTAAAGATAATAAATGATTTTCTAATAATAGTAAGAAATAAAAGCGTAACTAATCTTTATAGATTATCAGTAACGTAATCTTTAAAGAATAACTCTAATAGTCTCGCTAATTTCGCATAATAATTATAATCAGTTATATAGAGACTTTATATAAAGCTATTAGATATAAAATAAAAGGTGATTAATTCTTAGATTACGAGTAATTACACACCCTTAAGTATAGATCCTTGTGTCAAGGCCTTATATTAAGATCTTGTGCCAAGCAATGTCACGTGCTAGCTTAAAGATGAAGCCCGCCTAGCTTCGATATCACACCCGTTCCGTATAATGCAACATTTTTCGAGCTAACGAATATCGCACGAAAAAGCAAGCATATCGTACAGGCAAAGTTTCCTGTTACCAGACCCTCCCTTTCAGAAAACGATACCCCAAGCCTCTATTAAAGATGATCCTCAAACGCACCCACTCTGAACGCCGGAACGATATCCATACTTCCCAGCCCATCCTCTTATCCTTCGAGTTTGGTTGACCTTTGCCGCTTCTTGCTTTCAGATCTTCCTAAGGTTGATTCATTGTCGGTCAGTTCTTGTCAAGGGTGGTTTCTGCTAGCCCATAAATGTGAGGCCAGTCGTTGATCACTCCAGCAAGACAGGGTAGGCAACTAGTAATCTGCGGGTATCTCGAGCTTATCTAAGATACTGGGATCCTGCTTAAACTCTGCACACACCCTCTGCAAGCATTCTGAACCGCAGGAGAAGCTACAGCCACTGATTTGTGTGAGAATCAACGTTATCTCTGCTGCCAGGAACCGCTCCAAGGATGAAGTGGTGTCGCATTTCCAAGAGGCTCCTGCTATCTGAGACCAGGCAGCAACCTCGCCACGAGAGCTTCCCACCAGCAGCTGCAGTAACTGAATAAGGAATGTGCACTGCCAGGCTCATCCAGCATTGCCGCTGGCATCGGTTGTGCTTGGTAATGGTGTGGACAAGGGGCTGCTGGCGTAAGTATAAGATTAGAGCGCCGTCTTCGCATCTACTTTGCCCCTCTTCACTCTTTCCACAATCTCGACCCTTGACACCATGGCCCTCACCCGTGGGCAACTTGACACACGCAATTTGCGCAGCGGAAACATCACTCCCTAGGAAGCGACTATCTGGTGGTACACGGTAGCGAAGAGCCACGCGTATCGACTCAGACCGACAGGACCCAGACTCTTCTAAGCAAGTAACAACGCAATTCGTATCTCCAAACTAGTAACCATCACTCATCCCAACAGCTCCCGATCACCAATCCTCATGCTCCTTCCTCACGCACAACTGTTTCTTCACTGAATCGGACATAAGGCTTTCCGAAGAGGGACGTTTGGTCGGTGGCTGACCATATACTCTGAACTAATGCTCCAGGGGGTTCCTAGAACCTATAAGATAACATCCCAGGACCATATATTGATCCTAAAAGCAGAAACCTACTGGCGGACGACGAGCTCCCACCTCCACGTGATATCCGCTGGGAACTCTCAGAGAAGCAGTGCAGCTGTTCTCTGAGTGCCAGAAGGAGCTCTTCAACAACGCGATTATCCTCCCACAACAACGCATCGACGCGTCGGAAATCAACCTCTGAACCTCACGAAACACCAAACATTACAGCCACAGTACGTGAAAGAGAGTTGCGCCCCATTCATCTACGCCCACGATAGAAAACGGACTTGGGTACTCCATTTTCTTGCCCGACAACAATTTACGGTATCAGAGATTGACAAGTACGCGACAGAGAGGCGGAGAAGCGAGGGATATGGTCAAAACAACAACAACACCACCACCACCACCACCAACAGCTCAGAACATATCTTCAAGAACACATCATATTGAACTACACTGTCAGCTTATGTACGACTTTACTCACATTCAAGGAGCTTGCGCTACCATCTCGTCAGCGCACAAGATCAAGGCGCGCTCCAGATAGTCGACAAGCTAGGGGATGGAGGAAAGAACAGAAAACCGACAAATCACACCACTGTGCGCCACCAGAACAGTGGTAATTCCAAAATTCATTGATCCAAAGCATCACAGACACACAACAGACAAATAATCTAAATTCACCATAAGAACAACGATCAAGGAACTTTCACACCATTAGACCCAAAGCTTGAGGTTACCTCGGTGCTCGATACATCCCGAACAAATACAGAGTCACATTCTATACAGAACTGGAGAGGCTGAGAACATCTCATCTCACACACATTCGGGGACACATATACAAATGGGACGTGTTGGGTTCAATTAGCTTATAGTAGACCAGACAGATGTGGGTTTCTGTCAAGTAGCCACAGATGGAACAGGCCGTTCCCAACCCAATCCCAAGCTTACAGAGTGCCGGCTCTGCAAGATGGGTACAGTAGGCCGCATGGCAAGGCCAGGGCCGATAGCGACAGCGAGCAGCCCTTTCCGTGAGTAGGAGAGTGCAATGAAAGGACGGCTGCGCGGGTCAAATGGGTGGGAGGGACCAGATTATATAGTACTCCTGCATAGCTTTCTGAGAGGCTGGGACAGTGTATGATATAATCAATAAATCAATCAATCAATCAAGCAGAAACCTACTTCCTAGGAACCTTCGTGATCGCTCCTGGGAGCGCTTCGCTGGTTCCTGGCTGAGTTCAAAGCTCAAGCTAGGCTCGATGTGGATTAGTCCGTACCGATACGAAGGGTACCATAAGTACATATCTGGAACTCTGAGCAGGCTTACGTAGGACAGCCGCTGGAAGGCCAAGACACAAACCCCGCTCGCTGCCTGATTCCTAATGTTGTTTTCCAGCTGGATTTCCCCCCTTCATCAGATAATTCAGCACTCCCTCCCATGATATCATCCAAATTTTCTCGGGCTCTGATCTCACAGTATTCAATACTCCGTTGATACTCTCCTGGCCAAATGACTTGCATCCAGAGGAGCCAGATCATACACGCACCTTCAGAGAAGCCTATCAACGGAATTAGATCCGTATTCCTCGCAGGCACAACCACTGCAGTCGATAATATTGACTGGCGCGAAAAACTGTCTGCCTCGCTCTCTGAGCATCCCATAACTATTTTCAATCCAAACCGCCCAGATTGGGACAGCACATGGCATGAGGACATCACCTTCGCTCCATATCGTGAGCAGATCTTGTGGGAGCTTGATAAATAAGCGAAGGCCGACCTTGTCGTGCTTTATTTCCACCCAGCTACACTAGCTCCAATAAGCCTGCTCGAATTTGGGCTCTCTGCGCGGATCCCTGACAAAGTCGTCGCCATAGCTCCGAAGGGATATGCGAAGAGGAGCAACGTGCAAATAGTTTGCCAGAAGTTCGGGATCGAATTCCTGGATAATATCGACAAATTACATGAGATTATTCTCAACAAGTTATCTCTCAATCGATGACTATCTAATGCCACTTGCCTTCTATGATGCGGTGAGATAGTATCATCATCCGTCAAATCGAGCTTCAGGAATCAGTTCCTACAGGAGACGAAGAGTCAAGCCTTGAGTGGGCGGATTTCATATAAAACTTTCTAAATTCAAAGCGCTTTCCGGATACTGTGGTATCAGATATGTGTACCTAGTTATAAATTACAGTGAACACAGTTGAATAAATGCTACTAAGTTCAGATGCACAGTCCCCCCTGACTGCACATGGATCGCGCCACCTCGCGCGCTTCAAGGTGACGCTGCTTATTCAAGACGCTTCCTGACAGGGCGTGCGGGGTAACAAACGGCGTGACGATATCCCTACTGCGAATAGACCGCGATCAGCAGAATAGAAGCTCTGATCAGTGATGGCAATAAAGATAGCACCCCTGAGACACGGTGATTGAATGATGAAGAAACTCAAAGCAGGGAGCTGCAGAGTTTTCCATACCAGCTCGCACGCTAAGCGCACCCGTGGTCCTAGCGTGCGGAGCATTCCATTGTGTTCGCACCTGCTGGTACGTTTACTGTGTGTGTTAACAGGGTAGACTCCGGACAAATTGCACGTAAACGCTGTGCAAGACGTAGAACAAGCGCAAAAGTAGGAGCAAGTTGAACTTTCGTAGTTTTTGTGAGATCTATTGATTCAATTCTGTCGATTTGAAGACCTTTTGTAGGAACTTCCTCCGGTCCTTCCACGCGGCTATGCCAAAGCCAATCATAGACATAGCCAGAGTCTTCTAATATCCATACTTTGTAGCCCTCTTTAATCAGTTTATTTGGAAGTTTGACCTTATCAACAAATCTGCCTCTGTATGAGACCATAGCTTCATCAACTGCAAGATAAGAGCTGGGAAACCACAGTGCTTGACAGTTCTTCTTGACAATAGCGGCCACATGCTCAACTTTCCATGCATGTGTCTCTCCATCCTTCTTTGGCTTCACAGTTAAGTCCCGTAGAGTGAAATAGCGATGGATTTGCTGCTAATATATCAAACTCATGAATTTGCTCAAATAACCAGTTTTGAACCAATGATCTTCGTGTTTTTTCTCAGTATGCATTCCCATATGTAGTAAACAATCAATGAAACGCCAAATATCAGTTGATTATTAAATAATGTTTTACTTTTCTTTAATTACTTTACTAAATTACTCTGGTGTTACCGCGCGCCCACGCTCCGGGAGCGTGCCGCGTGCGAACATAATGGAATGCTCCGCACGCTAGGATCACGGGTGCGTTGTAACGGAGCAAAGTTTTTCTTCAAAATCTTGAGTACTATGAGGGCACCCTATTTCTCACAACAAATCGAGCCGCCTGCCTCGATGAAGCATTCGAGTCACGCATCCATCTCTCGATCCACTATCCACCCCTTTATTGTATATCCCGTCGTCAGGTATGGAAGAACTTCCTGGTCGGCATTCCACCGGAAAATCATCGGATATCCAATCAGGACCTTGACGAGCTCGCGAACTGGGATTTGAGTGGACGCGTGATCAAAAATGTAATGAAGACGGCCAGTCTACTCTCTACAGACAAGGAAAGATCACTAAGAGTAGAGGATATCCAGGCAGTGTTCCAGTTGAGGGGTGTAAGCACATCCTCAAAAAAAGACTTCGATGTCATACCTCCGAAAACGATTAGTGATTTGTCACAAGACTTGGCTCCCGAAATGCCTTACAACTGAGGTGCGCAAGTAGGATTATTATAGATGTATCGCCATAATGAGCGGAAACCCGGGAATGAATGCGCCATGCCGATAAGCAGGACCAACTAAGGCCCACAGCCACGGCGGACCCTCGGGGGCCCCGTCCGTTGGGCCAGAGGGCTTTCACATGAGTATCGCGTACGACTCCACGGGAGCTCCGGTCAGGGCGAAGGCTCAGCGGAACTCTTGTGAGGCCGGCCAGGCCGTACCACTATAGCTTCTCAGCCTACGGATGGGCCTAGCTGGGGGTTGCCTGCGAGATATACAAACCTGGCCCTCGTCTTTTAGAGGCAGTCCAACATTTAGTTCTCATCTTGAGTAGGAGCTGTCGTTGTTCTCTTCGATAAATAATCTCCGAATACACTGCTATTCCCCCTCGTATAGCCTGCGTATCCACTCCGCAGGATCCCACTGCCCTCCTGTCCTCGGCATTCCTCACACTTTCGTAATGCAAATCCGTATTAAAATGCTTATGGTACAGCATAGGGCCTTTTCCGCCTCCTCCCGGAGTAGTTCATCACTTTCATTCGTCGAAACCGGGGTGTAGTGAGTCGACGGCTGCGTGCGAGTGGGGGGGAAGGAGTCGCGTCTGAAGCTATTTGGGAAAATATGTGTCAGACAGCCTGCGCCTCAGCCTGCGCCTCAGGCTGTCCATCGGCCCAATTGAGCCAATCTCCGGCCTATCTTGGCCCAATTTCCTTCATATTAAGGCCCATTCTCAGGGGCATTCTAGA
>JAABUK010013654.1_pt1 | contig 10100 bp, 1 predicted proteins | sample 5559141 | NCBI WGS metagenome assembly JAABUK01 (sample SAMN10711869, study PRJNA513367) | rock metagenome | isolation source: Antarctica rocks | place: Antarctica: Victoria Land, Pudding Butte nord | collected 2016-01-03 | reverse complement strand
AAATAACTTAGACCTAAGTTAGATTTAAGATAAGTAAAATTATATTATAATAATAGCCCCCTCTTTAAGGTCGAGCTCCTTAAAAAATAAATAGACGATTAATTCGATTAATTAGATTTCGTAACCCTAAATCTTATTTAGGGTTACGAAATAGTTAAGATAAAAGCGCGTCGGAGTATTCGAGTTATCGATAATAATAGATAAGGGATAGGACGGGGAATAAGCGGCGGTATACGGATAAAGCTAGGCGTTAACGTTATTATCTATAAAAGATAACGGCGGGGCTAGGCTATAGGGTACTATCTATTTATATAATAATACGAAGTATTAGTCGAAGCCGATACGGAATAATAACCGAGGGGATAATAACGGATAAAGAATAAACTATAATATAGGCGGGGGTTAACTTCTTAAAAGTCGGACTAGGATAAAGATAATAAAGGTTCCTTATATTAATATCTTTAAATAATATACAGTAATTTATAGGGGCTAGCGGCGCTAGGATTCGAGATATAATACTTATTAATAGATTATTAATAACGGGTAAGGTACTAGAAGGGTTCCTATATAAAGACGTAACCTTCTTAATTAACGTAGGACTTTAATAAAGGTAGATTATAGCGGCGATTATACTTAAAATTTAAGATACCGTTAATATATTATTTACGTTAGTTATCTTCGGTAGTTATAGGTTCTCGGATAAGCTAGACTTATCTAGGTAAAGAGTTATTAATTATTAATTATAATAGGCTAGCGTAGAAGACGGGGTAAACTTTTATAAAATACGGAAGATTTAACTAGACTATAAAAGAATTATTAAAAACCTTAGAGACTCGGAAGGGGCCGATATTATAATCGTCGAGTTTAACTAAAGGGCGTATAATATTTAGATTCTTAATATTTAGTTATATTTAGTCGTTTATTAAGTATATCGGATATAGGCGCCTTCGTTAGTTAGCCGAGGATTTAAAGATAATTTAAATAATAAATATCTTATCGCGGAGGTAATCGTTTAAGGCTTCTATTTACGTTACGAATTTATCGGTAACGATTAAATAAATACGGGCTTAAATAGTAAGATCTTAGAGTAAAAGTTCGGTAGGCTCGAAACCGATATATAGATATTAATTATAATTAGCTAAAAAAGGCGAGGCTAGAGTATTAGAATCGGTATTATTACTAGAAAACTCCGCTCTAGGGAGTTATTTTATTTAATTATCCTATATATAATTAACGTATATGCGGAGGTAGTATTTTATTATAATATTAAACCGCTCGGTTTAATTATCCGTTTAAGGATAGTACCCGGTAGATATATATTAATCGATTTTAAAGCGCTTATATAAAGCCTCCTAAAACTCCGATATAAATTAAAATCCTCGATCCGAAATAAAGATATCTAGTAGCTTATAGAGCTTTTATATATTTTAATAAAAAGCGTCGTAGGCTTCGTTTACTTCTATCGATATAGTTAATACTAGGTACCGTATCTTAGTTAAGCGGTCTACGAAAACTAGGATATACCGATAAATAATTCCTATAAAGATATAAGGCGGTAGGGGACCTATATAATCTATCGAGATATCTCTTTAACGTCGTTACGGGGGCGGTAATAAACGTAGTTATCTTTAAATACACTAACGGGAAGGTTTAGTTCTTCGGTATATATAATAATTCCTAACGAATCGTTAGATAGTAGTATAGACGTTAGGCTATTAATAGGCCCGATTAATTAATTCGTAATATTTAATACGACCTAGGTAATTACCCGCGATATTATCGTAGGCTAGCTAGATTAGACGAAGGCGTAGTTTACTAGAATTCGGAATATATCTCTTTCCTCGGAAGTAGAGAACTTTATCCTTATCTTTATATTTAACGAGGGGAATTCCGCTATAATAACGCGTTTTAGAATATAGTATTTCTAGGACTCTAAGAGCGAATTAATCGGCTTAATTAATTATATCCTATAATTAATAAGTCGGGGTATTATATAGGTCTTTATCTAGGTTAATAGGCTAGTCTTTATCTAGTTTAGGTTTATAGGACGTAAATAGGGTCTAAGGTTCTAGATTAATATCCGTATCGAGGTTTATCGGGGTCGTATAAATTAATATAAAATATAACTAAAAGAGCTAGATAAGAATCTCTAGATTTATTACCGATATAACTAGAGTAACTAGGACTAAGGCTAGGGTCGCTATATTTAGCGATATATTATAAATATAATCCTTAAAGACTTCTAGAGCTAGGTTTTTTCTTTTTAATATAATCTAGTATTAATATTAATATCTAGGGTCTAATTTATCCCCCTCTTTAAGAAGGTCTCTTAACCGATACGTTAATATATTAAGTTTACTACCTTCTTTACCGGGCCGGTAGGTAATCTTATAATTAAAATAAAATAAAAATTTATTTGATCTCGCTTAACGGCGAGATAATACCTTAAATAAAGTAAAATATTTAAGAGCTTTATAATTAGATATTACCTCGATAAAGAAAGTAGATCCCTCTAGTTTACGGCGTTATTCCTCGAATACATAGACGATTATTATAAACTCTTTATTATAGATCTTATAATTATACTCGGTAAGGTTATACTTCTTTAAAAAATAAATAATAGAACGAAGGATATCTTAATCGTTATATTAAGATAGGACCCCCCTAGATACGTAATTAAACGTATTTATTTTTATTATAATCTTATAGTCGGAGTCGAAATAAATTAGAATAATATTAAAGGTAAAAGCCTTCTTTAAAGTATTAAAAGCTATTTAATATCGAGTACTCTACTCGAAGATAATATCTTTTTTAATTAAAGTTATAAATAATATAACGAGTTTATTAAACTTATAAATAAAATACCGATAAAAGTTAACGAACCCTAGGAAACTTTAAATATCTTTAATATTAACTAGTTATAATTAATTTAGGATCGTATCGATTTTCTTTAAATTTATTTTAATCCTTTAAGTAGTAATAATTAATCCTAGGTACATAACTTTCTTAACGTAGAAATCGTATTTAATAATATTTATTTAGAGCCCCGCCTCGCGGAGCTTCTAAAGGATATACTTAACGTAGATTTCATACTCTTCCTCGATATCGCTATAAATTAAAATATCGTCGAGATATATAGTATAAATCTTATCGAGAAATTTACGAAGAGTATCGTTAATATAATATTAGAACGAGGTAAGGTTATTATATAATCTAAATAATATAATAAGATATTCGAATAAGCCGAATCGGGTACGGAATATAATAAATTCTTTATCGCCCTCTTTAACGCGGAGGCGATTAAAAGTAGATATAATATCTAATTTAAAAAATACCTTAATACGATTTAATTAATTTAAAATTTCTGATATTAAGGGTAAAGGGTACCTATTCTTTATAATAATAATATTTAACCCTCGGTAATTAATATAGAAATATAGGCCTCCGCTAGGTTTCTTTATAAATAGGATAAAAAACGCGGTATAAAACCGATTAACTCGAATAAAACCTTTATTAAAGTTTTTATCTAGGTAACGGCGGAGCTCTAGGATCTCGTTATAATTTATATTATATAAATTAAATAACGGAGGTTATAGCCCTTCTTTAAGCTTAATAATATAATTATATAATTAATATAAGAGTAAGGTATTAATATCTTTTTTTAAAAAAATACTTAAGAATTTATAATACCGTATAGGTAGGATTATAGTTAGGTTAATATTCTTATTATCTCGGTAGATTTAAAGCTCTTCTTAAATAACGGCGGAGACGAGGTAAAACTCCCTATTTATTTTAAATATAACTCGGTTTTAAACTTAATCGTAAATATTTAACTTAAGGTTTTAACTAAGGCGGGGCTTAGGTTCATAATATTTAGGTTCTTAATAAAGCTAGGTACTTAGGGTCGAGATTTCTTCTAAAATATTTAAAAATCGATCGATTTCTATAAATAATAAAATAAATACGGTTTACTCGTTAGGCCTAACGAGCCGGGTAAATAATCGAGATCCTATTTTATATATATTAAGAGTAGTTAGGTATTAGGTTCGTTATTCTTAATATTAAAACTTAAAACGAAGCGAGGTTAAGTTATAATACTTAATTTTAAATATCTTTCCTTATTTAACGGTAGTAACGATACGATTATACTCGTTATTATAACTAGTTATTATAAGAATAAATAATTAAGACTAGGGCGGGGAAGACTCCTTTTAAATCTAGATTTATTATTAATAAACCTAGAATTAAAGTAACTCCTTTTAAGTTTTAGGTTATTTTATACGAGTACTAGGTTAGGCTAGGGACTAGATTTACTTTTAATAAACCTAGGACTAAATTAACTTTTCTTAAATCGAGGTTTACTTTTTATAAACTTAGGACTATATATACTATTAATAAGCCTAGGACTAGGTTAACTTTTCTTAAATCGAGGTTTACTTTTTATAAACTTAGGATTAAATATACTACTAATAAACCTAAAGTTAGAGTAATTTCTCTCGAGTCGGAATTAATTATTTAATAATAACGTTATCGTTTATAAATAATAACGGCTCTTTATATACTAGCGATTCCTTTTAAATCGAGGTTTACCCTATACGGGTATCGGATAAAACTAGGGACTAGGATTCTTAGGACTAAAAACTTTCTTAAGGTATAAAAAAAAATTTATCTTCCGCGAAGACTTTTACGGGACTTAAGGTATAATTTCTTAAATAAAAATATAAGGCGAAGGTTAAGGAATTATCTAAAAAATCGGTAGTAGCTTTATAATAATAAAGGTATAATAGGCCGATTACGATAAAGTATTAATTAAGTTTAGTAACGAAAAAGACTATTCGTTCCTAATAATTATAAATATTTAAAATCGCTTCTACGATATAAATAATACGTCCTATAACGGTAGGTACGCTATTAAAGGGTCGGATAATATAAAGATAACGAAGAAGGCGAAGGGGTAAACGTTAAATATATATAAAATTATAATCGATAAAAAGATAACCGGATATATTAGTATTAATTAAGACTTTAATTTAAATTCGGGACTAGCTATTCCGTAGTTAATAAAAAATAACTATATATTTATTACGAAAAGTAGGGTCGGTCTTAAAAAGTTATATAATAGACTTAAACGAAAGTTTAATTAATAACGAAGATAAATTAAACGATATAATCGATAAATAAAAAGGTATATATAGGGTTCTAGGTACCTATAATCCTAATATATAACTTTATACCGGGACTATTCTTTTCCCGCGTCTAAAATAACTCCTCTTATAACGCTCTCGTCGTCGTCGATAATAATTATAATACTAGATCGGAGACTAGTTAACTTAATTAAATAAACTCTTATATTATACCTAGGCGATTTATAATAAAAGTAAAACCTTTATTTCTCGTAGATAATTTTAATAACTAGGGTTCTCGTTAATTTACCTTTAATAATAGTTTAGGTAGAATCGAGGTCTATTAACTCCTTAAATAAAAAAGTTAAAATTACGGTAACGGGGATAAAAATACTCGTTATAATAAAGCGAGCTATAAGGGTAGAAGTTAATAAAGGTATAATAGGCCTCCTTAAGGTTTATCCTAATTTAATAAGAGTAGTACTTTAACGGAGTAAATAATACTTAATCTACTAAAGTTCTTAATCGATTTCGGAGTATATACGGACGTATTTATCGAAGGTATATAACCGTTAATTATTAATTTTCCTTTAGGAGATAAAGGCCTATTAAGTAATATAATTAATATTATATTTTATAACGTTAATTAAGGATTCGTTCTTTATTCGAGAACGTTCTTTCTTTTAAGTAATAAGATTAAAATACTCGTTAAAAAATATAAAACCTTATTTAAGTTCCCGGATATAATTCCGAGTATCCTCTTATTTAAACGGGTTATTATATATTTCCCGTAACTTCTTTCGTTAATCGGTAAAGTTAGTTAAAATATAAAGACTCTTCTTTCGGTAACGGTTTATTAAGTTAAAGGCCTTTTTACCGATAATTAATTTAAACTCTATATAAGCGATTTTATCGTTATTAATAGGGTAGCGGTTATGATTACGCCGCGGAATAAGAAAGGGAAGAGACAAAACTAACCCTTATTCTCTTCCCCGGAGTAGAGAAGGGAATAAATAGGGAAGGGAAGAGAATACTAAAAGAAAATAAGAAAGGGAAAGGATTCCTTATTATTCCTTATCCCTACCCTCTCTATAAGGCTAATAGTTATAACCGATTAATACGCTCTTTTAACGCGTACCTTAATTATATTAATCTTTATCCTAACTTTAGGTTATACTAGTTATTTTAATATATTCTTAATTTCTTTTACTAGATATATATTCACGATTTATTATAAGGAAAGTAGATATAATATATTAAGATTTTATTACACTAAGTATTATAAAATATTAATATTTCCTCTATATACCCCCGTTAGATTTTTTAATAATCTAATATCCTTCGCCTAAATAGTTATATATTTAGTATATATAATAGTAAGATTCGCTATTATAAGTTCTAAAAATTAGTATATTTAGTAATATAATAGGCTTAAAACTTACTAGAAAGTAATATAATCGTATAATACTCCGTCGTCTTTTATAATACTCTTAAAGTAACTAGCTATCATCGGAAATTATAACCTAATTATATATCTTATATAATCTCTCGAACTAGACGTTAAAATGGCGCTTTAGGAATAAAAAGCTTAGTAGTCTTCTAATAATATCGAATTTAACGAAGTATAAATACTAGTAATAAATTAATATATTAATTAAGATAAAACTAAGTGAAAAGACGAAATACTTACGTCCTTAATTTATACGGCGTCGACGGGTTATAGGAATAACTCTTATCCTCCGTCCCCGTTTCTTAACCTACCGTCGTAGGGTTTTCGTTACGGCTAGGGCTTTTTAAATTATTAAAGAGCGTATATTAATACCTTTATTATTATCTTAAGCTAGGTTCTAGCCCGATAATTAAACTAGATCTCCGCTTATATCCTTTACTTTCTCTATATTAATAGATTAATATAATAATTACGATAAATCTAGAATAAAAAGTAAGATATTTACGGTTTATAAATTTTCTTAGGGTCTAAGATTTCTCTCTTTCCTAGACTTAAGATTTCTTAGCCCTAGGGGCTATAAATAATAATAAATTAATATATTAATTACGATAAAGTTAGGATATAAACCAAATATTTTTTACTTTAAACTTTCGTTATTATTTTAGTTAAGATAATATATTAATATAATAATTAGAATAATATTAAGAGAAAGAGTTAGCAAAATTACTACCTAAAGTTTTACTTTAGATTAAACCTACGGCCTTCTTTTTCTCCTTTATCTCTTTATCTTTACGAGTTTTTTAATTTATAAATATTTTATCCTAAGCGGTTAGACGCGTAGACTTTCTTTTACTAGGTAATTTTAGATCTTCGAGCTCTAATTAATTAATTTATAGTAAGGCTCTTAAATTATATTTAATACCGATTAATATCTTAATAGAATCCGGCTCTTCTTATCTAATAACCGGCTTTTAGTATTTAACTACGTACTAGGTATCCGTAATAAAGCACTATCTATATAATAGATTACGAGGTCTCTCTTTACGGTATAAATAGGATTAATTTAGGTCCAAATAAAGAAGATAAGATAAATAATTAATTAACGGATTATATTAATATTAATAGTTATTATCGTCTAGATTATACTTACTAGGTATAGGCGGACTCGTATATAAAGTTATATTTAAAGCCGTTATAACTAAAGTAACTAATAGCGGTTCACTCGTATAGTTATATATATTAATTCTAGGTTTTTCCGGATTATAGTATATTATAGATTCCTTACTATATATAAACTCGTCGAATTCGAACTTATCTAAGGGAACGTCCAAGCGATACTATAATTTATAAAAATAATTAATACTTTTATCCTAATCTTTATACTAGTGACCTTATTTATTTAATATCTTTATATATATTTACTTAGGAGCCATTAGATTCGATAGTTTATAGAGGAGGCGTTTTCTATATTTTATAACTTTAATTAATACTATTTATCCTAGACTTTACCCTAGTGATTTTATTATAATATTATTTTACGATTAAGTAACTTCGGCTTAAATAGGTAGTAGAGGAGCCATTAATTATAATCTATATATAATATTAGTACTATTTATCCTAATCTTTATCCTAGTAACTTTATTAAATTAAAATTAAGTAATCTTTTAAGGGAAGACCTTACGTATAATAATAAAAGATATAACGATAGTAAATATTATAATAGCTAGGCGTTTTATTAATAAATTCCCTAGTTATATTTAATTTTACCTTACTTATAACGACGAAAGAATTAAGGGATATAAAGAAAAAAGCGCCTATATAAGTCGTTAGAAACTAATTATACTAATCTATATATTAATAAATATACTACGTCTTATTTTCGATTAATTAAAGATTCCTAGAGTAGTATCGTTAATATAGTTTAAATATTAGGGTAAGGTTAAGGTACGAGGTAAATAAGATAATAAAATCTATAACGCTAAAAGCGGGATTCGGAATTAGCGCCGTTATTATTTATTTCTAGTCGATTAATAAAATATTATATATTAAGGTATAGACTTCTATCCTAATCTAGTAAACTATAGAAACTAATAAAACTATTTATTAATTTTATAATTACTAAATTTGAATAATTTAATTTATAAGTAAATCGTAAATTAAAAATTTATAGCTCGAAGAAAGACTTTATTAAATTACTAGATATAAAGATTAGGATAAAGATAATAAACTCTTAAACTATATATATATTTTATAATATATCTTTAGTTAGTAGATATACTCTTTAACCGCCGTATAAGATATATATCCTTCGGGGCTAGAGTAACCCGTTTATTATAAATCGCGTAAAGATTCGATATTATAATCGAAGTTAATTATTATATCGGTAGAGATAATTTATAACTTATTTATAAACTCCTTAATTAATATCGCCTCTACGACTTCTTATAACGCGTTTAATACCGTAGATTAGATCCGAAAATAATATTTATATAACGTATATATAATTTCGCGGATAAGGCGCGTAAAGGATAACTTCGGGATTAAAAGATCGGTTATTTTTTAAAGAAACCTAATTTTTTATAAAGTAACGACTAGTAAGTTTAGCGAATTCGAGTTTAATATAAAAAGATCCTATTTACTACCGTTCTTTAGTTATTTACCTTATACCGCGACTTTCTTTACTCGAGCTTTTTTAGGAGGAACTTTATATATATTAGGTACCTTTTTTACTACCTTTAAACTCCGCCGGTTAATAAGAGATTAAGAGCCCCGGCTAGTTATCGTTATATTATATAAACTGTTAAGGAGCTTAAGATTAATATTAACCGTACTTTTTATAATAACTAAAGGTATAATTATTAATATTAGTTAATAAGAATTTAGTTAAGTTTCGGTAGGAATTTACGAAAGAGGGTACGGATATCGGATGACTATATATTTATAATTATTATAGCGGGTAGCCTAACCTATTATATATAAGAGAGCCGTAGATTTACTTTATTATTATATTTCATTAGATATTTTTACCGTAAAGTATTCCTCGGCTATAAAACGTAGTTTACTTAAATAAACTATATAATTATAATATAATTATTAAATCCTTTTACTTTCCTATTTTCTTTATTTATCTATATAATTTATACCTAGAATATCTTAAAGTAGTAGTTTCGCCCTAGAGAACTCTATATATAACTAGTATTCTTCTCCTCCCGGTATAATACCCCGGGATACCTCGTTTATAGTAAGGGTTTCTATCGAACGTTTTACGATTAAAGGTAGCGATTACCGCTATTATATATATAGGCTAGAAATAACTATTAACTTCCTCGTATAATTTTATTTATAATAGTAGTATCGTAACCGAAAAAGGAAATATAAAATTAATAAAGTAAAGGGCTATATACTTAATTTCTTATAAACCTCGTAAAAGTTGGCTCCGGAGTAGGAGTATTTCGATTATAGTATTATAGTAGGTATTAGGGAGCCGAGGAATATCTATAAAAGATATAATTATACGGTATTAAGGA
>JAABUK010013653.1_pt1 | contig 10100 bp, 11 predicted proteins | sample 5559141 | NCBI WGS metagenome assembly JAABUK01 (sample SAMN10711869, study PRJNA513367) | rock metagenome | isolation source: Antarctica rocks | place: Antarctica: Victoria Land, Pudding Butte nord | collected 2016-01-03 | reverse complement strand
CCGGGGCGAGGTGGGTGGCCGGCAACGCCGACGCGATGGCCAGCCTGTGCAGCCTGAGCTACAGCGATCACTGGGACCTCTACTGGGCCTCACCCAACTGAATGCCAGAATCCGCTGGCGCACCCCTTTCCTCCGGGCCGTCGCCCCCTCCAGGACGACCCTTACCGGACCGCCAGCCACGCCTCCGGCCTCGTGACCACGGCCGTCCATCGCTTCCGGTTCCTCCGGCCCCACGCCCGGGGCGGTCTGGGGATCGTCTCCATCGCCCTGGGCGGCGAGTTGAACCGCGAAGTCGCCCTCAAGCAGACCCTCTCGCGGCCCGGCCTCCGGAGGATCCGGCTCGAACTTACCTTCCCGGCCGACCCCTTCGCCCCCTGAGCCGGACGGACGAAATCCGAGGCTGCAACGGAATTGACCCGATAAGTCCGAAGGCGTTGCCACGATATTATCGGATGGGGAGGTGAGCGCGCGACTGCACGACCGGGGACTTTGGGTCCGTTTCGCAAGGGGGATGAATCGGGTCGGGTCCCTCAATCCAGCGCGAGGCGGGTCGATTGGCTTTGTTTCGCCCGGGAGGTCACGGGATCGACGATCCCACTCGCCCGGGTCGGGTCGTTCCGGGTTGGCTTCGTCTTGCCCGCGACGTTGGGGGAAGCGTTGGGTTCGATTCGCCCCCGGGCGGAGGATAGGGCTTGTTGGGTTCATTTTGGCGGCGGGAGAAGGCCGGTCCCGATCGGGCGGGGGCCCGATGGCCTGGGTTCGTCTTGTTGGGCCGGTCGAGCAGAGGAGCCGGGTACGGCCCCGGCGGGTACGTGTCGGCGATCGCGGCGCAGGCGTGAGGTATTGATTCGGTTTGAGGTCGTCTCGGGGCGGGTGTCAGCGTCCCGCGATCCCCGGGGCGACCTGGCGGCAACCTTCGAGGAGGAGGGAGTTTGTGGGACGTTCGGTTCGTTTTGGAAGGGTCGATATCGAGGGTCAGCCGCCGATCGCGTGCATCAGGCGATCGGGTTTGATGAAGCGGGCGGTGTTGATCTCGTGGCCCTCCCACTTGCCGGCAACGCTGGCCCGGAGGGCATCGGCGACGGGGAGGTCATTGGGTTCGTTTCGGAGGAGCGTGCGGAGGTCGGTTTCGTCGAGGGCGAACAGGCAGTTGCGGAGCTTCCCATCGGCTGTGAGGCGAATCCGGTTACAGTTGGCGCAGAAGGGCCGGCTTACCGAGGCGATCAGGCCGACGCGACCCCCGCCGTCGACGTAATCGTAATCGAGGGCCGGGGCCCTGGGATCACGGTCGGGGCTCGGGGTGAGGGGGCCGATCCCGTCGGCCAGCCGTTCGAGGATCTCGTCGGCGAGGAGGACCTTGTCCCGTTCCCATCGGTCTGCGACGTCGAGCGGCATGTACTCGATGAACCGGAGTTCGAGCCCATGCTCGCGCGCAAACCGGCCGAGCGGCACGATATCCGGCTCGGTCATGCCCTTGAGGGCGATGGCGTTAAGCTTGACCGGGTCGAACCCGGCGGCCCTGGCGGCGAGGATCCCGGCGATGACCTGGTCGAGCCCGTCGCGCCGGGTCAATTCGCGGAACCGGCCCGGGTCGAGGGTGTCCAGGCTGACGTTGATCCGCCTCAGGCCGGCGTCGCGCAACTGGCGGGCCATCGGGGCGAGCAGGATCCCGTTGGTGGTCAGGCCGACGTCGGCGATCCCGGGGATGCTCGCCAGCCGGGCGACCAGGGCGGGCAGGTCGCGGCGGACCAGCGGCTCTCCCCCGGTCAGGCGGATCTTGGCGACGCCCAGGCCGGCGGCCACCCGGACCACCCGCTCGATCTCCTCGAAGGAGAGCAAGTCGGCCCGAGGGAGGAACTTGACCGACTCGGGCATGCAGTACACGCACCGGATGTTGCAGCGGTCGGTGACGCTGATCCGCAAGTTCGTGTGGACCCGCCCGAAGGCGTCGACGAGGCGGCCGATGGGTGGGGTCATGGTGGTTACCGTCGGATTCCGGGGGCCCGGGTTCGGTCGGCTCTCATTCTACCCCGGCCCCGTCGGGCTGCCCACCGGGGGCCGGGGGGGCCTGGCCGGGGTGGACCCATTCCTCGGTCCCGTCGGCCCAGACTTCCTTCTTCCAGATCGGGACGACCTGCTTGAGGGTGTCGATCAGCCACCGGCAGGCGTCGAACGCCTGGTCGCGGTGCGGGCAACTGACGGCGACGACGACGCTGATCTCGCCGAGCCCGAGGTGGCCGACCCGGTGGACGATCGCGAGGTCCTGGATCGGCCATCGGCGGCGGGCCTCGGCCTCCAGGTCGGCCATCGCCTTGAGGGCCATCGCCGGATACGCCTCGTAGGCGAGCGATGCCGTCCGGCGGTCGCCGGTCATCTCGCGGACGGTCCCCAGGAACGAGCAGACCGCGCCGGCCTGGTCCGATCGGACCCGGTCGGTGACGGCGGCGTGGTCGATAGGCGAATCGGTGATCTCGATCATGGGCCGGGCCGATTGATGGGGGAGCCCGAGCCGCCGCTGACCGGGGGGATCGCGGCCAGCTCCGAGCCGGGCGGGATCGGCCGATCGTCGTCGGCGTACTCGGAATTGATGGCGATCCGGACGGTCGGCAGCATCGGCCCGAGCGCGGGGCAGGCCCCGGCCAGGGCGGCTTTGAGGTCGGCCACGGTGGCCCGATTGGGCAGGTCGACCGTGATTGACGGTCGCCCGGCCCGATCCCGGGCCATCGCGAACAGGAGGACGGTCGCTTGCACGGGCTCAAAAGTCCTCGGCTGAGATGATTTACGGCCTGGGACCGGTCCTGGTGAGGTTCTCGAACAGGTAGAGCCCGCTCTTGCCGGGACAGACCAGGTCGATGTCGCCGTCGCGGTCGATGTCGACGGCCGAGATCTCCAGGCCGGTCCCGGCGGTCCCGGGTGCGAAGTCCTTCTGGGCGTCGCGCTTGCCGCCCTCCTTGGGTGGATTCCGGGCCGGCTCGCCCTGGTAGATGACGTGCCTGTCCCACTTCTTGCCCTCGCGGTCGAAGGTGAAGTAGGCGATCACCGAAGCCTCGACGTCGCCGGCCTCGATCTCGTGGGCGTAGACGCGCTTGCCGGTGATCATCTCGTCGGCCTTGCCGTCGCCGTCGAGGTCGGCCCAGAGCAGGGTATGGACGGACGAGAGCTTCTCGTCGATCGCCTGCCTGGTCCAGGTCCGCGAGCCGTCGGGGCCCTTGCCCTGCTTCTGCCAGTAGAGGCCGAAGGCGTGGCCCATCCCGTAGACGAGGTCGGACAGGCCGTCGCCGTCGACGTCGCGGGCGAGGATCTGGATCCCGGTGGCGCCCAGGTTCCACTCGGGGTGCCAGGCCCATTTGTCGGCGGACCGGGGGTCGGAGGGGCCCTCGAACCATCCCTTGGGGGTGAGCAGGTCGACCCGGCCGTCGCCGTTGACGTCGCCGGTGCCGACCCCGTGGCCGGCGGCGTCGGTGCCGAAGTCGTGCGCCTTCCAGGCCGGCGAGGGGCCCTTCGATTCGAGCGTGTACCAGACGACCCGGTTCACGGAATTGGGCAGGATGTCGGCCCGGCCGTCGCCGTCGAGGTCGACCAGGACGGCGGCCTCGCTCGACCCGGGCCTGGCGATCTCATGGTAGGCCCACTCGGCGCCCTTCTTGCCGGGGTTCTCGACCCATCCCACGTTCTTATCGAAGTACGAGCAGGTGATGAAGTCGGGCTTGCCGTCGCCGTTGACGTCCATCGGCATGGTCGAGAAGCAGTTGCGATAGGTCCCGGTCTGCGAGACCTTGCGGACCGGGTACGGGGACCAGTCCGGGGCGTTGTACCAGGTGTCGCCCGAGACGATGTCGAGCTTGCCGTCGCCGTCGGCGTCGAGCACGCCGGCGCCTTCGAAGACGCTCCGGGCGTTGATGTCGTGCTTCTTCCAGCGGACATCGTCGGCGACGGCCGGTCCGGCGGCGATCAGGGCCAGGGCGATGGCGATCCGGGTCCGGAGCATGGAGAGGTCCTCTCGGGTGCGATAGGGCGTCGGTCGTGGCATCAACCGTCGTCGGGGTCGTCGTCCGGGTCGTCGGGGTCGTCGGGGTCGTCGGGGTGGAGTTCCCAGCCGATCGCGGTCGCGGCCCCTTCGAGTGCCCGGGTGGCGGGCCCGGGGTCGGGGTCGCGCAGCTCGAAGTTGATCGCGGTGACGTGGCCGTTCTCGATCACCGCGTAGCCCCGGAGCCTCAGGGGGGCGACCTCCAGCCACGAGACCGTCGACGACTCGCGGCTCACGATCACCGGGCCGCCCGACTCGGACAGCCGGGCCGCCCAGTCTTCGACCGTCCTCGGGGGCGTCTGCCAGCCGGGCAAGGCGAGGTATTCGATCATCGGCCGTCCGGGGCGAGGGGCGGGAGGCGTCCGGGTCGGCGCCCCTCCTGTTAGGTTACCGGCCCGGCGGGCGATCACAAGCGCCCTGTTTCGTCGCGGGTCGGATGTTGCGAAGATGGGGCCGACTCGCGAAGGCGGGCCCGGGGGCGCCGTGCCCGCCGGGGCCGGCCGTCCCCCCTGGTCCTCTCGGAGAACATCCCATGATCGGATCGACGGCCCGGCGCCGCCTCGCGCCCCTCGGCCTCGCCTGGGGCCTGGCCCTGCTCTCGGCCTCCGCCGGCCCGATGCCCGCCGACACGCCCTCCGCCCTCGAAACCGACCCGGCCGGCTGGACCGACCTGATCGCCGAGGCCGGGCCGGGGCTGAAGGGCTGGACGAGGGCCACGCTCCACCCGACCGACAAGCTGGCCCCGGAGTCGCAATGGTCGGTCGACACCGAGCTCAAGGTCCTCCTCTGCGAGGGGAACCGGGGGCATGAATGGCTCCGGTACGACCGGGAGCTGGCCGACTTCATCCTCCATGCCGAATGGAAATTCACCCCCCTGACGGCCGGCAAGAAGGGGTATAACTCGGGGATCTACGTCCGGAACTCGGCCGACGCCCGGGTCTGGCACCAGGCGCAGGTGGGCGGCGGGCCGGACGCCTTCCTCTTCGGCGAGACCTTGAAGGACGAGAAGCTGGTCCGGATCAACCTCAACACCAAGGCGGCCGACAAGCGGGTCCGGCCGGCGGGCGAGTGGAACGCGGTCGAGCTGACCTGCAAGGGGAAGGACGTCGACTTCTGGGTCAACGGCGGGGTCGTCAACGAGTGGCGCGATTGCCAGGTCCCCCGGGGTTTCGTCGGCCTGGAAGCCGAGGGCTACCGGATCGAGTTCCGGAACGTTAAGGTCAAGCCGCTCTGATCCCTGGCACGGGTCGGCCCGACCTGGCATGATCGGCCCGGTCGTCCGGGGGCCAGGCGGGGAGGCGGGTCCGATGTCGAAGAAGGTTGCCGTCTTCTGGCCCGGGGACTATCGCCCCAGGCCCAACGAGTGGGCGTTGCCCCAGGCCCGCGAGACGACCCGCCAGCTCGTCGCGGCCCTGACCAGGCTCGGCCGGTCGCCCTACGTGATCGACGGCTTCCTGACCCGGCCCGACCAGGCGATCGACAGGCTCGGGCCGGTCGACGACCCGATGGTGGGCGTCTTCGTCCACTGGACCTACGCCCCTCATACGGTCGACGGCGTCGTGGGTAAGGATAACCCGCTCCTCCTGGCCTCCAATTTCTCGGGGACCTGGCCGGGGCTGGTCGCGCTCCTGAACACGGGGGCGTCCCTGGAGAGCGTCGGTCGGCTGGCGTCGAGGGCCTGGACCGACGCCCCCGACTGGACCGCCGACGCCCGATTCATGGAGCGGCTCGACGAGTGGTGCTCGACCGGCAAGATCGCCTACGACACGTCCGAGATCCGCGAGGCCGGCCCGGTCGCGCCGGGAGCATCGAAGGTCGCCGACGGCGTCCTGGCCGCGATCCGGCGGAGGCGGATCCTGGCCCTGATGCTCGGCGACACGTCGATGGGGATGATCAACGGCTATTTCGGGCCCCGGCTCCTCTATCCGATCGGCTTCAGCGAGCACAAGGTCGACCAGGCGTGGCTGGTCGACCGCTCGCGATCGATCGACGAGAAGCGGGTTGATGATGCGTTCCGGTTCGTGAAGGATCGGGGCGTCCGGTTCCACTGGGGAGAGGCCGACGCCGAGGACTTCACGCCCGAGTCGACCCGGTCGCAACTCCGGTCCTACCTGACCGTGCTCGACCTCCTCGACGAGTTCCAGGCCGACTGCCTGGGCTGGCAATATCAACTCGGGCTCCTCAATCTCCTCCCCCCGAGCGACTTCGCCGAGGGCCTCCTGAACTCGCACGCCCGGCCCGAGGGCGATGGCCGGGTCGTCATCACCAGCACCGAGGCCGACCAGGGGAACCTGGTCCCGATGGAGCTGATGAAGCGCGTCCTGGAGGCCCGGGGGCTCCCCGGCGCGGTGATGTTCCACGACCTCCGATGGGGCGCCGAGCACGACGGCCGGTGGCTCTGGGTCCTGCTCAACTCGGGGAGCTGCGGCGCCTTCGCCTTCAACGAGGACGTCCAGAGCCTGGAGGGCGTGCACAGCTACCGCCAGCCCTTCGGCTACTTCCCGGTCCCGGGCGGGACGTTCGCGGGCGTGAGCCGGCCCGGCCCGATCACCTGGGCCCGATCCTGGATCGACCGCGACGGCGGGCTCGTCCTCGACCTCGGCCGGGGCGAGTCGGTGGAATTGCCCGAAGAAGTCCGGGAATCCTGGTGGCGTGGGACCACCCGGCAATGGCCGATCATGGCCGCCGACCTCGGCTGCTCGCCCGAAACAATCATGGCCCATTACATGAGCAATCATATCGCCGTGGCCTATGGCGACATCTTCGGCGAGATGGTGGCGCTCGGCCGGGCGCTCGGGATGCGGGTCCGGGTGCTGTCGAGGACCTGATCTCCGGCCACCCCGGCCCGCAATCTTCGCCGATCCCCCGCAACCGGCCGGACCCTCGGTTGCCACGGCCCGGGTCCGGGTGGTAAGATTCGACCCTGCTCCGGGAGGACGGGCCCGCCCTCCCGATCCCGCCGCCTTGATTTCCCGCCCGACGGGCCGGCGTCGCGATCCCCGCCCCGCCCGCATACTGACCTCATCGGGTTGAAGTCCGGCCGACGATGGCCGACCGCAGGATGCCCGATCTCACCCCGAGGATGCCCCGTGATCCACCTCAATATCAGCCTCACCAGCCTCGCCGCGATCCTCTGGTCGGGGATGCTGATCATCGCCGGGTCGATCTGGGTCCTCTCGTCGCAGGTCCGGAAGCTGGTCGACCTCCTGGAAGAACGAGGCAGGGCCGGCGACCGCGAGGCACCGGCCGTCCGCCGGGCGCCGGGAGGGCCCCGCGTGGCCGCCCGAGGGTCGGCGAATCGGGCCTCGTCGCGGGCCAACTGAACGTCAGATGCGCCCGAGGGCCTGATCGAGGTCGGCCCACAGATCTTCGGCCGATTCGAGCCCGACCGACAGCCGGATCAACCCCGGGGTGATCCCCTGGCTGGCCCACTGCTCGGGGGACTGCGAGCGGTGGCTGGTGGTGGTCGGGTGGCTCAGGGTGGTCGAGACGTCGCCCAGGCTGGGGGCATAGGGGATGTGGCCGAGGGCCCGGATCAGCCGGTCGACCCGGTCGCGCCCGCCGACGTCGAAGCTGACGATGGCCCCGGAGCCGCCGGTCAGGATCCGCGCGGCCAGGGCGTGGTCGGGGTGCGAGGCCAGGCCGGGGTAGTGGACCCGCTCGACCCGCCGGTCTCCTTCCAGCCTCCGGGCCAGTTCCAGGGCGGTGGCGGCCGTCCGATCGGTCCGGACCGCCAGCGTGGCCAGGCCCCGGAGGGCCATCCAGCTGTCGAACGGGTTGCCCGTCAGGCCGAAGGTCGACGCGATCGGCGCCGTCCGCCCGATCAGGTCGCGCGACCCGACGAGCAGGCCGAGCGTCACGTCGCTGTGCCCCCCGATCGACTTCGTGCCCGAATGGACGACGACGTCGGCGCCCAGGGCCAGGGGCCGGCAGAGCAGGGGGGCGAACGTGTGGTCGACGGCCAGGATCACCCCGGCCGGTCGGGCGACCGCGGCGAGCCCCTCGATATCGGCCAGGCGGAGGAGGGGATTGGAGAGGGTCTCGGCGAAGGCAATCCGGGTCCGGGGCGTCAGGGCCGCGCGCAAGGTCTCCGGGCGCGTGGAATCATAAAGGTCGTGGCCGACGCCGAACCGGGCCAGCTCCTGAGCGACGAGGACCGTGGTCCGGCCGTAAATCCCCCCGGAGAGGGCGACCCGGTCGCCCTGGCCGAGGTGCGCCAGGAACAGGGCCGCCTCGGCCGCCATGCCCGACGCGCAGACCAGGGCGGCCTCGCCCGCTTCCAGCTCGGCGACCTTGCCGGCGAGCTGGGCGGCGTTGGGATGGCCGTCTCGGGCGTAGATGAACCCGGGCTCCCGGCCCTGATAGACCGCGTCGACGCGGTCGAGGTCGGCGAACTCGTAGACCGAGCTGAGCTGGAGCGGCGGGTTGAGCGGGGGCGTCGACGACGGGGCCGGTCGGGGCGGGCGGGCGCATGTGGTCGCGGGGTCGGGTCCGGTCGGCTCGGGCATCGGGGTCGGTCCGGGGGTCGGCGGGCGGTCATCCCACGTTGGCAGGGCCGGCGCTCTTCTTGTAGATCCGCCCGGCCTGTCCGAGGCGGTCGATCGCCTCGCCCAGGTTCTTCAGGGCGGACCGGAGCTTGCCCGAGACCCGGTCCGCGTTGGCCTCGCCCCGGAGGGCGGTCAGCGCGGGCCATTCGACCGGCCAGTTCTGCTCGATGGCCGTCTGCTGGGCGCGGCGGACCAGCTCGGCGAGCCGTTCGACCAGCTCCTCGGAGATCGGACAGTCGCAGCTCCGGTAGAGCTTCTCCTCGGCGGCGGGCGAGGCCGGCCCCTTCTTCCGGGACGCGAGCAGCCCGGAGGCGATCCCCTTGATCCAGCCGCCTTTGTTGCCGTTCGCGGCGAGCGGAGCGGGGGCCTTGGCGGCGACCTCGGGGTCGTCCGGGTCGGTCCAGGCCCCGATCCGGACGATGAGGACGGTGATGTTGTCGGCCCCGCCCCGGAGGTTGGCCAGCTGGATCAGGTATCGGCAGGCGTCCCTGGGGTGGAAGTTGCCGGCGAAGGCCCCGAGTTCCGGGTCCTCGACCGGCCCGGAGAGTCCGTCGGAACAGAGCAGGAAGACGTCGCCCGGCCCGACGGGGCGGGGCCCCTCGATGTCGACCTCCACGTTGGGGTCGGGGCCCAGGCTCCGGGTGATCACGTTCCGGGGGACGGCCCGGTCGGCCTGCTCGGCCGAGAGGTGATTGCGCCGGACCAGCTCCCAGGCCAGGCTGTGGTCGAACGAGAGCTGGTCGATCCGACCCCCCCGGATCCGGTAGACCCGGGAGTCGCCGACGTGCCCGATCAGCGACCCTCCGGGCAGCAGGATCAGGGTCGAGGCGGTCGTCCCCATCCCCTGGAAGTCGCGGTTGGCGGTGGCCTTGCCGTGGATCAGCGCCCCGACTTCCTTGTAAGACCGGGTGATCGCCTCGGTGGGCGAGCCCTTGGCCTTGGCGTAGTTGTGGGGGATGTTGTCGCAGGCGAGCTTGCTGGCCAGCTCGCCGACGGCGTGGGCGCCCATCCCGTCGGCGACCATGAAGAGGTGGCCACGCTGCCGCCAGGTCTCGACCTTCGAGGCGCGGACGATCGTGTGGCTGTCCTGGTTATTCGAGCGACGCATGCCCGTATCGGTCGCGGCGGCGTCGACGATGATGTCGTCCCAGTTCACGACCCGGCCTTGTTTCCGTGCAGTTAGGGGAACAACGCCACCGTCGCACGATCCGGTGGCCCTGCGACGCGGGAGGCCCGGCCGGTTGTCCGGGGATCTCCGCGGCCGATGGTAGCCCGGGCCCTTCGGGATCCGGACCCTCGACCGATCGCCGGCCGACTCATCGTCGACCCGCGAGCCCCGAGGGCCTCGACCTCGAATCCATTTCGTCATTGTATCGACGCCGATCGCCACGGAAAGAGAAATCCTCGGCCCGCGCGGGAACTGGGTGCGGTAATGGATTCTGGTAATCAGGCCGCGGCCTTCTTCCAATAGGCATCCCACTGGTTCCCGTAGGCCAGGCAGCAGAGCGACGCCATCCGCTCGACTC
>JAABUK010013652.1_pt1 | contig 10100 bp, 17 predicted proteins | sample 5559141 | NCBI WGS metagenome assembly JAABUK01 (sample SAMN10711869, study PRJNA513367) | rock metagenome | isolation source: Antarctica rocks | place: Antarctica: Victoria Land, Pudding Butte nord | collected 2016-01-03 | reverse complement strand
ATTTTGCTGCTGGCACAGTGGTGCCTGAAGGCAGTTCTACTCCTCAAACTCCATCTTGAATGGTCAGGAAACACAATCAACCAACTGAACGTTGACACTCTTGCATGACTACTGACCTGTCAAGGAAGCTTGGGCACTCCTAAGCCACGATGATTTGGATGCACAGGTCCAAGGTGGCACATCGGCCCAAGCTGCAGCTCAGGCAGCTGCTACAACCATTGCACAGGCTGTTGCTACAGCAATTGCGTCAGCAACTGCCAAAGTCACCACCTCAGGTCGGCTAAATGATGACATTTGTGCTTATCTCTGCAACGCCTTCAGCATGTGTATCAGTGCTGACAGCTGACACTGCAGTGTGTCACAGGTCAGGGCTCTTTTGGCAGTGCTGATGCTTCTGCTGCCTCCACTGCTGTGGCTAGTGCAACTGCCCAGGCCATTGCAACTGCTGTTGCTAAGGCTTCCAACAGTGAGTGCTGCCCCTTCTGACTAGGGATGTAGGAGGGAATGTCCTTGCTGTTGGATGCAGTATCTCTAGTAGGCAAAGAAGCATCACAGATCTGTGACAGCAGTTGTCAAGCATCCTGCTAGCTATATATACGTATCTGCATATATGGGCAAAAGCTGGTGCTGTACATATTCCAAGGCAACCTCAAAAGCGTGCTGAGTCTGATGTTCCTATTCTGTTATGCCACGTATGATTTTGCACGCCAGGTAACATCTCTGGCATTGTCCTTGCTGAGCTTTCAGTCCTTGTTGTGGTGCAGACAATGCACAAGCAGTTGCAGCAGCCAGTTCCACCAGTCTGACAAACAGCATCAAGGTGGCAGTAGCCAAAGCCCAGGCTTCTGCAACAGCTGCCAATGGTAAGCTGTCCAGTCAAGCATTGATTGCTTTCCCTGCCTGCCTGCCTGACATTGACTGCTAAGGGTCCTTGGAAGGCTTGTCTGATAGACATTTGCATTGCTGATGACAGGCAAAGTTGAAAAGTGAGATTGGAATGCATGGCATACTTCATCAAGCCAAGAGCATTTTGTCAGGACTGTGATGTCAGTACTCTGACTGGACGTATTGTGTTGATGAGGCCAGGCATGTCTTGTGAGGTTGATCAGAAGAAAGCATTGCACTATGTAGTCCGTAGCAGGCAACTACGATGATGATTTGCAGGTGGAAGTGCCAGTGCATCCAGCACTGCTGTGTCGACAGCTGTTGCAACAACTGTGGCAAGCGCCTTAGCCAGTGCCTTAGCTACCGTTTCTGGATAAAAGCAAGATGGCTCTGCCTCTCAGCAGAGAAAACGTAACTTTTGCATGAGACTGAATCACTACATTTTGTTTTCGCCCAATCCCAATACCATCAGGCTTGCCTGCTGCCCATGAGCAGACACTGTACTTGTAACCCAAAGCCGCTTGCACTACAGCTATGCCGTTAACCCCACTACACCTTGAAGCAAAGGTGACATGCAGTTGCAAAGTTGACTTGCAGTCGCAAATTTGATGACCCTGCTCTGGACCTACCACAAAAAACTCACTGCATGCAAGCATTGCTTTGCAGAGCTACTGTACGCTAACTATCAGTGAAGCAAACATCACTCCGTAAAATGTATTTGAGACCTGCTTTGAAAGGTGCAGCTTCATGTTCAAGGCATGCATCACCGTGCCGGTGCAGCAAAGCTCGGCCAGCCTTGGGCACCACTGTGGCGACCACTTTGCCTCTGTGCCCTGCAAATCAAGGTCATCATCACAGGCTGACATGTAAACAAACCTAGAGGACTGCGAGTCAGGAGTCATTTGAAGTGGACTCATATGTATGCTGACCCTTTGCACGAGCTATACCTACATGGTATACGCTACACAACATGACTGTAAATCACCATAAGCAAGACATGGAAATACCACAGGGTACACATGCCTGCAAAGCAGCTATCAAGCAGCACTTGAGACACAGCATTTTGCCAGTATTACTTGAGTCAATTCCGTGTAGGCTTTGTGGATGCAGAAACGTATTGAATTGCTCAGAACCCAAGAGGTGGTTACCATAGAAGATGGTTTCTCCTTCCAGCAGACTAGGACTGGGTTTTGTGACACCTTTCTGCTTGCCTTTTGCAGCTGGAGAACCAGAGCCACTGAGGTATATAAGCAAGGTATACTCAGTGTACACGCCATCTCCAATGTCAACAGAATCATCCACATGCTTGCCAAAGCTCTGGCCTGGTCCATATCTGCAGGTGGGTCACAATCCATAGGTAATGCGCATTTTGGCAGCTCGACTCCTTTCTTGTAAACAGTGATACAGGCATTGACCAGTTAGGTTGCCATGATTGTGCAGCGTGAGCATGGAAAAGCAGCATGACAACTGGCATGCATGATGGCAGCTGGAACAGGGACCATATGGCTCACTTGTATAGTCGTATGTTTGGGTTCAGTCCAATTGCAGTTTGGGTGTCTAGATCCATTTGCCTGAAGACATCGGCAAGACCGGACATCTGCCACAGGTGCTTGGCAAACGCCTCGTCTTGGAATGCAATGCGCTCATTATCCCGATGGGCCTGTATAAAGTGAGTCTTGACTGCAAAGCTGAAAGCATTTTGTTGCAATTGACCACCAGCATATGATAGCCAATGGGTCTGGGATCAAGGCTAAGCTTGATGTCGTCATGTACCTCGCCATGCGCAGCACCACGACTGCCCTGGTGCTCCAAGCCTAGTCTCTCAGCTGTTTCTATGAATCTTGCTGCCTCAAGCTCACTCAGCACTCCGTCCACCTGTTGGCATGCATCACATGGCAACATGCAACGTTGAGGTGTTTGGGCTCACCTGTACAGCTCAACATTCACTTGCTTAAATACAATGCAATGGCTGCCATAACCTCTGTTTTGAATTTGCCCACCTGGAAAATGTCTTGCTGTAGAAGTGGCACAGATTGTAAATTTTGCTTCTGAGCAACATTCGGAAGCCTGCCTGGACAGTCCAGTGATCCTTATCGAAGAAGTGCAGTTTCGTAAGTATCAGCCATTTATCAAGTGTCTCCTGTAGGCCAGTGTCACTTCGCATGAGACACAGCGGTGCTTACCATTCGTGCTGCCTGCCCTCGACTTCACCATCACGCGTATTCAATTTGCTGTTTCGCAGAGGCAAACGCGAGAGCGAGGTGAGCGTTACGCTTCGCCCCCGCCGAAAAACCCTGTTTGCCGAAACGCTTGCCGAGATTCATTCCTGCGACAGCCATTCTTGCGCATCTCCTTGCACGCACACACACAAGGACTGTCCAAGCAGAAAATCCCTGTTGGTGCATGCTGATATACACAGCTGTTCGTCCGATTTGTTGAGCCGCCTGACTTAGATCTGTTGCAATATGGCTCACTGTTGTGGGCTTCTTACGCAGACGCCCGTTGCGTCAAGCCAACGGTTCTGCAACCGCAGCTTTGTGAAACCTCAGCAGCAGAGCATACACTTGAGACCTGTTCCTCAAGTTAGGAAGGCACTGAGACAACGCAAAGCACAGGCATGGGCGGTACAAGCAGCCGCGACCGCAGAAGTTGGCAAGTTGATTGCTATGACCGAAATCCCAGCATTTATTCCGAGACAAGACCTGATGGATCAGCTGTTACGGTGGGCTTACACTGAAGTACAGGAGGAGAGTGTCAGAAAGTTTGGGCTGCCTTGCAAGGTAAATTAGCAAGCCCATGGTACTCAGTACCTGAGCCAGCCAAAGACTTCAGTGACATGGCATGCACATACAAATTGTTGCATGATCCAGGTGTTACGCACTCAGCGGGAAGGCATTCCTTGGGGATTTGTGACCAGCATAACAAGGGATGGTGTCACTCTCACTGACATCTCTGTCAGCTTTGACGAGGAGGTTGTATACAAGTATGACTGGGTAGGCAAGGCTGCTGATGGCTTCCCGCAAATGGAAGGGAACGCAGAAGAGATTATGGGCAAGCACTTTGTGATCAGGCAAGCATGCATGTGTTAGTTCATTGCACATCGCCTCATAGCTTTTTGTGGCGCGTATTGATCACACTCCTGACTCTATGGGATTTTGTGCCACAGGAAGGTTGATGACAACACCATTGACGAGCAGACGCGGAGTGTCATCAGGCTCCTGTGTCAAGAGATCCAAGCTTCCATCAACAAGTACTATGCTTTTGGGTCTTGCTTTGTAGATGATGCCACATAAAAACTGTGGACTAGGTTGCTACAGATGTGTACTATGTTCTGCAATTCTTTGACAAGCATCACAGGCCAGCAACTGTGTTACGAAAGTATTTTGACAGGGTACGTCAATATGTTGTGGTCATGACTGATCAGGTCACCTGAAGTTTTGTCACAATGAACAATGCTGCAACGAATTTGTTCCCTATCACATCTGCTTAAGCATCCTCAGAAGGGCTGCATTGCATATGGCATGTCTAACAGCCGCTTGCACACTGACAAGTGAGATCTCCTGCTTGCTGCTGTGCAACATGTTGTGACCTACAACACGTCCGGCTCAGGGAGCTTGTTGCACAGCATTTCTGCCTGCATGACCAAAGCTTTGAGCTTGATGTGATCACTCCCTCGACTTTTAATCCCAAAATTCAAGAGCAGCTGTTCTGATGTTTGCACAAGTCCGTGTTTTTCGCTTGCGGGATAGCGGCCAGCAACGGAGTTTTGCAAGACCATTGCAGTGCATCTGCCGGCCTAGCCGCCTCTGAAAAGTGCGCTTTACGGTCGCACGGAAGCTTCTACCAGAGGCATCTTGACCAGAGACCTTGTCGCTCTTTTCCGTTTGTCGGCGGAGCTTCTCCTGCAAGCTTTCGTGATTGAGAGAAGATATGGAAGCGGGTCCAGGGCCGGGCTCTGCAGCCAGCAGAGCAGACGGGCGAACAAATTTGCAGATTAGGTTTGGGCTTTTTTACAGTAAGGAAGCGCTGCTCGTCGACGCAGTTTTCAAACCTCAACGCGCCCTATGCAGAACCCTGCTGTGTGAGCGAGGTCTGCTACAACGTGCGGATGGCTCAGCACGGTGGAGTCAAGACAAGACAAGCGTCCTAGCAGCTGTTTATGGCCCAAGGACCACCTTGGGCAGAAAGGAGGACTCAGAACAAGCTGTTGTAGAAGTAATATTCAAACCAAATTCTGGCATGTATAGATACAATGCACCAGGTATGCTCCAGGGTCCCAATCTTCTTTCTTGAAAAAGGGCACAGGATGGTGATTTTGCCTACATGGTGGCACTGCCTGCTTCTCATGGCACTATGGCGGCAATATTGCTGGTTGTGCAATCAGTCATTTGTGTACCTTGTCACATGTGTTGCGGTGATCCTATCCGTCAAGGCAGCTAACATGTTGGAATGCTTGACTTGATGTCTTGTGTTTCTGAACATGCCAGTTTGGCCATACCATTCGGGGAGGGCCCTGTCAGGCCACACCTTGTTGTACCTGGTTGCAGGGGGGACAGAAAATCAGTATCAAAAATTGATAAGAAAGGCAGTTCAGGGCGTGTTTGCGGCATCATTGCACCCCAGAACAGCAGTGCAAGTCATCATTCAGGTCTGGCCGCTGTTGATCCCCTGCTTCCACATATGCTACCAATTAGTACTGTACTAGTGCTGTACTTCACCTCCATCAATGCAGCACCACCAGTATAGCCTATGGCTGTTTGCGTTTGACAGAGTGAAGAGTTGTGCCTGTTGCTACTGCAGGTTGTACGTGATGGTGGCTCTGTACTGTCTTGTGCGCTCAATGCAACGTGTGCAGCTCTGGTTGATGCTGGTGTGCTCCTTCACAACATGTTTGGTAAGCTTTATTGTTTGTGTGATAGTATGTTCATTTCTCTTGACTGCATCCATATGTTTACTGAGTGCTAGTTCAGCTAAGCCAGTCAGCCAGGTAGGTGGACATGTATAAACAGGCACCAACTTGCAACAAAGACAAAACAGTTTTCTGTGTTTCTGCAGCATCAGTGAGTTGTGCAGTAGATAGCACAGGCAGCCTGCTACTAGATCCAGACACTTCAGAAGAGCAGGTGTGCTAATGTGCTACCCTTGTCAGCTGTACATTGACGCCTGTTTTGTAACACAGCTTTCTGCTACACGTCACGAATCAGTGGTTGGCAGACAGATGCAGGTAAGGATCCAATTGTCAGAGCAGGACCAGATGCATTGGCTATTGTTGATGCAGGAGGCTCAGGCATTCGGCTGCTTTGCTTTCTGTGCGACTGGAGAGTTGACAGAGCAAGGCCGTAAAGTGGTCACATCCCAAGGAGTGTTAATATCTTCTGTTCATGGCTGCCTAGACGTCCAAGAATACCTGACAATGCTGGAGCTAGCTAGGCAGGGCTGCCAACGCATCTCAGAATTTGCAAAGCTGTCATTGGATAAAGTATTCTCATAACCGCAACCTCATTTCAAGAGGTTCTGGACATATACAACGTCTTGCTAGTTCCATGAGGACACATCCTGTATACCTGCTGTCTTGCGCTACTGTAGTCGTGTTAGTCTTGATTCTGCTTGCTTCAACACTGATGCTATCACAGAGATAGTAATAATATTTTAGTAGCATGGGTCCACGAATAAGTTTATTTGAACAACGCACTGACGAACCTGGTCTGCAGGGCTTCAGGCTGGTGGAATGCTTTGATTGTGAGCATGATTTAGCATAGCATGTAGTTGTGACAAGCAGCTTCTGAAGTGAAAGAATAATTGTGCTGAGCTGCTTCGCAATCATTGTGGTCATCACTGAGATTTGACTCGTTGCTGCTCCGGAACCAGCATGGTAAATGTGCACGTCGACTTGAACTTCAAATCTGTAGCTCCGTTTCAGCTCGCGCGTGTGAAGCAACGTTTGACTCAAGCCCGCGCAAGTTGTGGCCAGTACCAGCTCGATTTACATCCAGCGAGATCATACTTCGAGCCCTGGCAACAACTGTGATCTGTCGTCGAGCAATCCTTCCCTGTTCGAAAGCATTAATACGTGCGGCCAAGCCTTCCATCTGGCCCTGGCAAAAATGCCAGCCTTTGTTGAGCTGCACAATGAGAACAATGTCGGTGAGCCCGCCTTCAAATCTCAGAAGACTGAGGCCATCAGCACACTTCAAGTGAAGCTGCTCAGTGCTGCCGCGACGCTGCCAAAGAGAGGCTCCGCAAAGGCTGCCGGCTATGATCTGGCCAGGCAAGCAATACGGTCACGCACACTTTTGATTCCCGTGATTGACTTGCTGAGTGTGAGCTGACGGAGCTAATTATTCATGCAGTGCACAGGACTGTGTAGTACCTGCAAGGGGAAAAGCTGTCGTCCCAACTGATTTGTCCATTGCAATCCCTTCAAACACTTATGCCCGAGTCGCCCCCAGGTCTGGGCTTGCAGTCAAGCATTTCATAGACACTGCAGCAGGAGTGATTGATGAGGACTACAGAGGACCAGTTGGTGTTGTCTTGTTTAATCATGGTCCCGAGGATTTCAAAGGTACACAGCACATGCTAATCCCCTTGTCTGATGACACTTGCAATCTTGCATGACTTACGTTGTGCATTGGGCTGGTGCAGTCAAGGTTGGGGACAGGATAGCACAGCTTATCTTAGAACGGATAGTAACACCTGAGGTAGAGGCAGTACAGGAGTTGAGCAACACTGTTCGGGGAGCAGGAGGCTATGGGTCCACAGGCATCTGAGCCTGAGTCAGAGCTCTCGTACACACAGAGCACTGAAAGTAATGAATGAAGCACCCAGCTGAATGAACCATTTGCTTTGAATTGACCAGGTGCCTAGTTGGGGATTTTGTGGCTGTTCAACAGTCAGGGCAGATGGTGTCATACCATGCCATCATAGGCTTATCCATTTGACATGGTCAGATGCACATCATGTCTCACTTTGAAATACACTTCAAGCATAAGTATGCTAGAGTGCAAACAGCAAGCTGCACAATTTCAGTGCCACCAAAAGCTGCTGCAGCAAGTCACAATATGCTATTGCTGCCAGCACTCTTAGAATGACTAGAGCCATCATTTGAGTCTTGCCTAATGCACCTCCAGTGCCTTCATAAACTATACAACATGGATGATGTCACATCATCTCCAATTAGACCATGATGACTCTGGACCTGTCATGGGAAGCCGACTTTGATGCTTTTTTCTCCTGCAAGACAACATCGTGTGGTACACAGCCGCAGACGGTATTGGAGTTAGGGACCTTTGATGACATGAAGGCCACCAAAGATATGCAGGAAAGGGCAAAAGCGCCAAAAGCCATCTCACCTTTGTTGACTTGCTGACCACATTTCTCTTCACTGTCCGTCTGGAGTCTGGAGTCGCCATAGGCCTGAACAGCACAATGCGCTTGGATTCACTTGTATATCAGGATGAATGCAATGCAAACATGCGGCAAATGGCAGGATGCAGCTTAGCCTGTGAGGCTTTGGCTTTTCAGTAAAGTTATTATGCTGTGGTTGCACAGCCACATAACAATGCAACACTCTGCATTGTGCACCTGTGGGACACGGTGGTCTCAGTCCCAAGGGCACTTTGCCCAGAATCCTGATCTAGGAGGCCCGCTTGCTGCAGGCAGCGCCACACAGCCTGCTCCGTGACCCTAAAGGGGCACCACACAATGTGTTCACGCTTGAAAGCCTTCTGGGACAGAGACATTTCTATGTAGCAAGTGTGTCTGCCCTCAGACGTCATAGTGCACAATCCTTGATAGCCACAATGCACCAGATACATACACCAATCGGTGCCCCTCAGACAAACAACAGTCATGCTCATGTCTTTGTCACTGAGTCATCCTTCACAAGCTGCAGCTATCGGTGCACCATGCACAATGGCGGACATGGATGCCATTGTAACCTGTCAAAGCTCTGACTGGGCTGCTCGCCAGTGGTTGGTGGGTCATCAGCATGAGGCTGATGTTGCCTGGAGCGCCAGTCAGAGGGGGGTCTAGTGGGGGGGCGAGCCAAGCCCTCATCCCCAGCGTACTGCGCAGCTCTCTGCTGCACCGCTGAAGGCACTGCATTGGGTTGCTGCCTGTCAGCGCCCTCTTGCAGCGCTGGCCATGCCATGCCTTGAGGTGCTGCCATACCGCCATCATGCTGAGCACTATCTCCAACCATGTTCCACTGCCGTGTGTTGCTCTGTGCTGGGGCTGACCATGTGCGCTCATCACGTGCCTCACCAAGAGAGTCTGCTTGCCATGCCTGTGTCATACCATGACTAGCTCATGGATATCCCTTGCTTCGTTGTAATCCAGGGCATACAATGCTTTACTGTGGTACAAATGTAGAAGCACAGGTAATAAACGAGGCATGCCTAGCTTGCAAGCGCCATGCTGCAGCACAGAGGGCTCATGGCACAGGAAGTGAAGCACACGTTGGATTCCATGCCAGCACCACCACACACTGGAAGCATGTGCAGAAGCAACATTACTAACCTGCCTAGTGACAGCTGCCTGGACAGCAGCCGGCTGGCCAGACTCTGGCCTGTGCCTCATGGCTGGCCTGTCTGAGGAGGAAGGCTGGTCACCCCATGCCAAGTTACGGTCAGAGGGCATAGCTGAGAAGGGGCGAGCAAGGCCCTCGTCTCCAGCATAGTGCGCTGCAAAGTGCCTCACCTGCACCAGATGGCCCATTGTCCTTGTTGACTCCTATTTGACTGCAGCAGCTAATTGGTTGCAAACATTCAGCACAAGGATTTGGAAGCTGTGTCAGCAACATTGCATTGGCTTGCTTTAGGTGAACAGTACGGCAGTCCCTGTAATGCAATCAGTCAGATATGTACAGTAAGCTGTGTAACAAATGCCTTCCATGGAAATAGCTTAGATACCCTATGCACTGAATGCACAGTGCAAGCAACAACCCATATGGCAAAGCAATACATGGGCGCTGTTGCTGACAGATATATGCTATCAGAAACATAACTGGCTAGCCCTTGCAAGGTGCTCCATTGACGCATAGCACAGGTAAATCCTATGGGCAAACAAGCAGCCTGCAGCAGGCGATGATATGCACCTGTGGGGGGACTTCCTGCCCACCCTGCTGCACTCCCTGCTGCCGTTGCTGATATTCCTGATTTGTGCCAGTTGGTGCAGATGTGAGCCTGTGCGAGGCATGTCCTGCACAACCAAACCCA
>JAABUK010013649.1_pt1 | contig 10102 bp, 15 predicted proteins | sample 5559141 | NCBI WGS metagenome assembly JAABUK01 (sample SAMN10711869, study PRJNA513367) | rock metagenome | isolation source: Antarctica rocks | place: Antarctica: Victoria Land, Pudding Butte nord | collected 2016-01-03 | reverse complement strand
TGCACGATGCCCGGGTTTGGGAGCCACGATCGCATGCATTGCTGCGGCATGAGGGGATGGCAACGGCAATCGTGGCCGTCGGCTCCACACGCCTCACGCGTGCTTGCACCAGCTGCAGGATGGCGACTGGGAACGCAAAGCGCAGCTTCTCCAGAGCTGCATGCGCAAGGGAAGCGCGGAGTTGCCCGTGGGTGTGCCGCACGAGCGCAGCGAAGAGGTGTCGCGGCGTGGAAGCTAATCATTTTATATGAAATTACACACAAATAATTGTACATATATAAAATAAACATAAAAATCTATGTCTTAGCTATGTTTTAGCTTTAAACTTAAAATAAATTAGTAATTAAACAATAACAATAAATTGATTTATCTCAAAAATGAAGGCGAAGGACACAGAGCATGCAGGAAGGCATGCGGCGCCGATTCGGCCTGGGGCTTTCGCCTGCTGCAGGACGGGCAGAATGGAGGGTTTTCCAAGAAAGGAGGGTTTCCAAGGACGCTCACCGGCGGGTGTGCTCCACGGGTGCGGAGCAATCGGAGGCGAGGAAGGCCTCGAAGGCCTTGTGGGCGGGGCGCTTGAGCAGCACACAGAAGAACACAGAGCCTTGAAAGGAAGATAAAAACAGACGCTGAAACTCACCGGCGGGTGTGTTCGACGAGTGCGGAGGCGTCGGAGGCGAGGAAGGCCTCGAAGGCCTTGTGCGCGGGGCGTTTGTGCGGGCGGGTGTCTTCGTCCACGTCCGAGAGCAGCTGGCTGCGTGTGCGGCCCGCGAGAGCAGAGGGCTCGACCAGGCCTATACGATTTGATAGAAACCCGAGGCGTCTGTCAGAAGCACGGCGCAATGAAACATACAGGAACCCCCTCGATTCGTCCGCCAGCTGTCACAACGTGTGCAGCAGAGAGAAACAGCAAAGATCTCGAGGCGTGCACTCGTGAGAGGATGGAGGCGCACCCAGCAGCAGCGGCGAGCCCTTTTTGGCGGCGACCAGCTCGTCCGGGAAGTGGGTGCTCTTGATGAGCAGCGCAAAGGCGCCCTCCAGCTGACTCATCATCTCCATCACCACCTGGCGGGGGCAGCGATGGCGGCAGCTTGGTTCGTTGACCGATCGCAGGGGCTTTGTTGTCTGTCACTGCTGACATCGCCTAACGAAGCATTGATCATTCTTCGGGTGGAGACTGTGAGGATACCGGAACGGACACCGGCACCAGAATGGAATGAAGGTTCACGAACATCGTTGGGAACATTCTAATACAATTGGGAACATTCCAATACAATTGGGAAGATTCCAATACAATTGGGAAGATTCCAATACAATTGGGCAGCCGCAGCGCCTCGGTGCGCTCACCTGTACGAAGGCGACTTTCATGTCGAGCTTGTGCAGGCGCTGGTAGATGACCTTGCACAGCTTTGGGATGACTTCTGTGTCCGTCTGCGTCACGAACGTCTCGCCCTGGCCGACCTGTGGGAAATGGGACAGAGCGGCGAGCTTGCAAAAACGATCAGCTGGGCGACGGAACACACGCACCAGCTTCAGATCGCTGGGGAGCCATCGCAGCGCAACACCACAGCGGCATCTGTGCAGCTGGACCTCGGGCAAACCCGTCTGAATACGCGGTAGGGTTTAGGGTTTGCTGCTGCCACTTGCCATCAGGACTGATGCGCTGACGGCCATTCCAGGGTTTAGGGTTTAACACCAAAAACTCGCACCAAAAAGTCCTTCAGTGCGCGGTGGTTGGTGATGATGCCGTTGTGCACCACGACGAAGGCGTCGTCGTCGCCCGAGGTGTGCGGGTGGCTGTTGACCGCCGCGGGCCGGCCGTGCGTCGCCCACCGCGTGTGCCCAATGCCCGCCTGCGTGTCCAGCACCTGCGTCGGGGTAGAGTGCGCTTAGACTCAGGCAGACGCATGCGGGTGTGCATCGGCATGAGACTCCGGCTCCTGTGCTGGACGCAGCGGCTTGGTGGGGTCAAGGCAGCATGGCCGTCCCTAAACCCTAAATAGCTGGTCAGCCGCATCCATGCTTTGTGGCAGGCAGAGCTGCTGCTGCGTAGAATAACGTTCACGGCTGCACGGCTCATTGCGGAGGGCTGGGATCGCAAAGCGAGCCGCCACCTCGTCGCTGGGGAAGCCGGCGCCGCCATTGTTGATCTGCTCATTGGCCAAGTCCTCCAGGCAGTCCACTTTTCCCGTGGCCTTCACGATGACGAAGGTGCGTGCGGCGCCATCGATGCAGACGCCGGCAGAGTCATACCTGCATTCACAGGCAATTGCAAGCCCTAAGCGGCGATGCCAGGCTAGTGTGAACATAATTAAACCGTAAGCAGCCTTGCATAGAAAAACATTATCACGGTGCCGCTGCGCTGCCAGCCTGGCAGGGCTGAGCGTTACAAATATGGAAGCGCTCACCCGCGGTACTCCAGCCGTCGCAGCCCGCCCACAAGGGTGTCGAGCACCTGCCGCCTGCTGCTCGGCACCCGGTACTTGTACCTGTCGATGGAACGCGGCAGCATGAGTATCATCAGCAGGATTGGGACTGCAGACGGCAAACAGGGCAAATCAAGGAGAGGAAAAGCAAAAAGCATGCACATAGCTGTAGCCGGCAGCACAAAGAGAGGAGAAAAACGAACAGGCCAAAGATGCCACACATCCTCGCTGGGTCCAAAGCTCAGCAGGAGGCGCGCGCGTCTGCATAGGTGGGGGGCAGGGGGTGTTAGGTGCGGCGCCGGCAGCGTGTTCATGGCCTGGTCTCGATCGAGACTCATGGACAGACAGGATGCTGCAGCCTGGCTGCGTGGGAACGGAATATGAAGGTGAATGACAAGGCGCAGCTGAGCCATGCGTGCTCAGTTCTTCAGCGGGCAAAAGCTGCATCGCTGACTGCATTGAAAGTTGAAAGCCACTTGCAGGACGCCAAAACATGGCTAAGTTCTGCTAGATCGGTAGCAGTTGCAGGAATCTGTGTCTGCATGGCTGCAAGTTTCTATTGCCACGGGCTGAGCTTTTCCTTGTGTACATCCCTCGATTTTGCCCAATATGCGGCATGGTCAGCTTCCTTGACCAGAACAGTCGCTGTGCTGTGTTTGACGGCTGCGTCGGCTGTGCATCCAGCTCCCGACGAGGCTACTGCAGCCACGAGACGAGGCCGAACATGTGTGGGCCAAGTACAAGCTAGTCTTTCGTGTCGGAAGATTTCGGCATGCATGCTCGGAACGGTGTCGGTCATGCCTGCCCGATGCGATCGTAGCCGCACCGCAGGCTTGAGCCAGCTATGCCCCGGATGCTAGATCGAGGTTCATTGTGCTGAAATTGCCGGACTGGATGCAGCAACTCTATCTGAGGTCTCAGCATCTCTATCTGGCTACCAAACACAGTGCGATGGCTTCGAAAGGCTTAGCAAGTTCCTCGACCGAGGTTATCTTGAAAATTTATTGCCCAGAAGAGACCGGCTGCTTACCGTGCGAGTCCGCGCAACGATCGTCAGCTGCACCTGCAGTCCGTCCGCGAAATCCGAGTGTTCGACTGGCGCTTAGCCGACTCGGCGATGCTACCAAGCGAATCTGAGGTATTGCTCTAGATACAGGCTGTGCACATGTGTGGGTTGGCGGGCGGAGATGCCACGCTCGCACTGCTCAAATATTCAGTGTACCAAAAGGGCGAGTACCCACAAGATTACTAGCTTCAGTAATTAGAAGCCCTTGAGCTCGACACGTGGAGGACCCGCACAGAACTTTGCGATGTACAGTGTTGTGTGTGGCGTGTGAGCTTGCCGGCTTCCTAACGTCCCGCAGAGTAGGGTTTGCAGTAGCGCAGGTGGTGCGTCGAGCGCGGTTCGAGCTGTATGTGGCTTGCACTTTTTGCAGATTCGGCACGTGCCTGACTGTCCTGGCACAAGCACTCAATGACTGCTGTACCATATCAGGATATGGTACTCACGATGTCAGCTGCTTCCCAAGCGCCAAGTGCCGTCCCCCAGAAAAGGGTCTCTTACGTAACTGGCTCGGCGAGTACCGGGTCGTTTGAACTTCCAGAAGGCCAGCGACGGCGTGTGGCCGGCGACGGCGTATCACCCAAAGGCTGGATGGCCATCACTGTCGGTCTCCCCGCGACAAAGCCGACAGAGGAATTAATAAGGCGCTGCCTAGACACTGCTGCCACGGCGTGCGAGGGCCTGGTCATGCGGCAGGCGCTCCTTACGTCGCATACCAAGCCTTTCAGAAAGGGTTCGGCGATGATCATACAGGCTCCTACAGCTCCAGGCAGCCAGAAGGGCACCTGGGATGGATTGGGGAATGCGGCAGGAGCACCAGGAGCAGAGGCAGCCCGCCTGACCGCCAGACGCATCTCGCAGGCCGCCGCCGCCAACAAACGGACGCTGCTGTCCACGGCTGCCGCCGTCGCCTCTTCCGGCGGCAAGGAGGGCGCCGCGTTCTCCAGGTGACACCACTGGTCTCCACTGTCTCCAGGTAACACCACCGTGCGCCGCGTGGCCCTTGCCCTGAAACGCGGACATCACTGCGCAGGTCACCTTCACCCGCAGCCTTAGGTCGAGGGAAAGGGATGCCAAACGGCCTAGCAGAAGGTGTCGCAATCGGGCTGTCCGACTCCCACTCACGACAAATGCTCCTGCCGACCCGGTTGGTGTGCGGAATGTCGTGCAGTGCGTCATGAAGTGCTGCAATTGTTCTTCAGCAGCCTTGCTGCAGCGCATTCGCCCTCTTATCGAAACAAGACCAAAAAGGGCTTTTTCTATACCGAGAAGGATCACACCTGCAATTGGCCGGCGCGCGTGCGCACACATGTGCCACCGCCCAGCGATCAGCAGCGCCCCGCGGATGTTTGCTTCCCGCTCACATCTGAACAGGCGTCCACGCAGCGCGGCGGCGCTGTTGCTCCCTGCGATTGGGACTTTCAGAGGGTGAAATATCTACAATGCGCACATCGCCCTGTGGCGCCAGGCGCTGCATCCGGCGCCGATTGACCATGTGCTAGGACGCAGCGCCATGCCGTGCGCCGACCCGGCAGACCATGCCTGGAATCTCCACTTGAGGTCCTTGATGCGGAGCAGACCTGACAGCAGAGACTGTGACAATTCTGAGCATGCATATACAAGGTGGCATGGCAGTGCAGGCACCGCAGAGCACCACCTGCGGCCTGTTGATTGGCTGTGGAGGGAACACAAAGCGCCGGGTCGGAGGGCGCCAGCAGCAAATATGATCCCTTCGACATGTTGAAACAGCTGCAGCTAGAGTTGTGGGCGAGCTGCGCCGAGCTGGGCAAGGACCGATACGCGGTTGCCTGGAGTGATCTGGAAAGCGATCTGGAAAGCATTTTGCAGAGCCACCGCTGGCGAGCCGCAGTGGCTTCAACGACATGGGTGCGCACTTGCACACAATTTGAGATGGAGCCAAGCATCGAGTGGCATGCAGAATGCAGCTGCAACCTGCCGCAACATGAACTTGCAGCGATGCTTAGTTTAGCCCTAAACTAGCTCTAGACAAGAAAGAATCGATCATGCTGTCTACAGATGTCGGTGCAGAGCTCCGAAGCTGCTGCATGTGCAGTTGGCTGCTCCGTGTGAGTTCGCCGGGGAGCCACAGAATCCGTTCGACAGCTCGGTTCTGAGCGGCGTCGCCGCGCTAGGGCTGGCGATTCATCGCCAGCTGATGGGGCTGCGCACTGGCGTCATCCGCTCTGCCATGGGCCAACAGCAGCGGCCTGCTTTCTGTGGAGGCTCATGTGAGGCTTCTGGCCTCAAGCTGAGCAGCTGCGTTACATTAAGGCAGTCTATGGCGGTCTCGAGGCACCAAAAGAAGCGCTCACGTTCAAGCACAAATTAGCGGCACAGGTGGGTTTGGAATGCAGACCAGGATGATAAAAGTTGCAACCTGCAGCTGCGGGGGTTGCTGAGCGCTCTACTGGGTGGGAAGCAGGGATGCCTCGGCTGTGGGTTTTCACACTTTGACTTTGCGCTGAACCGCAGCACTTTTCCAGTGAAGATTTTACAGGGTTCCCTTTGCGGATCCACCTCTGAAAAACTAACAACATGGGAGACTCGATGGCAAGGCGAGTTGCGAGCGTCCTGCCGCCAAACAAAAGGTGTGCAAGTTCTCGAAATCAGATCAGTGTTTCCCGCGGGGGCGTCAATCCGCTGAGTTGTTCTCGCTCGACGCGCATGCGCATATTGCACCAAGGCGCCTCACAAACGTAGCTGATCCGGCCGCGGTGCCGAATTTGTCAGGGCAAGCATGTTGTGCCATCGCACGTGCCGTAGTCGCAGGACTGGTCGTCGCAGCACTGCTGGCCGGCAAGGCCGCAACCGTCCAGCATCGTGATGGTGGTGGACGTGGTGGTTGCCACACGGCCATTATCATTTATTTTTCTCTTTCCCGCAACCTGGCGCCTCACGCGTCGCTGCTTGCGGCGCGCTGCAGGTATTGGGAAAGGTGCGAAGTTAGATCCTTCAGGCTTTTGGCAGAAGAATTGCGACTTGCTGCTGCAAGTCCTGGGTGAGTCTGTACAAGATGCAGCAGGCAGCGCATTGAGGCGCAGACTGCCCAGACGGAGTTGGGTTGCGAAGCAAGCGCACCTGGCACCACGCAGACGGGCTGCACCAGCGACGGGCTGTTGAGGCACACCAGGCCGCCATTGCAGTAGGCGCCGTCTGCAGCCAGGAGGGCAGGCGCGCAGGTCGGTGCTGGAAATCACTTTCCAGCATCATATCAGCACTGCGGTCATGCGCTGTCTGTACATGCATTCCGCGCGGCATCGGCATTCCCAGAGTGCAGGGGCGTGTGTACAGTGAAGGACTCACTGCAGCAGAAGCCGGCCTCGTGGCCACACCGCACGCACAGCGGATTCTGCGCTGCGTCCAGGGACCCTATCTGGAGTGTAGCACCCTCCGGACACGTCAGGCTGGCTGAAGGGAGGGCGGGGTCTGTGTTCTTGGCCACCTGGCCGAGGCTGATGGCTCTGCGGGCACAGCAGAGATGACGTTGATGCTGACTGCAGGAGTCAAGAACGGGGATGTGCAAGACTGTCCGAACAGGTGCAGCGGGTGCTTCCGGCAACCTAAAGCTTCTTCCTGTGCAGCTGTACTGCCCTGGAGTTCCAGTGGAGCTGGTAGCGACCAGCTCTGCTATAGCGTCCATCAATTGGTTTTAGACACGATGGCATCCTGCACACGACCAAGACGGACGAAGGAAACCGCACCCTTGTTTGGAGCTAGCGGTCTCATCACCAAACGCTCTGAATACAGTGAGGCGACTCGAACCATGCCCATCGACGTGGGTCGCAAGAAGGAGGATCGCCAGTGCCAGGAGCGGAGTCCAACTAGCCATGATTGCTCGAGGGCTCGTACGCAACTCAGCCTACTTTTTTTCAAACGACCTAGAAACCTCTGCAGCAGGCTGCGATGCGGTGAGAAAAGCCGGAGTCACAGATCCAAGCGGGTGCCAAGCAAGTGGTACACCTCCCGTACCTCTGTGCGTTGTAAAACCCTGTTGCGTCCACTTCAACGCACGTGGGTACTCGAAATTCTTGACGTGCGGGTGCGGCAACGTTAACATCATCGTGAGGCACCGCTCCGTCCAGGAAGCATTCCCCCCTTTGTTTTCAAGTCATTCCGCATCGTGACGCCATGCATTCCAGCGTTGCGCTGTCAGCGGCATCGCTCGTGCTGCTGGCCTGCATAAGTTGCGTGAGTTGTGCCCCTCGCACACTGGGCCTCGCGACGCTCATCCTGACCATACCGCCTCCCCCTCCTGACGTCAATGGATTGCAGCAGCCTCCGACATCGGAAACGGCACAGACTGTTTTGAAAGTGAGCTTCTTTGCCATGCTTGAGATTCCTATGCAGTTGTCATCATCTCTTACTGCTCTCAAGGTCTGCGTTTTCTCCAGGTTCATGAATGCTCTCACATTGAACAATTTGTGATAAGCAGACGCGATTCCAATAACTCTGCAGGCGTACGGAGCACCCTACTCCATCCAAACGCTGCAGTCGACCGACCTGAACACGCTCGACCTGAACACGGTGCGCTGCTGCCTGAGGTCCCAATGCTTTCTTGACTCCTGCTAAGATCCAGACACGGCCGTCGGGAGCCGTGCTATAGCACACGTGCATCATGCTAATCAACTTTTGATCATGACTGGGAATCTATCGTTCTGTCGCACAAGCCTGAACTTCGAAAACGTGCCGCATTTGCGTTTGCCCTATGTGAACAGCAAACATCTCACCTTTTGAATTTTCGTTATGCTGCCGGGGCGAATTTTGATGCCAGACTCGCTTCTGCGTTGGGCAGTCTGAAGCATTGAATCGAGGTTGCGCAGTCAGCTTTGGCATCAGCTCAGACCGCGATGGAACCAGCTGACGAGTCTATGGCAACGCGGTCTGCAGGTACTTTACGATGTCAATGGAGGCGCCCGGTTTGCGTTCGTGATAGCAACACCAGCAAATGTGAGTCCTTCGCTTCGTTGCATGTCGTCGGACCTCGTCTCGTCCATTCGACTCCTTGCATACACCATACACATCCCCGTATGGCGGACACTCAGATCACTCACCTCAAGAGTGTTCTGGTGTGTGCAGGTTATGAACATCTTCGGAGGCGAGGCTTTCTCTCCACGCGCTTGTTCTCTCGACGCATTCTCAACTTGCTGCTTATATGGCTACCCTTCCTCCCTTTTCTGCCGTCCCCTCCTCCCTCATGCAATCACACACGCCGCGACTAGTGCTGTGGCTTCCTGGACGCATTCTCGACGAACTCATGTTGTGGCTTCCTCTCGCAGGAATCCTGAACACCACCCAGGTGCTTTTTCTGCGTCTGTCTGTTTGCTTCTCCCGTCTTTATTGTGTTTGCGCTTGTCGAGGCGCCGCCGGTGGTGTGCCTGCAGCTGCGCATTGCAAAAGCTCTGCCGCATGCATTTGCTTCCGCTCCTTCCTCGCGTCGCCTGACGAGATGAGCACCCTGCTCAGCAGCTCGTCAATTCTGGCACACGCAGATCAACCAGATCTACGCGTACCAGGCATCATACGGCGTGCGGCTGGCGCTGGAGGCCGCCTATGTGCCGACCGTCGGCAGCGACATTGCCTACGGGCCGCAGGGTCTAGGGGTGCGTCAGACGCCGCGAGCGTCTCTGCTCTGTTGCCCAGAGGGAGGACACTGCCTCCCTCCCGTAGCAGCCTGCCAGCCAGGCCTGCATGGCCGCCTCGCGGGTGGTCTTGTTGCACTGGGTGCCACAGATATGCCACTGTTAGGCGCCCTCAAAGCTCGCGCCGCCAGACGATCGAGTCGGCAGGCTGAGTGATGGACGCCTGGTCCAACATTCAGCACGCACAGGGTCAGCAGTCGTGCCACCTCGCAGGTCGCGCTGGTGAACCCCGACAGCCCCGGCACGAGCGTGAGCACCGCGCAGGTGGCGTCGACGGCGCCGATCTCGACGTCTGGCATCAAAGCCGGCGCGACGTGGGACCTGACAGGCATGTTTACCCAAAGGGTTCAAACAGACAGATGTGCAGCGGCTCAACACTTAGACTGCTTCCGGCACTCTGTCAATCCCTTTCTTAAATTCCCGCCTGACACACCGCAGCCGATCAAATCGGGGTGAGAGATACAGCAAAAACAACCAGATTTTCGTGACATTCCTGGTCCCTGTAATGCAGGCCTGTATGGCACTCCCGCCAACATCGTCAACTCGTCCCGCTCACAGGTGGGGTGGATTCACAATTTAAAAAAAAACCAGCTCTGCAGTAGTGGCTCAACACAAAGCCATGTCCTGCGGCCAGCTGCGCCGTTTGCATGCGTCAAAGTGTGCTGAGAGCTGCCGCCTAAGCCGCCACAGCTGACCACATCAACAACGGTCCGAAACCAGTGAGTTCCGTTGGCACGACCTTCTTGCTGCACCGCAGGCGGCGTTGACGTGCACCACACCGTCCTCCCTGGCGGGCGGCCAGCTGGCGGTGACCACCAAATTCGATGACGGCCGCGAGCAGTTCACCACCTTCTTCCCCCTGGCCACCTTCAACGGCGACGCAGTGCTGGTCGTGCACATGTACTACGCCTGGGGCATGCACGGCATCCTGCCGGGGCAGCGCGACTCCCTCT